>WUUC01049141.1_pt1 | contig 44733 bp, 25 predicted proteins | sample 6278441 | NCBI WGS metagenome assembly WUUC01 (sample SAMN13675441, study PRJNA597444) | soil metagenome | isolation source: soil | place: USA: Washington | collected 2017-10
CCATCATCTTACTCGACCCGAGCCTCAACCCTGACGGGCTCCACAGGTTTTCGAGCTGGGTGAACTCACGGAAGAGCCGCGTTGTCTCCAGCGATCCGTACGATAACGAGCACAACGAAGCATGGCCAGGCGGTCGAACCAATCATTATTGGTTTGACTTGAATCGCGATTGGCAAGTTGCTCAGCTGCCCGAGTCGCAGGCAAGAATCCGGAAATTTCAGCAATGGAAACCGAACCTGCTCAACGATCACCACGAGCAAAATACGCAAGGAAGCTTTTTCTTCATGCCGGGTGTGCCTTCCCGGGTCCATCCGCTAACGCCTCCAGGAAATCAGGACCTCACGCGAAAGATGGCTTCTTACCACGCGAAGGCACTCGACGAGATAGGCTCGATCTACTTCACGCAGGAAGGCTACGATGACTTCTACTACGGAAAGGGATCGACTTTCCCCGATGTGGACGGTTGTGTCGGGATCCTCTTCGAGCAGGCCAACACACGAGGTCATGCCCAGGAAACCGTGAACGGACTCCTTACATTTCCTTTCGCCATCCGAAACCAATTTAGAACGATGTTGAGCTCCTTACAGGGAATCAATGAGCTACGTGTCGAATTCCTGAACTATCAAAGAGACTTCTACCGGTCGGCTTTGACAGAGGCTGCGAAGGATCCTCTCAAAGCCTACGTGATCGGCTCCGATAAGGACCGGACTACCACTTTTCATTTTGCTGAAATGCTATTACGCCAGGGTGTGGAGTTCTACAAGTTGAGTGCAAACCAGACCATCAATGGCAAAGTATTTACGTCCGATGCTTCGTACGTTGTACCTCTGGCCCAACCACAATACAGAATGGTCAAAAGCATGTTCGAAAAGCGTACGCGGTTTGAGGACAGCCTGTTCTACGACATCTCGAGTTGGACACTTCCCCTGGCCTTTGGCTTGCCTTACGAAGAGGTTAGAACGTTGCCTCGCGCGGGCGAGAAGGTGACCACACTCACGATGCCGGCGGGCAGGTTCACAGACGCTAAAGTGCCGTATGGGTTCGCTTTCGAGACCCATGGCTACTATGCTCCGCGTGCGATCTACCGGTTGCTCAACCTTGGGATACGCATAAAAGTATCTTCGAAGGTGTTCTACCATCCATCGGGCAAACGATTCGAGCGCGGCTCGATATTCGTGCCAGGGGAGAATCAGAGTTTAAGCGCAGAGCAAGTGAAGGGCTATTTGCGCGAAGTGGCAGAGCAGGACGGCCTCGACGTCTACACGTTTGAAACCGGGCTGGATTTTCGGGGCGTGAGTTTTGGCAGTTACAGTTTCATGACTCTGCACAAGCCTGCAATCGCGATGATCGTTGACGCGGGCGTGTCATTCCTCGATGCCGGAGAAATGTGGCATTTGTTGGATACACGGTTCGACATCCCGGTGAGTCTCGTGCCACAATCCGTCCTTAACACCGCAAATATTCAGAAGTATAACGTAATCATATTTCCGCCAGGAAATTTCAATACCATCAGCGACCAGACGAAAGAGAAGCTGAGGCAATGGACAAATAACGGCGGGACCATCATCGGATTTGAGTCGGCACTCTCGTGGCTCGCGTCGGCAGGACTGGGTAAATTCGAGATCAAGACGAACGAAGGCCGAAACAAGGGCGCGAACAGAGAGAAACCTTACGGCGACATACAGGAGAATAATGGTGCTCAAGAAACGTCCGGGGCCATCTTCGAAGCAGAAGCCGACCTCACCAATCCGCTTTTATATGGCTATTCATCGAACAGGATACCGGTTTTCAAACAAACCAATATTTTCATAGAGAAAGCCAATGGATCCTATTCAAACCCACTCAGCTACGGTGCTTCCCCCCTCATCAGCGGATACATTTCCAAAGCAAACTACGACCAGATCAAAAATTCATCTGTACTCGGGTTTTCTGCGCTGGGCCGCGGAAGAGTGATCGGTTTCACCGAGGGCATGACATTCCGCGCTTTCTGGTACAGCACCAACAAGATGTTGATGAACGCGATCTTCTACGGCCCGCTGTTGAACGGCGAAGGCGCACGATAGCTTTTGCCGATGATCCGATGCAACGTCTGGGAATTGAAAAGGTATAGATCTGGAAAAGAGAAAAGAAAGAGTTAGAGTATATGCATCTATTTTGAAATCACCGGGGGGACTCGGTGCTTTGTCCCATACTCATAAGAATAAGTCAGCCTGATCAAAGTCGGTTCGGCATACATGCGACCTAAAAACTGAAGCCCGGCCGGAATGTTTTCACTTGTAAATCCCATGGGCACTGTAAATGCAGGTTGTCCTGTGGGGGGAGAAATGACGCGGCTATTGTCACCTTTATAATCGTCTCCGTTGGATCCGATTTTGGTTGGCTTGTTATTCCATGTGGGATAGACGATGGCATCCAGCCGCATTGCATCCATCTGATCCTCGATTGCTTTTCGGAATGCAATGCGCCTGTCGTCAGTGTAGGCATCCAGGCATTGGAGAACGGGATTCATTTGTCGCTGGCTGTTCTGAGAACTGACCAAACGGTCCGTTACCTGTTTACGTTTCGAGCCCACCCGGATGATGTCTGCTAACGTTTTGACTGAATCGATCCTAACATTCGACGCTAAATAGGATTCCAGGTCCTTCTTAAAATCGTTACACCACTGATCTTGTTTCAGGTTATCGAAATCCGGGATCTTCAAAGTATCTATTATCTCAGCTCCCAGCTTTTCCAGGTCCAAGAGAGCTTTTTCAAAAAGGCGCTTTATTTCAGGATCCGGATCAGCCTCAGACAAAGTTCTGAGTACACCTATACGCGCACCTTTCAAACCATCCTTTTCAAGAAACTGAAGATAGCTATCGGGAATTTTCCCTTCAGAATTCAGCGTTATTTGATCCAGTGGATCATAACCGGCAATTAGATCCAGTATTCTTGTCGCATCCTCAACCGTTCGGCACATTGGACCGGCAACATCATTTCTAAGATAGAGAGGGACGACTCCACTCCTGCTGACAAGACCCAGTGTAGTCCGAAATCCAACAAGTGAACAATGAGAAGACGGCCCCCGGATAGAATTACCCGTATCCGTACCCAATCCTACCGTCCCAAAATTTGCCGCGATCGCTGCTCCTGTACCTCCACTAGATCCTGCAGGCGCATAAAGGGAATTGTACGGATTTAAGGTTACGCCATTCGTGGAACTAATCGTCGACCATGGTGAAAACGCCCACTCGGCCATGTTCGACTTGGCAAGAACAATCGCACCCGCTTTTACAAGCCTGTCCACGATAAAAGCGTCATTGGTGGGAATGAAATTTTGCAAAGCAAGTGAACCGGCAGTAGTCGGAAGGCCGCTGGTTTCGATGTTATCTTTTACAATGAGTGGAATGCCGTGCAACGGCCGCAGCGTACCGGTTCTTTTATACTCTTCGTCTAACTGCCTGGCGATAATAATCGCCTCCGGATTAATCGTGGTTATGGAATTGATCTGCTTATCCATCCGCTCAATTCGTTCGATGTATGCGATTACCAATTGCTCACTTGTAATGAGATTCTCTTTGTACGCACGGTGTATGTCCGAAATGGTTAGCTCAACAACATCCAGCGGCGTTGATTGCGTATTGGGCGGGCGCACTCCACAGGTGGAAAAAAGCAACACAAAAAAGACAAATAGTAAAACTGGAGTTTTCATATTTGGAAGCATCTGGTGTCTTAACAGTAATTACTAAACCTGGGCAGCGGGGATCAGGTCCTTTGATCTTTTTATCAGTGCTTTAGCGAGTACACTTGTAGCATCAATGACTACGCTCTCGCCAATTTTATTTCGGTCGATAGCCAGCGGAATTTCCGTACACCCAAGGATAATCGCCTCAGCACCCATTTTTTCAAGAAATGAAGTGCCCAACAGTAAGTTGCGTCTCGCCAATTCTGTTACCGGGTTAGCATTTGATTTAATTCCATAGCCGCGGTCATAAATAGCAGGGTGGATGAATTTGTGCTGGATTTCGATTGATGGTTGAATCACTTCGATTCCATATTTTAAACATGTCTTTGGATATATATTGGACGAGTGTGTTCCGTTGGTCGACAGGACCCCTACTTTCCTTACCTCCGGAAAATTCACCTTGATGAAAGATGCAACCTCTTCAATCATATGCACCACTGTGCATTTTTCGGGTATGGAGCTTACAATCGTGTCAAATATTTCAGGAGCGTGAGCTGTGTTGCATGGAATTCCGATTATCTCAGCGCCAGTCTGATACAGCGTGGTAATAATTTCAGCAATACCATGACCCGGGTTTACATCGATTTCTCCCGAAAGAAATTTTGACCGATCCAATATTTTGTGAGGAACGGACAACATTGAGACCGGCAAGTGGTCCTGATCGGCTGCCGCGCCGGTATGGTCGTAGATCTTCCTAATCAAATCCAGCCCTGCATAGCTGCCTACACCTCCAACCACTCCAATCATTCTGCTCATCGTTGCGGCAATGGTTTCATGTGTGCACCATCGTGAAGGGATTATTTTCGCATTGGACCACGGAGAACCTTGCCTGGTGTTACCTTATTTAACACACCGTTCTCCAGCGTGACCTTCCCATTAATCAATACGTAGTTAATCCCCTCCGGATATTGGAGAGGTGATGCGAATGTGCTTTTGTCTTCAATTTTCTCCGGGTCAAAAACAACAATATCCGCCTTGTAATTTTCTTTCAGCAGGCCACGGTCTGTCAATCCCATTCTGGAAGCCGGGAGGCTCGTCATTTTGCGGATCGCATTTTCCATTGACAGCACTCCTTCCTGGCGCACATATTTGGAAAGCACCCTGGGAAATGTTCCATATGCCCGTGGATGAGCAGGCGCATATCCGGGCTCGCTCAAAACTCCATCGGTGGCAACGGCAGTATACGGATGCTGCATGATCCGTTTTACGTCATCTTCGTCCATGGCGTGAAAGATACACCTTGTATCACCTCGTGAATGTGCTTTCAATACCAGGCCCGCAGCGTTTGCCATAGTAGGCTGAAGCTTTTCAATCAGGCACCAATCGTATAAAGTTTTTTCATTCAATGTGGTATCCCAACTTACATAAGAGAGAGTAACTTTCTTTAAGTCAGCACCACCACGATCGTTTAGAAGATTTGATATGACCTGCTTTTGGATACTGTCATAAAGGTTCGGGTCCGCAATTCGCGCCCGGAATTTTTCCTTTCCGCCTTCCATTGCCCAGGCGGGAATCAATATTCCGATTACCGTGCGGCTGGCGGTATACGGATACTGGTCAAGCATGACGTCAAGGCCTGCCTTGCGCGCTGAATCGACCATCGCGAGAGTCTTTTTACTACTGCCCCACATTGGCTTTCCAACAATCTTATGATGAGTTAATACTATCGGGATGTCGGCCTGTGCACTGATAGCGATAGCCTCCTGAACGGATTCCAGTATTTGGAGCCCTTCATCCCTGAGGTGCGACGTATAGAAGCCACCTGCGAGCGCTACAATTCTTGACAGTTCAATTATTTCAGGAGTTTTAGAGAACGCGCCGGGCAGGTATTTCAAGCCTGTGGAAATACCGAAAGCACCTTGTGTCATAGCTTGACTCACCTGGCTCTTCATTCGCTCGAGTTCCTGGACGGTAGGTTCGCGATTGCTTAATTGCAACACATTCTTTCTGATAACATTATGACCAACCATGAAGCCCACGTTCATCCCCACACCTCTGTTGGAAAGAGAGTCCAGGTACGGACCAAAAGGCCAGGGCCCTCCGCCATCCGGTCCGCCAAGCGCTGTGGTGATACCTTGTCTTACGAGATTCTCACAAGCAGGAAATTTTTCAATTGCGTCCAGGTGCGTATGAAGATCAATAAAACCGGGAGCGACGACAAGGTTACTTGCGTCAATTCTTACTGCGCTGCTTTCCTTACTAAGGTCCCCAATTCTAACAATATGTTCACCCCGTATTCCGATGTCGGCTTTTTGAGGCGCTGAACCGGATCCGTCATAGACCGTTCCATTAACAATAATTATGTCGTACGGGCTCGTGCTTTCGCAAGACAAAAGCAGGAACAAAAATGCGATTAACGAAAATCTTTGTTTGTAATTCATAAATACATTCAGTGATGGCAGTTCACAGGAGGCCGCCTTTTGGTAACCGCACGTTTTCATTCCCGGGATAGAAAACACTACTCTTTCGGCCTCGACAATGTCGGATAAGAAATTTTTAACTGATCCAGGTAAGAGGCATGCTTGGTTTCATCGTAGTAAAATGCCTCCATTTTCTTTTTGTATTGAAGCATCTTTTCCTCATTCAAGAAGATGGCTGGCTTATCCTCAGCAGTAAGCATGGGTTTGTATTGTTGCTCAGGAACTTGAACATTCTTGTAATAATCCCAAGCCTGTTTAACGAGGTTTGGCTTCAGCAAAAAGTCGAGAACGCTCATGGCCTCTATCTTTGCGCCGGCAACCACACCTTTATGAGCGATGGGTGTAGCCATGGCGACTGCGTCGGCCCAGTGATGCCCCGGAAGTCCAGGTATGTTGGCAGGATATCGAAACGTTACAGTGGGTACCTTCCAGGAAACATCCCCGATATCATCTGATCCACCGCTTTTGTACTCTGTAGTAGAGGGCGCTAACGCCGATATCTGCGTTGCCAGGCCGTCTTTCTTTGGTGATCCAATTTCTGCCTGCAAAGCTTTCGCCAACTTTTGATCTTCGGGGCTCCATTGTGGAAGTCCGACAACTTTAATATTCGCATACATCGTCTCCGCAATCACTTTGTTAAAATGCCGGGGCCATGCAGTTCCCAGTACTTTCTTCTTTACGGTGGTCTGGGTCATCACAGCAGCCGCTCCAGTTATCTGGTTGAGCCGCTCGTAGTTGTACATTATTTTCGAATACGTTACATCACGAATAAAAAACCAGATGCTTGCCTTTGGAGGAACCACATTGGGTTGATCTCCTCCATTACTAATAGTGTGATGAGACCGTTGCAAAGGGTCGAGATGCTCCCGTTGATATTGCCAGGCGATGCTCGTTAGTTCAACGGCATCCAGTGCACTTCGCCCGCGCCAGGGCGCACCTGCAGAATGAGCAGCTTCACCTTCGAAGGTATATTCCACGGAGATCAGCCCGGTACCGTTGGGTTGGCCATACTCCACGTGTAAGTTGTTGCTGACGTGCGCAAAAATGCAAATATCCACATCATCAAAGAATCCGTCTCTTACATAGTATGCTTTTGTTGCCAGCAATTCTTCTGCGACACCAGGCCACAGCATGAGAGTGCCGGTTATTCCCTCCCGTTCCATGATCTTCTTTACCTCGATGGCAGCGAGGATATTTAATGGTACGCCGGAGTTGTGACCTTCTCCGTGCCCCGGTGCATCCTCGATTATCGGATCATGGTAGGCAACCCCGGGTTTTTGAGAGGCTTTAGGAATACAATCTATGTCGCTTCCCAAAGCGATAACAGGTTTCCCCGTTCCCCACTTGGCCACCCAGGCAGTTGGTACACCCGAAATGCCACGCTGAATTGTAAATCCATTTTTCTCCAGGACTTCTGTTAAGTACCGCGAAGTTTCATATTCCTGAAATCCGAGCTCCGCGAAACTGAACACTTTGTCGACCATGACCTGCGCCAGCTTCTGCTGTTCACCAACGCCCTGGGCAACCTCCTTCTTCAACTTTTCAATTTTCGAGTCCGACCACTTTTGCTGAGCAACAGCGGATTGTCCAAAAAGGACAAGAAGAATAATCGGGAGGACAAAAGATATCCTACTAAAACTATCGTTCTGTATCATAGGCCAAAAGTCAGGTTTACCTGGTTCGTCGTTATATGTGCGGTGGACGTAAACGGTGGGTGATCACGTCTCAAGATTTGCGGACGCTTTGGCCGTTGCTCCTCTCCATTTCCAGCTGCTGGAGCAATGGACGTAAGAAGTGAATGGCCTGCTGGGCTGCAATATCCGCATTGGGCTTTGGAAGAATTTCAATGGAGATGTAGTCATCATACCCAACTCTCCGGAGTGTTTCAAGAATTTGCGCGAAATCCAGGTGACCCTCACCAGGCGCCAGCCTGTTTGAATCGGCAAAATGAACATACTTGACGTTGTCAATATTCTTTACCAACGTCTCGCTGATATTCCTTTCCTCGATATTCATATGAAACACATCGGGCATTATCCCGAGGTTGGTGGCACCAATCCTGTTAAGAAATTGTCCGCCTTCATCCACTGTATTAATAAAGTCGCATTCGTATCGGTTGACAGGCTCGAGCAAGAGGGTTACCCCTCTCGCAAGAGCGTAGTCGCACAACTCACGCACACTACCAATAAACAAATCCTCAACGTATTTTCTGTTTCGATTGCCGACAGTTCCCCTGATCCGGCCAATGTTTACCATCTTTCCATAGTTCTGGGCCATGTCAATAAACTCTTTGAAAATCGACTTAGCCTCGCACCTCTTACCCTCGTCGTCATGGGTGAATACCAAGCCGCCATCGGCAAATACTTGTCCCGTAGAAATGCAGGACACTTCGATGTTGTTGTCTGCCAAAAGCCTGTCGAGTTCGCTCATGTTAATTTCACTTACCCTTCTCAGAGCCAGCTCAACGCCGTCAAATCCAAGTTTTGCTGCCTTCGGAATGGACCTTTGAAAACCCCTAAAGACTACAAAGGCACTGGGTAGAGCGTTCGTGTCTGCAATGGCAATAGATAATTTCATTTGGAAGGTGTTAATTTCAATTCAATTTGACTACTTCAATTTTTCTTATGATAAGGAAGACAAGAACAAAACTGATGGGGTGCAGAACGCCTGCGACGAGAAACGCCGGGTTGTAGCCAAACTCCTCTATGACAAACCCGATGATTAGGCTAAAGACCATTGCGCCGTATGTTCCTACACTGCCCATCAAGCCAGCTACAGAGCCTACGATCTTAGAGGGAAACATATCAGCAGCCAGGGTTTGGACGATGGTTGCCCAGGACTGATGACCGAACATAGCCATACTAAAAAAAACGATGACCATGCCCAGGGGGGCTTCCGTAATGAACAAGGATGCGGGCAATAACGCGGCTGATATGCCCAGGCAAATCTTCCTGGCCAGGTCCAGGGAAACCCCTCTCTTCAGCAGGTAGCTGCTGAACCAACCACCGAGGAAACTTCCAGCCCCTGCAAATGCATATGGGATCCATGCATACGCGCCAACACTTGTAATGCTCAACCCTTTAACATCGCTGAGATACTTGGGCAGCCAGAAGATGAAGAAGAACCATGCTGCATCAGAAAGGAACTTGATCGCCAGCAGTCCCCAAACACTTCGATAATTTAACAGGCTAAGCCACGGAATGCGCCGGCCTTCATCTGCAACTGGTATTGAAGTTTCCGCTGCTATGTAGGCCTTCTCGCCGGCGGAAACGAGCTTGCTTTTTGCAGGGTGGGAGTATATCCTGAGCCAGGCCACCACCCATACGAGACCAAAGAGTCCCGAAATGATAAATGCCCATCGCCAACCCATCGTGTTTATAATCAAAGCCAGCAGCGGCGGCGCGACTATCCCGCCAAGGGCTGATCCTGTATTAAAAATTCCGAACGCAAAAGCTCTTTCTTTCTGTGGGAACCATTCTGAAACTACCTTGGCCGAACCCGGAAATCCTCCTCCTTCACCGGCCCCAAGAAAAAACCTGGCGATGCCCAAGCCCATAACTGAGGACACAAGTCCCTGGAACATATTAGCGAGAGACCACCAAATTATCATGACTGCATATCCCACTCTGGACCCCATGACATCGATGATCCGCCCTCCAACTGCATACATGGTTCCATATGCAAACAGAAAAACGCTATTGATCGTCCCGAACTGTGAGTCGCTGACGGGGATAGATTTTTTGATCTCCGTAATGGCGACAGGCAACGCAAGGCGATCAAGATAATTGATTGCAGTTGCCAGCGCGATTAGTACCGCAATCCACCAACGAAAGTTTTTAATGGTTCGCACGTCTTAGATGGGTATCTCTTTCAGTTATACATCAGGCTTTAGCCCAAGCTTCTTTTACAAATAGTACTGCTTCTCTTACACCTTCCTGCCCCTTGTTGCCCCATTCCTCAAGGCAAAGCCATCCTTCAAATTTTTTTGATTTCAGGTAGGAGAAGATTTCCTTTAACGGAACGAGGCCGGTCCCAATAGGCACAGGATCCATCTTGCCCAAAGTGCCTGTCTCTGCCACATGGATGGTCTTAACACGATCGATCACCTTGTCCAGCACTTCGATGGTGTTATCATGACCTGCCACGAGGATATTTGCGGTGTCAAAGTTTATTCGAATGGATGTATCCTTGATTCGTCCGGCAATCTCCAGGAATATGTCGGGTGGGTTACTGAAATCCATATAATCCCACGCACCTGGTTTCGAATGATCTTCGTACACCAGCGTAATGCCATACTTGTCGCTGATCGGTGCGGCTTTTTTAAAGTTATCTACGGTCCACTCTACTCCGGCCTTTCTTGTTGTGGATGGATGAGCTTGTCCTGCTGTTATCCTCAGGAACTGAGCACCTATCGAAGATGCCAGGGCAATATCATGAACCAGGAAATCGAATTCGCGTTCCCGCTGCAAGGCATCAGGATGTGTGAAGTCGGGATAAGTGGTAACCATGCATAACGGAATGCCTTCCGAAGCGATGTCATCGCGAATTTGCCTGATGTACCTGGGGGTATGATTTTTCAATAAGATCAGTCCAAGGTCAAATGCGTCCAGGCCTATACTCTTGCAAAATGCGGCATACTCTTTAATGGAGAGTTCTCCATTTTGAATTTTGGGAAAGAGGGAAACGGAAAGGCAACTCATCTTCATAACGTACCTGTTTAAAAAAATCTATTCGTCTTACAAATACTACTTAAAGGGAGATACTTCTCTTCCAGGGAATAAAATCATCCTGTCCATTACGATCCGCTTTTGCCTGGATTCTTCCACTGGCTATCTCAATGCACGTATGGAGAAGTCTCTTGCCCGTCTCCTCTATTTGCTCCTCACCAGTAATAATTTTACCAGCATCCACATCTATGATGTCATGCATCTTTCCGGCTACCCGGGAGTTGCTGGATATTTTAATAACCGGCGCAATGGGATTTCCAGTCGGAGTACCGAGGCCAGTAGAGAAGAGTACCACGTTGGCTCCAGCACCAACAAGCGCTGTTGTTGATTCAACATCACTGCCGGGAGTACACAGTAAATTCAACCCGGGTTGTGTCACTTGTTCTGGGTAATCCAGCACATCAACAACAGGAGAACCTCCGCCTTTCTTGACGGCACCAGCGGACTTCATCGCATCAGTAATTAACCCATCCCTGACATTGCCAGGCGAGGGATTCATATAAAAGCCAGTTCCAACTAATTCGGCTTTTTTCGCATACGCACGTTGGAGTTGAATGAATTGATTAGCGACAGCGGGAGTAACACAACGCTCTATAATGTCCTGCTCAACGCCACACAGTTCCGGGAACTCCGATAATATTACTGTGCCGTTCAGGGCTGCGAGTACGTCTGAAACATAACCGATGGCAGGATTTGCAGACAATCCGGAAAATCCATCAGATCCACCACATTCGACACCGACTACGAGTTTGCTCAGTGGTACAGGCGTCCTCTTGTAGTCATTAGCTATTTTCAAACCGTTAAAAGTTTGCTCAATCGCCCGCGACATTAATTCATTCTCTGTTCCGTAAGCCTGCTGCTCAAAAAAGAGAATTGGTTTATCGAACGCCGGATTTCTTTTGCGCAGCTCTTCGAGCAGAATACTTACCTGGGCATCCTGGCATCCTAAACTCAGGATCGTAGCACCGGCCACATTTGGGTGGTTGATATACCCGGCTAGCAGTCCGCATAGCGATCGCGCATCTTCTGCAGTTCCGCCGCAACCCATACTATGACTTAGAAACTTGATGCCATCAATATTTTGGAACAGGGGCACGGATAGCGGGTGCAGAAATTCGCTGAGCTGTTCCCTCTTATACGACTGGACCAGCTCGCGCACCTGAAGTTTGTAATTCTCGCCTTTCCCAAAACCCAGTTCAGTTAACATGGCCTCCTTCATGAACTGCAGATTTCTATTCTCGCAAAACACAAGTGGAATAACGACCCAATGGTTAGCAGTACCTACCCTTCCATCCTTTCTTTGGTACCCGCTGAACGAAGCATTAGCAAACTCGGCGATGTGAGGCCGCTGCCATTGCCATGCCTTACCAGCAATGCCATAGTTACGGGAATCATGTGTAATATTTTCGGTTGAAATCCGCTCGCCTTTTTGAATTTTGCGGGCAGCCTTACCCACCATAATTCCATACATCAGAATTTCGCTTCCACTTTCCAGGTTGCAAAGCGCAAACTTGTGCTTACCCGCAACGATTTCTTTCAGGGTAACCTCGTTACCGTCAACATTCACCTTATCACCCTTATCCAGGTCTTTCAGCGCAACTGCCACGTTGTCCCCGGGATGTACTCTAAGTACAAGGTTTCCATTCGTCATAATGCAGTCTCTCTTGTTAAGGTCCCATTGATCATTCTCATGAGTGATTGAGGATTCTTGTTCTGCAATGCTGCTGGTAAAATGTGTTCAGGGAAATCCTGGTAACATACAGGTCTGGTAAAGCGGTAGATGGCCAATGTACCCACCGATGTAGACCTGGAATCGGAGGTTGCAGGAAAGGGGCCGCCATGAACCATGGAATGACAAACTTCGACACCCGTGGGCACACCATTAAGGATGATCCGCCCCGCTTTCAGTTCAAGTACGTCGACCAGTTCGGAATATTGATCAAGATCGAGGGAAGTACCATGGATAGTAGCGGTAAGGTGCCCATTCAAACTTTTCGCGAGCTCCAATATTTGGCTTTTATCATCGGCGACCACAACAATAGAGCACGGACCGAACACCTCTTCAGACAATTCCTTGTTACTCATGAACGCTTGAAATGAAGTCATGAGGAGTCGGGGTGTTCCTTGCCAGGGTGTGCCACCGTCATTTCCCACGGCTAGTTCACTGACAGCAGGTAACTTCAAAAGATCATCAACTCCCCGGTCGTAGGACCGTTTGATTGCGGAAGAGAGCATGGGTGTACCTGAGATACTTGCAATTCGCTGTTGAGCTGCCTTAAGAAAGTCGGGCAAGTGGTCGGTGTTAAGCAGCACGATTAATCCCGGGTTTGTACAAAATTGTCCTGATCCAAGCGTTATTGAATCTACCAGCCGGGCGGCGACTTCCTGGCCCACGCTGCTACAAGCGTCCGGGAGTACAAAGACCGGATTAACGCTTCCCATTTCAGCATAAACGGGGATAGGTTCTTTTCTTTTGCTTGCGGCGTTAACCAATGCCATTCCGCCACTGAACGATCCAGTGAATCCTACTGCCTTGATCAGCGGGTTTGTTACTATAGCAATCCCAACATCTTTTCCAGGACCATGAAGTAGTGTGAAGGTCCCATCGGACATTCCGTTCTTTTTCACTGCTTTCTGAATTGCTGATGCTATGAGGGTAGAAGTGCCGGGATGGTTGGAATGACTCTTTGCCACGACAGTACATCCTGATGCCAGCGCCGAAGCAGTGTCTCCTCCAGCTGTTGAGAAGGCAAGGGGAAAATTACTTGCTTCAAATACGCACACAGGCCCGACGGGAATTTGCATTTGACGAAGGTCTGACCTGGGAACGGGGACCCTATCGGGCAGAGCAGTATCGATGCGTGCATTTACCCATGAACCGTCTCTCACTAAGCCCGCAAATAATTTCAGTTGATTGACTGTTCTTTGACGTTCTCCGATTATGCGGCCTTCAGGGAGACCGGTTTCTTCAACACACTTCCGTATCAGAGTATCACCCAGCTCGATTATTTCATCACCAATGCTTTCCAGGAAACCTGCTCTTAAGTTCGGATCCACCTTCCTGAAATCCAGGAAGGCCCGATGAGCTTTGACTGCAGCAGCCTCTATTTCCTGTTCCGTAGAAACGGGAAACCATTCCGAAATTACCTCTCCTGTTGCTGGATTAGTAGCTTGAAATTTCCGACGCCTCGCAGTGTGCTCAGCATAATTCGTCATATTCTTTTCCGTTGATTCCATTTCAGGCGACCGTATTTACCAGCGTACCAATCTCAGCTATCGATATTCTTATTTCATCTCCTGACTTTAAAGTGAAATCATTCGGCGGCACCATTCCTGTTCCGGTCATCAAAAAGCAACCATACGGAAATTCACATTCACTAAATAAGTACTCAACAAGTTCTGCAGGAGCTCTTTTCATTTGACTCGACTGGACGCTTCCCGTAAATGCACGCGTCTGATCTCGCCATATTTCCATGTCAATAGTTGCGTCGGAGAAGAAAGGCGTAGGGCTTACGACAATACATGGCCCCAAGGCTGCACACTTTTCAAAAACCTTGGCTTGCGGCAGGTATAAAGGATTTTCGCCTTCGATGCTCCTTGAACTCATGTCGTTTCCGATGGTATGACCAACGATGCGTCCATTGGACGTAATGAACAGCGTCAATTCAGGTTCCGGAACATCCCAGGTCGAATCCTTCCTGATGTTCACTTTGGCTCCTGAGCCCACAGTCCTTTGCGCAGTTGCCTTGAAAAAGAGCTCTGGTCGCTCGGCCACATAAACTTTATCATAAAAGCTTTCACCTCCGGAATGCTTTGACTCTTCGACTCTCGCCTCACGGCTCCTTAGATATGTGACACCAGCAGCCCAGACCTCCTGTTTGTCAATGGGAGCTAATAATTCATCCCTTAAGATCAACTCTGCATGAACTTCGAATTGACCTTTTAAGAATTGTGCTGTCAGCTTTTCATACAGGAAATCATCGTTAACAAAGGCATTCCAGTCTGGAACATTGAGCCGGCGAAATTCGCCGCCTTTTTCTACCAACACTCCGGTTGTAATTCTATATATCTTGAAAGGCATCACTTGTCAAAAGGTTTTCCGAATGAAGTCAACAGTCCCCCGTCGACGTATATGATATGACCATTAATAAAATCCGAAGCATGCGACGCCAGGAAGATTGCTGCCCCCATGAGATCCTCGGGTGTTCCCCACCTTCCGGCTGGAGTCCTGCTGATGATATAATCATTCAGCGGATTGCCGGCTACGCGATAAGATTCATTTATTGGAGTGGCAATGTATCCGGGACCGATTCCATTTATCTGAATGTTGTAAGGTGCCCATTCAGTTGCCAGGTTCCTGGTTAACATCTTAAGACCACCTTTCGCGGCAGAATAAGCCACTACAGTGTCACGGCCAAGTTCACTCATTAAGGAACAGACATTTATTATTTTCCCGCTCTTCCGCCTAATCATATTCCTCCCCACGAACTTGGACATGAGAAATGCTCCTGTGAGGTTGGTCTGGATCACATCATTCCAATCCTGCTCGTCGAGCTCCTCTGCAGGGGCCCTTCGGATGATGCCGGCGTTGTTCACCAAAATATCAATCGGTCCGATTTCTGCCTCGATGCGGTTAATGGCTTCCTCAGCGACTTTCGGCTCTTTGATATCAAACAAACATCCATGTACATCGAAGTTAGACGCCTTTAAAGTAGAGAGAGACTGGTTCAATTTCTCTTCATTCCGGCCGTTGACTATGACCGAGGCACCAACGGAACAAAGCGCATTAACTATTGCAGCGCCGATTCCCTGCGTGCCTCCTGTGACCAAAGCGGTTTTTCCTTTGAGATCGAATAATGTATGGCCAAGCGTTTGGGAACTCATTTCAGTGTTTTTCACAGGGTACGCCACTTGTTGTGTGTTGGCACATAAACATATTTTTTACTTACTCGCACGCTTTGAATTATATCCAATTTAGTCAGGTTGATGTGGCATCAATCCAAGGCTATTAGCGAAACGACAAAGTATTTTGTGCATGTTGCCGTAGCCTTGTGTGTGTGTGTGTGTGTGTGAACTATCCATCTATTGAGTCGACTGCACAAAAAAGAAAACACCTTTTTTGTTTGCTGTCAGTACATCCAACAGGCCATCGCCGTTGATATCCCGAACCACGAAATGAACCCCTACTCCTGAATCATCATCGATTTGATGAACAACCCACGGTTGCTCCACTTTGCCGGTGAATTCAATCCATAAAACCTGTGCGGGTTCATGTGCCCCCTCTCCACTACCGCGGGAAGCGAGGTACCTTTTGCCTGTTATGATATCGCGCCTCCCATCAGCGTTGAGATCGATCAATTGGAGCGCATGCGTCTGAGAGCATTCATCTGTGATTAAATGTTCTTTCCAATTTTCTAAATCTACACGTTCCTGCCACCAGACTCCCCGTTTGTGAGCTGATGAAGTAATGAGGTCTTCATCACCATCGCCATCAACATCCATCATTTCTATTTGAGCACATGGCTGCCCGAGCGCTGTGGGGTGAAAAGTCCAGTTTGATTGCGTAGGATCTTCCGGCCCTTCCCACCAACCTTCCGGGATCAAGACATCCGATCGTCCATCGCTATTCAAATCCACAAAGCCAAGACCATGAGCAAACCGTTTTGTGCCCGGAACACTGTCCAGTGAGATCAGGTACTTTTTCCAGGTTGTCGAGTCTTTCTGAGTCGGTGATTTAAGCCAGATCATCTGATTCGTTTCCGAATCACCACAGATCAGGTCTTCCCTTCCATCTTTATCAACATCAATAAACCGAGCAGATTCATTACCGACGGCATTGAAAATGAAGTGCTTCTTCCAGTGGCCAGGATTGTTTTTTGGATTCTCATACCAAAACGCATCTGTCCCCGGAAAGCCAACCCGTATAAAGTCAAGCCATCCATCTGAATTGACGTCCATCGCAAAATTGATCATCGAGTTGCTGTAGCTCTCCTCGATCGTTGCCAATTTTTCTTCGGCTACCGGGAAGACACGCGGCGCGTCGAGCTCGTGGCGTGTCCAATCCGGTCCCTGAAACCAAAATGAACCGGCCAAAACATCGATCACTCCGTCATTGTTAACATCACCTGCAGCAACGCCCTCCGAGATAAAATCCCTGGTCAGTTCATGTTTAACAAATGCAACTTCACCTGGCCTCGTGCTGCAACTCAGTACAATCACCGATAATACAGATGTAAAACACGTGGCTGAAAGTTTATAAGACATGTGCTTACTCTTTATGAACAACGCTATGGGTAACACCGTCATCAACTACCGGGACCTTTCCTGAATAAAAAGGTAAATACCCTTCTTATTGGCGATCACTATATCAGGCAACCCGTCTCCATTAATATCGTCGCTTGCTATATTCAGCCCCACCCCCGAGTCGTCGTCAATCCGGTATTCAGTCCACTTCGGTTTGGGTTTCTTGTCCGGCTGACTTGTAAACCATGAAATGACTGGTGGTCCATGATCAGTTGGATCATCAGAATTGTGAGCGTAGTACCGGTTCCCGGTTATAATGTCTTTTCTTCCATCAGAATTTATGTCAACCAGAATCAAGGCATGAGTTTCGGCAATTGTCTGATTGATTAAATGCCTGGTCCACTTGACCTGGTCGCCATCTTTGGTTTGCTCAAACCACCAAATTCCACTGTAATGTGCTGACGCAGAAATTACGTCGTTGTCACCATCATTGTCTATGTCATAGGCATACATCTGGGAGCAGTCGTCACCAAAGTCTGTCGCGTGAAATATCCAATCCGGACTTTTTACATCTTTCGGCCCTTGCCACCAACCCTGCTTGACGAATACATCGTTGATACCGTCTCCATTGACATCTCCAAACCCCAGGCCATGTGCAAATTTCTTTGTTCCATTGACCTTCGTTTTGGAGATGGTGAATTTCTTCCACTGCAGATCTTCCTTACTGGCTGGCGACTTTAGCCATACCATTTGACTGTCCAGGGGATCTGCGAAGATGAGGTCCGGACGTTTGTCACCATCTACGTCGGCAAATTGCGGCGACTCATTCCCGACTCTATCATAGATGGAATGGACAGTCCAGTGTCCCGGCTTGTTTTTAGGATTTTCGTGCCAGTAGGCCCCTTTGCCTGGAAAATCGATTCTCACCAGGTCGACCCAACCATCCATGTCAACGTCCAGACTAAAGTTCAGCATCGAATTGCTGTAGCCCTTCCTTGCATTGAATTGCTTTACTTCAGATAGTTCACTCCTTTCCCAACCCGGCGCCTTAAACCAATAAGGTCCCGCCATAATATCTATCAGTCCATCCCGATTCACGTCGCCCGTTGTGACACCTTCCGAAACAAATCCCTGGAAGAGAACCTGCTTCTTAAAAGTTATTTTTGTTTCCTGGCACAGGCCGGTGGAGCTCGTTATGATTATAAGTATCGCAGCTAATACACTAAATGGATATAATTTCATATATAGATTACTTAAGGGTCAACAGATATGTCAGAAGAGAATTATAATCCTGTTCATTCAACGTTTCCGAAAATTGATCCGGCATCAGGGTGAATGGCGTCGGTCTCTTTTCTTTGATTGCATTTTTCGGAATTGAAAATTCCTGGCCGGCAACATTGGCAAATACGATGACACTACCTTCTTCTCTTCTCAGTAGTCCGGATTGCACAGTTCCGTCTTTGAGCGTGATAGAGTAGTTTATGAAGGCCTGAGAAATGCTCCGGTTCGGATCAAATATTTTCTCCGTCAGTGATTTTACTCCCCAGCTTCCAATACCGTCCAATTGCGGACCGATGCTTCCGCCCTGGTCTTTTACCTGATGACATGCCAGACAGTTTTGGTTGAACACTCTAATGCCCTGCTCGACAGTGACGGATTTGGGATCAAAAGCAGCAAGCCGTTGATTAATGAGCAACTGAACCTGCTCTTTTGGTGGTTTGAGATTCTCCACCAGTCGATTGTATTCGGACTGCTGTCCTGGAAGCATAACAGCCGCCAGTACCTCCTTGACCTTGTTGTCCAGCAGGAGTTGTGGAGAAACACTCATCCTGTTAGCCCCATCCAGCAGTAAGTCAACTCCGTAAGTTGTCTTGGCCAAAGCCAGGACTATATCTCTCTTGGCAGCATAGGGTGAGTTGGGCAGCACATCAGCCAGCAGTCGAATACTCGCTGGAACGGACAGAGCACCTACAGACTGCAGAACCTGTTTCTGCAACAATGGATGCTCCTCCTTATCGTTCAAAATGAGCCCCGCATAGTGGATGCCGGCATCAGGTTGGATTGCCAGCAATGCATTAATTGCGCTTGCTTTGACTGTGATGTCTACATTCTTCGACGCTATAAGTTCAACCAATGGCTGCTTGAACTTCAGGACCTTGAATTTCTGCGCAATTTTACAGGCAAATATTTGTCGTTTGCTAACCTGGCCGGGATTAAGATCCGGAAACGACACTTGTGCAGGCATCAAGTTTCCTATACCAACATTTTCTCTTTTTGTTGCCGAGCCATCAATGACCTGGATGTATCCCTTCTTACCCTGATAACGATCCAATTTCCAGGCAACGCGCTTCCTTGTGACCACATCGGTTATATCCTCGCCTGCAATCACTTCATGAGATCCCGACAACTTCAAAAGGATCCTGTTGGTTACAGGGGAAGGCTGCTCGCCCTCGAGTGGTGACTTTTTGTGTCCCACAAGAAGAAAATTCAGCTCACCTGGAATCATGAATTCCGGGGAAATGATGGTTCCCGTAAGCGTACCTTCCTGGTTAGTTGCTAAGATCTGAATTGGAGGAGCCGCGTATGTTTCGGACATCTCTATTAATGTCCACGGGTTTTCATTGAACGGAAGATTTTCGAATGGCAGAGCATGCCATTCCGGCGTCTGGTACTTAAGAAACTGAGCGGCTAAGGATATCCCCCATGACTTTCCTGCAGGGGTCATTTGGGCTCCGCGCTGGGCTAACCCATCAGAAAAAGACTCAAACAAGGTGTATTGCAGGTCAACGCTATGTTCACTGTTCCGGATTGCAAGCTTGGCCAGCCTTTCCATACTTTCCATCGGCAAATACCTTGCGATATGGCGTGTGTAGGCAATGAACTTTTGTTCAGGCTCTTCATAGATTTCCAGGTGCCCCAGCAGAAACATTGCAGCTCGGTCCGAGTTCACTCCGACAAGGACGTCTGCCAGCACGTGTGAGTCGATCTTACTCCATTTTTCATTGCTAACCTCCTTCATCACAGCAGGATTGCGCAAATGATCCCGCATGGCTTGTCTGAATGTATAAACCAAATGTGAGTCGTCGATATCAGCTGCTTTCAGTCTCTGGATAAGGTGCTTTAACTGCCTCGAATCGGGATACCTGGCAATGATCATTGTGGCGGCACGCTGAATATGGGGATTTGGATCAAGAAGAAATTGCTTTGTGACCTGGAGCAACGTATCGCTCAGTAAATCAAACTCAAACATAATTTGCAAGGCATGAACCCGAACAGTTATATCGTGATCGCCGCATGCTGCCAAAAGTCTTTCTTCAGACAACGCTCTTAACCGGTGAAGTATCCACAGTCCATGTCTTCGCTGCGCTGGTGTGCATGCAGGTGACTCAATCAGGCTGTTCAAAAAAGCCGGAGCTTGCTCGCTGAACGAATCTGCGATCCGGTCACTTACGATCATCCGGACGGTTGGATTGGGATCAGACAATCCCTTAATTAATTGGTCAAGATCGGCCTTGCTCCAATCGTTCGATTGATAGCCCGGCATGGCATCCTTCCCTTTGTAAGTGATCCTCCAAATCCTTCCTCTCTGTCTATCGCGGCCAGGATGGTCGAGAGGTACTTCATAGTGGCCTATGATCCTGTTGTAGAAATCGGCGACATAAAGCGCACCATCAGGCCCAAGCTTTACATCAACTGGTCTAAACCAGGGGTCGTCGCTGACAATGAAGTCAGTCTCCTGTTTGGGTACCGGAGTTGTCCCTACCATCTTCATGCTTGTTCTTAGCACACGGCTCATCACGACGTCACCATAGTAAAAACTGCTTTGATATTCCGTGGGAAAATGGGCAGCACCATAGTATGCAAGTCCTGCCAACGCTGTTGAGCCATATTCATGTCGCATCATAAAAGGCGCATACCCGATACCTGTCGGCTTCTTGCCGAAATGAGGATAATCACCACCCCGGATCAATTGATATATGGGACTTGTATGGCAGTCAACACCGTACAGATAACCAAATTCATCGTAGACGAGGCCGAAAGGATTGACACGGCCAGTTGTTGTCAGTTCAACTTTCGATCCGTCAGGCAAAAACCTGAAGGTGTTTCCCGACGTCATGACCACGGTATCCTTTGGATCGATACCAACCACTTTCGAGTTATTTCTGTAGCCGTGGTCGGCATGTATCCACCCATCAAGACCTCGCACAAAGTTGTTAATCATCCCATGCGTGTCTCTGAATTCAAACCCGCTCAAAAGCACTTTGCGCTCGTCGGCCTTGCTATCTCCATCATGATCGATGAGGTGGTATACATAGGGGATACTATAGGCAATGGCCCCGTCGCTAACAGGCGTAATTCCGATAGGGATGTTGAGAGAATCTGCAAATGTGATGAACTTGTCCGCTTGTCCATCCATGTCCGTATCCTCCAGAATAGTAATCCTGTCTTTGCCGGCGTCATTTGGAAAAGGGTACTCATTGGATTGAGTAAGCCACAACCTTCCCTGTGCATCGAATGCCATATTCAATGGTTTACCTATATCCGGTTCCGCTGCAAAAATTTGAATTTCAAATCCCTCAGGTAAGACAAAACCGGCTCGTTCCTCTTCCGGCGTTCGCGCTTCCGTTGCCCGTATGTTCTTGCTGAATTCCTCCAGCGGTGTTGGTATGCGTTTCTCCGTTGGTGAGCAGCCAACAACAGAAAGAAGGAATAGGATCCCGGCAAGAAAAAAAACTGTGTAACGTTCCAGGGCTTAGTGAATTTATTTATCAGGAAATACAAGGACCGACATCAAATAATACAATTGATGTAACTCATGAATTGTTTGTTAAGACTTACAGACTTACCGAACCAGGTTGCATTAAGCCGGCTTCCATTCCAGCCTTGCCATTTGTGTCCCCAATGGCGGATTATGATTTGACGAGATATATTCCTTTCCATCGACCTGATAAGTCTCAGGTGCACCGCATGGCAAAACTCCGACGTACAATTTCTGGGACGCCTCTGTTGTCAGTCCGAAATCCATGGGGTCCTCGCTTCGGTATACATGCGTTTTCAAATCATAGTCTTCCGTAACCATGAGGTAGTAATAACCTTCGCGGTATACTACATGGGGGCATTCATGATCAAATGTAGTTGCACCGAAAGTTGCATCGTAATGGATCATCTTGTAATCCGACCAGTTGATCAAGTCCTTCGATGTCCGGACATAATTTCCGGCCACAAGATGGTTTTGCTCGTCACCGGCAAAATACATATGCCAGAGTCCCTTGATCTTGATCAACGATGGATCCCGTGTTTGTCCGGGTCCCACGAAAACGCGGCTGTGGCCATCCTTATTTTTGTGTCTTTGCCAGTCGACTCCATTTTTCGAAGTCATCAGGCAAATTTGTGACTCCGCTTTTCTCATTCCAACATGAGGCGGGTTGCCGGATACAGGATTGCCACTCTTGTCCTTGCCCGTGCTATGGCCTCCATAGAACATGTAGTATGTACCCTTTTCATAAACAAAATAGGGCGACTGAAGCCATTCCTGGCCATACCAATCGTCGATACACTCTCCTGCTTTTGCATCGCTCCTGAAATATTCCTTTGTTTCTTCCCATGGGCTTTGCTCCAAGGTGCGTGCACGCCAATGATAAAGTACTCGCCCTACGTTAGTATTCCTGACGCAGCCCCACAGGTGCCAATAACCATCCGGCCCCTGGAAGATGTGATGATCAACAGGTTCAATTTTACCCAACTTGCTTGCCATGATTCTTCCAGAATCATCATACTGCTTGTCTTCCCTGCCACTAAGCTTTCTTCTTTCTGCTACCAGTCTCTCCACTTCCTCTGGCGATGCCGGTGACAAGTCCTTCGGAGCGGGACCAATCAGCCACCATTCACTGGCTATGTAGGGCACTAGTTTTCTTTTTTTGGCCCGCTTGGTTTCAGTGATGACGTTTGAAAATCCACTGAGTCCCAGCATAAATGGAGTTATTCCTAAAACCGTACCTGCCTTGAGGAAACTCCTTCTTCTCATCTTTTCTTTATGTTCACCACTAGCATCCTGATTTCCCATATTCTCTTTTTACTTAGTTAGACTTCTAATATTGGTTAAAGTTCATCGTGTGAAGCACAACGGGCAATCTCAGGCGGGCTTCCATTCCAACCTTGCCATCTGTGTACCCAACGAAGGATTGTGATTTGATGAAACATATTCCTTTCCATCAACCTGGTACACTTCCGGGGCAGCGCATCCAATAGGCCCTGCATACATCCGTTGAGATTCCTCCGTTGTAATTCCAAAGTTCATTGGATCCTCGCTCCTGTAAACGTGTGTTTTTGCGCTTTTATAATTTTCAGTGACCATCAAATAGTAATATCCACTCCTGTATAATACATGAGGGCATTCATGCTGCCAGGTGGTTGCCCCAAAGCTCGCGTCATGATGCACCAGCTTGTAGTCCGACCAATGGATCAGATCTTTGGAAGTCCGAACAAAAATTCCTCCTATGAGATGATTTTGCTCATCGCCGGTGTAATACAAATACCAAAGGTTTTTGATCTTGATCAAGCTTGCATCCCTTACCGTACCAGGACCGACAAACACGCGGCTAAACCCAACGTCATTTTTATATCGCTCCCACTTCAATCCGTCAACAGAAGTCATCAGGCACATTTGCGACTCCGCTTTTCTCATCCCGACATGAGGTGGGTTACCCAAGACAACATTTCCGGCCTTATCCTTGCCAGTACTAAGGCCACCATAGAACATGTAGTATTTCCCTTTTTCCTGAATAATATAAGGTGACTGTATCCATTCCTGGCCGTACCATCCATTGATAGATTCACCCGCGTTGGTATCACTTCGTATAAATTCTCCTGTTTCTTCCCAGGGACTCTCCTCGAGTTTCTTTGCCCGCCAATGATATAGAACTCTGCCAAAGGATGTATTCCTAACGCAGCCCCACAGGTGCCAATAACCATCAGATGCCTGAAAAATATGATGATCTACCGGTTCAATCGATGTCAGTTGTTTAGCCATGATTTGTCCGTAATCATCATAGGCTTTGCCCTCCCTGCCGCTTAGTCGCTGCCTGTCTGCCACCAGTCTTTCTAGTTCATCCGGTGGCGGAGGCGACAGATCTTTGGGAGGCGCGCCGATCAACCACCAGTCGCTGGCGATGACAGGCATTAGCTTTTCTTTTTTGGCGGCTTCGTCTATCGTGGCAATTGTAGAGAACCGACCAAGCCCGGCTAGAAAAGGTGCGATACTTAATACGGTTCCTGTTTTAAGGAAATGTCTCCGTTCCATTCTGCTACCTGTTCTGCCTTCTGTTTGCTTATCGGCCATTGTTGCACTGATTTCTGGTTAGGAATTATCAGCAACCCATCTCATGCGCGACATCTGAGTGCCCTTCGCGGGGTCATGATTTGATGAAACATATCCAACACCGTCGGCTTCATACAACTCAGCTGCTGCTACTGCAATTTTCCCGACCAGCAATGGCTGGGCTGATTTTTCATCGGTACCAAAGTCCATCGGGTTTTCACTTCTGTAGACATAGGTATTAGCGTCCCAATAGCTCTCCGTTCTGAACAAGTAATAGTATCCCTCTTTATATATGACGTGTGGGCACTCATGATCCCAGCTGGTCTTGCCAAATGTCGCATCGCGGTGAGCAAGTTTATAGGTAGACCAATTGATCAAATCTTTTGAAGTGCGAACAAAAATTCCACCGCGACCCTTTAGGTCACCGCCCTCATATCCGGCATAGTACATATACCAGAGATCATCCACCTTAATCAGGCAGGGGTCCCTCGCTTCTCCTGGTCCGACAAATAACCTGCTTAATCCGTCTTTAAATAAATGTCTTTCCCATTTCAATCCATCATTTGAAATCATCACGCACATCTGGCCTTCTGATCTGTGTACATCCGGCGCTAATCCGCTTACGGGCACACCGGTTGCGTCTCTGCCCGTACTATGTCCTCCATAGAACATATAGTACTTTCCATTTTCAGTAATAATGTAGGGTGATTGTATCCACTCTTTCCCCCCCCAGTCATCAATGCACTCACCAACTTTGGGATCGCACCGTAAGAATTCACCCGTAAGTTCCCATGGTGTATCTGTTATGTTTTTTGCCCTCCAGTGATAAAGGATTCGTCCCACGCCGGTTCCGCGAATGCAACCCCAAAGATGCCAGTATCCGTCAGGTCCTCTGAAAACATGATGATCAACGGGTTCAAATCTTGATTTCCTTCCAGCTTGTTTCTGTGCATACTTAAGACAATCTTCTTTTGACATTCCAGAAGCATCACAGATTCGATCGATCTCTTCCTTTGACTTTGGAACTTCCGCAGGAATATCCTTACTCACCGGCGGGGGTGGTCCGATCAACCACCAATCACCATACAATTCCGGTTTCAGCTTTCTCTTTGTGCCCGCGAAAGCTGTAAACACATTAGTAACGGGTGTAAAGGAACTGAGCAGCACGGCACCTGCGCCCGCGAGAAACGAATTCTTTAAAAACCCTCGTCGGCCGGAATCGGCAAACTTGCTCTGAATTGATAATAACCCTGTATTCTTTTCCATACTCGATTATACTGGCGATAGTTTTTTGTTGCCTAACTAGATTTAAATTCCGGGCATACAGCCCGTATATTTATTAATAGCCTGGGTTTTGATCGCTTTGCGAAAGCGCACCATTATTGTTGATCTCATCCTGAGGAATAGGCCACAGTATCCTGGAGTCATGAACTGCAACTCCAAATGCAGCGCCAATCGCTTCTTTGACTGTGCCAGTCCGTCTCAAGTCCCACCACCGTTGCTGCTCGTTTATGAATTCGTACGCGCGCTCCAGCAGAACCGCCTTTCTGAAATCGGTAAGGCTCATGCCTGCGGGATAATCGATCGCCGACGGGGCAAATGGGGTGCGGCCGTAAGCCCTTCTTCGAACTACATTCAGATACTCAAGAGCCTGCGTTGTTGGCGCATCGGCAGCCATGGCCGCCGCCTCGGCATATATGAGGTAATTTTCAGTAAAGCGCAAAAGATATCGGGCATTAGACCGAATACCATCTGGTTGAGCAATGCTCTTCTTGAAAAGGACTGGCGTTGATGTCGGAAGGGAGACCAAAACACCATTGTTGTTCACGTAGTTTGTATACAGGTTGAAGCCTTTTCTCAAATCGGCTGCGCTCCAGGCGGTTCCAATTATGGTAGTGGTTTTTGGAACGGTTGTAAAAAAACCTGAAGAGCTATTATTATAGGCCGGGACATTTGCTATGTGCAAGGTTGTCACATAACTATCCTGAATTGTAGAAGAATATTGAATCGAGAGGACATCCTCAGAAGTCGGTCTCTTTGCAAAGATGTTGTAAAAGTCATTTGCCGTTGTGATGGGCATTATCGAAAACCTTCCACTATTGATGACTTCCTGTGCTTTAGCAGCGGCCAGGCTCCAGGTTCCGCGCGTAAGATAAACCTGAGCCATTAGCATTTTGGCTGACCAATTTGTGGGGCGTCTGGTCTCGGCACCTTGTGTGAGGGGAAGGTCAGCCTCGGCAATAGTCAGGTCATCCAATATTACAGCATAAACTTCATCCACTGACGCCCGAACAGCATCCACGCCGTTCAAGTCTTTAGTGGCTGTTAGCCGAAGTGGCACCGGGCCAAATCCACGTACCAAATTGAAATATTGCATGGCTCTCATGAACCTCGCTTCTGCCAGGAGCGCCTTCTTCCTGTCCTCGTTCATTTCAATGGATGGAAGATTTTCCAATACCGTGTTAGTGATATTGATGATCTGATACGGGCGATTCCAAAAATAAATAGCAGTCCTTTGAATCTCCGCATTGGCCATTGGCGATTGCCAGATGCTCAAGGGTGCCCATGAACCACGGCCTACCGCGAAGTCCGAGTGAAGCTCTAAGAACTGTTCATCGTATGGGTCAACCAGGTCTACCCTGTAGATTCCCCTCACGCCTGCCTCTGCATCGTCGGCATTGCGCCAGAAATTAACGTTGGAGATAAAATTTTTCGGTACTTCATTCAATCGCTCTTCACATGAGCAAAGTAGAACCAAGCAAATTGTGTATAAGGATATCTTCGTCATGATTGATAGATTTAGAAGCCTAGATTCATTCCTATTGTATAAACTTTCGCATTTGGATATGCCGAGTCGTCTAATCCTACTCGCAGTCTCGATCCAATTGCATTGGAGTCGGAGCCCAAAGTGTTTACTTCAGGGTCTAAGCCAGGGTAGCTCGTCATTGTTAATAGATTCGTGCCAGCAGCATATATCTGTGCTTTGCTCAGCCATGCGATTTTCTTAACTGGAATATTATATGAGAGCCTTACCATTTTCAGTCGCAGGTAACTTGCATCGTAAACATACCTGTCAGACGGTTGCACAGATGTTGCACTGCTGACCTTGGGGTATTTGGCGTTAGGGTCCGGATTTTCGCTCGTCCAATAGTTGCCATACAGGTCCTTAAACTGGTTCATTCCGCGCTGAAATGAATTCAGGTTTACCCCCGCCGTTTCCCAAAAGAGATCTCTGCCATGAACTCCCTGGAAGAAAATATTCAGGTCGAAATTCTTGTAAGACATCGTGCTGTTCAATCCATATGTGAAGTCTGGATACGGAGTACCCAGGATGACCCTATCCAAAGAATTCACGGTCCCGTTTCCATCGACATCCTTGTATTTCACCAACCCATTGTTGTCCAACCCATCTTCGAGAAGGCCAAAAAACACACCCATGGGGTAGCCTTCACGGGCTATATTTATTGTGGCGTTGAACGGGTGGCTGGCCGTGCTCCCGAAAATGTCGCTATCACCTGCGAGATCAACAATCTTGTTCTGGTTTGTAGAAAACTGGCCAGTGATGTCCCACTTAAATGCGCGATCAAGTATGATGGCATTAAGGGAAATTTCAATTCCTTTATTTTCAATTTCTCCCACGTTCTTAAGCGACGAAGCAAAACCAATTGATGGTGGCAGCGGAACGGATGCCAGTAAGTTGTTGGTGTTCTTCTTGTAATAATCAAAGCTCAATCCGATCCTGTTCTTAAACAGGGACAAGTCGAAGCCAATATCTATTTGTGTTGTTGTCTCCCAGCGCAGGTCGTTGTTGGCCAACGCGGATGGCGTATATCCCACCTCATCTGTTTTATTTCCCTGTACTATTCTGACAGAGGACATTCTATCCAGCGATTGATACGGGCTTAATGCCGTGTTGCCGGTTATACCATAGGAAGCACGGATTTTGAGGTCATCGATCACGCTGACACTCTTGAGGAATGGCTCTTCAGAAAGTCTCCAGCCGAGAGCTGCCGATGGAAAGGTTGCCCATTTATTTCCGTCTCCAAATCGTGATGAGCCATCACTACGGATACTCGCAGTTAGCAAGTATCTGTCCTTAAGCGAATAGTTGGCTCTCCCTAAGAATGACAGCAATCTCCAGTCTGAATAACCCTGTGATGGAGCATTGATGATTGACGCGGCTGACAGGTCATAGTTCTCCGTCGCATTATTTGCCAATCCCGACGCGCTTGCACTTAAGGAGCGAGACAAGGACGTCTGTGTTGTGAAGCCCCCGATCACATTCAACTTGTGTTCAGTGCCAAATGACTTTGTATATGTTAGAATGTTTTCGTTTAGAAATGAATTCAGAAAAGAGTATCCATCACGGCCGTATCCCAGATCTCCGGGATAAGTTATTGGAGTAAACTGCTCACTTATAGACTGAGTATACTCGAGGCCGAATGTTGATCTAAACTTCAGATCCTTAAAAATATTAATCTCCAGATAGGTATTGATCAAAGCCGTGCTAGCAAGGAGGCGGTTCTTTTGTCCACCGTAATAAAGCGGGTTTACCACACTCAAGCTGACGTAGTCATACTCAGGCATTTGGTCGATTTGGTATAGATTACCTTGTGAATCGTAGGGCCCGTTAAGAGTTGGAGGCATTGCCATAGCGTCGACATAAACGCTGGCTCCGAGACCTCCATTATCCACTTCAAGTTGATTAACCTCTCTTCTGGCTAAAGTCACATTAAAACCCACATTGATCAGTTTATTGACTTCGTGGTCCAGATTAAAACGCATAGATCCTCTCTTCACTCCTGTGTTTATTATGATACCATCCTGCTGGAAGTAGTTAGTTGAGAAAGCGTAGCGCGTGGCTTTTGATCCTCCGGAAAATGTAACCGTGTGGCTCTGAATTTTTGCAGTTCTAATGACCAGATCCTGCCAGTCATAGCCAGGATTTGAAACCGTATCTAAATCGAAGAACGGCGCAATGCCATCATTTTTTGCCCTCTCATTTGCCACTGTCGCAAACTCGACTGCATCCAGCACTTCGTACCTGCCTATTTCCTGCTGAACACCATAGTAGCTGCTGATCTCAATCTTTCCGCTCTGGTTTTTATCTCCTCTTTTTGTCGTAATGATCACAACACCGTTCGCACCTCGTGACCCATAGATCGCTGTAGCCGATGCATCCTTAAGGATATCGATTGACTCTATATCATTAGGGTTTAAATAATCAACCGCACCTGTCATCGCAATCCCGTCCACAACGTACAACGGCTCATTACTCCCAATCATAGAATTTCCTCCCCTTACGCGAACCTCCAATCTCCCGCCCGGTGTGCCTGAATTCTGCTGAACTGAAACGCCAGCCGCTCTACCATTCAACGCCTGCTCCACATTATAAAGCGGAAGCGCAGAAATATCTTCGGAACTAACGCGGGCAACGGATCCTGTGAGATCTTTTTTTCTTGCCGTTCCGTACCCGACGACTATAACTTCACTGAGCTGAACATTGTCTGGTGCTAACTCAACGTCAATCACGTTTCGTCCCGCAATAGATACCTCCTGAGTTTCCAACCCAACATATGAGAAGACAAGGACGCCATCATCATTGGGTACCTCTATCGTGTATGTCCCGTTAACATCAGTGACAGTACCCATCGTGGTACCCTTCACTATCACGTTCACTCCAGGAATTCCGGATCCATCTTCCTGCGAAACAACTTTTCCGGAAACAGTAATCGGGACCAGCATTTCTTCCTCCATGGTATCGGGAGAATTTTCTGCTTTTGTTGTTTGTGCTACTGAGGCAAAAAGAACAATGAGAGCAAGTACAGCAGCTCGAGCACAACCTTTGTTGCTCAGGTGCCTCCAATGGAGAAATAGCTTTCTTTTCATGAGTGGGGTTTTGTCGGGTTTGTTGGTTTTCTTGAAATCAAGGTAAGGTCTAAATTCAGTCTGGTGTTGATACTGAATTAGCTAGTAGGCTAACAATCTTAACATGAAATAAAAACTGCGCGACTGCCTGAAAGTATGACATGTTATTCAGAAATAGACGTCCCACTGGAATAATATTCGCTTCAAAAGAATCCAGAAACGGGACCCCTGACAACAAGTCGGATCAATCATCATTGCCAAAAGGGAGAGAGAGGGAAAAATAAAGACCATGGGAGGCCAATAACTAATGTAATGTTCGTATGTAGGCGAGCAGATCAGCGACTTCATCGTCAGAATAATCATCGATAAGTCCTCTGACCATAAACGAGCGACCAGACAAATAACCTTGATTTTTTATGTCTTCCGGTTTAATAAACACCCTTCTCCCGCCCATCACAGCAAGGGTGGTACCTTGTTGAGCATCCCTTCTGATTACATACCCTTCCACAACAGTACCATCTTTCTTGGTCACACGAAAGACCCGATAGCTATTTTCCACAGCGGCGTCCGGTTCAAGTATTGACGTTAACAGTGCTTCGTATTCACGGTTAGCCGAACCGTCTAGTGATGGGGCAATTTCCTGACCTTTGTTGCCAACCCTATGACAGGTTAAGCAAGTTTGAAAAAGCACTTCTCCCTTTTGCGGATTGCCTCCTCCGCGTTGCGCTATTGCCATGTACTTTGCCAACCTATCTTTAAACGCCGCTTGCTCCGCTACTTCACGTGATCTAACACCCTCAAGAATGGCCTGCGCCTGCGGACTTCCCGGGCTCGAATTGAAAATTCGCTCAGCAGAAGAAATATCAAATGCAGAGATATCAATTACTGAGTCCTTATATAGTTTCGATAACAACTTTACTCCTTCCTTTGAGCCAGATAACCTTGTAACAAATTCCTGTTTTTCCTGCCTTTTGATTGTTGGAACCCAATTTCCTGCAGCTTGCTGCAAGGACGACGTGCGACCGGCCCTGACTAAATACTGAAACGCTGTAAGTCGAATGTTAAAGCTGAACTTTTCATTGTCGAAAATCCTGACAAAAGTAGCTTCCGATCTCTTTACGTCATTACCAAGGGCAAGCATAGCAGACTCTAAAACTATAAAGGGAGTATCTTCATCAATAATATTATCAATCTCCTGAGTCGTATTCGCAATTTTATAACTGGATATTGCGTCCAGCGCCAACGTGATATCAGATTGAACATCACTTCTCAATAATTTGATGACAGGAGTTTCTAACAAGCCAGATAACTCTTTTGATTGAACCTCCGGCTGATTGTCCAAAGCAAATTTAACGTTCGCGCCTGCGTAAGCGGGATCCTGAATTAATGGTTTCGTGATGTCATATATGGTTTTGCATTTCAGCATTTTCGCAAGGCTCACAAAAGTGGATTCATCCAGTTGTGTAACATTTGATCGAGGCCAAAGATTTATGAATGCTTTTTCCCCTTCTGGCGCCGGTAAAGCCTGAACCGCCCAAAGTAAATTGCCGACAGGAACGTTATTGACAAGGGACGAATTCAGATAACTCTTAAATTCTACAGGGTACTGCTCCAGGGCTTTGCGAGCTAAGAATCTTTCGAATTTTCTCTCATAAGGTCCGCCCATTGCATTTCCTGGAATTTCAGGATTACAAAACCGGACCAGCAAATCAATCGTTGAATGATCGGCGCTCGCACTCTCCGCCACCGTACGAATTACTTGTGAGCGGACGGCTGGATTTGGATCAGCCACAAAGTCTTTCAAAGCCTTGTAGATCTGTTGAGCATTTAATGGAAAGCTCGCCAGTGATCGCACGGCTTCCCGCCGAAGATTATGTAACGGAGTCTTTAATAATGAAGAAAAAAGGGCGGCATCATAATGCCCAATGGATTCCAACGACCACAAGGAATGGATCCGTGTGGATTCATCCTGAGTCTGATCTGACAGCAATGCAACCAGATCGCTAGCAAGTCGTTTAGTTTCGGAACTATCACGATCAGCAATCTGGTGCCACGCCGCTCTTTTTTCCCACAGGGAAGGCGATTGCAGGTGTCTGACTAAATCAGCTGTCTTGATTTTATAGAAGTCCGGGATGTCACGTTGACTTTGATTGGAAGGGCAAATTCTCCAGATCCGGCCGTGCGATTTGTCGCGATCAGGGTGAGATGTGGGCAATTCATTGTGTGATATTATCTTATTATACCAATCTGCCACGTATAAACAACCATCAGGACCAAATTCGAGATTGACCGGTCGAAACCAATCGTCTTCGGACGTCAGGAAATCAGGAAGGTGTTCTGACGAAACACTGCCATCCGGATGGCGCTCTACCCTTACCGCGTTAATTGTACTGGTGATTGGATTGGCGAGGAAGGCAACGTTTTTCCATTCGTCAGGAAATGATCCGGATGCATCATCATTAAACGCTGCCCCTGAAATTCCGGTCCCTCCAACTCTAAAGGCATGCAGCTCAGGCATCCACGGTTGGTAATAGCGCAAACGGTCGTTGCCTATTCCCGGAAATCCCGTTCCGGGCTCCATTGGTGTGATAGAAAAACCCCAGTCGTTTGCCTCTGACCCATACCACTGACCATTTCCACGCAACTGAAAGCCCCAAATATTATTAAGTCCGGAATTCACCAATTCCAGTTTCCGGGCATCCAATGAAAACCGCGCAATCTTACTATAATTGATTTCTACTTTGGCCATACTCTGCAGCGAGTAAGCCTCGCCTTTATTCAATGCGCCATGACTGAAATGAAACCAGTTTCCGGGGCCCCTTATCAGAGAGTGTGACATGGTGTGAGTGTCGGTGAAGCCAAATCCGCTCAACAGAGGCGTACGTTTGTCGGCAACTCCATCGCCGTCTGTGTCATCGAGGAAAAATACTTCGGAACCCTGTGCTACGTATGCTCCGCTTTTAACAGGCCATATGCTTTGTGGTATTGCAAGGCCGTCGGCCCATGTACTCACTTTTAACTTACCCTTTTCATAAAGGCCTGAAAGAACAAGTATTCGATCTATGCCTTTTGTTTTCCCCTGATACAGATCCCGGACGCGGACAAAGTTTGAATCAGTAGCCTGCGCTTTCTGGTCCTCCATCAAGGTCCGCAGATCCTTCCATTTAATATCAGCAATCGGATCAAGAGGATACATTTTCGCCGTTTGAGTCCAAAGTCTCCCAGCGTCATCAAATGTCAGATCAATCGGTTTGATAATACCGGCCTCTTCACTGGCAACCAGTTCGATAGAGAAGCCGGGTGGTAACTTGAAGCCGGCCAGCTCTTCCTCAGCGGAACTTGCACGCACTCTATCAGATTTCGTTTTCCTTAGAGGTATTTCCGCTGAAGAAGTTGTTGCTTTATTCTCGCCTGCTCCACAACCTGAAAGTGAAACAAAAGTCAGTATGACCAGGAGAATCCTGACAATGGGGTGAATTGAACCTGTCGTCATTGGTTTAGTCCAATTCTGTTATGTAAATGTTCTGAATCTCAATCCTGGCCGCGCCTCCACTATGAAGCTGGATGGCTATCACTCCTTTTGCAGGAATTTGGGCATCTTTTTCAATAAACTCTGAAGTCTTTACACCATTGATGTATAACTCGTGCCTGTTTCCCTGGCATCGGATAATATAACTATTCCACCCCTGCTTGTTTAGCAAGAGCTGCAGAACGCTCAGGTCACCGGTTAGAAGCTTTTTCCTCCGATGCTCATCATAAATGTTACCCCAGAAGCCATCACCAATATCCGCCTGGTAGCCTGTCATATTTCCATTCTTTATTATAGACCGGTATTGTATGCCGCTGTTAAGCATACCCGTCTGAACGTCACCTGTGAGCCGGAATAGGCATCTCAACTCAAAGTTGCTGTATTCCTTTTCCGTTACGAGGTAGGTGTTTCGTAAGATCTTGCTTACTCCATCTCCGCCCGTGATAGTTCCATCCACGACTTTCCAGAGACCGGTGTCAGATTCTGGTAGTACTTTCCACCCGGACAATGTATTACCATTAAATAGCGGGGTGGATTTGTAGATCTCCTGACCGAATAAATTCAGAGAAATGAGGATCAAAAAAACAAGAATCGGGCTTCTGTTCACGAAGGGAGATTAGTTTCAACTAAGGTGGAAACTTTTCAACAGGGGACGCATAAAGTAAATTATCGCTTCGCCAAATATTTCTAACATGATAAATGAGGACGATAGAACTTCATCCTCTCAGGGAACTATTACTGCGGGAGCGCCTGTCTCAATTTCCAGTTTCGGCCGCAATTTTTTTAATTCTTCGGTTGCGAGCGGAGTGGTTTTAGAGTTCCAGAGAAAAACCCGGTTTAAGGACGGGAATTCTTTGAGGGATCTTACTCCTGCATCTCCAACTTCGGTATTGAACAAATTCAGGCTCTCAAGATATTTAAGTTCTGCCAGGACTGCCAGGTTCTTGTCTGTGATCGGGTTGCCACTCAAATTGAGTCTCGTGAGACTGCTAAATTGACGAACGATCAATAAATGATCATCGATGATCTGCCTATCGCCAAGGTCAAGCCATGTGATATTCTCTTTAATTGTCAATAACTCCTCAAGTAATTCATGACTTACTAATCGCAGCTGACCGGAAACAGCGACAGAAAGGAAATGATTGTCCTGTGATAATGGACTAATCAAGAAACCTGCCCGCCGCAGCTTATCCACCCTGGACGAGTCTGCCGGCAGCACTTCAACGGTTTCGAAGTATGGTCTCTTGGTCGGGTTGAACCTAAAATCCCGGATCATCAGATCCTTTATTTCGGTGATTGAATGCTCCGATACAGGCGCGTCAAAAGAAGCTCCCTGGTTTATCCACCAACCTATCAGGCTTATTTCAGCAAACGAGAGAGGTGTCTCCTTTAATGGCATGAACTTTTCGTGCTCTGGTGGTAAGGTTATTCTCCTGAAAAGTTCACTTTGCATTGCCTTGCCAGCGCGAATTGCCGGGCCTCCGTCTCCGCCCGCTTCAATCCCTTCCCTTGACATGACCGTAAGAGCGCCCTTCTTTTGAGTATCGTTATGACACGGCGTGCATTTTTCTATAAGTATTGGTGCGATCAAATGTGTAAAGACAATCACAGAGTCAGGGTTTTCCGGCAAACCTGAGAATATGCTTTCTGGAGCCTCCTCCATGAACATACTGCGTAAAAAAGGAGGAGCCCTTTCAACAAGATAATTTTCGCCATGGGTTAAGGATCCTCCCAGGTGACCCGTAACAGAAATAAGAAGAAATAGAAGCATAAAGAAAGTCAACCTGATGCGGGGTGAAATCCTGATGATATTGAGCACGACAATGGTTAAAAAGAGAGAAAGCAGCAGGATCGAAATACCCGCCCATCTATGCCATAGTAGAATTAGATCATCGTAGCCACGATCGTTGGCAATAAAGAAACCCATGACCACTGAGATGAAGGCTGTCCCAGTACCGAGTGAGAGAATAAACGGCAGCGAAAGTGCAAACTTTCCGAATTTTGGAATTCTGGATAACGCCTCGATGATTGAGGCTAAGACAAGGAGCGCAATTGGAAAATGGACGATTAACGGATGAAATCGTCCAATAAAAAGTTCCAGATCCATTCAGCAGTGTCAGCTCAAGACATCGTGTACCACTTTACCGTGAACGTCGGTCAGGCGGAATCGTCTCCCTTGATATTTATAGGTTAACCGCTCATGGTCTATACCCAGCAGATGCATAATTGTCGCTTGAAAGTCGTGAACGTGCACGGGATTTTCGACAATATTATAACCAAACTCGTCGGTCTGTCCATAAGAAGTTCCCTTTTTTACACCGGCACCTGCCATAAAGAGTGTAAAGCACCTGGGGTGATGGTCTCTTCCAAAATTTGTTGCTGTCAATTTGCCTTGGGAGTAATTAGTCCTTCCAAATTCTCCGCCCCAAATTACCAATGTATCGTCGAGCATCCCGCGCTGCTTAAGGTCCATGATCAACGCTGCACTAGCCTGGTCCGTTTCTTTACATTCATCCGGAAGTTGCTTGGGCAAGTTATTATGATGGTCCCAATCCTGGTGGTAAAGTTGAATAAACTTAACACCCTTTTCAGCCAGCTTACGCGCTAGCAGGCAATTTGAAGCAAACGTTCCGGGAGTTTTGGAGTCTTCGCCATACAATTGATAAACCGAATCAGGTTCCCTGGAGGTATCCATTACTTCCGGAACTGACGTTTGCATTCTGTAGGCCATTTCATATTGAGAGATTCTCGCCGTGACGGTCGGATCCTCGAAGAACTCATACTGCTTGTTTTGTAACTCAGTGAGGTGATCCAGTTGGTCACGGCGGGCCTCCGGAATTACCCCCGGAGGATTTGACAAATATAACACAGGGTCCTTGCCGGAACCAAACAACACACCCTGGTGTTCGGAGGGTAAGAAACCATTACCCCACAATCGTGAATACAATGGTTGTCCACGTTTGTTTTTGGTCACCAACACAACGAAGGCCGGCAAGTTTTCATTATCACTTCCAAGACCATAGCTTAGCCAGGAACCAAAACAAGGCCGGCCAGGAAATTGTGATCCTGTCTGAACAAAAGTAATAGCCGGGTCATGGTTGATCGCCTCCGTATACATGGACTTGATGAAACAAAGTTCATCTGCAATTTTTGCCGTATGCGGCATCAGGTTGCTTAAGAAGGCTCCGCTACTACCATGTTGTTTAAATCCATAGGGACTACCTACCAACGGATAACTTGCCTGACCTGCAGACATCCCCGTGAGACGTTGCCCCTTGCGAATGCTTTCCGGCAAGTCCTCGCCGGTCATTTTGTTCAGCAGCGGTTTATAATCAAACAAATCAAGCTGTGAAGGTGCGCCGCTTTGAAACAAATAGATGACACGTTTCGCCTTTGGAGGAAAGTGAGGTCCCCCGAGCACGCCTGTACCCAAACCAGATACCGACGGCCCGGAGAACGCACTAAACGGGCTCATTAAGTTTGCAATGCTTAAGGCACCAAGTCCAAGTGACGTCTTTGACAGGAAATCTCTTCGCGAGTATTTTTTATTGACATTATCGCACATAAGTAATCTTTATCGCTTCACGTAAGCCTCGTCATGATTCAGAATCGTATTCACTACAATAGTCATAGCCGCAAGTTCTGTTTTACCAAAAACATTGCCTACCTGGTACTCACCCACTGAAAGTAAGTCATCAGCGTTCTTTTTAGACTCCGAAAAATGTTTTACCTCCTTATGATATAAGTTGACCAAAATTTTTATTTCGTCTTCAGAAGGCGTCCTGCTCGTTCCCAATCGAAAAGCATACTTAATCCGCCCTGGCAATTCGTTTCCACCAAAAGTAAAGGCACGTACAGCGAGTGCTTTGGAAGCCTCCACGAATTGAGGATCATTAAGTAATACCAGAGCCTGCAACGGTGTGTTTGTTCTCTCCCTGTACACCGTACAATTGTCGCGGTTCGGTGCATCAAAAATCGTCATGAAAGGCGGCGGAGAGGTACGCCTGATAAATGTGTACATGCTCCTGCGATATAAGTCTGCGCCGGTATCCGTTTTATACTTCATTAGTGTCCGTGAGTATATGTTCGTCCAGAGCCCGTCCGGCTGATAAGGCCTTACACTAGGCCCCCCGATTTTCCTTGTCAGCAAACCGCTCGCTGCTAATGCATTATCCCTGATTATTTCGGCCTGCCATCGGTAGCTCGGACTTCTGGCCAATAGAACATTTTCCGGGTCTGATTCGAGAAGGTCCTTTCGTATGACTGACGATTGCCTATAGGTTGCCGACATAACCATTTTCTTCAACAGCATTCTCACATCCCACCCAGATTCTATAAAATCCACCGCCAGCCAATCCAACAATTCCGGATGACTTGGCAGGTCGCCCTGATTACCAAAATCATTAACTGTTTTCACGAGTCCTCTTCCAAAAATCATTTGCCAGTACCTGTTAACTGTAACTCTGGCGGTCAGCGGATTTTCCTCATCAAACAACCACTGTGCGAGCCCAAGTCTGTTGGATGGATAGTCCTTTGAAAATGGCAGGATCGCTTCCGGTGTTCCATTATTCACCCGTTCACCGAGGCTACTGTAGTCGCCCCTTTCCAGCACAAACGTTTTCCTTGGCTCAGCCATTTCCTCCATCACCATCACTTCATCTATCGGATCAACGGTTGACAGCAGTTCCTTTCTGAGCTCTTTCAATTCATTTAGTGCCCGCTCTACGGCCGGGGTGTTGCGGGCACTGTATTCGGCAAGCATCCTGTTGCTGGAACTGGCCGGAAGAGTACCCAATGCCTTCTGAACGATATCACTAACTTCCAGTGCAACCAATTCCTTATCAAAAATGTAAATCTCATCTATAAGCCCCTTGAATATCCCGAACTCTCCAGTATGCAACCTATAACTTTTACCCACCAGAACAGGCCGGTTGTCTGGAAAGTGTGTTCCGACCTTTACCGGCAGAATGGTCTTATACAATCTATCAAAGCTGATAGACGTCTCAATCGGTTGACCATCAACATAAAGTTTTACTCCTTCGGCTTTTGCCGATCCGTCATACGTGAACATCACATGCTGCCATTGATTAACGTCAATAGAATCTATGCTAACCACATGCAGATAATTGTGAGGTAGCGAGTGAACAAGCCGAAAATTGATACGATTGCTTTGATCCAGGAAAAAATCCCATCCTCTCCAGAAATTATTCTTTTGGCCAGTGTTGCCCAGAATGGTCTGGGTTTTTTTAGCCTCCTTTTTTGACGTATTGATCCAGGCGCCAGCAGAAAAAGGATCATATAACTCAAAGTAACCAGCGTCATATAAGTACAGTTCGTCATACTCTCCCGTCAGCCTCAAAGCATTGCCTTTGCCACCCGCGCCTTTTTCAAACACGGGTCTGCTTTTTGTTGAGCTCAACCGGTTATTGTCAAGGGTGTATTTATTTGTGTCGGATGAAGTAGCGTACGACTCAATCGGATAGTGCCCTGCCAGGCCTTTGGGGCGTGATGACACTGCTGCATAGGGCGAACCTCCCTCCTTCAACCCATCAAGCTTTTTTTCCTTTTCCTTGATAAAAGACTTAATCTCTTCGATGCGTTTTTCTGTTACAGAATCCGTCAAAAGAAGATTGGGACCGTAATTTCCATCGGCCCCCGTCATTCCCAACTCCTTTACATTATTAAAAAATGCCGACACCTGATAAAATTCCTTTTGTGAAATCGGATCAAACTTATGATCATGACAGCTTGCGCATTCCACGGTCATCGCTAAAAATGCAGTGGCCGTTGTAATGGTCCTATCCGCTACATATTTCAATCTGAATTCCTCATCAATAACGCCCCCCTCATCGGTCATGGGGTGATTTCTATTAAAGGCTGTAGCAAGAATTTGTTTCTGGGTAGGCGCCGGCAACAGATCACCGGCCAACTGGTGGGTGACAAATTTGTCATACGGCGTATTATCACGAAAAGCATCGATAACCCAATCCCTCCAAGGCCACATCAGTCGGTAACCGTCGGCATGCATGCCGTGTGAATCGGCATATCGCGCAACATCAAGCCACTCCAGGGTGAGACGTTCGGCATGCGCATCGGTGACCAGCAATCTGTCTATAACTTTTTCATAGGCCGTGGGCGAAGAGTCTGAAACGAATGCATCAATTTCTTCCAGCGTTGGTGGTAATCCGGTCAGGTCGATGGTAACACGACGAAGTAACCTCTCTTTGTCCGCTTCGGGCGACGGACTCAAGCCTTCAGACTGAAGACGCGAGAGAACAAAATGATCAATCTCATTGGCGACTTGCCAGTTCTTGGGAAACTCCGCCGGTAGATTTTGTTTGACAGGTGGAATAAATGACCAATGCTTTTTCCACTCAGCGCCTTGCTCAACCCACTTATATAGTGTAGCTATTTCGGTCTTTGTTAAAGTAAGGTGGGATTCAAGCGGCGGCATACGAATTTCCGGGCTCTCGCTTAGTATTCTCCGAATGGCTTCGCTTTCCGATGGATTTCCAGCAACAAAAGCAATTCCCCCGCCGCTCAGTTTTGCCATAGCCCCCTCGCTCGTATCAAGTCTGAAGTCAGCCTTCCGGGTATTCTTGTCGGGTCCGTGGCAATGGTAGCATTTGTCCGATAAGATGGGCTTTACGTCATAGTTGAAGTCGACGTGCGCAGGCAGATCCTTGTAGGCAGTGGCAATTTCTTCCGGAACTTCACGGGTGCACGAAACCATCAGCGAAGCCGCCAATACACCCAGTGAATAAATCCTTGCACTACGAGATACCAACTGCCCCATTGTTCTTCTGGTTAGATTTGAAAAGTGTCAAGGTCTGAATTAGAATTTCTACCCATTGTGAAATTAGTAAAACGCTCCCGCGGCGGATTCAAGTAAATTAGCAGAACCGTAAACGATTATGTGGTTACTTGCTTAATTGAACCTAAAGCCGAAACAGTTTTTATCACGATTTGGAAGTTTTCCTTAGATAGAATTACTTAAGGTCAGAAATACAGGTCATTTTCCCTATGAGCAGACTGTTAAACGGAAATCCATCGCCATCCAGGAGAAGATTTCTTAGCCGATCCAGTGTCCTCCTTTTGTCAGGTATGGGTATCTCCGTTGCACCTTTTAATATCCGGAAAGGAAATCTAAAAGAAGAAAACGCTATGGGGCATGGCAATTTCAAATACAAGTTATGGAAAGACTGGGGGAACCTCAACCCCCAAACCACTCCTGTCAATAACTGTCATGAAATGGTTATCGACCGGAAGGGACGGCTGATCCTGCTCACCGATGAGGTAAAGAATAACATAATCATCTATGACCTCTCAGGGAAACTTCTGACCACCTGGGGAGAGTCGTTTCCGGGCGGGCATGGCCTGACGCTGACACAAGAAGGAGGAGACGAATATCTGTTTATAACCGATACCAAGCTGGGAAAAGTTTTCAAGACGACTTTGGATGGGCGCACCGTTTTGCAAATCTATCATCCAAATACAATAGACGTCTATTCCGCAGACCAGGTCTTTAAGCCGACCGAGACGGCCATCGGACCAAACGGCGACATATATGTTGCGGATGGATATGGTTCACAGTTTATCCTTCAATACAATAGCAAAGGAGAATACATTCGACATTTCGGAGGTAAAGGAGATGGTGCTGAACAGTTCGACACCTGCCACGGTGTTTGCCTTGATACGCGCGGTCAAACTCCTACGCTCATCTGCACGTCACGAAGTCATAATTCCTTTAAACGCTTCGCGCTGGACGGTACCTATTTGTCATCTATTTTCCTACCCGGAGCATTTGTCTGCAGGGCCGTTATAGATGATGAGAATATCTATTCCGGCGTCTGCTGGTCCCGCTTACGATACCTGAATCGTACGGACAATTCCGGATTTATAACCATCCTCGATAAAAAGGATAAAGTCATTTCTAACCCGGGAGGCACAGAGCCGACATACAAGCACGGAACCCTTCAACTGATGACGCAAGCCGACCCGGTGTTCAAACATTGCCACGACGTATGTATAGACAAGGACAAGAATCTATACGTGTGTCAATGGAACGCAGGCAAAACATATCCTATGAAACTGGAGCGTCTCTAGCGCATCCTGCAAACTGTTTCCCCTGAAGCCTTGACCTCAGCTACCGCTTTACCTTAACTACAAAATACGGTGTTTCAACATCGGCGTTTGGATATATGCATGCATTACCATGCGCATCAATGGCCTCAAAATAGTACATCATATCATATTCGCTGGCGATTATATTACCAGGAATGGTGGCTACGTACTTCTCCCCCACCCGTGTCATTGTAGCTGCAGAATACTCCATCGTCTGCCGTGTTGGACGATAATAAAGCAACACCTTTTGAACTGACAGGTTATCGTTCACGTCCGCAACAATCTCAAGCGGTTGACCCGGCGCATGCTCTGCTACAGCGGTGTGCCTTACTGTTGGGGGTGAATTGTCTCCTGTAATGTCCAGTGTGAAGTAAGGATCGGGGTCACTTTCTTTTGGCAGCCGCACGATTTGACCAGCGTCATCCTCACCTTCAAAATAGTATTTGATTAAACCTTCCCGCGCATCAGCCGCTGGAATTTCCACTTTATAAACCGATCCTTCCGTTTTTGTCATGTTTACTTTCCTGGACGATTTGTCGGATGCGGAAGTATACATTATAGAAACGCGCGTTATCTCTGTTGGGATCCTGAGCGTTGATGAATTGGAGGTTATCACACCAAGGCTCGATAATGGATGCTCGTCGTTAGGTAGCGGTGGAAGCGTAACACTTGAAGTTATTGTAACAGCCTTACCAGGCTCCGCTTTGCGTAGCGGCACATGTTTCACGTGAGGTTCAACCCGGGTGAATGTCAGGGCGCTGATAATAAAATGTGCGCCTGGAGCAGCGTTAAGTCCAAGCTTAAAAAAGATATAACGGTCACCCGTCATATTGATATTGAACCGTTTGATTATTGTCTCACCGGCGGCGACAACTTTGCTATCGATAATAGGACGGGTCTCGAACCTCTCCACCCCTGATACCTCCATTGGGCCATGGGCTGTAGGATTTGGGCTTTTGTCCGAAATAATGATCGTTCCCTGGTAGTGTCCGTCGGGCAGATCAACGCGGAAGACTGCGGGCTTGGTACCAGTAATGAAATCACCAAGCAATGCTTCTTCTGGAATATTATTCAGTTCTTCCTTAGTGGCACCGTACCACGTATACCGCGTCGGGTTTTTTGGTTGAACTGCTGTAAGGTCTTCTCCTGCGATCCAGCCATATCCAACTTGTGGATCATATTTAGTGGATGGAAATACGCCTTTGAAGCGCCTTTCGACCATGAAATCATTTACATACGGCGTGTTGTAGGCTTCTGTATTCTGGCTAAATGGTGTAGGACCAAAATCGAACGCGTAGTCCGCATTCTGGATCACGCTGAAGAGTGCCTTCTGATAATTCAATTGCTTCAGGTCGTTCTCTACGAAAACAATATTGTCCTTCCAATGACCGGCACTCCCTGGGCCAAAATTGAGATTGTCTGAATATATTTTATCGGCAAGCCCGGATACTTGTTTCCAAACCTCAAGTCCCGCTTCGCCATGTTTGATAGCAAGTTGAAGCTGACTCGCATCACCGGTCTTGTAAAAGAACCCAAGCCTGGTTGCAACTCTTATTTTGTGACTAAAATATCTTGCCATACCCGACAAGATCCTGAAATCCATTTCAGTAGCCCAGAATTCCTGCTTACCCCTGGTAACAAGGGGCTTTGCAACATTAGCTAATCGCTCTGTTTCCAAAGCAAGCGATTCCAACTGGCTTGCAACCTGCTCAGGAGTTGATTTTCCTGTAGTCCGCCCTGCAAGTTCATCGTCGATAAATTCCTGAAATCCACTATACAGCGCCTGGTCGAATGGCTTGAGGGTCATGTAATAGTTGATCAAGCCACCCATATCCTTTTCAGGCCACACATACATATTGAAATTACTGATTGCCACGGATAGAATCTTCGGAATGATCTTACTCGCTGTCCGATAAAGGCTATCGATCGGCTTGGCCGCTTGGGGCCCAAACCTTTTTGAAAGCTCACCGGTCCAAAAATCATCGGTAGATCTTGAGTTGTAGGTGAATCGACCGAACAACTGGTAATAGCTCCAGTATTTTTGAAACTCCCACTTATAGTATTCACGTGTCTTGTCTTCAAATATTCGGAATGCTCCGGAATTATTCCCAAATCCTTTCTGGGATAGTGGTGCGCAAATCTCAAAGCCGACTGCGTCCTGAAAGGTTGTCGTTGGACCAAACCTGCGGACAAATTCGGGATCACCCCACTGAAGAAGTCTGTGGGAACCAAGACTCCACACCTGGTATATCTGATCAGTTTTACGTGGGTACTTGAGCCAGTCAGCGTAGCTGTACGTGTGCATGATCTGGGTGGGGTGATATGGAAACATCAGGTCTTCCGCCCAGTACTTGTGACTTATTCTTAAGGGCAATCCCGTGGCCATAGCGGCATCCAGTGTCTCTTTAAGCAAACCAATGTCGCGAAGTTCAATCAGGACGGGTCGTCCTGATTCCTTCGCAGCGCGAAAAACCGCGTCACGAAAAAATGCGGTCTGAATTTCGAAGTTTACACCTGACTCATAGTTCATCCTCAACTGGACACCGGTGATCCCAGGACATTCATGCAGTATCTTTTTTAATGCATGATATGTATAGTCAGTCATGTTCGCTTCACTATAGCCGGAAACAGAACTCTTTTGAGACTGGCCCGCCACCGCGTGGGTCGTAGCCCAGGCGATCTGCTGCCAGATACTTAGCGTAAAATCCAATCCATACTCTTTGGCTGTAGAACTGATGTACCGAAGCATGTCAAGGTTTCTCTGGCGCTGTGCATCAGTG
>WUUC01110611.1_pt1 | contig 44706 bp, 60 predicted proteins | sample 6278441 | NCBI WGS metagenome assembly WUUC01 (sample SAMN13675441, study PRJNA597444) | soil metagenome | isolation source: soil | place: USA: Washington | collected 2017-10
ACCCCGCATCACAGCCGCACGTTTTTCTCGGCGGGGGGCGGGCGGCCCGCTACTCGCTCGGGATGGGGGGTGGGCGCGGTGGCCGATCGTCGGATCCGCTGCTCGGTGAAGACGTGCCGCCGGCAGTTCACGCCGGCGCGGGGCACACGCCGGACCCGCTGCTACGAGTGCTCGCCAGAGAAGGCGAAGACGGGGTCCGAGACGGTCGCGGACGTCCCGACACTGCCTCTGCCGGTGGGTGAGGTGGAGCGGTCGGTCCGGGCCCGCCTGGAGGTGCTGGGGGACACGGCGTCGCTGCTCGCGGTGGCGGCGGTCCGGCTCGCGCAGGACATCGACGCGACCCCGCGGGGGAAGGGGACAGGGCCGATGGTGGCGCAGCTGATCAAGACCATGGAGCCGCTGGAGCGGCTGGCGCCGCCGCCCCAGGACGAGGTCAGCGAGTTTGAGCAGCGCGCGGCCGAGCGTCGGCGTGCGGCCGGAGGGTGAGCAGCTATCCGCCGCAGGGGTTCATCCCGCCGGCCTACCAGTCGGAGCCTCCGGGCCGCCGCGGGTCGTACGGGCCTGAGATCGTCGACTTCACCGCGCAGTTGGGGCACCCGGTGGACGCCGAGCAGGCCTCCGCCACCGACGTGTGCGCGGCGCTCGGCCCGGGCGGCAAGTACCTGGCGTTCGAGACGTGCGTGATCGAAGGCCGACAGAACGGCAAAACCGACCGGATCGTGCTGCCGCACACTATGTTCGACTTCTTCGTGCTCGGCGTGGAGACGGTCACGTGGACCGCGCACCTGATGGATACGACGCTCGCCACGTTCAAGACCGTGAAGCGGCTGATCGACGCCAACCCGATGCTGTCGCGGCGGGTGAAGGCGGTCAGTGAGTCCAAGAGCGAGCAGGGCATCGAATTGATGTCCGGCGCGCTGTGGGACTTCCGGTCTCGGGTGGCTGGCGGTGGCCGGGGTAGGACGGGTGACATCTGGGTCGCTGACGAGGCGCTGATCCTGGATCAGCCGACGGTCGGTGCCCGGCTGCCGACGCTCCGATCGAGGCCGAACCCTCAGGTCCGGTACGCCTCGTCGGCCGGTCTGGCGCAGAGCGCGGTGCTACGGAATCTGGTCAAGCGGGGCCGCGCCGGCGGCGACGACACCCTGGCCTACATCGAGCGGTGCGCGCCCGGCAGCTTCGCCGATCCGGACTGTGAGGTGCCCGGCTGCCGGCACGGCTACGGCACCCGTGGCTGCACCCTGGATCGTGAGGAGCTCTGGCACCTGGCGTCCCACGCGATGGGCCGGCGGATCTCCTACGCGGTGATGCGGTCGGAGCGAAAGACGATGGAGCCGGCCGAGTTTGCTCGCGAGCTGCTGGGCTGGCACGAGGTCGGGACCGACGCCGAGCACCCGATCTCGTCCGAGGACTGGGAGGAAACCCAGCTCGACGACCTGGAGATGCGCCGGCGCGGCCCGCTCGGCGGCTCGGTGGTGTTCGTGCTGGACGTCGCCCCGGGGATGCGGTCGGCGTCGATCGGGGTGTGTGGCCGGTACGGCGACGTTCCGCATGCCGAGCTGGCCGGGAGCCGGCTCGGTTCGGACTGGGCGGTCCCACGGCTGGTCGAGCTCAAGGCGCGGCATCCGCGGGCGCTGATCGGGTTCGACTCGACCGGGGCGGCGCCGGCGTTGATGCCGACGGCGACGCAGGCCGGGCTGACCGTGCAGCTGCTGGACGCGAAGGCGATGTGCTCGGCGGCTGAGCACATCGCCAAGCTGTCGCTGGAGCGGGCGTGGACGCATCCGGTGGACCCGATCCTCGACCAGGCGTACCAGGTCGCGGTGAAACGGGAGATCGGCGATGGGCGCTGGGACTGGGGTCGCCGAAAGGCGGACGGTGACATTACTCCGCTGCGCGCTGTTGGCGGCGCATTGTGGTTGGTGGAGACGGTCAAGGGCGCTGAATACGACCTGCTCGATTCGGTGTGGTGAGGAGGTGTGATGCGTAACCCATTGAGGCTCTTCCGTGGTTCTAAGGCGGAACAGCGCAGTATTTACGATGTTCCGTGGAGTTCAGGGGGGCCACGGTCAGGTGCAGTGGCGATATCGGAGAACCGGGCGCGGCGATTGTCGCCGGTATTCGCCGCGCACCGGTTCCTCGGCGACGGGGTAGGCACGCTGCCAGTGCACGCCTACCGGCGATACCCGGACCGGCGCGAGCAGATGCTGTCGCTGCCGCCGTTGCTGGACTTCCTCGAGGACGCCGGCACCCTGGTCGACTGGTGCACGCAGGGGATCCTGTCCCTGGCGTCTCAGGGCAACGCCATCGGTTTCATCGTGAGCCGGGACGGGTTCGGATATCCGACAACGGTGCAGTGGCGTCCACGATCGGAGTTCTTCGTGGATGACGATTCGACGCCGGGCCGGCCGCAGTGGTGGTGGGAGGGCCGCCGCATCGAACGGTCGGAGATCGTGCACATCCCGTGGCTGACGGTCCCGGGCCGGACGCTGGGCCTGTCGCCGATCGAGGCATACGCCCTGGCCGTGTCGAACGGCTTGTCCGCCCAGCAGTACACCCTCGATTGGTTCGCTGCTGGCGGTGTCCCGCCGGGGACGTTCAAGAACACCGAAAAGCGGGTGCCGCAGGAAGAGGCAGACATCATCAAGTCGCGGCTCGTGAATGCGATCCGGACTCGCGAGCCGATTGTCTACGGCTCCGACTGGGATTACAACGCGATCGTGATCCCGCCGCAGGCCGCTCAGGTCGTCGAGTCACTCAAGCTCGGCGCCAATCAAATCGCCGCGATTTATGGGATTCCCCCGGAGGAAGTCGGGGGTGAGCCGGGCAATTCGTTGACCTACGTCAATGAGGAGATGCGGCAGTCCACTCGCGCGAACGCGCTGCGGCCGTGGGCGATCCGTTTCGAGAACGGAATCAGCGCGGTGCTGCCGACCCGGCAGTACATGAAATTCAACCTCGACGCCATGGTGCGAGCCGACGCGAAATCGCGGTGGCAGATCCACCGGACGCGGTGGGAGATGGGCGCGGCGAGCATCGACGACATCCGCCGCGACGAGGATCAGCCGCCGCTGCCGGACGGGCAGGGCGCGTCCTACGCACCGCAACCGCGGACCCTGCCTGCTGCGCCGCAGCAGCGGGACGGCTACCCCGAGCTGACCGGCCATCGGCTGCCGGAGCTGACCTGGACAGAACCGACATGAGAGGGCTGGACATGACCACGAGCACGAGCGCGGCTGAGCGTCGCTGGACACAGGTCACGGTGGAGACCCGCGGCAAGGACACCCGCACGATCGGCGGCTACGCGGCCCTGTTCAACCGGCTGAGCCAGAACCTCGGCGGGTTCGTCGAGGAAGTCCAGCGCTCGGCGTTCAGCAAGTCCCGCGGCGACGGGTTCCCGGCGGTGCTGGCCCGGTACAACCACGACGACAACATGCTGCTCGGCACCAGCGACGCGCGGACGCTGCGGCTGACCGTCGACGAGACGGGCCTCGACTACGACGTCGACCTGCCGGCGTCCCGGGCGGACGTCCACGAGTTGGTGCAGCGCGGCGACGTGCGGCAGAGTTCGTTCGCATTCCAGACCTTTGAGGACGACTGGTCGATGACCGACCAGGGGTTCCCCAAGCGGTCCCTCGTCAGCGTGCGCCTGGTCGATGTCGCCCCGGTGAACATCCCCGCGTATCTGGACACCACTGTCGGCAAGCGGGACAACTCGCGCGGGGTCGCGTTGCGCTCGCTCGCGGCCAAGGTCCAGGCGCCGATCGAGGACGTGATCGGTGCCGAGGATCTGCGGAAGTTCTTGCAGCGCAGCGACGGCGAGAGCACCAGGGCGGCCAGCCGCAAGCGGACGTTCGGTCCGCAGGCTCGGATGACCCTGCTCGGCAGCCGCGACAAGTGGTCCAGCGTCTGAGCGGCCGCTACCTCTGACCACCGGACCCCGCGCGGCAGGTTGACCGCCACCGCGGACGGACGTTCGGAGCACCACCGGCGCGCCGCCGGACCGCCGGCGCAGCACTGAGGCAGGTCGCCAACCACCTCGCGAACCGATCACACATCGAGCCCGCGAGGAGGGCACCAGCATGGCCAGTGCACTGGCGAAGACCTTGATCGAACGGCGTGCGAACGTCTGGGAGCAGGCGAAGGGCCTGGCCGACAAGGCCGCCGAGGAGGGCCGGGAGTTCTCCGGCGAGGAGGAGCGTTCCTGGCAGACGCTCAACGCCGAGCTGGACGCGCTCGACACCCGGATCAAGTCGGTCTTGGACGGCGAGCAGCGTGCCGCGGACACCGAGGCCGCGTACGCGAAGCTCGAGGGCCGGTCGCAGACCGGACCGGTCAGCGGTCAGCAGGGCGGTGAGGGCGTCTCGGGCGAGCTGCGCTCGTTCCTCAAGGGCGAGTCGCGATCCCGGTTCTTCGACGTCGTCCCGCCGGCCGGGCCGATCGACTACCGGACCCTGTCCCGGCTCACCACCGGCGCCGGCGGGAACACCGTCCCGACCGACTTCTACGGCCGGCTGATGGCCCACATGATCGAGGTGTCGGCCATTCTGCAGGCCGGGGCGACGATCCTGCGGACCAACGGCGGCGAGACCATCCAGGTCCCGAAGACGACCAGCCACAGCACCGCGGCGCTGACGGCGGAGGCCGCGAGCCTCTCGGCCAGCGACCCGGCGTTCGGGCAGGCCGGCCTCGGCGCCTACAAGTACGGCGTGCTCATCCAGGTGTCCCGGGAGCTCATCGACGACTCCGGTGTCGACCTGGAGGGCTACCTCGCCATGCAGGCCGGCCGGGCGCTCGGCAACGCGTTCGGGGCCGACGCGATCACCGGCAACGGCTCGGCGAAGCCGACCGGGCTGCTGAACAACACGACCCTCGGCGTGACCGGGCCGACCGGGGTGACGGGCGGCCTGGGTGCCACCTCGGCCACCGCGAACAGCGGCGGCGACTTCCTGATCGATCTGTTCTACTCCGTCATCGCCCCCTACCGCGCCAGCAGCGCGGCCGCGTGGCTCATGCGGGACCAGACGATGGCCGTCGTCCGGAAGATCAAGGACACCACGGGCGCGTACCTGTTCCAGCCGTCGCTCGTCGCCGGCACCCCGGACACGATCATGGGCAAGCCGGCCCTCACCGATCCGTTCATGCCGGCCATCGCGACCGGCGCAAAGAGCATCGCGTTCGGCGACATGTCGCAGTTCTTCATCCGCCTGGTCGGCGGGGTCCGCTTCGAGCGGTCCGACGACTACGCGTTCGCCAACGACCTGGTCACGTTCCGGGCGATCCTGCGTGCCGACTCCGTGCTCGTCGACCAGACCGGCGCCGTGAAGCACTTCATCGGCGCCGCAACCTGATCCAGCACCACCAGCCCCCCCAAGACCCTGGCGGCCGGCCCCGCACCGGCCGGCCGCCAGGCCAACCCCTCGTGCGGGAGGAACCCACCATGTGTCATCCCTCTGTGCTCGCCTACGTCGGCGACATGCTCGACGCCGAAACCGTCCGCGGGAGCAGGATCCTCGACGTCGGCAGCTACGACGTCAACGGGTCCGCGCGGACCATCCTGCAACCCCTGGAGCCGGCCAGCTACACCGGCGTCGACATGTCCCACGGACCCGGCGTCGACGAGGTCGTCGACGTCGTCCGCCTGGCCGAGTGGGTCGGCGAGGACCGGTACGACATCGTCGTGTCGACCGAGATGCTCGAGCACGTCCGCGACTGGGCGGCGTCCCTGCGAAACCTGCTCGAGGCGGTCGTCGACGGCGGACTGCTGCTCATCACGACCCGAGCCCCCGGGTTCCCCTACCACCCGTTCCCGGAGGACCACTGGCGGTACCCGCCCGAGGTGATGCGGGTGCTGCTGGAGACGGCCGGTTTCAAGATCTTCGACTGCCAGCCGGACCCGGACCCGGCATCGCCCGGGGTGTGCGCCCTGGCGACGCGCCCGCACGGCTGGCAGTGGCCGGACACCGCCCCGCAGGAGTGGGCGAACGCCGGCGTCCAGACGGTCTGACGTGCGCGTCTTCGGATTCCACGACGGATCGGCGTGCGGCTACTACCGGGTCACCCTGCCGCTGGACGCACTGCGTGACCTCGGCGGGTGGGACGTGCAGACCGCGGTCGGCTGGGACGACCGGTGCAAGACCTGGCCGGTCATCGTCGGGCAGCGCCTCGGCAAGCCGGAGGCGCTGCCGCTGTGGCGGTCGCTGTACCTCGGCCGGCGCCTGGTCTACGAGACCGACGACGACGTTTGGTCGATCGACGAGACCAACTTCCGGGCGATGCGGGAGCATTCACCGTCCCTGCTGGAGGCGATGCGTGACGCGGTCCGGATCGCGCACCTGGTCACCGTCTCGACGCCGCCCCTGGCAGACGTAGTCGCTCAGGTCGGGACACGGACGCTCGTGCTGGAGAACCACATCGACGGTCGGCTCCTGGACGTCGAGCGGCCCCGGCGCGACCGGCTGGTCGTCGGCTGGGCCGGCGGGGACTCCCACATCAAGGACATGCGCTCGTTCGCCGGCCAGTTCCGGCGCTTCATGGCGGGCCGGGACGACGTCGAGCTCCACACCATCGGCACCGACTACCGGCAGCTGCTCAAGGTCGAGGGCCGGCACACCGGCTGGTCGTCGCACATCTGGGACTACTACCAATGCCTGGACTTCGACATCGGTCTCGCCCCGCTCGCGCACACCACGTTCAACGCCTCCAAGAGCCACATCAAGGCGCTGGAGTATGCGGCGCTGGGAATCCCGGTGATCGCGTCGGACGAGCCCCCGTACCGCTCGTTCGTTCGGCACGGGGAGACCGGGTTCCTGGTGAAGTCCGATCACGAGTGGACGCAGTACCTGCGGCTCCTGGTCGAGGATCACGACTTGCGCGAGCGGATGTCTCGACAGGCGAAAGAGGCTGCGGGGGAGTGGACTATCCAACGTGGTTGGGTGCGGTGGGCCGCGGCGTACGAGTCCCTGATCTGAGAGGTGGCACCCAGAATGAGCGAGACCAAGAAGAGCAGCAGCAGCCCGGCCCCGGACCGTGAGACCGTGCTGGTGCCGCCGGCAGGCGTGCACACGCCGGGTACCACGGCGATGGGTGGGGAGACCGCCTACGTGGAGGCGCCGGCGGACGCGGCGTCCGACCCGGCCGCGGCCCGGGACGCATACGAGCGGGCGCAGGCCGGCGAGTCCGACGTCACGCTGCCGGACGGCGTGATCCCGCAGAACGCCGACGGGTCGGCGATGACCCGCCCGGAGGCCGAGCAGGCCGTCGAGGACGAGCAGCAGGTGCGCGAGGACATCGAGGGCCGGACCAGTGGCGACGCCACCACCGGCCGAGCGAAGGGAGCACGCCCGAAGTGAGAGTTCGGATGAAGGTGCAGCTCAGTGGGACCCGCAACGGCCAGGATTGGCCCGCGCGCGGCTCGGAGATCGACCTACCGGACGCGGAGGCCGTCGGCTACATCGACGCCGGCATGGCCGAGCCGGTCACCACGTTCCCGGCCCCGGCCGAGACCGCGACGCCTCCGGCGAAAGAGGAGCGCCGTGCCGGTCGCTCCGGCTTGACCAAGGCGAACGTCCCCATCCCCTGAGCTGGATCTTGGACAGCCCGTCGCGATTGCCGCGGCGGGCTGTTCGCATGAGAGGAGACCAGGGCGATGGCCCACGTTGATCATCACCCGACCCCGGTCGCTGGATGCTTCGGCTGCAAGGTGCGCGGTCTCAGCTACCAGGGCGTCATGTCGCGAGCCAGCGACCGGGTCGCTGCTCGGGCCGGCCACCGTCCGGACCCGGTGCACCACCGGCCGGTGACAGCGGATGACGGGCCCCGCCGGGGTCGGGTCGTCGGGAAGCACACCGAGCACTGGGACGGCCGGCAGGATGCCACCGCGCTGGCCCCGCACGTCAGGACGACGGCCCGGACTCAGGAGGATGCATGACCGCCGACGAACTGCTGCTGCTCGCGCTCGAGGAGGAGATGACGGCGGCGAAGACGGGGTATCGGGCTGCTCCGGCCGACGCCTCGGCTCGGCGGCGATACCGCACGGCGGTCACGCGGGTCACCGAGGCCCGCGCGGTCGTCCGGGCCGATCGTGAGAGCGGCACCGGCGCCGCTCTCGACGGCGTGACGGCCGTCGTCCCGGACACGGTCCGGGGCACCAGCACCAGCACGTAGCACCTCAGCACCTGCACCGCCCCGTCCGACCGGTCGCGGCGGCTTCACCCATGCCCTCGAAAGGGGTTGACCGGCCATGGCCGTTACCGTCAGCGGGCTCTACCTGCCCACCTGGATCGACATCCTCGACGCCACTCAGCTGGCCGTCGACCTCGACGCCGAGACCCACAAGCTGGCGCTGTACACCAACAGCATCACCCCGAACTTCTCGTCGGACACGGCGTACGGCGTGTCCCCGTACAACGCGAACGAGGTGTCGGGGACCGGGTACACCTCGGGCGGCGCGCTGATCACGTCGACGACGGTGTCGGAGTCCCCGACCGGGACGCTGATGTGGGACGCGTCGGACACCAGTTGGTCGACCTCGACCATCACGAACGCGCGGTTCGGGCTGGCGTACGCCGACGCGCTCGGCGGGAACAACGCGATCCTCGGCGTCAACCTGGGTGCCGACTTCTCCACCACCGCCGGCACGTTCCTCGTCCAGTGGGCGTCCGGCGGGATCTTCTCCATCGACCTGACCCCGTGACCGGCACCGGTGCGGGCCCGCGTCCCCTGCCCGCGGGTCCGCACCGGTCGCCTTCATCCGCTACCTGCTGCTGATCGAGAGGGGCCTCCGTGTCGAGTGTTCACGTGCTACTGCGCGGCATCCCGCGCACGGTGGTCGATCAGTCCGTGCCGGTCGCGGCCCAGGCGGTCACCGCCCGGGTCCACGAGCCTGTGGTCGCGACGAGCGCGCTCGCCGTCGCCTCGACGGTCGCAGTCGCCGCGGGCGCGCCGGCCGTGGCGGTGCAGGTCGCGGTGTTGCCCACCCCCGCCGGGATCTCTCGCGCCGCGGTGGTCCCACAGCCGGTGACCCGCACCGGGGTGACCCGATCCGTCGCGGTGATCGGCCGGGCCGTGGTGATCGGTGCTCCGACGGTGTCGGCGTCGTCGTCGAATGAAAGCCAGTATTCGTCGCTGTCCGGGTCGACGTTCGCGGGCCGGGTCAACTCCGCGCCGATCGGGAACGTGGTCGTGCTCGGCGCCGGGACGTACAACTGGTCGGACTTCACCACGGTGGTCCAGGGCGTGCGGGTCGGCGCTTCCATCACCCGCCGGGGCCTGCGGGGTGCCGGCATCGACTCCAGCATCCTGCAGATGGTCGCCGGCAGCAGCACCAGGGCGGCGGACGTGCCGACTGCGGCTGGCACCACCAACCAGTTGCACCAGATGTTCTTCGACTACGACGGTCTGCGACTGTCCGACATGACTCTCAACGGCACGTCGCAGGGGCACCTCTACAACGGGCTCCGGATGCACGGCGTGGCGGGCGCGCTGCTGCGCAACCTCAAGTTGACCGGTCTCGGTCCGGGGAACAGCAACATTCCGCCGGGTGAGACGTTCGCGATCAACGACTATTCGGGCAGCGGAAACGCGTACCAGGACATCGAGATTGATGGCCAGTCGGCCGGCGCTACAGGGTTCGGAACGAACTCCACGTCCTCGTGCACGTTCACCGACTGCTACGCGCACCACAACACCTACAGCGCGGCGTTCGCGCTGTGGCAGGGCACCGGGACATTCAACCTGATCCGCTGCCGCAGCCACCTGAACAAGACCGGATTCAACCTCGAGCGGATGGGCCGCGAGGCGATCGGGCAGTCCCGATGCACGGTGAACATCGTGAACCCCACGTTCGGAACGAACGTCGTTGGTGGGCAGGACATTTTCCTCGGGAACGATCAGGGTTCGACCATCCTGAACATCTATGACCCGGTCGACCGCAACGGCTCGGGAAACCCGATCCGGGTCTACTTTCCGCTGAACGAGCAGGGGAACCCGAACATCCAGAACCGCAACGATGTGACCGTCCGCATCGGCGGGACCTGGAGCGGGGGCAGTCCCGGAGTCGGCGTCTACAACGGCGGCATCTACGCGTCCTGGTACCTGGAGTACTTCGGGTCCGGAGCCTGACCATCCGCAGCAGGGAGAGGTGAATCATGCCGGCCATCGCGCTGACTGGCACCGGGAACGTCACCACCGCGACGACCAGCTCGGGCACCAGCATCACCGTCAACAAGCCGGCCAACGTCGCCGACGGTGACCTGCTGGTCTGCCTGGTGGTCAACTCGTTGACCTCCTCGACGTGGACCGCGCCGTCCGGGTGGACCCAGGCCGGCGGCCAGAACGCGTCCCGGTCGAGCTACCTCTACTACAAGTCGATCCCCTCGGCGGCCGCGGAGTCGGCATCGTCCTACGCCTGGTCCTATTCCGGTGGGTCCGGGCGGGCCGCCGCGGTCCTCGCACGGATCACCGGTGCCGACGCGTCCACACCGATCGACGTGACCGGGTCGACGACGACCAGCGGCACCGGCAGCATCGTCGCGCCGGCCGCAACGGCGGTCAGCGCGCAGGCACTGCTGCTCGGCTGCTGGTGGACGATGAACAGCACCACCACCATCGCGGACATCTCCGCGCCGGGCAGCATGACCGATGTCGGTGGGACGTCGGTCGCGCCGTCCGGGTCCAGCGACGTGCTGCTCACCCAGGAGGCGCTGTCGGCGTCCGGGTCGACCGGCACCCGGACCGCGACCGTCAGCCCGTCGGCTGCGTCGGGTGTCGGCGGGTGGCTGGTCGCGATCGCTCCGGGCTCGTCCGCGGCGACCGCGTCGGCCACCACAGTGGCCCGGGCGGCCACGATCGCGACACCGACCGTCAGCACCGGTCAGGGCGCCACCGTCTCAGCCACCGTGGTGGCCCGGGCCGCGGCCGTCCCGGCACCGGTGGTCACCACCGGCACCGACGGGCCGGACATCACCAGCGCGACTACCGGGTCCGGGACCAGCGTCACCGCGGCCAAGCCGAGCGGCGTGGTCGACGGGGACCTGCTCGTCGCCCTGGTCTACAGCTCGATCACCGGGTCGACCTGGACCCCGCCCTCGGGGTGGACCCAGCGAGCCGGCCAGAACACCTCGCGGACGTTCCACATCTTCACCAAGCCGATCCCGACCGCGTCGTCGGAGTCGGCGACGTCCTACACCTGGTCCTGGGGCGCGTCCGTCGGGCGTGGCGCGGTCATCGTGCACCGCATCCCCGGCATCGACCTCGGGGACGTCGTCGACGCGGTCGGCACGGCCACCACGAGCGGGACCACCTCGATCGTCGCGCCGGCCGTCACGACCACTACCGCACCGACCCTGCTGATCGCCGGGTGGTCGTCGAACAGCTCCAGCACGACGGTCCCGGCGATCACGCCGCCGGCCGGGCACACCACGATCGCCACGGTGGATGTCGCCCCGGCGGCGTCCACTGAGATCGTCCTCTCGACCGAGCTCGTCGCCGCAATCGGGTCGACCGGCACCCGCACGGCGGCCGTCAGCCCGTCGGCGTCCTCCGGGGTGTCCGGCGTCATGCTGGCGCTCACCCTGGTGTCCGTCCCGGCCACGCCGACCCCGGCCACCATTGCCCGGGCCGCGACCGTGCCGGTGCCGACGGTCCAGACCGGCGCCCGGGTCACCGGGACCACCGTCGCCAGCACCGCGACCGTCCCGGGTCCGGCCGCGCAGACCGGCGCCACGGTCACCGCAACCATGATCGCTCGGGCCGTCACGGTCCCGGCAGTCGAGACGATCACCGCGACCCCCTCGACCGCGCTGCCCTCCACGATCGCCGTGCACGCGGACATCCCGATCATGGCCGGGCAGGTCGACGCGGTCGTCACCCCGGCCGCAATCGCGGCGCCCACCACGGTGGCCACCCCGACGTCGTCCGGGTCCGCGCTCGCCGCGCTCGACGACCTGGCCGGCCGGGCGACCGCAACCGGCACCGCGCCGGCCCTCGACACGGTCAGCGTCTACCAAGCCGACGCGTCCGACGTCCCCATCGGGACCACGGTCCGCGTCCACACCCCGGCCGGCGCGCTGCGACACCCGGACACCTACGTCGTCACCGCCCTGGCTGACGCCGACGGGTTCACCCGGATCACCCTGCACAAGCCGCTGCCGTCCCTGATCGCGGCCGGTGACTACCTCCAGGTCGTCCCGACCGGTCGGCTGGTCACGATCCCAACGCCCGCGGTGGGCGTCGGGACGACCGTCGCGCCGGCCACGGTCGCGGCGCTCGCGGCGGTGGCCGAGCCGGACGTCTACTCGGTGACGGTCCTGACCGGCCCCGCCGACGTCGCCACCTGGCAGGCCGCCTGGAATGCCGTCCCGCTCTCCCCGTCAGGGGAGCCGGGCTGGCTCGCCGGCGACGGCGCATGGTCCGTGGTCCACCCCGACGGGCTCGGCGCGCTGTTCGCGTTCGGGGACACCCCGGTCACGGACGACACGTTCACGGTGCAAGGGTTCCCCCGGTCCTCGGCGGTGCTGTGGACCAACCACCACGGGCTGCGCCTGGACACCGGCGTGCAGGACTGGCTGCCGGCGTCCGGGGACGGGTCCTGGTACTGGCCCGGGGCGATGCTGACGACCGGGACAACGCTGTGGGTGGTGGCGACCCGGCAGAGCCCGGCACCGCTCGGGTCCGACGAGCCGTGGATCGACGCCGGCCGATCCATCTTCCAGTTCACCTGGGACCGCGGATGGCAGTCACCGCAGCTCGTCGGGCGGCCCATCGACCTCGGCCCAGAGATCGGGTGGGGCGCAGGCCTCGCGGTCGGCGCTGACAACTGGGTCTACATCCTGGGGTCGTGGTCCGCGGGCGGCCCAGCGCACCGGCTGTACCTGGCCCGGACCCTCGACCTCGACGGCACCCCGGCGACGGCCTGGCAGTTCTGGACGGCCGGCGGGTGGGTCACCGGCGCAGCGAACCTCACCGACCCGGTCAACCTCGAGCCGGTGCTCGGCGACAGCCCGGGCGTCGAGCGGGGCGTCTCGCTGCACCTCGATCCGGCCGGGACGTGGCACCTCGCGTCCAAGGCCGGCGGCCGGCTCGCCTCCGACATCGCGATCTGGGAGGCGACAGCCCCGACCGGGCCGTGGCGGCAGCGGACCGTCGGAACTGCACCGCACGGGACCCCGGCGCCCGCGGACCAGACGTACGGGGCGCTGGCCCACTACGACCTGCCGAGGCTCGCCGACGGCCAGGTCCTGATGTCGGTGTCCCGCAACCAGGAGAACCGCAGCGCCGGCGAGTACTTCGACACGCCGACCTGGTACCGGCCGCTGTGGTCCGGTGCTGACGCCACGATCACGATCGTCACCCCGGCGACCGTGAGCGCTGCTGCGGAGATCCTCGCCCCGGAAACTGCGGCGTCCCGGACCGCAGCCGTGTCCACGATCGCCCGGCCGGCCGTGATCCCCACCCCGGCGATCGGTGCCGGAGCCACCGCGGCTGTGCCGGCGATCCTGGCCGCCGCGGGTGTCCCGGACCCGGCAGTGGCTTTCGGGGTGAGCGTCGCCGCCGTACCGGTTGCGGTGACGGCGGCCGTACCGACTCCAGGTCTGGACGGTGGCGGGACCTCGAGTCCCACGACGATCGCAGCCGCGGTCGTCGTCGCCGCGCCGGCGGTGCTGGTCGACGGCGGTGCCTACCCGGCCACCACGACCACCGCGGCGGCGGTTCCGGCGCCGCTGGTGCGGACGTCGGCGACAGTCGACCCGACCCCGGTCGCTGGTGCGGCTGCTGTCCCGGCGCCGGCGACATCGACCGGATCCGGCGGCGGGGTCCAGCCGGCCGCCATCACCAGCGTCACCACGGTGCCGGCACCGACGGTGGTCACGATCGCGGTTGCCACCCCGGCATCGATCACGGCCACCGCGGTGGTCGCGTTCGGGCCGGCCGGGACCAGCTCGACGGCCACCCCGGACCCGGTCGGCGCCAGGACGCTCATCCCGCCCGTGCGCCGAGCCGGCCGCCCATCCCGCCGCGGCTACGTCGTCGGCGCCCCGCAGTGATCAGGAGGTAGGACGCATGGCCATCGTCGACATCGGTGACGCGTACCCGATCACGGTCCTGGTCAAGGACGCCGGCGAGCAGCCGGTGGACGTGGACCGGGTCGAGGTGGAGGTGACCCTCCCGGACGGCACCACCACCGCCCCGGTCATCGCCCAGCGGGCGGGGCCGGGCCGGTACGAGGTCGACCACGAGGTGACCGCGGCCGGCCAGCACACCTGGACCGCCACCAGCTTCGGCGAGATCGAGGGCAGCTGGACCGGGACGTTCATCGCCGAGCCGCGGCTGAGCATCGTCTCGGTCGAGGAGGCCATCGCGCACATGGCGGCATCGGGGGTGCTGGTCGGTGGCCAGCAACTGGAGCAGCTGGCCTGGCTGTGCCAGGTCGCCACGGACGCCGTCGAGCGGGACCTCGGGCAGGTCCTGGTGCGCCGGCTGGTCACCGAGACGCACCCTGCGGACCGGCCGTCGATCGTGCTGTGGCGTCAGCCGGTCGTGTCGGTCGCGAGCGTCACCGTCGACGGTGTGACGGCCGACGCGGCCGGGTGGGCGCTGGACTCGTTCGGGATCCTGCACTCGCGCAACGGGTGGGGCGCGACCGGCTGGCACACCGGCCGCTGCGAGGTCACCTACGTGGCGGGCCCGCCGGCCGGGCAGGTGGCACCACCGATCGCCCGGAAGGTCGCCCTGAACGGCATCCAACGGATGTGGGCCCGCTCGCAGCAGGTTCCGCTGCAATACGCCGACCAAATCGGGGACGAGGCGATCGCGGTGTCCTCCGGGGTGCTCACCCCGCTGGAGCTCGACGGGTACCGGTCACTGCGCCGATCGGCGGTCGCCTGATGAGCGACCGGATCCTGCAGGTGATCGCCGCTGTTCACCAGCAGCTCGCGGACGGCTTCGCCGGCGACCAGGTGGAGGTGATCCGCGGGCCGCGGGCGACCCGGTCGGGCCCGTCGTCCGGGCGGGTGCTGTGCGTCGCGACGAGCGTCGACATCCAGCTCGCCGAGGCAACGATGGACGCCGGGCTCCCCCTCGACGCCACGGTCACGATCGCGTGCCTGGCCGAGGTACTGATCCCCGGCGAGCAGGACCAGGCGGTCGCCGACGCCGCGGTCCTCGGGATCCACGGTGCCGCTGTCGATGCCCTGCGCGTCGGTGGTGAGGAGACCCTCGGGATGCCCGACGTCGTGCTGTGGGCCCGCCCCACAGGACGGGTGCAGCTGCTCCCATCGACCAGCCCAGACAGCCGCGACCGCGGCCGGGGCGCGGCCGTCCTGTTCACGGTGACCGTCCGAGCGGAGGTGTGAAATGCGCTGGCTGATCGCGCAGCCGGGTCCCGGCTGGTCCGTGCACGACGTCTACGTGGGCTGGGTCGAAGGACTACGCAACGCGGGGGAGCAGGTCCACATCTACAACCTCGACGAGCGGCTCGCGTTCTACTCGCAGGCGCTGCTGCCGGTCGGTGACCCGCCGGCGGACGCCCCGCCGGACGCTCCGCTGAAGCTGCGACGTGGCCTGACCGACGAGCAGGCGATCGAGCTGTCGATGAACGGGCTGGCCGCGTCCCTGTGGAAGATCCGGCCCGACGTCATGCTGCTGGTGTCCGGGTTCTTCGCCGACCCGCAGATGCTCGACCACGCTCGCCGGACCGGGACCCGGGTCGTGATCGTGCACACCGAGGAGCCGTACGAGGTCGATCGGGAGCTGGAGCTCGCGGCGCACGCGGACCTCAACCTGATCAACGACCCGACCCATCTGGCCCGGTTCGTCGAGGTCGCGCCGAGCGTGTACGCGCCGCACGCGTACCGGCCCACCGTGCACCACCCGGGCCCACCCCGGGCCGAGCTGCGGTCGGACTTCGCGTTCGTCGGGACCGGGTTCGCGTCCCGACGCTGGTTCCTCGAGCAGCTCGCCGGATCCGGGGCCCTGGACGGCCTGGACGTCCTGCTCGGCGGGAACTGGGCAGGTGTCACCCAGGCGTCACCGCTGTGGCCGTGGCTGGCCACCGGCGACCCGCAGAAGTGCCTCGACAACGCCGACGCCGCCGACGTGTACCGGTCGGCCGGGATCGGGATCAACCTCTACCGGCGCGAGCACAACGCCGACGCCGACGCCGCGGGCTGGGCGATGGGCCCGCGCGAGGTCGAGATGGCCGCCTGCGGGGGGTTCTTCCTTCGCGACCCGCGAGGTGAGGGTGATGCCGTCCTGCCGATGCTGCCCACGTTCTCCGGCCCGGACGAGGCGGCCGAGCTGATCGCCTGGTGGCACACCCACCCCGAGCAGCGCGCCGCGGCGGGTGCTGCCGCTGCGGCCGCGGTCGCGGACCGGACCTTCGATCATCACGCCCGTCACCTGCTCCGGCTGCTGGACCGGCAGCCGGTATCCGCCTGACCATCGAAACGAAGGAGCCACAACGTGTCTCGCATCCACGGCCGTAACGGGGCCGTCTACATGAACATCACGTCGGGTGGCACCCCCGAGCCCGTCGCGTACCTCTCGGCTTGGACGATGCAGGCCAGCGCAGACAAGGTCGACGTGACCGCGTTCGGGGACGTGAACAAGACGTACGTCGCCGGTCTGCCGGACGCGCAGGGAACGTTCGCAGGGTTCTACGACGACGCGACCGTCCAGACCTACCAGGCAGCCTCCGACGGGATCGCCCGGAAGTTCTACCTGTACCCCAACCGGAACACGCCGGGCCAGTACTGGTGGGGCACCATCTTCCCCGACTTCTCCGCGCAGGGCGGGGTGTCGGACGCCGTCCAGGTGTCCGCGTCCTGGAACGCGGCCGGCCCGATCCTCAAGGTCGGCTGACCTCACGTGGTCGATGTCCACATCGACGGCGGCGAGCAGTTCGCTGACCTCGCCCGGCGGCTGCACGCGGCCGCCGGGCGGGACGTCATCCCCCGCGCGATCGCCGAGGCCGTCGCCGGCACCGACCACGCGCAGCGAGCCGTCGAGGCCGGCGCGACCCGGCTCCCGACCCGCGGTGGCCTCGCCGCACGGGTCGCCCACACACAGGTCATGGTCCGGGTTGTGCACGGGACGTCCGGCCTGCGGGTCCGCTTCATCGCGATGGCGAACGCCGTCCGCGATCCGCAGGCCATCAACCGTGGCCGTGTCCGCCACCCGGTGTACGGCCGGTGGACACAGCAGCCGCTCATCCAGCTGGTGCCCGCGGGGTTCTTCACCGACTCCATCAAGGGCATCTTCCCGAAGCTACGCGCGACGGCCGAGCGTGCGCTCGCCGACGTCGCAAGGAGAATCTGAATGATCATCCGGTACACGAACGACAAGGCCGAGAAGCGCGAATTCCCTTTCCGGCCATACGAACTGCGGTCGGTCGAGGGAGAACTGATCGAGGCGGCGGGCGCGGGCGTCTGGGACACCTTCGACGGCTGGGACGCCCTGTTTCGGCGGGGCCACAAGCGGGCAGAGCGGGTCGGCCTGTGGGTGTGCCTGCGCAGGGAGAACAACGCCCTCCAGTTGCACGAGGTCGACGTTTCGATGGGCTCGATCGTCGTCGCGCTGGACCTGGGCGAGCGCCGCGAACAGCGGCAGCAGATCCGCAAGGAAGTCGCCGCCGGCAAGATCCAGGCGGCTGACGGTGACCGGATTCTGGCGGCCGCATGGCTGGCTCTCCCCGATGGGGAGGTCGAGGACACCGACCCTTTACCGCCGAGCGTCGAGCCCGGCGGGAAGCCTCCATCACCGCTCGACGACGACGTTACCGGTGGGCCCTCTGCCGCGACCTCCACCTGAGCCCGACCGAGCAGGACGACCTCACGGTCCGGGATTTCGACAGTGCCTGCGATTACTGGGACGAGATGAAGGGCGGCGGCGGTGGCTGAGGAACTCGCGCTTGATCTGGTCATCCGAGACCGGGGTGCCAGCGACAGTCTCAAGAAGGCCGGGGACGCCGCGGACACCGCTGGTCTCAAGGTCGATCAGGCCAATCTGCGGGTCGAGCGGTCATCGCTGGCCGCGGCTGCCGCGACGAGGAAGTACGGCGCCTCGAGCCTGGAGGCGCGTGAGGCGACGGTCCGGCTCGCTGCCGCCCAGAACACCGCGCGGACGGCAGCGGACCGGCACGCGAGCGCAGAGGCTGACCTGCGGCGGGAGCTGGAGCGGACCGGGCAGGCGGCCGAGGACGCCGGCGACGGACTCCAGGATCTGCAGGGTGCCGTCGCCGCGGTCTCCATCGGCGCGGCGGCGGGAGCGGCGGCGGCGCTGAACAAGGCTCTCGACATCGAGGCCGGCGTTGACAAGCTCCAGGGCCAGCTCGGCGCGACGGCCGAGGAGGCCGAGCGGTACGGCCAGCTCGCGGGGGAGCTGTACTCGGGGGCGTACGGGGACAGCCTCGACGACGTCAACGACGCGATCAAGAACGTGTCGCAGAACGTCGGAAAGTTGGGTGACACCGGGGCATCGAGCCTGGAGAACATCACCGGGGCAGCGCTCACGCTCAAGGACACATTCGATGTGGACCTTTTCGAGTCGACCCGAGCAGCTGGAGCGCTGCTGCGCAACGGTCTGGCGAAGGACGCAGGCGAGGCGTTCGACCTGATCACCGTCGGATTGCAGCGCATCCCGACGGCCGGTGACGACCTGCTGGACACCCTGTCCGAGTATTCGGTGCAGTTCGCTGCGCTGGGTCTGTCCGGGCCACAGGCGCTCGCGTTTATCGAGTCCGCGATGAAGGGCGGCGCCCGCAGCACCGACCTCGCCGCGGACGCGTTGAAGGAGTTCAACCTCCGCGCGAAGGACACCACGAACGTCGGTGCGCAGCAGGCAATCGAAGAGCTCGGGTTATCCGGTCGGCGGACAGCCGAAGCGATCGCCGGCGGCGGATCGTCCGCGACCGCGGCAATGGCGGACCTGCTCACCCGGCTGCGGGACATCGAGAACCCGGCCGACCGGGCCCGGCTCGCGACGCAGCTGCTCGGCACCCAGGCCGAGGACCTGCAAGCGGCGCTGTTTGCGGTCAACCCGCAGGAGTTCGTGCGCGGTCTGCAAGGTGTCGATGGGGCCGCGGCCCAGCTGAGCGAGACCGTCGGTGACAACGGCAAGGCGAAGATCGAGAGCTATCGGCGGGAACTGGAACTGCTCGTCGCCGAGGCTGCCGGCATGGACGGCCCGCTTGGCACCGGGGCCGCAGCCACTGCGGCGTTCGGTGGTAGTGCCCTGACGGGCGCTGCGTCGCTCGCCCAGTTCGCCGGCGGTCTGGCGCTGATCCCGGGGGTCAGCTCCAGGGTGGGGTCCGCGCTGGGCGCCGCACGACGGTCCGCCGGCGCGTTCCTCGGAGCGATCGGGCGTGCCGGTCCGGCGATCGCCGGCTACGTGGCCCTGTCGACGACGCTGGAGCTGATCAAGCCGTCCGCCGAGGACAGCGCCGTGGCGGTCGGCAAGCTGCAACTCGCGCTCGACCAGCTGCAACGCACCGGCAGCGCCGGCAGTGGCCTCGGCTCGTTCGGTGACGAGTTCGCCGACATTGGCAAGCAGCTGCGGGACCTGTCCGATCCAGGGCTGGTCGGCCGGATCGAGGACGTGAGTTTCGCTGTCGGTGGGGTGCTCCAGCTCGGCGGCAGTTCCGAGGGCCGGTACGAGCGGCAGCAGGCCGTCGCCGACTTCAAGAACCTGGACGCCGCGCTGGCCGGCCTGGTCTCGTCGGGCAAGTCAGACGAGGCCGCAGCGCAGTTCCAGGAGCTGAACCGGCGCGCGGTGGAGGGCGGTGCAGGCGTCGACCAGCTGGCCCGGCACCTGCCCACCTACACGGACGCCGTCGCGGCCGCCGGCGCGGCGTCCGGGGGCGCGATCACCCAGGTGTCGGACCTGGCTCGAGGCATAACGTCTCAGGGCGATGCGGCCGCGACGGCCGCGAAATCACAGGCCGAGCTGAACGAGTCGATGACGGAGTACACCAACCAGATCCTCGGGCTCCGCGGCAGCCAGCGCGATTTCGAGGCGGCGATCGACTCCGCCTCGGAAGCGGTCAAGGACAACGGCAAGACGCTGGACATCACGACGGCGAAGGGCCGCTCCAACGCCGAGGCGCTGGACGCGATCGCCAAGACCGGTCTGGAGCTGGCGAACCAGACCCCGAAGGGCGCGGATGCTCAGAAGCATTTCGCGTCCACGCTGTCGACGACTCGTCGGCGGCTGATCGACGCGGCCGAGAAGATGGGATCGACGAGGGAGCAGGCCAAACGGCTGGCTGACCGGATCCTGGGAATCCCTTCCTCGAAGCGGATCACGGTCCGCTCCAACGTCGATGCGCAGGCGGGAAAGGTGCGGGGTCTGCGGTCGGTGCTGCACAACATCGGCGGACAGTCGTACTCGTACACGATCAAGCAGATCCTGGTCAGCGAGGACCGTCGGGACGCGGCCATGGCCCGGCGGGCGCCCGGGCACGCGACGGGTGGCCCTGTCCTCGGGCCCGGCACCGGCACGAGCGACAGCATCGTGCGGCGGCTGTCGAACAACGAGCACATATGGACCGCAGCCGAGGTCGCCGCTGCCGGTGGTCACGCCCAGGTCGAGGCGATGCGCCGCGCCGTGCTCGCCGGCGGCCAGGGCGGCGGCGTCGGTGCGCAGGGGGCCGGGACCGCGCCGGTGGGTCTGGGCGGTGGCCGCCCCTCTCGGGCGGCGCCGGTGGTGCTGGAGCTGCGCTCGTCCGGGTCACGTCTTGATGACGTCCTGCTGGAGATCCTCCGCGGCGCCGTCCGCGTCCGCGGAGGCGACGTCCAACTCGTGCTCGGGAGGTGAGCTGGTGGCTGCTGTAGGCGTGCACGTCGAGGCCCGGATCGGTGGGTCGTGGATCGACCTGATCGCCAGCAAGGATGTCCGCCACGCCGGCGCCGTAGCGATCCGGCGCGGGCTCAGCGGTGAGGGTTCGACGGCCGAGCCGTCCCGCTGTGACCTGGTCCTCGACAACCGCGACGGCCTGTTCTCCGCCCGCAACCCGCGCTCGGCCTACTACGGGCAGCTCGGGCGCAACACCCCGATGCGGGTATCCGTCGACGCCGCAACGGCCTACCTGGCGATCGATGCGACGACCGGCGTGCCACCGGCCGGCGGCGCGTACGTGAGTACCCCGGACGCGTCAGCGCTCGACATCACCGGGGACATCGACGTCAGGTTCGATGCCGACCTGGACTCCTGGCGATCGGACCTGGTGCTGATCAGCAAGTGGACCTCGGCGTCCGGGCAGCGTTCGTATCAGCTGGTTTTGGGTGCGGATGGGCTGATCGGGTTGCTCGGCTGCTCAGACGGCGGTGCCGCCGTCGTCAACTCCACCTGCCGGCTCCCGGTCCCGGTGATCAGTGGTCGGATCGCCGTGCGGGTCACCCTGGACGCCGACAACGGGGCTGGTGGGCGGACGGTGACGTTCTACACGGCACCCACGATCGCGGGACCGTGGGTGCAGCTGGGCCCGGCCCGGACCCCGGCCGGGACGCTGGCGATATTCGCCTCGACGGCACCGCTGCGGTTGCTGGCCGACCCAGCGGCGACCGACTACGGGGTCTGGCACGGGCGCATCGTGCGTGGGCGGGTGTACGCCGCGCAGGTCCGGGCCGGGATCGACGGGACGCTCGTCGCGGACTTCGATCCCTCCGGCCTGGCGCATGGCGTGGCCTCCTGGACCGACTCGGTCGGGCGGACCTGGACGCCGGTCGGGGCATGCTCGGTCAGCCGACGGGACTGGCGCTGGCACGGTGAGGTCGCGGCCTGGCCGATCGCCTGGGACACCTCCGGCCGGGACGTGCACGCGCCGATCTCCGGGGCCGGAGTGATGCGCCGCCTCGGCGGGACCGCGTCGGTGCTGCGCTCGACGCTGTACCGAGCGTCGGTCGCGTTGGCGTCGCTGCGCGGGTACTGGCCGATGGAGGACGGCGACCGGGCCGAGCAGCTCGGCTCAGCCCTCGACGCCGGCCAGCCGGCCACCTGGGTCGGGGACCTGCACCCCAGCACCGACACGACATTCGTCGCCTCGGACGCGCTGCCGATGCTCAACGGCGCGAAGATCGAAGCTCGGGTCCCGCCCTACTCGGCGGCCTCGACGTCCTGGCAGGTGCGGTGCCTGGTCTCTGTCCCGGCCGGTGGGGCGCCCACCTCCAGCATCGTCCTGCGGGTCGCGACCGTCGCCTCGAGCATCGGGCGCTGGGACGTCACCTACGGCACCGGCGGAACCCTGGCGGTGTCCTGGTGGGACCGTGAGGGCGACCTCATCGGCACGTCGGGGGCGATCGGATTCAACGTCGACGGCCGTCCGCTGCGGCTGTCGCTGGAGGTGGCCGCCTCGGGCAGTAACGTCGCCTGGTCTCTGATCACCCTGGGACCGGGCGACGACGTCGGCGGCTCGTACAGCGACACCGTCTCTGGGCAGGTCGCCGGCCGGGTCCGCACCGTGATCCTCAACTCCAAGCGGCAGATGCAGGACGTCGCCGTCGGCCACGTCACCGTCCAGTCGATCATCACGACCTTCGCGGACGTGCGGCAGCAGCTGGCCGGGTACGAGGGTGAGACAGCCGGGGCACGGATCCAACGTCTGTGCAACGAGGAAGGCATCAGCGCGCACCTGGTCGGGACGCCGGGCGACACCGAGGCGATGGGCCCGCAGCGCCCGGGCCGACTGCTGGACCTGCTGCGTGAGTGCGCCGCCGTGGACGGCGGGCAGCTGTATGAGCCGGGCGACGCGCTCGCGGTGGCCTACCGCACGCGCAGCGCGCTGCTCGCCCAGCCGGTCCGCGCGAGCATCCCGTACGGGATGCTGCGGACCCTGGCGCCGGTCGAGGACGACTCCGCCACCGCCAACGACATCACCGTCGTGCGCCCGACCGGGTCCTCGGCCCGGGCGGTGCAGACGACCGGGCCGATGTCGACCGCGGACCCGGTCGCCGGCGGTGTCGGCAGGTACAGCACCCAGCTCGACCTGAACACCTCCGCCGATGCCCGGCTCGGTGATCTCGCCGGATGGGCACGGGCCCTCGGCACGATCGACGAGCCCCGCTACCCGGAGATCGGCACGAACATCACGCATCCGCGGTTGGACGCGGCGACGCGGGCAGCGCTGCTCGCGCTCGACGTCGGTGACCGGCTGACCGTGACCGGGCCGCCGGTATGGCTGCCGCCGGAGGACATCAGTCAGATGGTCATCGGCTTGGCCGAGACGATCCGGGCCACGGACCGTGACCTGACGTTGGTGACCGTCCCGGACACCCCGTACCGGCAGGTCGCCGCCTACAGTGGTCTGCCGGCCTGGGGCAGCCTCGGGATACCTCCCACGGGCGGGCGGTATTCCTCGGACGGCAGCACGCTCGCGTCAGGCGTGTCGAGCTCGGCTACGTCCTGGTCGATCGCGACACCGGACGGCCCGCTGTGGACTACCGACCCGGCGTACTTCCCGCTCGACTGGATGGTCGCGGGGGAGCAGGTGCGCGTCACCGCGATCAGCGGCACCAGCAGTCCGCAAACGGCGACCGTGGTCCGAGCCGTCAACGGCATCAGCAAAGCCCACGCCACCGCGACACCGGTCGAGCTGTTCACGCCCGCCCGTTACCGATAGGGAGCAACGACGATGGTCCTGTCCGGCGAATTCATCCGTGCGGGAGACATCCCCATCGTCCGGGTCGTCACCAAGTCCGCATCCGAGTCCGTCACGAGCTCAGCGACGCCGCAGAATGACGACGAGCTGTCGATCTCCCTCGACGTCGGGGTGTGGCGGGTCGAGCTGTACCTACACGTCGCGTGCGCTGCTGCTGCGAACACCACTGACCTACGTGCGAAGTGGACATTCTCCGGGACCACGGATTCCGTGGGCCGCTCGTGCATGGGACCTGGCCTGGCCAGCGTCAACCCGGTCGGGGACACGACGACGGCTGGGTCCGGGATCGTCCGACACTCCGGGAACAGCTTGGGCACCGAGGTGTCGTACGGGCTCGTCGACGGGGACACCAGCGCCATCCACGAAGACCTCGCGCTCGTCGTTTCTGCGTCCGGAACCTTGCAGCTTCAGTGGGCGCAGTGGTCCGCCGGCGGCACCGCAGCGATCGCCTCGACCGCGAGTCGCATGTACATCACCTCACTGGACCCGGCCTGACCGGCTGGCCCGAAACCAGTGCAGTCCAAACCAACTGGAGGATTCATGGGCAGAGACACCAACGCATCGCCGCGGATGGGACCGGTCGACGTCCCCCCGAAGGGCGCCGTGTTCCGCGACTGGGACGGCGCCCAGCTCGCCCCGGACGTCGTCGACGAGGGCAACTGGCTGGGCGAGACCATCGACCCGGACGACGACCAGGACAACGGCCTGACCCCGCAGGCCGGTGGTCGACCGTGAGCGGCTACGACACCGCCCTCGCACAGGCCCGCCAGCTCAAGGCGACCCTCGAGCGGCACGGCGTCCGGGCATCGATCGAGCTCCAGATCGGGCGGCCCTGGACCGGCGACGACTGGTACTCCCGCAAGCACGTCCTGGTGAACCACCACACCGCCGGGGCGACGTCCGGGAACACGCCGTCCCTGGCCCTGGTGAAACGCGGCCGCGGCACGGACCTGCCCGGCCCGCTCTGCAACGGGTACGGCGGCCGCGACGGGATCTACCGGATCATCTGCATGGGCCTGGCCAACCACCCCGGTGCCGGCGGACCCATCACGCTCGACGGGTTCACCATCCCCCGCGACTCCGCCCGGATCTCCAGCTGGGGCACCGAGTGGGAGCACGACGGCATCAGCCCGTGGCCGGACCAGATGCGCGAGTTCATGGGCCGCTCAAACGCCGCGATCTGCGAGTGGCTCGACATCCCCGTGGGCCGCTCGATCGAGCACTCCACTTGGGCGCCCCGCCGAAAGATCGACCGAAACACCTACTCCGCGGCCGACGGCCAACGAGAGATCACCCGATGGGCCGCCGCAGGCCCTACCAAGGAGGACGACGTGAGCTTCAAGGACGAGCACAAGCTGACCAAGGCCGACGTCGCCGCGTTCGGCGCCGGCACCGTCGGGGACGAGAAGTCGTTTGGGGAGCTCGTCAGGTTCCCGCCGGCGACTGCCCGGCTGCGGCGAGAGGTCCGCGCGGCAGCCGCAGCCTCGGCTGCCCGGGACGCTGCGATGATCTCCACTCTCCAGCAGCTCGCCGCCGGCGGCGGTCTGGACGCAGCCGAGATCCAGGCCGCCGCAGAGGCCGGCGCCCGGGCGGCCCTGGCCGAGCTCGGCGAGGTGCTGGCCCCGGACGGATCGCCCGCGTGAGCGCAGCCGCTCCCGGCGCCGCGGTCATGGTGCGCCTGGAGATCGCCCGCAGCTACCTCGCCTGGTGCCGGTTCCTGGTCTGGGTGCTGTGCGTCGGGGGAGCGTTCATGGGCTGGCTGGTCGCCCAAGCCGACCGGCTCTCGTCAGCCCGGTTCACCGCGCTGTCCGGTCTGCCTGGCTGGCCGGAGATCTGGGGTGTCGTGCTGATGGTGCTCGGCGGCCTGTCGGTCCTCGGCCGATTCGTCGGCGGCCGCGGGACGCGCCGGGTCCGGGCTGCCGGCACCCGGATCGCCGGCTGGGCGATGTTCGGGATGGCCGGCTGGTACACGTGCTTCGCCAGTTCGCTGGTGCTCGGGACAGCCGAGTACGGGTACGTCGCCTACTACACGCTCGCCGGCGCCCACCTCGCCGTCGCGGTCCTGCTCCTGCAGACCGACGGCATGCACCCTGGCGGCCGCCAGCCATGAATGAAGCGATTCTGACCGCGCTGATCGCTGGTGTGGCCGGCGTCGTCGTCGCCGTGGTCAACCTGCTCGCCCAGCGGCTCGACCGTGAGCTGCCCCCGGCCGTCCCGATCGAGCGTCTCGACGAGCTCGTCACGGACGTCCAGCGCCTGCGCTCCGGCCTACGCCGGCACATCATCACCTGCAGGGACCCCGAGGACCTGCGGGAGCTTTTGAAGTAGCACCACAACCCGTTCGGAGGAACCACATGTCCACCACCCGTCGGCTGATCTTCGGTCGTGAACCGACCCTGATCGTCTCCGCGGTGTCCGCGCTGCTCGGCATCGGCGTCGCCGTCGGCCTGCCCGGCCTGTCCGCCGAGCAGGCCTCGCTGATCATCGCGGCGATCTCCGCCGGCCTCGGCGTCGTGAACGCCGTGCTCGTCCGGCCGATCGCACCGCCGGCATTCACCGGCCTGGTCGCCGCCGCAGCGGCTCTCCTGGCCGGGTACGGGCTCGACGTCTCGCAGGCCACCCTCGGTGCCGTTCAGGGCGCCGTGCTGGCCGTCCTGGCCCTGCTGACACGCCAGCAGGTCACCCCCGCTCCATCGCCGATCAGCTCCTGACCCGGCAAGCACCGGGCACGCAAGAGGCCTCCCACCATTCCGCCGTCGGGCGGGTGGTGGGAGGCCTCAACTGCGTTGGCCCGAGCCCTCGGTCAGAACGTCGCGAAACTGCTCACACGAGCCTCGACCGGCGTCCCCGACGATCGCGTCGACATGACGACCTCCGGTGGGTCGTAGCGCCCGCCCGCGTCCAGGACGATCGTCTCCGTCACGGGCCCACTCTCGTCACCGGTGATCTCGACCGACAGCTCTCCGGCCGCCCCCGCGGTCGAGGAGTCTCGAGACACCTCCAGGCGAACCTCGACGTTGCAGCCTGCCGCGCCGAAGCATTGCTTCGACAGGGTGGTGACGGTGACCGCGAAGTCGTCCGCGGTCGGCGTCATCGTCGGCGCCGCCGGCCGCGTAGCCACTGCGGCCGGCTTCACGCCAGCCGCCGCGTCGTCCCGGCCAGCCACACCGTTACCGATCGCGAACCCGACGACGGCGGCCAGCAGGTAGCCCACCGGGTGGCGCCATCGATCAGGTGGCGTCGCCGAGCGGCTCTCACCATGCCGGACCGGGAAGGGCGCGAGGTCCTCGGCCTCCGGGTCTCGATGCCCCCACCCGGTCGCGTGCCGCGGCTGCTCGCTCATGACGCCCAGGATGCTCCGACCCGCGCCGGTGTGTCCGGCAGATGACGAAATCACCACGCCCCCTCAGCTCGCCAGGAACCGCGCGGCGCTGCGCTCGGTCGCCGCCGCCGTCCGCCGGTCCCGGACCTGCACGTACCGCTGCGTCGTCGTCACCGACGCATGCCCGAGGAAATCGCGGATCTCCAACGTCGTGAGGCCCTGCTCCAGCAGCTCGGTCGCCGCCGCGTGCCGCAGCTGGTGCGGCGTCACCCCCGCCGGCAGCGCCCGGCTGATCAACACCCCCACGTGGCCGGGCGTCAGCGGCCGGTCCGGGTCGGGGGAGGGGAACACCCACCCGGGCCCGGCAGCCGCCACCCGGGCGGCGAGCCACGCCGGCAGGGTGATGACCCGCACCCGGCCACCCTTCCCGTGCACCAGCAGGTGCCGGCCGGTCAGGTCGCTACCTCGAACCCGGGCGATCTCGGCTCGCCTGAGCCCGCCGACCACGCCCAGCATGATCATGAGCCAGACCCGCGGGGGTGCGTCGGCCAAGGCCGCGCGGACCTGCTCGTCGCCGGCCGGGCGCGGCAGCCCGACGGGCACACGGACCTTGGGCAGCCGGGCGGCCGGGTTCTGCCACCGGGGCAGATCGCCGTCGCGTCCCTCGTTGACCTGGTAGGTGAGCCAGTCGTAGAAGACGACCAGGCTCGATCGGATCGAGCGTCGGTACTCCGGGGACCAGCGGGTCGAGGACCCGAGGTAGGCGACGAGGGCATCGCGGGTGGCGCTTGTCGGGCTCGGGCAGACCCGTTCCCAGCAGCGCAGGTGATAGAGGCGTAGGCGGATGGTCCCCGCCGAGACGCCGGCGGCGATCATCTCAGCGCGCCACGCCGTTGTGGCACCGCTCCATGTCGTGGTCATACGAGATCTTGTGTTCAAGACGCGTCTCACGAGGCCACCACGGTGAGAACTGGAGCGAACGGCCGAGGGGTCGGACGGCGTGTCGTCCGACGTCGCTCGATAAGCGGCGAGTCGCCCGGTCGCCCGAATGATTGAGGGTTCACGCGGGGATGTTCAGGGTGGCGCGGTAGGTCGATGACCTGCGCATACGCGTAACCGCAGGGTTGCTGGTTCAAGTCCAGCCGGGGGAGCTCACTCCTCTCAGCAGGTGACCATTTCGAAGGCATCAGGTCGGCCGGTGCGATGCCCCAGGCCTCGCAGAGAATGCCGATCTCCTCCAACCTGAACGGCACCTTCCCGTTCCACCGTGAAGAGGCGCCGGCCTTCTGGAGGCCGAGCAGCTCGCGTACGTCCTTCTGCAGCAGGCCACGGCGGGCCGCCTGGGCTCGTACCTCAGCAGCGACGGCCGCCGTGAAGCCGATGCTCTCGTAGAGGTTAGTTACCGCACTCATGCACCCAGAGTATGGCTTAGGCGAACTCTGTTCAATGTGACATGAACCGCGTTCGCTCGGTTGGTCCAACCTGAGTACGCCGGATGGGTCAGTTCAGCAGCACTCAGTTCGCTTGACATGAACCGTGCGTGGCTGCTCTAGTTCTCATATGAAGAACTCAGGCGCTATTGCGAAGAACATCAGGGTGGCCCTGGTGCGCGCCGACAAGCGTCAGGACGACATCGTCCAAGCGCTTGGTCTGCCCAAGGCATCCGTGTCAGGCCGAATGAACGGCCGAATCGACTGGCGGCTCGACGAGCTGCGACAGGTCGCGGAACTCCTCGACGTTCCGCTGTCGCAGCTGGTCGACGAGACCGATGCGCCGAAATCGGTCGCGTCATGAGCACGACAACCAAGCCAGACCACCGCGCAGGCGCCCGCGCCATGGGGATCGCTGCACTGGCGATCACCGAGCACCTCGACCCGAGCCTGATCGCCTCCATCTCGTACAACAGCCCGATCTGCGGGCCGGAAGTCCGCGTGCAACTGCACGCCTGGGACAAGGCCACCCTCGCTGACCTGGATGCCCTGGCCGACCGGCTCGGTCTGCGCAAGGCCCAGAGCAGCCCAGACGACAAGGGCGGTATCCACCACACGCGGTCCGGCGAGTTCGCCGCGGTCCAGGTGACCGCGGTCTGGCTCGAACCCGAGTCGCCGGACGGCGCATCGTGACGCCGCCGATCCGGCACGCCGCCCGCCGCGCGGCCGCCCCGATGCACCGCTCGACCCGCTGGCTGGCCCGCGCAGGCGCGGTCGTGCTCCTCACCGCCGCAGCGATGCTGCTGTCCGCCGCGATGCTGCCGGTCGCGCTGCTGTGGACTGTGCCTGCTCTGATCCTGGTCGGGGGCGCGGCGTGACGATCCAGCATCAGTGCCAGCTGCCCGGCCGGAGCTACACCGAGCGCACCTACCGGTGTGCGTGCGGCATGGAGTACCTGCGCCACCCCATCGTGGACCGCTGGTACGTCCGGTGGCCGAAGTGGTGACCCGCCGGCCGGCTCACGCGACGCTCCGCTCGACCGGTGGCGGGCAGGCCCGCTTCGCGTTCGCGGTGCTGCGCGCGGTGCCCGTGCTGCTCGTCGTCTGGGTCGTCATCTCCTCGATGCAGGGCGTCCAGGAGATCCAGCTCCACCCGCTGCCCGCCGCCACTCCGGCCGGCGCCACCCCCTGAGCCGGGGGGTCGTGCCCGCGCCGTGACCCGAAGCGGCGCGATCGGCCCCCCACCAACGTCCGCCCCCTGGTGCGCGGCCAGCGACCCGAACCGCCAGCCGCGCGCAGCAATTCTCTCACCCGAAGGAGAACCCCGATGATCGACGACGATCGACTCGCGAAGGTCCTGGCCGGCCGCCTAGGTGTCGGTGCCCACCGCCCGAACGAGAGCTGCTGGTGCCTGCTCGAGGCCGCAGCCTGGGTGGCTGGTGAGCCGTGGAGCGACCGGCCCGCCTGCGTCAGCCCGGTCCTCGGCGCGTTCGGCCGGTCGATGTCCGACTTCCTGCCCGACGCCGACCGGCAGAGCCTGATGCCGCTGATCGTCCCTCTGATCGGCACGGCCGGCGACGGCCACGACGAGGGCCGGTCGTTCCTCGCGCTGGACTGGTTGGTCCGCAAGTTCATCCCGACGTGGCTCGACCTCGCCGAGATCACCACGGTGGCAGCCGATTTGCGTGCGCTGCCGGCTGTCGTGGATTCGGTGACGGCGGAGAACGCCGTGCACCTGGTCCGGGCCGGTGAGCGGCGGGTCATCCACGTCGGGGTCCCGAACACCCGGGGTCAGGCGTGGGTCAGCGCGGTGAACGCCGGCTGGCCGGCCGCGTGGGGTGCTGCTCTGGTCGCGGCACCTGAGGCTGCGTGGATCGCTGCGGACGACGCTCTGTCGACGACGGTGGCGGCCGCGAAGGTCGCGGAGCTCAACGGGGTGCCGTTGATGCCGTCGGTGGTCGAACTCCAGGCGTCGGCGGTCGAGCTGTTCCGGTCGATGATCAGCCCGGCGGCGCCGGCGAGCGAGATCGTCCAGTGATCGTCCAGCAGCAGTCGACCATCGTCTGCTCCAACGCCCCGATCGCGATCGTGACCCGCCGGCTGCCGACCGGTGGCGATACCCGCCGGATCCTGCGGGTCGCGCAGCACCGCATCGACCGGATCTGGGCCGGTGCGCTCGGCCGGTACATGCCCGAGCTGGCCTGGGAGGCATGCTGGGACGTCATCCTCCAGGCTGGCCGTGACCTCGACAGGTCCGCGGCGAAGGCGGACCGGCGCGTCCACCTGGTGATGCGGGACGACCGGCGGGCGACGCTGGAGCCGACCCGGTGACCGGGCTGGAGCCAGCCCCGGAGGCCGAGACCGTGTTCGGGCCGCCCTGGCGGACACCGGCCGGACCGAACGAGCCGATCCGGGTCACCGAGCCGGGCATCTACTGGCTGACCGCGGAGGAGTACCACGACCCGGCCGTCACCGGCGCCTGGATGTCGAACTCTGACGGGCGGGCGCTGATCGGGGACGGGTGCCCGGCCCAGTTCAAGCACGACCGCGATCACGGCATCCGAAAGATCAGCCGGGCCTACGACTTCGGGCATGCCGCGCACACCCTGATCCTGGGCCGCGGCGAGCAGTTCGCGGTGTTCGAGCCGAAGAAGCTGGACGGCCGGACCGTGGCCGGGAAGGCGCAGGCGGTCGAGGTGGCCGCCGCGCGGGCGGCCGGGCTGACACCGATCTACGGCGACGAGTGGCAGACGATCCAGGCGATGGCTGCGGTCGCGCTCGAGCACCCAGCGGCGGCGGAGCTGCTCGCCCAGCCGGGACGGCCGGAGGCGTGCTTGTTCTGGCGGGAGCCGCTGCCACTGGACGGTGGGCTCGTCACGGTGCAGCGGCGGGCGATGGTCGACTTCCTGCCTGATGTGCCGGCCGACGAGGGTACGCCGATGCGGGTGGTCGACTACAAGACGGCCGCCGAGGTCGCCCCGGACGACGGCATGGACCGTCGGATCTACGACCACGGGCACCACCGGCAGGCCGCCACGATCGTGGACGGGGTCTGGGAGCTGTTCGGTCGGGATTCCGAGGTCATCTTCCTGCATCAGCGCAAGACGGCCCCGTACCTGGTCACGCCGGTGGCGCTGGACACCGTCGCGATGAACGCTGGTCGGATCGAAAACCGTTACGCGCTGGAGGTTTGGGCGCGGTGCTGGCGAGACGATCACTGGCCGGACTTCACCGACGGGCAGATCGTCCTCCGCACCATCCCCGCCTACATCTCCCGACAGTTCGAAGACGAAGTGGTGATCTGAATGGACATGAGAGACACGATCGAACCCAAGTCCGATCAGATGAACGCCGAGGACTTCCTCGGCGGGCCCGGCACTTTCACGATCGTCGAGGTGCGCCGCGGGTCCGGCCCTGACCAGCCGCTGTCGATCTTCCTCGCCGAGTTCCCCCGCGACCGGCCGTTCAAGCCGTCCAAGACGGTCCGGCGGATCCTGATGGTCGGGTGGGGACCGGAGACCGACGACTGGCACGGGAGGCGGTTCACCCTGTTCCGCGACCCCGACGTCCGGTTCGGTGGGCAGGACGTCGGCGGTATCCGGGTCAGCCACATGTCCGGGATCCGCCGGCAGATCAGCATCGCGCTGACGGCGACCAGGGGTAAGCGGGCACCGCACATCGTGGACCCGCTGCCCGACCCGGCCCCGGCCGGCGGCGGGCCTCGGCAGGGTGGCGGGCCTCGGCCCGATCTCGCCGAGCTGGTGGTCGCGCTGAACGCGGCGAAGATCGCCGACTCCGGCCGGCTGGGCTACTGCCGGAACGTCGTCCGGCGGGACATCGCCTCAGCCGCGGACCTGACCCCAGCCGAGGTCCGGGACGTGATCGCGTCCCTCGCCCAGCTCACCGCCGGTAACGTGGCCGAGGACGTCGCCCGACCCGGCTCCCCTCCGGCCGCTGCTCCGGCGCCGGCCACCGGGTCGGGCGACGACGCGAGCGGGTACAGCACCGGCGACGAGGTCGACCCGACCGACCGCCCGGACTGGCCCGGCGCCGACACGACCGAGGTCGCCGACCCGCCCGGATCGGACCCCGTCCGGTGACCGCGCAGACGATCGCTCCCACCGTGCAAGCCGCGCGGGAACTCCACACCGCGGTGGACTTCGCCGAGCGCGCCGTCCAGCGCGCCCGCCAGGGCGACATCGACGTGATCCACGCCATGACCAGCGGTCTCGACGTCGAAGGGCTCCGGACCGTCGTCGCCGTCCTTGTCGAAGCGTTCGCCGGGGCGACCACGCGCAGGCTCGGCATCGGCATCCCCTCTCAAGAGATCAGCATCGAGACGGCCCTGCACCGGCAGATGTCCGTGGACCGGGGGCCGCTGTGAGCCCGGCCGACGAACGCGCGGTCGTCCACGCCTCGGCCGAGGCGCTGCGGATCATCCTCGACGCGGGCCGGTGGCCGCGGGATGGGCGGGACTTGATGACGACGATCCTCGAGTTCTCCAAGCCGCGCCCGCCGTGGTGGCGCCGGTGGTGGACACGATGACACCGAGACCGCTGGTGTTCCTCGACGTCCGGGTCGCCGGCGTCCCCGTCCCGCAGGGGTCTGCGTCGGCGTTCGCGGTCAAGACCCGCTCCGGTGCCGTGCGCGCGGTGGTCACCGACCAGAAACGCAAGACGCTCAAACCGTGGCGGGAAGCGGTCCGCTCGACCGTCGTCGACGTCCTGCCGGATGACTGGTCACCTGAGGACGGGCCGGTGCACGTGGAGCTGCGTTTCGCTCTCGCGAAACCCGCGTCCGCCCCGAAACGTCGCCGTACGTGGCCGATCGGTGCCCGGTCCGGCGACATCGACAAGCTCACCCGCGGCGTCCTCGACGCGCTCACCGACGCCGGGCTGTGGAAAGACGACTCCCAGGTCATCAGCCTCGACGTCCGGAAGGACTACGCCGGCCACGACGACGTCGAGCAGCGCTCACCGGGCGTCGTCATCAGGGTGCACCGCGCGGACGTGACGACCGCGCTGGCTCACCTATCTGACTCCCTCATCTGACTGAAAGGCCCTGCACTGTGGCAACTACCGTCGAAGCCGAGATCACCATCCCGACGACCGAGGTCCGCGACGCGCTCCGCTCGGTCCTCCCGCACGTGAACAAGCTGATCACCGACGACCACGACGCCGAGCACCGCGTCCGGCTCACGTTCGCCCAGCACCACCTGTTCCTCACCGCATCCAACGGCCACACCACCGGCCTGGCGAAGGTTCACATCGTCGAGGACAGCCGGCAGGAGAGGTTCGCGGCCGACGACGGTCCGATCGTCGTCGACATCACCCCGCGCCGGGCCCGGCTGATCCTCCAACAATTCAAGGCGAAACCGTCCGATCCCGAGGTCGGCCAACTGATGCAGTTCAACGTGGAGCCGGAAGGCCTGTCCGTCAGCGACATCGGCGGTCTCTGGTCCGCGGGGGAGGTGCAGCGGTACCCGGTCGAGGACCCCGCTGAGGCGTTCCCCGACGTCCTGGCGATCACCAGCCGGGCCCTCGCCGGCGTCGGAGCTTCCCAGGTCGGTAAGGCGCTGGTGACCGACGGGCGGGTCCTGGCCCTGTTCCGGGACGCGTCCCGGGTCTACGGGCAGCCGCTCCAGGTCGAGAGCACCGGCACGCCGGAGTCGAGAGGGTTCATGATCTCGTGCGGGCCCGACTTCCTCGGCACGGTGTCGTCGTCGCACAACGACGACGACTCGCTCAAGAAGCGGGACCGGAACCGGCGGGCGTGGCTGGAGCTGCTCCCGGCTCAGAAGCTGGCGGTCGTCTAGTGGCCACTGAGGACACCACGGTGCCGGAAGCGGCGACCGAGGCGGCCACCGCCGCCTACTTCGGTCGCGTGCCGCGCGACGCGCGGACCATCGAGCGGATGACGCAGGCGCTGATCGCTGCGATCCCGCACCTGACCGACATCAGCCGGCCGCCGGGGCCGGCAGCGCCCGTGGCCGGTGGACCGTCCGAATACGAGCTCTGGCGAGACGCCCTGCTGATCGCTGCGGAGCATCACCGGATCAGCAACGGCGTCGGCTGGTGGAACGACGTCGAGAGGATGGCCGACCGGTTCGTGCGGCCCTCGCTCCGGCAGCAGGGTCCCCGCTCCGCCTGCCTCGCCTGCGACGAGGGCGGCGGCTTTGACCACGCGAACGACTGCCCGTACTTGCTCGCCGTCGCCGACAAGGTGGCCCGCGGGCTGTGACGGTCCTGGCCGCGGACTCGACGTGCATCAAGTGCACCCCGCACGCTCCCGTGCGCTGGGTGATCACCCTGGGGTCGCGGCGCTGGCCCCTCGACCCCGAACCGGTCGAGGCCGGCACCGTGATCCTCGTAGAGCGCCCCGACGGCAGCATCCGGGCACGGGTCCTCACTGGCGCGGAACTGCCCGCACCCGCCGGCGTCCCGACCTACCAGATGCACGCCTGCTGGCGCGGCCGCACCGGCCACCCCACCGGCCCGCGCTGCCGCCGCTGCAAAGGCCCGATGGACCCCCACCTCGCCCACCTCGAGCGGTGGACCGAGCACCCCTGCTGCGAACCCGAATTTCAGCGCGCACTCGCGCGCGCCAACTCGACGCCCGCCCGACCCGAGGACGACCGATGACGCGCCCCACCTACATGGAACTCCCGCACGCACTGATCGACCCGTCCCTCGACAACATCCGCCACCAGGTGGCGGTCGATCCCGAGCTCGCCGCGAGCATCGCCCAGCACGGCGTTATCGAGCCCCTGCTCGTCCACCCTCACCCCGACTGGCCCGGCCGGTACCTGCTCGTCGCCGGGCACCGCCGGCACGCGGCCGCCGGCACACTCACCCCGCCGCCGGCGATGCCCTGCATGGTCCACGACGTCGTCGCCACCCGAGCCGAGCTCGTCGCGCTCATGCTCACCGAGAACCTGCACCGCGCCAACCTGACGGCCGTCGAGGAGGCCGAAGGGTACGAGGTGATGGCCCTCGACGGCCTCACCGACAAGGACATCGCAGCCCTGGCCGGATTCCCGGCGGCCCGGGTCCGCGGCCGCCGGCGCCTGTCCCGGCTGGAGTCCGGGATGCGTGACCGGCTGCACGCAGGACAGATGACGCTGGAGCAGGCCGAGGCACTGATCAAGCACGCACGCGACAAGGACGCGATCCGTGAGCTGACCGTGGCACTCGACAGCAGCGACCACGGCGCCTGGGTGTGGGCACTCAAGCGCGCCGAAACCCGCGCGCAGACCAAGGCCGAGCGCGGCCGGGTGACCAAAGACCTCCAGCAGCAGGGAATGCGCGTCGTTGACTCAGCGGACATGCCCGAAGGGTGGCGGCCCTACGCCTCTCCGGACCCCTGGGCCATCGGCGGGGGAAACCCGCGCCCCGAGCTGCGAACCCTCGAGGCCCACGCCGCGACCAGCTGCGACCAGCTGGTCGTGATGCTCTCGCGCGGTCTGCACCCCGACCACTACTGCCTCACGCCGGCCAGCCACCCCGACGACCCGGACACCAAACCTGAGCCGGCTGCCCAGCCAGCAGCGACCAACCACCCGGCCGCCGATCCGGATGACACCGACGCCGGCCCCGACCCCGACGCCGCCGCCCTGCAACGAATCCGCGAGCAGGAGGCCGACGACGCATCCACCGCGGCCGCCCTGCGCCGCGACCACCTGGTCAACCTGATCACCGGCACGGCACCCCTGACCGGGGAGATGCGCGACGCGGTCGCCGGCGTCGCCGCCGAGCTGCTCGCCGTCTTCTCCACCACCAATGACGACTGGCACGAACTCGCCCTCTGGGTTCCCGAGCTCCTGGACGACCCGGACGACGACGACCAGGTCCGGGCCGCGCTGACCCGCCTGACCGGGCCGCAGGCACTCCTCGCGGTCCTGGCAGCCGACGCCGAGCAGAACATGGACCGTCCGTACTCCTGGACGGCACGCCCGGTCCTTCGCCACCGTGCGTACTGGTGGCGCCTGCTGGGCGGCCCCCTCGGGTACGAATGGTCCGCCTGGGAGCTCGCCCGATTCGAGGCCGCTGGGGTCGACCCCGCAGCTGTCCCGACCGAGCCCGAGCGGCCGATCGAGACCGTGACGGTCGCCGGCGGCGTCCTGTGAACACGAGCGAGGCGCACGCCGTGCGCAAGCTGCTGAGGTTCGTCCTCAATCCGGAGCAGGCCCGGCCATGCCTGGAGGCCGAGGCCCGGCGGGCGGCTACCAAGCTGGCCGACCGCGCCGGCAGCCGGCTCGGCCGCACGGACCGGCGCGGGGACTGGGTGGGGGAGCGGTGGCCCCATCTGATCGCCCGCGCGGAACCCGGCGGCGGCCCGCTGCCGAAAGCGCAGGAAGCCGGGGCGGCGGTGACTCCGAGATGAGCACTGTCTTTCCGGTCGGCCCTGGCGGCTGGGTGCCTGGTCGTGGCGATTACGGCGCCGAGTACGCCACCGACCTCATCCGGATCATCGAGCAGCGCAACTGCGTCAAGGGCTGCACCCACGCCGGCAGCCCCGCCGAGGTCGCCGAGTTCGGGCCCGGTGGCTGCTGCCCGATCCTCGCTCGGACCTTCACGGAAGACGCCTTGCCGGAGATCGACCCGCGCCCGGACGGCCCCCACTGCGACGCCCGCCACGACCCGGCCACCACCGGGACCACCCCACTCATCGAGGAGACCGCACGTGCCTGACCCGAAACCCAAGCCCACGCCACTGCCGACCCCCCGACCCGGCCCGCACACCGGCGGCGACCGGGGCGGCAGCACTGGCGGGGGAAACTCGAAGTGGCCGTGACCGACGTCCTGGCCAGCTCCCCGGCCGCCGTCCGGCAACTGCTCGGCGCGCACCTGGCCGACACCACCCTCACCCAGGTGCGCGCCGGCCGGATCCCGGTACAGCGGGCGGTCCGGCTGGTCCTGGACCTCTACGACGGTCACCACGCCGTCGAGGACTGCGGTGCCTGCCGGAAGGCCAACCCAGGTTGACCTCGGTGCAGCTCGACCTCAACGGCGAGCCGGCACCCGTCCCCGGACGCCGGCTCGCCCCAGTCCCTCTCGCCCCTGAAGACCCGTGGCGCACCGGCCACGGCGTCACCGTCCTGGCTCGTGAACTCGCCCGCGCACGTGCCGCTCTCGCCCGACTGGAGGCCCCCGATGCCCTGGTTCCGAGTCGACGACTCGTTCCCTGACCACCCCAAGGTCGTCGCGATCCCACGGGTTCAACGCCTCGCCGTCGTCGGCCTCTGGACCGCCTGCGGCGGGTGGTCCGCGAAACAGCTGACGGACGGGCTGATCCCAGCCGACCACGTCCTCGACTGCGGCGGGAAGGCCACCCAGGCCCGGCTGCTCGTTTCGGTCGGGCTCTGGCACAGGCCAGGCGAGACCTGCGACCACGCCCGAGATGAATGCCCCGGCCCACCCCCGCCAGGGCACTACCAGTTCCACGACTGGCTCAACTACCAGCCGTCCCGCGAGTCCGTCATGGCCGAGCGAGAGGCCGCCCGGACGCGGATGAGGAAGGTCCGCGGCGCGAAGCCACGGCCCTCCGATTCGGGCGATGTTCGCCCGAACGTTCAGGCGAACGACCCCGCGAACGTTCGGGCGAACTTCGCCTTACCCCGGCCCGGCCCGGCCCGACCCGATAGTCCTCTACTCACCTTGATCTCTCGGCTGGCGGCTCGAGGTACGCGCGGCACCGAGCCGCCGCCGGCCGAAATGGTCGACGAGTGGCAGCGGATCGCGGGGATCGGCGTGGACCTCGACGTCGAGGTTCGGGCGTACCTCGCCAGGTTCGGCGACCAGGCACCCCGAGACGAGCGCGGTGCCTGGCTGGGCTGGCTCCGCAAGGCCGCCGAGCGGCACCAGGCCGGCCAGTTCGACCCGGACGCCGACATCCGTCCGCCGGTCGGCTGCTCGACGTTGGGCTGCGCTGGTGGCTATCTCGGGTTCGACGACCAGGAGCGGCCCATCCCGTGCCCGTCCTGCCGCTCACACCTCCGGGTGGTGACTGCGTCGTGAGCTTGATCATCGTGCCGGTCACGTTTGAGGCCGCCTGCGGGTTCGTCGAGCTTTGGCACCGTCACCACCCGCCGCCTGCCGGGCACAAGTTCTCGCTCGGCGTGGCCACCGACGGCGTCCTGCGCGGGGTCGCGATCGTCGGTCGACCAGTCGCTCGGCACCGTGACAACGGCCAGACCCTGGAGGTCACCCGGACCGCCACCGATGGCACCGCGAACGCGAACAGCGCGCTGTACGGCGCCGCCTGGCGAGCCGCCCGAGCCCTCGGCTACACCCGGCTCATCACCTGGACCCAAGCCGGTGAGTCAGGCGCCAGCCTCCGCGGCGCCGGCTGGCACGTGCTGGCCGAGCGGCCACCGAACGCCGGATGGGACCGCCCGTCCCGGCCCCGCGAGGCGCGCGGGACGGAGCGGATCGCCCGCACCCTCTGGGAGGCGTCATGAGCTCGATCGAACCAGGGCCGGAACGTGCGCCCTCGCTAGCCGTGCTGCGGTCCCGTCGCTGCGGCCATGTCCTCGGCGCGACCGCCGTCGAGCACCGCACCCGCCTCGTCCTCGTCCGACTCAACCTCGCCGGCCGGGTCCGCGGCCTGGAGGTCGTCGACCTCGCCGGCGATGACCTCACCACCGCGCTGGCCGCCCTGATCCGCCACGACCAATGCGCCCGGTGCACACTCCGTCCCTCGAAAGGCTGATCGACCACATGCCAGAACACATCACGACCGAACAGCTCGACCTGATCGCCCGCCACGCCTACGCCCCGGCGTCGCCTCCCGCCCCGCCGTGGGACGAGGCGCCACCGCATGTGCATCACGCTGTCCTCGAGGCTGCTCTGGGGATCGTCAACGCGATCCGCGCGGTCGGCGGGCACATCACCTGGTCACCCGGGCCCGGGCCCGTCGTGGTCCAGCACCCGACCCGGATGGAGGTGACCTGGCCGCAGGGGCGGGACCGGTTCCCGTGTTCCCCGGAGCTCGTCGAGGGGTGGGCCGATCTGGTCAACACACTTCGCGACGAGCTGGCCCGCCGCGACGCGCCGCCGCGGTGCGAGTCGCGGGTCGCGTGGGAGGGCGGCGGCGTTCTCCAGTGTGAGCACCCTGCTGGCCACGACCCCATCACGGTCCCGGGGGCTGGCATCTACGATCACGGCGACTTCCAGGCCGACACGTACTGGGACAACGTCGAGGCGATCCGGCTGCCGGCCGTCGTGCACCACACGATGACCGGCACCACCAGCCACCCCCGGATCGCCGAGCGCCCACAGCCGGCTGAGTGCGGGGTGCGAAGCCCGGACTACCCGGACGAGCCCGGCTGCTCGCTGGCGCCGGGGCACGGGCCGGTGATCCATGCTCTGGACGGCGTCCCCGGGGGAGTGGTCTACGACCATGCGCGGCCTGAAGACGGCGCATGGTGGGGCACCATCCGCGCCCCCGGGCGCTTTCAGGAGCCCTTGAGCGCCGTCCTGCCCCCCGGACTCCCGGACGACGTCCGGCAAGCCGCTCAGACCGTCGCCGAGGCCGTCTGGGGCGTATCCACCACCCGGACGCCGATTGTCCAGCACGGCCCGGGAGAGGGCAGCCCGCAGGTCGCCGGACAGTGCCCGTCCTGCCGCGGGTCGTCGCTGTTCCTCGGCGCCGGCGGGCACGTCACCTGCTCCCGGCTCGACTGCCCGAACCCGGCCGCCGCCGACGACCTGCTCACCCGCGGCCACACCCGCTGGAGCTGGCCGAAATGACAACCTCCATCGCCGTCGTCCTGGCATCCGCCGCGCTGATCATCTACGCCGCCATCCGATCCGGGCGCCGCCTCGACGACTCCACCGTCGCCGCCGAGCTCTACCGCCTCGGCGAAAGCTCCGTCCCCGACATCGCCGCCGCCGCATGCATCCCCAACCACCGAGCCCACCAATCCCTGCAACGCCTCGAGAACGCCGGGCAGATCACCAGCCGACTCATCAGCCCCAACGCAGGCCCGCACCAGCTGGTCTACCGCGCGATCGGCGACCCCCGATGACCCCCGACCCGGCCGTCGGCACCGGCCCGGACGTCTTCGAGGCGTGGGCCCGCCTTCGGACCGCGCTCGGCTGCTCCCAAATCATCCGCGAATCCATGGTCACCGTCAGCGTCGCCGACCTCACCGCCGTCCTCGACACCCCCGGCCGGCACGCACTCACCGACGACGCCGTCCGCCGCGCCGTAGACGCCTGGAACACCAACCCGCCCCGGCTCAGCGCCGCGCTGCTGCCCCGTACCCACCCCGACGTCGTCAAGGCCATGCGAGCCGCGATCAGCGCCGCCCTGCACCAGACCACCGACACCCCGGAGACGCCCGGATGACGACCTCTCACCCCTGCGTCGCCGATGGCTGCCGCGACCACGGCGTCGCCTGCCCCGGCACCGCCACCTGCGAATGCCCACCCCAACCCGCCACCGGCCGCACCCGCATCTGCGGCCACCACACCGACCACACCCGCCAACTGCTCCGTGAACTCCCCGAACTCTGGGAGATCCTCGGCGCTCCACCCGGGCGAGGCGCCCGCTCCGGACCCGCCGGCAACGACGACGAGAGCAACGTCCGCCCCTCCGGCCGGACCGCAGCCACCGAGGCCCGCACCGCCGTCGAGGCGATCCTCATGGTCTGGCTCACCGTCCTGCGCTACGAGCGCGACGCCTTCACCATCCCCACCGACGACGTCATCGCTCGCACCACCCGCGCCGACGTCGTCCGCCACCAGGGCGACGCCGACGTCGCTCTGCACGCCTACCGCGACCGCTCCATCCCAACCCAGCAACGCCACGCCCTCCACCAAGAAGCCGCCCGCCACCAAGCCGCCGCCCAACACCTCCGCACCGCCCGCGAAACCGGCCGCGACATCATCGAAACCCACCGCGAGCTCGTCGACCGGAACCTCACCTGGCTCCTGTCCGGCATCTACGCCGACCAGGTCGTCCACGACATCGCCGCCGTCCACCGCGTAGCCACCCAGACGATCCCCTCCAGCGGCACCGCCGTCCGGATCCTCTGCGACTGCGGTGCCCGCGTCCCCATCCCCACCCCCCGACCGAAGATGCTGACCTGCGCCGCCTGCGGCATCTGGGGCGACCTCGACTGGTGGTCAGGACAACGCGGGCCCGCCGTCCGTGCGGCCCTGCGCGACCTGCCCGACCTGGTCTTCGCCGCGCACGGCCTCGTCACCACCTACGAGCAACTGCGACAGTGGCGCACCCGCGGCTACCTCACCCCGGCCGGCGACGAGCCCGGCCGCGACCGGACCGGCACAGCCCGCGGCCGGCAGCAGCTCTTCGACCTGGACGCCGTCGTCATCGTCGCCCGCCAGCGCCTGCTCACCGGCGGGCACGGACAGCACGTCGGCTGACCACCGGACGTACGGGAGCCCTCGACCAGGACATCAGTCGAGGGCTCCCCGGGCAGAAGGGGTGGTCAGACCAGCTCGTCGAACTCCCCGCGGCGGGCGCCGTCGAGCAGCGCGGCGAACGCGGCCGGCGCGAACCGCAGGGTCGGGCCCTGCCCGGCGTCCTTCGTGTCGCGGACCTCGACCGCACCGGCGTACTGGCGCATCTCGACACACTCACCGGTCGATCCCGACCGGCTCGACTTGATCCAGCACGTCGGGTCCGGGGTGACCACTGGCATGTGGTTGCTCATTGCGTGAACTCCTCGATTGGAACAGCTGAGTCCCGAACCGATGCGAACATCGTGTCGAAACGGTGGACGGCCGGCGCCTGTTCGACGTACCGGCCACCGGCCTCAGTCTCGACATAGGCCACGTCCGGGTCCGCCGGGCCATCGAAGCCCAGCAGGTAGAACGCACCCTTCGTCGCGAGATAAGCGCCGGCTGACCACGGCAGGACCCAAACATCGATGTTGTCCCGCCGGGACATCTTGATGAGGTGCTCGCGCTGCTCGGCCAGCACGGCCGGCCCGCCGACCTCGCGCAGCAGCGCCCCCGGTCCGATCACCGCCGCGAGTCGCACCGGGTCCGGCCGATCGAGCACCGCGCGTTGCCGGTCACCTCGCAGACGGATCTGCCGCTCGACGTCGGCCTCGGTCAGGGCCGGGTCGACGGCGGCGATCGCCCGCTGGTAGGCGGGCGTCTGGAGTAGCCCCGGCACGAGCTCCGGTTGCCAGGCCCGCAGGTTGGACGCCGCCGACTCCAGCTCGACGTACATCGTGAACCACGACGGCAGCGCGTCCGCGTAGTCCTCCCACCAGCCGGGGCCGTCGTTGGATCGGCGGGCCAGCTCGACCAGGCGTTCGCGCGTCTCGGTGTCGGTGCCGTACAGCAGGCAGAGCGCGGCGACGTCAGCGACCCGGATCGTGGCCGTGGTGTTCTCGATCTTGTGCAGCTTGCTGCGGCCGCAGATGCCCGCGGTCTCGACGTCGGCAGCCGTCTTGCCGGCCGCCTCGCGGAGCGCCTTGAGCTGTCGACCGAGGGAGCGCCGCACGACGATCGACCCTTGAGTCCCCATGTTGCGAGTGTGCCACCTCGGAACGTGCACTTATAGGACGTGCGCGAAATGACGTGCACAGAATCGAGTGCGCAGAACAACGTGCGCGCTGGCGTGTGCGCAACACGCACGTTGATCACCACGGTGGGTAAGGCCACCATTACGGATAGGCAGGCCGGGGTGCCCCCTCCATGGAACCCCGGCCCGCCCACCCACATGCCAGGTGGAACCAAGGGAGCCGACCATGCCCAGGCACCTCACCAACCTCAACAGACCCGCACCCCCCGAGCATCCGCCCTCCACGCCCTGGACCGGCGAGACGTACCTCGGCCTACGCAACGGCCGCGGCTGGGACGCCGGCATGATCGACGTCGCCGTCGGCCGCGACACCCTCCAGCTACGCCGCGACGGGCGAAGCCTCTGCACCATCGACCGCGACCACCTCGCCCACTGGCTCGACACCGCCCCGGACCAGCGGCAGCCCTGGAGCATCGACGGCGTCACCTGGAGCGTCGACAACGACGGGCTCACCGTCATCACAGACCACACCGGGATCTGGGTCACCATCGAACCCGAGCACCTCGCACACCTGCACCACGCGCTCTGATGCGCCCGCCCCACCAACGCCAACCCATGCACGAGACGACATCCGGTCCCACGCCCGGGTTCTGCTCATGCTGCGGCACCCCCTGGCCCTGCTACGCCGCCGGCCGCGCCACCCTCCTACTCAGGCTGCTGGCCGAGCGCCGCCCTGAGCAGATCGAGGAAACCCCCGACGGCGTGATCGTCTGGCTCGACGAGCCCTGAACGTGCAAGCACCCCCGTCCCATGCCAGGAAGACGGGGGTGCCTCGGCCAGCCGGCCGGCGAACGCCAGAGTACGGGTAACCCGCGTCCAGCCCCGTCGGGGCTGTAGACCACGGCCCGCCGACGCGCGGCCACCCCCTCGGTCTGAGATTGACACTTAGCCCGCTACGCAGGCATCCTGCGACGCAGGGCACGTTTCGTGTGCCCACAAACCACTTCGGCCCCCCTGCCCACCTCTACCCGGACAGGGGGCCGCCGCATGCCCGACCTCCAGCACGACGACGACCAAGACCGCACCGATATCGGTCACGGCCACGCCATCAGCTGGTACACCCGCGGCCCCGACGAAACCCGCGTCGGCGTCCTGATCTGGCACCGTGCCCTCGACACGGGCGACGACGCTACGGAGCATGCAGGCGGCGTCTATTTCGACGTCCCCGAATCCGTCGGTCTGACCGGCGCCCGCTGGCAGCTCGTGTCCCTGGATCCCCTGCATATCGAACCGTCCGTGCTGTGCAGCTGCGGAGACCACGGGTTCATCCGCGACGGCCATTGGATCCCCGCGTGAAACCCCGCCCCACCGGCCGCAAAGCCCAACCCACCGGCGACCCCCGACTCAAGACCCCCGCCCGCAAAGCGCTCCGGGCCCGCGTCGCCGCCCTCGGCCTGCCCTGCCACCGATGCGGTCACCCCATCAACTACACCGGACCGTGGGACCTCGACGAGCTACTCGCTCGCGACGACGGCGGCGACCCCCTCGACCCAACCAACGTCGCCCCCACCCACGTCACCTGCAACCGCGCCGCCGGCGCCCGCCGCACCAACGCGAAACGCCGGGCCCGCGGCGGCGCCGAGCGCTCCACCACCGCCAACCGCTGGTAACCCCGGCAGGTACCCCCCACCCCCCACCGAGAGGGAGGCACCCCCGGCCATGGCCTCAGACCAGCAGCACGCCGAGATCGAACACCGCTTCACCTACCACCCACCCACCCCCGACACCATCCCCCGGCACGAG
>WUUC01159859.1_pt1 | contig 44622 bp, 58 predicted proteins | sample 6278441 | NCBI WGS metagenome assembly WUUC01 (sample SAMN13675441, study PRJNA597444) | soil metagenome | isolation source: soil | place: USA: Washington | collected 2017-10
GGCGCTCAGACTGGGTACGACCGTCAAGAAGACAAAAAGTTGAAGAGACTCTTGAAAGGATTTGAAAGTGGCAAGTCCAACTCCTAAGCGTTCCTCTCAGGTAAGGCGCCGGAATGCACAGAGTGGAATGCCCATTACCAACGCTAAAGCGTGGCCGCTCGAAGGTGAGGTCTATGTTCCCTCGGACTACGAGATCATGGAACCCGACGAGGACTGGCACCCAATTGCGACAAATCTCTACTGCGATGCCCTCCGAAGCGGACAATGCTACTATTACGAAGCTTCAGAGTACGCATTGCTCTACATGCTCTGTGAAAACATCTCTCGCGACATGAAACCGCAGGTCATCGGAGTGCATCCCGAGACAGGGCGGGTAATGCGGGCAAAGCAGTCCATTCGAGGTACCTCGCTGAACGCTTACAATAAGCTCATGCAGGACCTGATGATGACAGAAGCTGCCCGGCGGAGAATTCACGTGGAATTGATCCGTGGCTTCGAGAATCAGGAAGTCGATCCCCGCGTTCGCACGCTGCAGTCCTTGAAGGACAGGTTGGCCGGATGAAGTCGTTTCTCCGGCTTCTCTTTTTCTACGGTACCAAGAGAATGCCGCACCAAGATCTTGGTAATGTGACGAGGAGTCACAAATGACGACCGTGGCGCCACCTAAAGTGAGGCGGAAGCTCAAGGCGCCGCGGGAGCGATTGGTAACGCTTCCCAGGGTGTTGCCAGAGTTCACGCTAGGCTGGGAAGCTGCGCTTTGGGCGGAATCGTGGCTCGTTCAGCCAAATGGTCCGTGGGCCGGTAAGCCATTCCGCTTAACTGTGGGACAGTTGAAATTTCTGCTGCATTGGTACGGAATTACTGAAGAAGGTAACTGGCTTTATCACCATGGAGTTCGGCGGCTGGCGAAAGGTTCGGGAAAGTCCCCTTTCGCCGGCGTCATGAGCCTGATCGAATTCTGTGCTCCAGTTCGGCTTAAGGACTTCGATCCTGACCGACCGGGCGGTGTGGTCGGAAAGCCTGTCGATATGCCGCTTGTCCAAATTGCGGCAACTAGCAAAGACCAGACCGCGAACACCATGCGTATGGTCAGGGCATTCGCGCCTAAGGGTTCACCGGTAGTTGACCATTTCTTACTCGACCCGGGCAAGACTCAGTACTACAAAGCACCTGAGGGAACACTGCAGGTAATCACGTCTTCGGCAACCAGTGCGGAAGGTGCTGAAGGTAGTTTCTGCGTCGCTGACGAAACTGAGCATTGGAAGCCGGGTAACGGTGGTGTGGAATTGTTCTCCACCATCATGGATAACTTGGCAAAGTCTGGGAGCCGAATGCTCGAGACTGCTAACGCTTGGGTGCCTGGGGAAAGTGCAGTGGCAGAAGATTCATACGAAGCTTGGATTGCTCAGGAGGAAGGCCACACCAAGAGCGAGACCAAGATCCTGTATGACGCAAGAATTGCGCCGCCTGACACTGACCTAGCCGACGAAGTGAGCCTGAGGAAAGGCTTAGAGTTTGTTTATCGAGACTGCCCGTGGCAGAACCTCGATCCGCTGATTAGTCGAATCTGGTCGCCCACTGCTAAGCCGAATGATTCTCAGCGGAAATACCTGAATCGTCCTGCAGATAGTAATGATGCGTGGACTGAGTCGGTGGCTTGGCTGAGAATGAGCAATCCTGGGCGTGAGGTAGAGCAAGGGGAGAAAGTCGTTCTATTCTTCGACGGTTCGAAGAGTGAGGACCACACCGCTCTGGTAGGCTGCTGCATCGAGGATGGCCATGTCTTCGTTGTCGGGGTGTGGGAGCCAGAGAAAGAGCTCGGCGAAGTAGTGCCTGTGTATGAGATTGATGCTGTAGTTAAAAGCATGAAAGATAAGTACACGGTAGTGGCATTCTTCGGGGATGTCAAGGAATGGGAAAGTTTCGTCAAGGTCTCGTGGGTAGATCACTTCGCTGATGACCTTCAGTTGTGGGCTGTGCCGACTGGACGAGATCCTCAGATGATTGCATGGGACATGCGAGCTAAGCAGTTTGAATTCACTCGAGCTGCTGAATTGGCTGAAGCGGAAATTCGTGAAGGTGGCTTCACTCACGACGGGAACCCAGTCTTGACGCGGCACGTGATCAACTGCCGTGCGCGCAAGAATCGGTTTGGAACGTCTGTGAGTAAGGAATCGCCCAAGTCGCCCAAAAAGATCGATGCTGCTGTGTGTATGATAGGTGCGCGAATGGCACGGCGGCTCGTACTGGCTAATGTCCAGGAAGAAGTGCCCAAGAAGGTTCCTGGTCGTGTCAGGGGTTGGAACTAGAACAAGAAGCTCCTCGGCGAAAAGCCACTCTAGCTCAGTCTCGTCTAGAGAGATTGAGAAAGCCTGAGGAATAGGAAGAATGTCATGACGTTGACACCTATCGAGCTCGAGACTGCCGGCGTGTTTCCGGGAAAGCGGTATGACGTGCCGCCGGAGATTGACAAGCTCATCACCAAAATCTTCAAGAAGAACAGGTTCGAGCAGAACCGACTAGCGAATATCCACAACTACCTGAAAGACCGAGTGTGCGATATCTACGTGCCTCGGGCTGCCACTCGTGAGTACCGGATGCTGGTGGATCAGAGTCGGTTCAATATCATGCCGCTCATCGTCACGGTTCTTGCGCAGAACCTTTTCGTGGACGGATATCGTTCTGGAAAGGACATGAAGAACGCTCCCATCTGGAATGAGATCTGGCAGCCCAACCGAATGGACGCTCGACAGGCTGGTATCTTCCGGGCTGCCATCAAATACGGATATTCGTATGCTCAGGTAAGTCCTGGAGATCCTGCCCCAGTCATTACCCCTTGGTCTCCTCGCCGATGCCTGGCGCAATACAAGCGGATCGATGACGAATGGCCGCAGTACGTCCTGACGATTGTCTCGGACCCGTGGGTGGACGACGAATACCAGTTCTTGCAGAATCTGTCGGTAGACCCTTACTGGCACGACGGAACTGAGATTGCTCTGTTCGACGACTCAACCAAATGGTCGCTCGAGAGGAGTGGTGGGGTGTGGGTGATCACGGACATTGCCGCGCACGGAATGGGACTGTGCCCGTTCGTCAAGTTCTTCGATTCTTACGGGGATCTCGACGACAACTCTCAGGGTCAGATCCAGCCGCTTCTGCCGGCGCAAAGGCAGCTGAATCAGACCACGTTCTCTCTGCTTATGGCTCAGCAGTATGCTGCCTTCAAGCAGCGATGGGTCACTGGCATGACCATCGAGGAGGATGTGAACGGGGTAGCGATTGAGCCGTTCAATAGTGCGGTCAACCGGCTGTTCCACGCAGAATCGCCTGACACCAAGTTCGGCGAATTCGGGCAGACTGACCTGAATGGTTACCTGAACGCTCGAGACAAGATCTTGATGTTCATCTCTTCGGTGTCGCAGATTCCGCCGAACAACCTGATGGTCGGAACCGGAATTTCCAACCTTTCTGCAGAAGCATTGGCTTCTCTGGAGTCTGGGCTGAGGCGGGCTGTGGGGGAGCACCAAACTTCGTTCGGTGAGTCTACTGAGCAGATGATCCGACTCTGTGGCAAAGCAATGGGTGACGATTCGGTGTGGGAGGACAATTCTGCGCAGGTGGTATGGCGCGATACCACACCGAGGTCTATGGCTCAGATTGCTGATGCACTCGGCAAGTTGGCCACCATGCTGCAGATTCCGCCTCGTGAGCTGTGGGAGAAGATTCCTGGTGTGACCGAGGCTGACCTCGTTCGGTGGAATCTGGCTGCCGACGAGCTTGAGGCCACACAGCAACTGCAGGCTGAGAAGATGATGAAGATGCAAACTCAAGCAGCAATTGCTACGAAGGTAGCTGGTGGCGGTGGTGCCGCAAAGGCGCCGGGGGCTAAGGCCAGCAATGGTGTAGAGTCCGCCAGTAGTAGTGAGTAGCGATGGCTGAGAAGTTCTCACACAAGAATTGTGACCATCCTTCCACTACGGCTGCTCGAACTAAATGCCGAAAGAATCAGCAGACACTTGGTGACATGAGCAAAGTCGCTGAGACAAAAATGAAGAAGGCACCACTTCGACAGGTTGCTTTGACGAAGAGTTACCGCGAAACCCTGTTGGGTGTGGCCGGGACCACTGTTGCTGAAGTTCGAGAAAAGTTAGGACTTTCCGAAGCTGACCTGGCTGATATCGATCTGTGGTTCGAGCGTGAGTATCCTGACCTGGTAAAGCTGGTTAAGAGAAATCACAAAAATGCAGCAATGCTTACCACACGGTATCTGAGAGAGCATGCTGCGTTGGCCGGCTTTCAGGTTGGTGCTGATCCAGCCAAGATTGTGGAAGAACAACTGGCTAAGAGCTTGAGTGCGACTGGCCCGGGGGCATTTAAGAAACATATTGCTGGTGGGGGGAGTGAAGCGGAAGCGTTGGAGGTAATGCAGACAACATTGCCGGGATCTGCTGAACGATTGGCGATGAATGGGGCACGAGAGACGCTTGTAGGGGCCGTAGAGGACTTAGGATCGCCGGTGCTAGGGTATACACGGCGAACGAGCGGTCAGGCCTGTGCGTACTGCCAGGGACTTTCGACGGAGCCTGTGTATGCTGGGACGGATGGTGTCAAAACCTTCCATGCGCATGATCACTGCACTTGCATAGGTGAGCCTTTCTACTTGGATGCGACAAGAAAGAAAGTTGACCGACTGTGGGTTGCTGAGGAAGAATTCACAAAGGGCTTTGCTGAAGAGCAACGAATTCAGCAGGCTACTGAAGCATGGCGCAATCGAGCTGACTTCAATGCAGATCTTTTCTATGAGAACATGCTTAAGGGACGAGTGGAGGAAATTACTCCCCAGTCCTCTAGCTATTTTTACTACTTCGATGGTGGATATGACGCCATTAACGGGTATCTTCGTGGACTAGCTGAGTTTGCTGACGCTGGAGATTTAGCTCAGCGAATGGTTGAAGCGTTCGATGACGCTGGACTTGTCCTTGAAGAGAACATTGCATTGTGGCGTGGTTATATTGGGACTGATAAAAAGAATTGGAAAAAAATCTTCAAGGTTGGTGAGATAGTTGAAGACCCAGGAGTTTCTTCCGCTACCGTCTCTCAGGCATTCGCAGAAAAATGGATTCGAGAGTTTCGACCCCAAGGTGAAATGACTGAAGGGTCAGTTGTCGCTAAGATTCTAGCGCCGGAAGGTACTAGAGTTCTGGGTGGTGTTTCTTCTGATAGTTTTGCTAAGGAGATCATGCTGCCACCCGGAACAAAGCTAGAAGTGGTTCGGGTTGAAGAAGAAGACGGAATTACTTTCGTGATTATGAGGATGGTCAGCGATGGACGATAAATTGAAGAAAGAACTTGAAGAAGCTGCAATTAAGCGAATCATGGGGGGCCAGGCTATCGTAGTTGACAAGGAAGAGCAATAGGATATAATGCCGCGGTAGGAATCACTCCGAAATGGGGATAGGTAAATGGCTGACGACGGTACCGAAGGTACTGAGGGTGAAGGCGAAGGTACTGAAGGTACTGAAGGTACCGCCGGTGCTGGGAAGTCCTCGAGCGGTGGTAGTGGTGGTGGCTCCGGTAGTAAGGGCGAGCCCGACTACAAGGCTGAGGCCGAGAAGTGGAAAGCTCTCTCGCGCAAGAACGAAGCAGCGGCCAAGCGACTTCAGGCTATGGAAGATTCGCAGAAGACCGAGCTTCAGAAGGCACAGGAACGTGCAGATGCCGCTGACAAGAAAGCGGCTGCAGCTGAGAAGAAGGCGTTGCGACACGAGGTTGGTGCGGCGAAGAAGCTGCCTGCCTCGATCGCTAACCGCCTGCAGGGTGACACTCTCGAGGAAATGATGGCTGACGCCGACGCCATCATCAAGGACCTGGGTGCTGGTGGCGCTGGAGGTAACGGCGGCGCTGGTGGTGCGGGTGGGAGTGGCGGTGGACGTGGAGGCCGTAATACGGAGAACCTCACTTCATTGCTTCACGAGTCTGCAGGTAAGAATGGGCAGCTGCCTGACATGAATGCTTTCATGAGGGGCCAGCGCGGTCAGGGTTCTTGAGAGAGAATCTGATGATTGACTGGCTTCGATCCCCCGGAGGAGTGTAAGAAATGGTTTTGCAGAGTGATGCGAACCTTCTGCCCATTGAATGGGCCAGGGAGGTCATCAAGGAGATGGCGCAGGCTTCGGCTGTCCTGCAGCTTTCTCGCCGCGTGCAGATGTCCACTCGTCAGAGTCGGATGCCTGCTGCTGCGGCTCTTGCCGGCGCCTACTGGGTCGGCAACACGGCCAACGACTTCACCTCGCTGAAGCAGCAGACCAACGCTGAGTGGGATGCGGTCAACCTGAACGTGGAGGAGCTCGCCGTTCTCGTGGCGATTCCTGACGCATACGAGCAGGACAACGCCTTCCCGGTGTGGGACGAAACCCGTCCGCAGGTCGTGGAGGCCATGGGTGCGGCGCTTGACGCTGCTGCTCTGTTCGGCGTCAACAAGCCGTCTACGTGGCCGACGGCGATCATGCCGTCCATCGTCGCTGCAGGTCAGACGGTCGAGCAGGGCACCACTGATGACCTGGCGGCTGACATCGCGCTGGGTGCTCAGGGGCTCGAGGAGGTCGGCTTCAACACTACCGGCTTCGCCGTCAAGCCGGGCTTCTCGTGGCAGCTCGTCGGTCTGCGATCGGAGCAGGGCATTCCGATCTACCAGACTAACCTGCCCGGTCCTGTGTCGAAGGGGCTGTACGGCTACCCGATGCAGGAAGTCAAGAACGGTGCCTGGGATTCCGATGAGGCACTCGTGATCCACGGTGACTGGGGTAAGAGTATTGTCGGTATCCGACAGGACATCACCTTCACTCGTCACGACTCGGGCATCATCTCTGACGGTGGCGGTAACGTCGTCTTCAACGCGATGCAGCAGGACTCGACCATCTGGCGTGCGGTGTTCCGTGTCGCCTGGGCTCGTGCAAACCCGGTGACTCGCCTCGAGCCGTCGGCTGCACTGCGCTTCCCGTTCGGCGCGATTGTGCCGGCTGGGAGCTAACCCCTAGACCCTGGGTTAGGGTCAGGTAAGGAAGAAAGGTGAAGGGCTCGTGGAGGAACGAATTCCGCGGGCCCTTCATCAAGTTTGGATAGGTCCGAATGAGCGACCTGTCGACTTGATGGAGGGCTGGCGTGAGAGACACGACAACTGGGTCTATTGTCTCTGGGATGACGAAGCTCTTGGAGATCTGGAAATGTCGGGAGGATGCCGCAGTTTATATGAGAGATATGTGAAGGAAGGATGCTACAACGGGGCGGCGAATGTAGCCCGCGTCGAGATCCTTCGTACATTCGGCGGGGTGTATGTAGACGCGGATATGAAGTGCTTGGCTAACATGGGGCGGTTGTTGGCTAAGGGGCCATTCTGGGTGTGTGAATCTCCACACGAGAAGGGGCGCCCACAGAATGCTGTGATCGGCGCTTGCGCTGGTGTAGACGTCCTGGAGCTTTACGCCGAAGCTCTGGCTGGTGTGGACGGAAACATCAAGCCGTCGTGGCGCCGCAGTGGATCAGGTCTGCTTCAGCCAATCATGGAGAATCTGGGGTGGATGAGCGTTGAGGGGACTATGCTTAATAGCTGTAGCTTTCACCCATTTCTGAAGAATGGTGTGCGGAATCCTGGGCTAGATGCATATCTGGCTGAGGGGGGTATAGTATACGCTGACCATTTGTTCTACACGACAAACAAGGGTCGGATGCGGCAAGGGAAGGAGCTGTATGAAAGTTTGGGCTTGGCGGGGACCGAAGATTCAGAATCTGGGGGACGAGCTCGGTATCGCCCTATGTGAGCGAGTTGGGCTGAAGGTGGAACGGGTTGATCTGATCGAGCAGGCTGACCTGATTACCATTGGGTCTATCCTGAATTCTCAGCGAATCCGTGCTGGGACGATGGTGTGGGGATCAGGCTTCATTAAACCGCCTTTCAACATTGGCCGAGAAGATCTTCAGTACCTGGCACTTCGGGGAGAAGTGACTAAAGAGATCTGCTTCGGAGCAAGAATGAGAAATGACGGGGGTAATGGATGCGGGAAGTATGATCTTCCGCTTGGGGACCCTGGCCTGCTGGTGTCGCGGTATTGGCCAAGGGGGCGACGGAATCACTGGAAGGTGGGAGTGGTTCCGCATTATGTGGACAAGCGCAAATTCGCTTGGGCTGACAAGGTAATTGATGTGACAGCTCCGGTGGACGAAGTGATCAAGGACATCTCCGAGTGTGCTGTGGTGATGAGTAGTTCTCTTCACGGCTTGATCGTAGCAGAATCCTTCGGTATCCCGGCGATGCGGCTGTATCACCCAGAAGTGATTGGGGGTGACTTCAAATGGGCGGACTATATCTCAGCAAGGACTCACCCGCTGAACGAGATTCAGCAGAACTTGCTGAACGTCCTGGGGGCGATAATGTGAGAGAGATCTCACTGTCAGTCTCTATCATGGCTCATCCCAGTAGGGCAGATATGGTACAGGAGCTATTATCTGACTTAGATACAGGGAATGCTTGGGAGATTGAAGGACTAGTAGTTGGACCTGTTGTGGTGTGGGACAAGAAGAATGACGAGTGGGATACCGCTCGCAGGGCGTGGGAAATCGGGTTGCTCTCAGAGGCGACACATCACCTTGTAATCCAGGACGATGTGTTGCCATGCGTCGATATGATTGCAGGCGCCAGAGAGGCACTCAGAGACGTCCCAGAACGCGACTTGATTAGTTTGTATCTGGGCGAAGCAAAACTTGGGAACGGCCAGGCTACGCCACGCCATCAGAATGTAACGCGGGCAATTCAACGCTTGAGAAATCTTGAGGGCGTCGGAGATGATGGACATGGGTGGATGAGAACTTCGGGACCGTGGTGGGGACCGGCATTCGCTATGCCCGTGGATGCGATCGAAGACATGCTGCAGTTCTGCAATGGGCGGGGGGAGGTATATGACCGTCGGATCACGATCTGGTGTGTAGATCGAGGACGAGAATGCTGGCATCCTTATCCTAGCTTCGCTGAGCACAAAGACAAGCCTAGTCTTGTGCTGCCGGATAAACCGCGGGCTGAACGAGTAGCGCGCAAGTTTCTCGGTGCAGAAGTTTCTGCATTGACCTTCGATCCTAAGGGAATGGTCAGATGTCGGTAGTCGGTGGAACTGAGGGGTGGGAATTTATGGTCAATCATCTTGAGGGGGGAGATGTGGGTTATCTTACGCCGGAATTGATGGAGCAGCTGAATCGGTTGGAGGGGCTTACTGACAGCGTGTCGTGTCAGACTCTCTTTCACCTGGCGACGATGGTCCCGGTGAACCAGGCAATCGTCGAGCTGGGGGTCTACACGGCCAGGAGTGTATGCTGGCTCGGAGCTGGAGCAAGAGCGGCTGGTGTGGTCGGTGGTGTGTGGGGAATTGATCTGTGGGATATCCACACCAACCGAGTTAGGCATAATCGTGGAACGCCGGCACAGGATCCTACGGTTCGGCGATTGGCGAAACGCCAGGTAGCTGAGATGGACCTCGAAGGGATAGTGACTTTGATCCGTGACTTCACTGTGGATTACGCGGTCAGATATACAGGGCCAAAGGTTGGTCTTCTCTACGTGGATGCCAATCACTCCAGAGATGCAGTCCTCGCTGACGTGGGTGCATGGTATAACCACCTGGCCGATGACGCAGTCATTGTCTTCGACGACTACTGTCAGGGGAGGCCGATGGGGGTAGATGGTGTGGGTCGGGAAAGTTCTGACGGTGATACAATCACGTGGGAATATTCCAAGGGACGGGTGAGAGATGCGGTCAAGATCTTGGAGAAGGAGGGAATGATTGTCGATGTAGCAGAAAGTGCCAGCAGGTTCGCTGTCTGCAGGAAAGGTAAGTAATGGCAAACCTCGCGACATATGAGGATGTGGAAGCAAGGCTCGGGATTACGTTCACTGAGCCACAGCGGGAGAGGGTGACACTTCTTCTGCAGGATGCGTCGATTGCTATCCGGCGCTATACCAAGCAAGACTTCGAGTATGTGGAGGATGACTCGATCATTCTTCGTCCAGTGGGAACGTGGCTGAGGTTGCCGCAGAAACCAGTGGAGAATGTGACCGGGGTATTTGCTCAGTCGGGATACGCTGGTCTGCCGGAGTTTGCTCTGGTGGCGTGGGTATTCGATCAGATCGACAAGATCAATATCTATGGAGGAACTGAGCAGGTCGTGAACTATCCTGAGTGGTGGTATCAGTACGAAGGTGCCAATACTTATCGGGTGGTGTATTCTCACGGGTATGCTGAGATTCCCGATGATGTGGTAGCCACAGCCGCGAATATGGTTATCCGCATTATGACTTCTCCGACTAACGTCGGCGGAATGGTGTCTGAGAGAATTGGACAATACTTCTATCAGATGCAGCAAAGCCAAGGTACAGCTGGTGCGGCAGTTCGTCTGAACTCCGACGACAAGGCTGCAATCGACCCATACCGCAAGAAAGCCACCACCATTGAGTTGGTGACGTAAGATGGGTATTCCGGATTACCTGTTGCCACATGCCGTTACTCGAGTTCGGCCTGCGGTAACGACGGATAGCTACAACAATGATGTCTTTGTCTATGACCCGGACGAAGGCGCGCTTGAGCTGGTCATGAAAGCGTGGATGCAGCAAGACCAGCGCACACAGATGAGCCAGGAGAACATTGCACGTCAGGGTCGATACCCAGCTGAAGAACGATGGCTGCTGATCAGCAATGACGATGATGTCCGTTGGCAGGACAGAATTCTGTGGGATGACCTGACGTTCGAGGTCTACGCCGAACCAGAGAAAACTTACAGTCCTGCTGGATATCACCACCTCGAGGCTACTCTCAGGATTGTTCAAGGATAGGGGTGGTGGATAATGAGGATCAGGTCTGAGCTTGAGAAATTCGAGATGGATTCTGACGGGTACAAGAATGTCTTGAGAAGTGACGGCGTAAGGGCCGACCTGCAGGCCCGGGCTGAACGGATTGCTGCGAGGGCCGCTTCAATGTATAATGACGCGGATTCGATCTTAGAGGTAAAAGCTGATTCCTATATCGGTAAAGGCCGTGCCGGCGCGACGGCCATTGCGATTGGGGTTCGAGCTTTGGAGATCGAAGCTGAGCGTCGTGTACTTGGCTCCTCGATGGAAGCTGGAAGGTAGAAATGGGATTCCCCGATACGGTTGGGTTGCTCGTTGCTTACCTTGATGGTAGCAGCGAGATTACGGTTCCGGTCGGTTCTCGGGTACCCAATGCAGTTCCTCGTCCTACTTCTTTCGTCGTGGTTCGCCGAGCAGGCGGCGCTGCAATTCTTCCCGTAAGGGATCGAGCTCGGATTGATATCTGGGCTTGGGCACTGACAGATCCTACAGCGATGAACCTGGCAATAGCCTGTCGGGAACTGATCTGGAAGCTGTCAGGGAATGACACTCTCGGTGCGATGGTATATCGCATTGGCGAGTTCATGGCTCCACAGCAATTCGACGACCCCGAAACGGGAGTCCCTCGGGTGTGGGCGACATATGAACTTGATGTTCGGGCAGACAGCGCAATCCAACCCAATCTCTAGGAGTTCTTATGGCACTCGATGCCACTGAGGTTAGGGTAGGTATTACCGGAGAAGTGTTCCGCGGTGATTCTACCTCTCCTGCCCCCACCACTTCCGTTTCAGTTCTCGACGCCACTTACCTGGGTCTGGGCTACGTTTCGGAAGACGGGGTCACGGAAAACTGGGACGACTCGGTCGACAACATCGTGGCTTGGCAGAATGCCACCACGGTGCGTGCTGCGACCACGGAGTCCACAGGCAGTATCGCATTCATGCTCATCCAGACTAACGGTGGTGTCCTCGAGACGTTCCACCGCGGGTCGACTATGGCTGAGCCCACACCGGGCAACTTCAAGCTCGAGGTCAAGCCGATCACTGCTGACCCGCGTGCCTGGGTCCTCGATGTGGTCGACGGTACCAAGCACGTTCGTATCTTCATCGGCAACGGCGAAGTCACCGAGCGCGGCGAGATCATGTACCAGAACGGGGAGCCGGTGGGATATCCCCTCACTATCACCGCCTACCCGGACTCGTCCGGGAACCTCATGGTGAAGTACTCGAATGACATCGCCTGGGGTGAAGGCACTGATCTGGACTCCTGATCTACTCTTCGGGCGGAGAGGCAGATTAGGTTGAGCGGGAGAGTCTGTGAAGGTCCGGGCTCTCCCGCTTTGCAGTAACGAGAGAAGTTCTGGGAAAGGGGCGAATGCCCATGAAGAAAGTAAGAGAATCAGTAACATTACTTCTAAGGATGGAAACCGAAATGGTCTTCGACGCACGTACTGCCGCAGTTGAGCTTCAGGCCGCTTGCCAGCCGTTCCCCTTCGTGGGCCTGGATGGTGTTCACTACGAGCTGCCGAATACTCAGCTCATGACGGGAATGCAGTTGTCTCGCCTGATGCAGGGTGACGATACTGTCATCCGTGAGCTGAACGATGAGGCTTTCCACGCAATCCGTGAGATGCCAACCGGTGTGGGCGAGAAGCTCGCTGAGGCATGGCTCGAATTCAGTGGAGAGGTGGGAAAAGAGCCCACGCCCTCGCCGGTTCCCCCGAGCGATGGTTCGCCCTCCAAAGCGACCTCGCCCTCAGAGGACTCGACCTCTACGACTTAAAGGCCAGGCAATTCAGTGCTGCCTATGAACTACTGCTGAAGGATCCGTCTACAGCTTCAGCACAGGTAGCAGGAAGTGACGGGTGGTCACGAACTGATCACCTACTGGCCATGGTCGTAGATGAGTTGAGGACTTCGAACTGGCAACGCACTAAGGACGGGGCAAAGAACAGGAATCGTCCCAAGCCAATCAGTCCTCTTGCACCGCGCGGGAAACGAATCGGCAAAACCGATAAGTCTCCGGCGGAGGTGAAGGATTACCTCGACCGCCTCCATAGGAGGGGTAAATGGCGAATAGAGCCGAAGTTGGTGTAGCCTATGTCAGGCTGCTGCCATCGATGCAAGGATTCACTGCAGTAGCTGCAAAGGGTTTGAAAGAAAGCTTAGAGTCTGCTGGAGAAGAAGCTGGCGAGGAAGGGGGGGATGCCGCCGGCGGTGGGTTCATGAGCAAGCTCAAGGATAAGCTTTCTTCTGCGGCGGGTGTGGCCGGAAAGATCCTGGGTAAGACAATTAAGTATGCCGGTTTTGCTGGGGCTGCAGTTTCTGGGCTGATTGCTAAGGCTGGTGTTACTCGACTGGTTGGCTTGGAAAATGCTAATCAGCAGATGAAACAAATGGGCCTGAATGCTGGTGATATTTCAGGTCTAATGACGGGGTTGCTCAAGACTCTGAAGGGTACACCCTATGCGCTGAATGATGGTGCTGGGGCAATGGCTGCGATGGTGTCGGCTGGTGCGCCGCTGAAGCGCGTGAATAAGTACATGGATTTGATTGCTGACTCAGCGGCTTTCTCGCAGAAGCCGTTGGAGGAAGTTGCTCGAGTCTTTCAAAAGATTCAGTCTCAGGGTAAGATTCAAGGCGATGAAGTTATGTCGCTTTCTGAGATGGGCCTACCGGCATTCCAGATTCTGGCTAAGGGGACTGGGCAATCGGTAGATGATCTTCGTGAGAAGATGAAGAAAGGGAATATTACAGCTGAGCAATTCTTCGATGGTTGGGAGAAAGGCTCGAAAGGTTTTGGTGCTACAGGCATCAGGATCGAGGGTGCTGCACAGTCTGCAGGTGATACCACTGAAGGTGCACTCGCGAATATGAGGGCTGCCTTCGGGCGCTTAGGTGCAATGATTCTCGGCACGCCATTCTCCAACACTAAGAAGTTCTTTAATGGTGTGACCGGGATGGTGGACAATGCTACATTGGCCTTAAAGCCTTTCGTAGATAAGTTCAATACGTGGTTCGGTGAATTCAAGACAAACAAGGTAGAGCCCGTTGTAGTTGACGTGGTCGCTAATACCAAGGACTTCGTCACCGGGATTGACTGGGTAGGTATCGGCACAACGATCAAGGCCAAAGCTGAAGAGATTGGCACTCCGCTGATCGATGGCCTGAAGCAAGGAATTACCAAGGGGGACTTCAAGCCTTTGGGTACTGCGATCGGTGATGGTGTCGGTGAATCTCTCGAGGGAGTTACCACCGGCGGCCTGAACGTCGGTACCAAGGTCAGCGAGATGTTCGCTAATGTCGACTGGTGGCAGGCTGGCATCGAGGTTGGTAAACAGGCAATCGGCTTTGTGCTCGGCTTCGCGGTTGGCCTATTGGCGAAGACTGACTGGGGCGCAATCGGGAAGAAGGTCTGGGAGAATCGCGGTGCAGTCATCGCCGCTGCATTGTTCGTTCTTCCTATCGGTAAGGTAATTGGTCTTGCTGGCAAAGCACTCGGGAAGATTCCGTTCGTCGGCAAACTTCTCGGCGGTGTGGTAACGGGGATTGGCAAGGGCTTCACCAAACTGTTCACTCCCCTGAACAAGGTAATTGTCGGTGGGGCTAAAGCTGCAGGCCGAGGAATTGCAGCGGGCTTCACTCAGGTATTCCCGCAGGTAGCAAGCAAGGTAGGTGGCTTCTTCGCCAAGTTGGCGATCAATGCTAAGAGTCGCTTGGCTGGTTTGCTGATCACGTTCAAGACGGGTATCTCGAAGATTCCAGGAATTGTCGGTGGTTTCATCGAGAAGGTAGCTCGCAAGGGTACTGCCCTGGTTGGTGGCCTTGTCAAGGAAATTGGCAAGGGTGCCGGTAAGGCATTCAACAAGGCTAGGGCAATTCCCAAGAAGGTACTCCTTGCTTTCGCCGGTGCGGGTACTCTGCTTGTTTCCGCTGGTGCTGACGTAGCTAAGGGCTTCCTCCGGGGCGTGAGGGATGGGGCTGTTGGTCTTCCCGGATTGGTCAAGGATAAACTGGTCGGTGCGGGTAAGAAGATCCTTACCGGTGTGACCGGATGGAAGATCAATTCGCCGTCCAAGGTTACTGAGAAGTACGGTGAGTTTGTTGCTTACGGTTTCGCTCGAGGTCTGCGCAATGGTGCACAAGATACGAAGGATGCACTGCACGAACTGATCGAGAAGCTCAAGGCTGACGGCAACAAGAAGTTGCTTAAGCTGGTCAAGGGCCTGCAGAGTAAGTTGGTCCTGAAGCTCAATCAGCGCGACGCTAATTTGGAAGCGCTTGACAAGGCGAATGACAAACTCGAGAAGATCAAGGATACGGCTAAGGGATTCACGGACACGATCAAGAGTAACTTCCGTGCTCTGGCTAGCGTGTCTAACATCGAGGTTAACAACTTCGCTGAGATGGTTAGTACTCTGAAGGTAGCTAAGGCACGAGCAGATGGCTTTGCTACGGTGATGGGTAAACTTCAGAAGGCTGGCCTGAGCAAGAATGCCTTGGATGACCTGTGGGCTGCAGGACCTGAGGCACTCGAGAAAGCACAGATGATTCTGGCTTCAGGTAAGGCTGGGATCAAGCAGGTGTCCACCCTAGTCGACGGAATCTTCGGCACAGGTAACAAGGCTGCCACGACTGGGTACAACTACTTCTACAAGGCGGGTGTGGATTCGGCTCAGGGTCTGGTTGACGGGCTGAAGGCTAAGGATAGTAAGCTGGATGAGGCGATCAAGGAGCTAAGTAATAAGCTTGTGTCTACGCTGAAAAAGCAGCTGGGCATTAAGTCGCCGTCGCGAGTGTTCAGGTTCCTGGGACGCTTCGTGCCGGCAGGGTTTGCACAAGGCATCGTTCAGGGCACTCCAGGGGTCTCCACCGCGGTGACGCGTATGGTTGCCACACCGGCACTGGCGAAGGTCCCTGCATCGTCTCTACCGATGCTGCCTGCTCAGCTTCCGATGGGAGTCGGTTACGGAGGAGGGGGAGGAAGGAGCGCTGTGCAGGAGATGAACGTGCTTATTTCCGCAGACGGCCTGAACCGCAAACTGATGGAATGGCTGCGTGAAGCGGTCAAGGCTGAAGGTGGTAACGTGCAGCAGGTGCTCGGGTCGGGCAAGCAGAATAGGTAGTCCTGTATACGGTGAGATAACGCGGGTGTGGACGGAAGGAGCGATATGGCCGATTTTCCAGAAGGCAGGCTAGCCTTCAAATGTGAGATGGGTTTCGGGATTGAGCCCGGCGGGGCATTCATCAATCCTGACTCATGGACTGACGTGACACCGTTCTTCCTCGATCAGACAGTGACCATTACTCGAGGTAGAGCAAATGAAACTGACGAGACTCAGCTCATGTCCATGGGATTTGAGTTGGACAACTCGTCGACTGAATTCTTCGGCTTTGCCGACGGGATGTTCACTCCAGATAATGCGGAGAGCATTCTCTACCCGGACGTCAAGCGTGGTGTTCTCTGTAGGTACGGGATCTATGGGGGACAGCGATTCCTGCAGAACCCGGACATAGGTACGGGAAACGATTACTACCGTACTCCAGACAATGCCGCATTGGATGTGGTAGGTGATATCGACATTGCCTTCGAGATTCAGCCTTACGGCATTCTCGAGGGAACTTGCGTTGCGAGTAAGTGGACCAGCGCGGGTAACCAACGATCGTGGCAGTTGTTGCTGCAATCAGATCCTGACCATCCCAGCAGTTATCGGGTTACGTTCCAGTGGACTACACTTGGGACGGTAGTGTCAGGTCAGTCAGTGTCTAGCGCATACACATTCTCTTACGAGAACAAGCAGAACATTCGAGTAGTCTTGGATGTGAGCAATGCGGGTAACCATGTGGTCAACATGTACACGGCCACTAAGTGGGGCGAGGATTGGAAGCTGTTCTATACTTCCACTATCGCTGGCGTTACGTCTATCTTTAATTCTACAGCTCGACTGGTGGTGGGAGCTGATCCTGAGTATGGCTTCTATCCGTTCATCGGAAAGTTGTTCAAGCTTCAAGTGAAGAATGGAATTGCCGGTACTCTCGTGGCGAACCCGGACTTCACCATTCAAGATGTGCACCCAGCCGGGGGAGGTGCAGGATTCACCGACTCTGCTGGTCGGGTGTGGACGCCTAATGGCTCGGTCGAGATTTCTAATCTCCACACCCGATTCTTTGGCCAGGTTGATTCGTGGGAAGTGACTTGGCCATACGGAGACACGACAGGAGATACTCCTCCAGAAAGTCGAGTGGTGTGTCAGGCTTCTTCGATTAGGAGGAAGCTGGGACAAGGTGATCAGCCGATCTTGTCAGCGATGCGACGACAGCTATCTTCTGAAATCTCAGTTCCGGTCGTAGCCTATTGGCCGATTGAGGATGAAGAAGGTGCGGTCAGAGCTGCATCGGGAATGCCGAATATGCCATCGGCTCGTGCAGATGGATTCAATTTCGGGGCCAATTCAGAATTCGCTGGCACTGCACCGCTGGCAGATCTTGAAACTTTGGCTTACTTTGCCGGAACAGTTCCGACGTATACCTCGGCTGATTTCCACACCACTGGGATGATGACTTTCATTCCGACCACACCGGCAATCGATCAGATGCTCTTTCGCGTGAAGATGACTACTGGTGCTGGGGCGACTATCTATCAGGTAGTGCTTGGGATCAATGCGACTAACGTCACGCTTCAAGCATTTGATCTTGACGGGACTATGCTGTTCAATGGTGCAGGTGCGCACGCAGATGCGTTCGAGGGGGTATGGGGTACTTGGTTGCTGAGTATTTCGAAGGACGGAACCGGCGTTGACTTTGACGTATTCTTTCGTCCTGCCGGTGCTTCTGCTGTTACGATCAACCAGCATTATGATCTTGCAGCTAACACCATCTCCAATGCTCGATACATTCAGTCTGAGTTCGGATCTCAGCTAGGTGGAATGGTTGTCGGCCATATCTCTGTAGTGGTTGCGGATTCTGCAGATGCTTATGTGGGTGCTGATGATGGATGGGCTGGGGAAGAAGCGATCAATAGATTTAGAAGACTCTCTGATGAACAGGGAATTGCGGTTGGTGCTGGCGAGGTTCCGAATGAGAGTACTCCACTTGGGCCTCAAGGCATTGATACTTTCTTGAGTCTGATGAGTGAGACGGCTGTGTCATCAAACTCTATCTTTCTCGACGGTCGATTCTTTAATGGCCTGCAATACATTCCGCTGTATGACCTGGTAAATCAGTCGGTGCAAATCGCACTGGATGCTGCAGAAGAACACATCACTAACCCACTATCTCCTACGCTGGATGATCAGTTCATTCGCAATCAGATTGAGTCCAGCAGAAAGGGAGGTAGTTCTGTAGTTAGGCAAGATGACGAATCGGTCGAAAGCGAGGGGCTATATCCAGATCAGGTCACTGTCAATCTGGAAAGCGATGATCAATTAGAAGACGATGCTAACTGGCGACTCCACCTAGGCACTGTCAAGGGAATGGCTTATCCGCCTATCACTGTAGAATTGGCGAAAGCACCTGACCTCATCCCGGTGTGGTTGGACGAATATAGCGACGTGAGCTGTGTAGTCACGTTAGCTAATCTTCCTCGTCAAGCAAATCCAACGATGCAGCGATTGATTCTTCAGGGTTATGTGGAAACGATCAGTCCCACTCGCTGGACTCTGGTGTTCAACTGCACACCTTACCAGCCGTACGAGGTAACTCAGTTCTCTAACGATTATGCCATTCTTCGTTTGGATGCTGAGTATTCTTACTTGACTGATGACTATGACGAGAACGATACTGCTCTGGTTGTGTCTACCTTTATGTCACCTTGGACAACTGATCCCACAGATCGACCGTTCGATATCGTGATAGGTGGAGAACAGATGACGGTAACAGGGGTCTCTGGTGCTGGGGGAATTCAAACTCTTACGGTAACTCGATCTATCAATGGAGTAGTTAAGGGACACTTCGGAGGTGACCTGGTTAGTCTGGCATATCCGGTAGTGCTTTCGCTTGTGTAGGTAATGTGCAAGTAGAAATGATGAGAGGTAGAGGCAATGACATTCTACGCAGGACAGATCCTGTCGGCTGATGACCTCAATGCTGCATTCGGTGCAGGTACTGCAATATCAAATATCTTCAATGCAAATGGGACTTGGAACAAACCGACTGATCTAAACTATCAGGGTTCGTGGGTAGAGATCTGGAGTCCAGGTGGGGCTGGGGGTGGAGCGGCTGTCACTATCGCTTCTGAGAATTCACCTGGAGCTGGGGGTGGCTCGGGTAGCTATTCTAGGACATGGATTCCTGCAGCTAGTTTACCTTCGTCCGTATCAGTCACTCCAGGTACAGGCGGCGTTCCTGTCTCAGGTGGTACTGGCGGTACTGGAACTACTGCAAGTTTCGGTACTCTCGTCACTTTGACGGGTGGGACTGGTGGTGCATTCGCTGGTGCTGGAACGTCAGGTGCAATCTCTTCATCAGGTGGTGTGCCAGGACAGACATTCGGTGGAACTTATACTACAGGTCGACTGATGCTTCTTGGGGGTGATGGTACTCAGGGAGTGCGAATCTCTGGTACATTCGGCTGGGCCGGTGTGGGCGGAGGAGGTCCTGGGGCCGGAAATCGTCAAGGACCTGTTTCGGTTGCTGCTAATGGCATGGATGGAAATACTCCTGGCGGTGGTGGATCTGGTGCACGAAATACTGGGGCTAATGCTGCACGTCCAGGTGGTGCTGGTGGGAATGGTAGAATTGTTGTGACTGATATCTTTGGATAAAGAGAGAAGGTGAGATGGACCCCACAACTGGATTACCTGCATTGCCAGCACTTGTTGGTGGAGGAGGACTGTTAGGGGTTATCATCTATCTACTCCGGCAGAACTGGTTACTAACTAAAGAAAACGGCCAGATCCGCAAGGAAATTAACGAACGTGCAGATAAACGAATTGCTGAACTCGAAGCCAAGCTGGAGGGAAGAAATGTCTGACGACGATGAAGATGTGACACCGCATCACTCTCTAAGCAGACTTGCCCTTCTGGTGATTCTGACGGTGATGTTGTCTGCTGTTGGTACTGGTGCTTGGTTTATGCTGTCAGCAAAAGAAGTAACTGATCGAGCTGATACTCAAGACACGGTCATTGCTCAGCTACAGAAAAGAAGTGACGCATTAGAACAGCAGCTTAAAGACAATGGCATTAAGCCACAGATCCCTTCAACTGTGGTAGTAAAAACTGAGCAAGGGCTTCAGGGACTCCAAGGAATTCCAGGACCTCGTGGACCAGCTGGAAAGAATGGTCCTTCCGGAAAAGATGGTGTCCCTGGCGCGAATGGCCTTGATGGAAGTGAAGGAAGGCCAGGTATTGATGGGAAGCCTGGTACTGATGGGAAGGATGGAAGCCCACCGCTGAGTTGGACTTTCTCTACACCCAATCGGACATTCGACTGTAATCGAGTAGATAGCTTTAACCTGGATGCACCGAAGTATTCTTGTACCTCACGTGCCGTTGTAACACCTGCTCCCACACCGCCAGCACAATGATACCTGGTTGGTGTAATTGGGTCTCTACTCGTCTCTGGAGGATCTCTTATGTCGCTTGATTTGAAACTTCTCGCGCCAGGTGCACACAGTAAGAAAGCTATCTACGGTGCCGCCGTTGGTTTCTTTACTGCACTGACTTCTGCAGCTAAGTCTGGTGGCATTTCTTTTCCCGAGTCTTGCGGCATTGTCGCAGCCACCGTGCTCGGCTACCTTGCGGTGTGGGCGGGAAAGAATGTGGACAAAGATACTGAGGGTGAGGCTGGGAAAAGTAACGGTGGATTGGCTGGTGGTCTGGGCGATGCTGGGCACAGCCGGGGCGATCTATTGGTCGTTCTTACTTTCATCGGTGTGGTAATTCTGATCGCGGCTTTGCTTTTCTGAGTAGGACTCCGGCGAATAGTTGACACGCCCGGTCTTCATAGGATAGTGTTCGGCGGTAGAACTGCTTCGCTGAATGAGGAGAAATTCCGTGGGATACCCGAAGAAGACTGCAACGACCAAGGCTGCTAAGCTCGAGGTCGTCGATGAGGATGAGGATGAGCTGGAGGAGGTCGAAGAGGCGCCGGCTCCGCGAAAGCGAACTGCCGCCAAGAAGACCACCACAAAGAAGGCTGTCGTCGTCGAGGAAGAGGAAGACGAGGACATCGATCTGGACGACGAAGACGATGAGGACGAGGAAGAGGCTCCTCCGGCCAGGAAGAAGACTGCTGCTGCACGTGGTGGAAAGGCTCCTGCTCCTGCGGCCAAGAAGAAGGCTGCTGCTCCGGTCAAGTATGACGCCAAGTGGCTCTGCGCTTTGATCGAGGAGAAGTACGGCAAGGTCTACGCTCCGACGGCTCTGCGCATTCTTCTGCGCAAGATGCAGGCTGCCGGCGAGCTGGGTGACCGTGAGGAGAAGACTCGCTACAACTTCGAAGGTGGCGAGGCTGACCCCGTGGTGCGGGCGATCCTCAAGAAGGTCAAGGCCGGCGCGATCGACAAGGCTCGCACGGAGAAGCTCGACGAGCTGAAGGCCAAGAAGGCTGGGACCACGGCGAAGAAGAAGGCGAAGCCCGCGCCCGTCGAGGATCTCGAGGACGAGGACTTCGAGGACGACGAGGATGAAGACGACGAGTAAGCAATAGCCACTGCCCGATAAACCTGGGCAGATGAACCCGGGCATGGGAGTGACTTCCTGTGTCCGGGTTTTTGGTGGAGCAATTGCCTGACGTAGAGATCCGCTTTGTTATAGTGTGTCCTTGATAGTGACGGTGGATTGGCACTGCTGACGGGGCAGAGAATGGATGATGACAGCGGGGAAATGAACACTAATGAAGCGGCTCTCCAGATAGGCATACCTGCAAAGAAACTGAGGGGATATATTCGGGCGGACCCGGATAACCTGGGTGTGGCTCAACAGGACGGGCGATGGGTATTCTCTCAACGAGATGTAGCTCGCTTGAGGAATGTGCTCAATCCCAAGGTGGAAGTGCAATCAGGTAAGGAAACTGACGGAGGAGAGCTCACTCCATACCAGAAGCTGGTAATCAGCAGAAAGGATGCGCGAGTTAATCGAGAAGTGATGGAGCGTCACATCAAGCGGATAGATAAGCTGGAGGCAGGCTTACGCCGGGCAGGTCTCCACATCTCACAGCAATCTCTAGACGACAGGAAGTGATGGGTAGTCATGAATCTTACTCGGGCAGAAGCTAAGCTGAATAAGTGGAGCGAGAATGGCACCCACACCGAGGAGACTACGGTGGGCATCGGTGTCTGGCTATTAGGTGAGGTAAAGAAAGGACTGGCCGAGATCGAACGGCTGGAAGCGATTATCGAGGTAACGAGCGGAGAGCCCGTCACTTTGCAAGCAGAGCTGGCTTCTGTGATCAATCGGCACTCTCTCGAGAATGATAGCAACACACAGGACTTTCTGCTGGCAGCCTACTTGGTTAGTTGTCTGGAAGCGTTAACGCTAGTGGTGAATTCGCGGGACGAATTGCGACATCGTAGAGAGCCGGTAGAGGCCTTAACGCATACCGGTGCGTATGAACACATGCGCGAAAAATCGTAGGTGTCGCTGCGGGCATCCACTAGAAGATCATCCGCCTAAAGAATTCGATCGGTCTGGAAGGTGCAACGGCTGTGTCCGAGATAAGCGCCGAACTCCGTGTGTCCGTTTCCGTCTGTCAGTGCCCAGTGACAGTCATCTATCTGGCTGAGGCCGAAATGTCGGTGGATGTGGGACCATGTCCCTCGCCAATGACCCAGGAAGATTTTCTGTGTGATGTATGTCGAATGGATCACTCGGGAATGGAGGAGTCCGATTTGGGATGGTTTCGAAGGGTCACTTAGAAAGTGATGGCCCGTCATGGTTTTGGTGACCCATCGTCACTTCCCCCGAGCTGGGTTGTGACGGTGGGTCACTTTCCAAGTCAGCAAGGAATGTGACGGAGAGTAGGAAAAATTGCTGGCGAATTGCTGCATAGCGGTTGCCTGCTCTTGCCGACTGACGCATGGTCGTCTTGTGCGCGCGACCGCGTGCCGACGAAGGAGGAACGATGGAGCCAGATGACTGCACTTGCGGGAGCATACCTGGGAAGTATGCTTGCGTCTGTCACGTCAACACACGGCCCCCATGCAAGCACGGACCCATGACCTCGTGCGGCAACTGCGGTGGCGGTGTGGACGACCACCGTGGCGCTGCCTTCGACAAGCCGGTAGATGAGACGTCAACCGACAGGTAACGGTTGCCCCCGGATCGTGACCTGAGCGTCGCTGCGGAGCACGTCGTCAGAAGGGCCTGAAGGCACCTCTGAGGCGGTGACCCCCGGTTTGCAAGCGATCGCACCCGGGCCCTCGTGGTACCGCCTTAGCGGGCATCGCCGCAGGTCACAGGCAGGGAATGCCGATCATGCTTGGTCACAGCTTGGTAACGGTCTGACGGGATCGCCTGACTCACGTTGGCTCGGGTGTGGGAGGATCCTCGTGTACGCGCACCGCCCCGACGAAGAAGGACACCTCGTGAACACCGACCGCCACGCCAAGATCCGCGCACTGCTCGTCAAGGCACGTCACGCCGGGACGCCCGAGCACGAAGCATCGCTGTCGCAGGCGATGGCCGAGAAGCTCGCGCTGAAGTACGGCATTGACCTGATGACGTGCGACCCCGACGCGGTGGCCGAGCGACGCTGCATCGGGTGTGGGAGGGTCGCTCACGCCGAGGCCACGTCCGCCGCTGCGAACCCTGCCGAGTACCTGTGCTGGGGCTGTGCGCTCGATGCCATGTTCCGGATGCAGGCTGCCGAGGAGGCCATGCGCTCGACGCCGGCACCCGCTGCCCCGACGTGCACGCGAACCTACGCTCAGCTGCGGGCGTACCTGCGGGACGAGGACACGTGCCTTGACTGCGGGCGCCGTGTGGTCGTTCACCCGTCGTCGAAGGTGCGCATCGATCACTCGGGCTGTGCGCACGACACGACGCCTGCCGCGCGTGCCAAGTGCCGTCGTGCGCGTGCACGCGGGGGTGCATAACGATCGGGTAACGGCCTCGGCCGTTCGTCTGACAGGCTGTCCCGCCTCATGGGACGGTCGTCCTGCACCACTCAACCCGATGAAGGAGCACACGCCATGTCCCGCCCGAAGCTGCCCGCCACCTGCACCGTATGCGCGACGAACCTGTCACGTGCGAACCGCTGCCAGGAGCTCGGCATGGAGGACATGTGCGCGACGTGCTACGAGGCCGGGGGCCTCGAGAACGAACACAGCGACAGGGGTCACCCGACGCCCGTCGACAACTGCCCCGCTTGCGGGACCACGAAGGAGTCCATCGCCATGACCGACACCACCAAGACCGTCCTCGCCCCGACCGTCGGGCGTCTCTACTTCAACCACGAGGCGTGCACCCACGCATCCACACCCGCTGCCCGTGCCAAGTGCCGCAAGGACGGGGCCGCTGCCACGTTCCGCGCTGACAACGGGATCACCCGCCTCGAGGTCGTGCCCGAGCAGGCGACGACGAAGTCGCCGAAGGTCAAGACCCCGAAGGTCAAGGCGTTCCGCGCTGTGCACTCGCACCTGAGCGGCATGGTCATCCACTGGGCGACCAAGGACGACGCCGACGTGCTCGTGCCCGCGTGCGGGGCGAAGCTGAAGCAGCCCACCGAGGTCAAGGCAACCGAGTCCAAGGGCTGTGCCAAGTGCCGCGTGCAGGCCCCCACGCTGAAGGCGTAGCACCTCGCGCCTGTGTGCATCTCGAGCTCCGCGCTCGAGGTGTGCGCAGGATCGAGGACCTGCCTCGCCTGACCGATGAAGGAGTCGCCATGACCGATACCCGCTACGTGCTGCAGTGGTCGCGTCCGAACGCCACCGACCGCACCCGCCTCGAGCGATGGATCGATCTGTCGTCGCACGACACCCGCGCACAGGCTGAGGTCGCGCTCGAGGACCTCGTGAACGAGGAGCTGTCGCACGACACCGACGGGCTCAACGAGCAGCGCATCGTCCGCCGCGAGGACACCCCCCTGACTGAGCTCGACGTGACCATGGACCTGCACGTGGTCGAGGCACTCGCCCTGCTGCGGGACGACGACGATGCGCTGCCGTCCGATCACTACCGCCGTTGCGCCGGGTGCGCGCGCTGCGAGGGCTAGGTCACAGCTTGGTAACGCCCGTAGGCAAACGTCTGCGGGCCTCACCATGCCATGGGATGGTCTTACTGCACCACCCGATCGATCGCACCTCGCGACGACGACACCGAAGGAGCGCACCATGAACGCCTCGCACACGAACTGCACCCACGCTGCCACTGCCGTTGCCCGTCGTCAGTGCCGCGACGCTGCCGCCCTCGTGCGACGCATGAACGCCTCGCTCGTCAAGGAGACCGCCGACACTCAGGTGTACCGGGTCCCGAACCACCCGACCTACCTCGTCGTGTGGACCTCGCGTGACGCCGTTCGCACCTCGTTCGTTGCCGCTGCCTGACACCCGCCCACACCCACCGTCCGCACACTCAGTCGAAGGAATCGCCATGACGCTCACGCCCGGCACCGCTACCACCATCCCCGTCCTCTCCGGTTACCTGCCCGTGCAGTACCGCCCGTTCGCGTGCCGCCCCGCCTGCACCTGCGGAACGTGCTACGGGATCACCACTGACGTGCCCGTCACGTTCATCGGGCAGGTTGAATACGCCGACAACTCGACCGAGCTGCACTACCGTGACGCCGCAGGCAACCTGCACCGCGTCATGACGAAGGCCCCGTCCGGCGACGCCTGCTTCTAACCGTTCACCCCCCGCACTCGGGTGTAGGCCACGACGACCTGCACCCGCACCACCCACCGATGAAGGAGCCATCACCGCATGAACCTCACCGACCAGCAGCGCGCGTACCTCGCGCACGTAGGCCGCCTCGTCAGGGGCATCCAGGATGACCCGTACGCGACCGCGACGACGCTCCGGGAGTGTGACGACGCACTCGCTGCAATCGTCGCTCAGGGGCGATCCTGCGGCCTCTCGTCGCACGCCATCGCCGACGCGATGAACCTGCCCCTGTCCGTCGTGCTGTCGTCGTCCGTGAACGTCGCCACCGAGGTGTCGGCATGAACCACCCCGACTCGAGCGACGCCTACATGACCGAGGAGGCTTCCTACTGGGCCATGACGAACCGCGACGACGCACGCGCTGAGGCCCTCGTGGCGATCGCAGGTGTGTTCACCGCCGCCGCTGACGTCGACACCTTCGACGCGCTTGAGGCCCTGCAGTTCCTGCTGCCCGAGGACGATTGGCTACTGCTCGCGAACATGCTCGAGATGTGCCCGATGCATTGCTGCGACGTTCGCATCTGTGCCGACGACGAGGTCGCTGTGTGTGCGCAGGTGCGCGCATGACGCCGGAGGCTGTGGGTGTGGTCGTCGGGCAGATGCTGTGCCTCGGTGCGGGTGTGGTCGGATTGCTCGCGCTCATCCCGTGGGTGCGGCGTGCGTTCATGAACGGGTGGCGTGAGGTGACGCGAGGTGAGGTGCGCATGACCGAGCGCGCGGCGGGTGACGCTGAGTGGGGGTCACGGTCGAGGCACCCTGCCGGCAAGGCGTTGACGAGTGAGGAGATCCTGCGGCATGAGCAGCGGGAGACCGACGAAGGGCGAGGGGATCTGTTCAATGAGTAATGACCCGCGGGTGACACGAGGACGACGCACAGGACGTGGCAGGTACGAGGGGAAGCGGGAGGTGAACGTGGTGCGCGTGAACCGCAGTGTGTGGCGTGCGGCCATGGACCTCGCGGGTGGAGACAGGTCGCGGATCATCGTCATCTCGCCGACGCGGGTGGAGGTGCGTCAACGCGAGGTGTAGCAGGTGAGGTGACGTGCCGGTGCGCGAGGAGGATGCGTGCCGGCACAGTGGTGGACGTCGTGCGCGCGTGCCTGTGCAGAGGGCGTAGGAGCCTCGCTGCGGCGGTCGCACGTGTCGTCGGGCAGTGTGCCTAGGGTCGATCGATCGAGAGGCGTAGCGGCGATCCTAGGCCCTCCGTTTGATCGAACATGTGTTCGAGCATGTGACGTAGGAAGTTTGTGAGATTGTGCGAGGCTCTAGGATCGATTGTGCGGGCCTAGCGTGACGTCGCCGGAGTGCGATGCCCGGTCGTCGTGCGAGAGGCTGTACGAGCGTCCTACGGGCCTTGCAGGGCAGCGTGTGTGCGCACGTCGGCGACGCACGTCGCAACGATGACCACACCACCCGCCTCCTCGATCACGCGATGCATGTAGGCCTGACGCTTGGACGTCGTGCCCGTGGGTGTCTTGACCTCGACGCACACGAAGCGACCCCTGATGCAGCACACGAGGTCGGGCAGTCCCGCCGGCATGAACTCGGACCCGTGCACCTTGAACACGAAGACGCCCTGCTCCTTGAGCCACCGCTGGATCGAGCGTTGGATGCGCGTCTCGGGCTGGGTCACAGCGGACAGTTGCCGTCAACGTGCGCGGTGGCATGGCTCGGGCAGTTGCGACAGTTCCCGTACATGTCCTTGGCTTCGAAGCCGGGAAGCTCGGCAGGCTTAGCTTGTGACGGAGGATCACTTTGAAGCTCAGCTAAAACGCTTCGTCCCCTAGGAAGTGACGGAGGATCATATGACCTGCAGTCACAGTACAGGGGGAGGCAGTGGCTGTGAGGGTCGGGCGCATGGGCCAGTCGGGTGTGGCCGCATGAGCATTTAGGTGTAGCTTGTGACGCTGGGTCACTTACTGGGGATGGAAGGTGACTGTCCGTCACAGCAACAGGTGCTGCGGTGTTCGCGGTTACTGGGATGTGATAGTCAGTCATGTAATGCTCCGTCACTTGTCTTGCAGGTATGAGTTCTGAAGAGGGGGTAGGGCGGGCTGAACTGGAGGCTACCCCGGTGGGAGACGGGGGGAAGGCAGCCCACCGGGGCAGCTGGTGTCATTGTCTCAGGAGAGAGGACTACTTGTCAATCCACAGCCGGTCGCCGACCTGGATACGGTCAGGTGCCTTACGCAGATGGCGAATGGTCTTGTTATTCGCGTGATCCCACGACTTCTCCCAGTCATTACCGGCCAGCTTTGTCAGGGTATCTCCTGCCTTGACCGTTACGTACTTGCCCTGAGGAGAATGAGGCTGGGACGGAGGAGATGGCTTCGGCTTGGGCGGTTTGGACGGGAGGGGAATTCTTTTGCCGTTCAGAGTCTCAGTCCAGCCGAGGTACTTGGCATTCCACTGGTTAGTGACTCGGTCAATTCTGACGCGGTCGGCTTTGCCGCGACGCTTGATGTCTGTGGAAATGCAGTACCCATTGCCATCTGACAGAGCAACGTGCCCGTGTGCCCCGATGTCCCAGAAGACAGGGAATCCTTTGGGCGGTGTGGAATTCCGGTGCCTTTCTGACTCTGGTGTAGAATTCCAGGCGATCTTGGCTGACTTATCTCGGCTGGGAATTCCAAGCCAAGTTCTGACAGAAAGGAGACACCAGCCTAGGAGATCAGTTTCACTGGGGTTCTGACGCTTTGCTTCCTTGAGTGCAATCCCATCTTGAGGGTGAAGAATTTCGTACTTAGCTAAGCTGAGTGCTTTCGGAATCGTCCTCACTTTCTTCACCGTCCTCTACGTCTTGGTCATGACTGGCTTCGACGAACTCGGGAGATTCGTCTTCGGTGTCTTCGTACCCGAATCCTCCCGGATCTTCTGGAATTTCTGGGGAGTTCATATCTTTCGGCCTTTCTTGGGGAAAGAATGCAAAGAATCCTTGATCGCCCTACCCGCCTGGCGAACTGTCCACGGATCGTACCCGACGAATCTAGACCGTGGATCCCTATGCAGAGATGAAAAGTGACTCAGAGAATGTGACTAAGCGTCACACTTCATCGAGGTCGAACTCGTCGTCGTCATCGTCGGGCGGGGGAGCGGCGCGCTTCTTCTTGCGACGGGGAGGAGGCGGGGGCTCTTCGTCTTCGTCCTCTTCTTCGTCCTCGTCATCCTCTTCGACAGGAGCAGGAGCCGGCTTCTTCTTGGCTACGCGCTTCTTGGGCGGCGGTGCTTCCTCTTCTTCCTCATCGTCGTCTTCCTCTTCTGGCTCCGGGCGCTTCTTTGCTGCCGCTGGCTTTCGCTTTCTTGCGGGAGGCGGCTCTTCTTCGTCGTCATCCTCTTCGTCGTCTTCCAGGTCGGCGTCAGTGACCTTGCCCTTGTTCATCAGCTTCGCCATGTCCTTCAGGGAGTAAACCTGGAAGACATTGCTCTTGGGGCGACCTTCGTACTCGTCGTCTTCGAGCTCGACTGCGATGTCCTTGCCGACCACACGCTCGGGGTCGACGTTCATGCGCTTCTTGGGAACGTCAATTCCACAAGCAATGAAGATGTTCCGGATCTTCCAGAGTGCTTCGGCATTCAGAGTGCAGCGGTACGGGTACACCGCGGACGGAAAGTCAGTGAGTTGGACGGTGTACGTCCACATGTCATTTCCGCTGGACTTTGCCACACTCTCGGCGAACGCAGTGACTCGAGCCGCGTAAACGCCTTCCGGCATTCTGCGCGGATTGAATGCACCTTGGTCCTTTACGTTAGAAAAATCGATTACTCTCTTGACCATTGCTATGATCCTTCTTTCATCAGGCGAACCAGCCTAGGCACGGTCGGATTCTTAATGTATGCCGGCAGAACGAAATCCGAACGGTATCCTGTATCGTACATGACGTTGGGCTCTACCCATAACCTACGTTGGACCTTCTCGTCCAATTTTACTGTGTAAAGCCGCCCGATCACGTCAACCAACGAGTTTACTGCAGATCGAATTCCTTTCGGTAGATCTGGAATGTAGACGACAGAAGAATCCTCGACTTCTTCATCGTCGTCAGACTGAGTTCCCTCCGCCTGGCGTTCTTGTGCGGTGTAGATCACTCCCATAGGCAAGTTGTGGAAGTTGTAGAGCATTTGCTTGACAATTTCTCCGGACTTTCCGTAGTCCTTGAGCTGGACCATACCTGGTCGCCTGGAGAGATCGTGTTCTTCAGCCTGATGCATGACCCATTTGAGAGCCATGTTGCTAATCCGGGTCAGGCCGTCGATTGCTACCCAATCGTAAGAATGATCTCCATACTTCAGGTAGCGATACAATTCGTCCATGTCTTCCCAGTTGTCGATGGGCCAGACGTGAGGATTCCTTTGGACGAAAGCCTTTGTTCCCTGCTCCGGGTCGGCGATGAGGATTTTGTCCACACCAGCCGTCGTGCAGAACCGAGTCTTGCCTTTCTTGTTTCTCGAGTAGACCAGAATTCGAGGTAACCTGTCGGGAACATCAGCCGGTCGCTGGATTTTCTTGGCAGCGATCTCTTGATAGTCTTTAGCTGATTTGGTAGTGCGGGAGAGGGCCATGCTATTCCACCGTAATCGAGATGTCCGAGTTGTAGTAGGACAGCGGATCTTGGGTGATGAAGTTCTGCTTTCTTACTATCTCAGAGTTGCCGCCAATCAGGTCGGTAATGCATAGTGATCGGTAAGAACACCAGTCACAGCTGCGGTCCGGAACTCTCTCGACCAGATCTCGGTCTTGAAAGTTATACTTGAGATATCGCCGCGCAGTTTTCATTGCTTCGGCGACGATGAGGTCGAGCATCTTGTCCGATTTCTCCCAGACATGACGCTCGAAGAATGGAGAAAGCTGTTGCGGCTTTTCCGGATCGTATCTTGCTGCGCGGAGTGGACCGAGGAGATCTTCGTAGTCTGCGAGATTCTTTCCAGCTTGGAGAAGTGACCTGCGGGCGTGTGGATAGTCAGTGGAACCCTGGCGCTTGGAAAGGGCACCATTCAGATTGAAGCGAAGCGGTTTCGCTGCTTCAGTTCTGACGTAGTTCCAGATGAATCCGGAGATTGGAATTCCCAATTCCCTACAAGCCCAGATGTAAAGGACAGATTGCACGTCGAGAGCACGTTGGGTGTGGGAGGGAATCTGCTTCATGGTTTTATGGTCTACTACCCACAATCCATAGTCATCTTCGACCAGCATATCTACCTTGCCCTGATAGATAAACTTGCCGGAGATGGGAACCTGGATTTTCTTCTCGACTTCGTGGATGATCCAGCCTTGATCCTTGCGGTAATGCCATAGGTAGGAGAACATCAACCGCTTGAGTTCGTCTGGAAGATTGCCGAGAGAATCCTTTTCTTCATCGAACAGCTCAGAATACTTGGCGGAGTAGTGACGATGGATCATTTTCCAAGCATTGCTGCGCTCTTCGTCGGTAGTGTGGTCGGGATCGTAAAAAGCTTCGAGAAGTGCGTGCATCCAAGTACCACGGCGAAGTGGCTTGGAAATCTGGCGAGGTGCGAGAAGATCGGTGTGCTTATAGAGAGTTGCCCGTGGACATCTCCGGAATGTCTTGAGTAATGAGTTGGTGATTACTGGAGTGCCGGGATCTGGATCGACCGGATTACCAATGATCTCAAGTCGTTGCTTGGTAGAGAGTTTCATTCTGGCCCCACCTCGTTCCATATGAGACATCTGCGACGATAGGGACATTAAGAAAGATGCCGAAGTATTCTTCGAGGGGGAGTGTCTCCATTGTCCGTTTGATCAAAGGAAGAACTCGATGAAGGTCTCGGTCATCTACCTCGAAGTTAATGGCATCGTGAACTGTACCTAATGGGAGGGCTCTTAGGTGGAGTCGCTTGATTTCTCTAGTGATGAGAATGAGAGAAAGCAGCGTAAGATCCGAAGCGAAGGATTGGACGGGGGAGTTAATAGCTTGTCGCTCTGCTTCAGCAACGAGTGAACGGTCTGGGGAATAGATATCTGGAAGATGCCGAATGCGTCCAAGTGGAGATTGCACTCGACCGTTGGTTCTGACGAGTCGTCGCTGCTTAACGTGCCAAGGAACAAGTAAGGGGAATTCGGCGAAGAATGCTCTTCGGGCGGCTTGGGCTTCAATCTCGTTCACTACCAATCCGTAGTTGTTGAAGGCTGTCTCGACGAATTTCTTCTCGCGCATTCCATAGAGAAATCCGAAATTGACAGCCTTAGCCATCTTTCTTTCTTCTTTTGACACATCCATTCTTCCGGTCATTCTTTGCGCCATTGCGGTGTGGATGTCTTGCCCAGTTTGATACAGATGGAGCATGGTTGGTTCTTGTGCCAGGTAAGCTGCAATGCGAAGTTCAACCTGGGAATAGTCAGCCTGAACAAACGTGGACCCCGGGGGCGCACCGAAGCACGACCGTACCAGTAGATCTCGTGGTACTTGCTGTAGGTTAACGCCTCTAGTAGTTTTCGCACCTGTCACCTTTTCAATATCGGCTTTGCCAGAACTCAGTCTTCCAGTGACAGTACCTGTAAGTTTGAACGTAGTTCTAATTCGATGGCTAGGAGTAAGTTGGGCGAGATAGGGGACAAAGAATCCATCTCGGTACTTTTGCCAGCCGACTCGCTCAAGAAGGAAAGGTACGACCGGATGGTATTCTCGCAAATGAGAGATAACTGTCTCTGCAACGCTTGGGTTTCCATGTGGCCAAGATACTGAAGGTTTTCCGCGCTGGAGAATTGGAAGCTGAAGATGCTCATAGAGAAACCACCTCAGGAAATTGGATGGACGAAGATTGACAGGCATTGGGGTGTGGTCGGGAATCCAGCGGTAGATCTCGTTATCAATTCGCTCGAGCTGTTTAGTGCATTCTTTGAGCCCACTTTCAAGTAAGTGGACATCCGTCCACACCCCCGTTTGCTCGACGTCAACGAAGATGTTGGAGGCGGGCATCATGATCTTGGTGAAAACCTTTACCAGCTTAGGATCTGAGAGTAATTCCTGACGGAACAGCCAGTAGAGCTGCATGGTATACCAGGTATCCAGGCCATTGTACTTGCAGATATCTTCGAGGTCGTGCTGCAGATACCAGGGAATTGCATTCCGCCCACCGGAGATCTTGATGTCCCATTCCGGAGCACCGAGAAGAAATCGAGCGAGAGGCTTGAGGCCCTTTGTCCGGTTCTCATTCAGTAGATGCGCAGCTAGCATGGTGTCGAAGGTATGCGGGACGCCTTGGGAAGAGGGGTCGAATTCTTTCAGCCATCTGCAGTCGAACTTAGCATTGTGGCCTACACGAAAGCGGACATTGCGGATATGCTTGAGAAGAATTCCGAGAATTCTACGCCACCCTCGGCGCCACGGTGAATGAATGTGACGAAGTGGAATGCTGAAGCACGTCATAGGCACGTCTACGGGAGCGGTAGAGGCCTTAATACTGGCGAACGTGTGTGTCGATATGCACGTAATCGCCAAGGACACGATATGTGCGTTAGATTCGTATTCGTCAAAGCTCTTTGTTTCCACGTCGAAAGAAACGACTGCGCTATCTTTCAATGTCTGGATAGCTAAGGCAAGCTTTTCTTTGGTGTCGACGTAAGTGTAGTAACCTTCGGCGGGGCCCTTAGGTTCCAGCCCTGCTTGGAGATTGGCTAGGTATCGCAGGTCAGCGTGAAAGCCCATTTCTTGGCTCGGTGCGCGCTGAGCAGCGCTGGCAGCTATTGTCGGAAAAATTGGCGGAAGTCCAGGCTTTTCGATCATTTTGCCTCTGTACTTCATAATGCCGGAATGGCCCGTTACTTGCTGAAGGGCTTCGTTTCCGAGAGTCATGATGTACTTGGGTTGCAAGAGGTTTATCTCTTGCTCGAGGTATGGCTTGCATGCTTTGAGCTGGGTCTTTCCCGGTTGGCTCTCGAATGCTCGGCATTTTACTGCACCTGTATAGGCTACTTTGCTAAGGTCAAATCCTGCTGCCTCAAGTGCGTTTTCCAGCCAGGTGTGTGAATTGCCTGAACTAGGGAACTTAGTAACCACCAGGAGAGAAGGTCGACGGGTGAGAGTTTTGGCGACGACGCAGACATTTCCACCTGAAGCCTCCTGGGACAAGGAACAATCCATGCAGTCAGAATTCCGAATGCCCTCGAGTGAGCTTCGGAATGCTGTGGATCTGACGTCTGGGCTCATCCCTGATACATCTCCGGTGTGGACGGGAACTGGAAGGTTTGCAAGCCGGCGGACTTCAAGAGATCAATTCCTGAAGCATCGCGGAATTCATGCACGTAGTATACCGCAACCAAGCCGGCGTTAATGATCAGGTGAGTGCAGGGAATGCAGGGAGAATGCGTGGTAAACATAGAGGCATGGCGAATGCGAATTCCATTCTTGGCTGCAAAGGCAATGGCATTGGCTTCGGCGTGAGTGGACTTAGTGCAGGGATCAGTAGCGCCTTCGGAATGGTGGCAATGGGGAAGGCCGGCAGGGGCGCCATTGTAGCCCATGGTGAGAATGCGACCGTCCACACCGATGACTGAACCTACTTGGAGCCTGGAGCAAGTTCCGCGCAGTGCCACTAGATTGGCCACAGACATGAGGAGTTCTTCACGCGTTATCCGCTGTGCGGATGACCGGTCAGGACTCATAACGCCACACATCGCCTTGGAAGATATGCAGGTTGGAGATGAACATGGTCATTTGGCCGATCATGGGAAAGCCCATCTCATTCTCGACCTGCTTGGTAACCCACTGGAGAAGACGGACAGTGAAGAAGATGTCGTTTCTGAAGTGGCGAGTCATGTCGCAACTGCGGATGAAGTAATTCACATCCAAGAACTTGCCATTGCGGATGAAGTGGTAGCCGAGAGTGCAGGGCACACGTTGGAATAGCGGTGCACCGGTATCTTCTGGAAAGAAGATGGGAAGGTAAGCCTGCCGGGAAAATGGGCGGTTTCTGAGCTGATCGATGACGCTGTTCAGGTCGCCGTACCCGTAGCGGATGCCGCGATTGATAACCTCTTGTGAGAGACCATCGGAATGTGAGTAAGAATACATAGGAATGCCGGCATTCTTGGGCCAGAATCGCTCAGGGTACGTGTGGCTGAATTGTCCGGTAGTGGGTGAAACGTGCTTATTCTGGGCTGCTTGGTGCCACGGCCAGTTTGCTGCGGAAGGCGGGGGATTCAGAGGCTTTCCGGAAATGCGTTCTTGGAAGTGTTCTTCAGCCCACGGTCGATCGGCACCGAGGATGTGGGATTCCAACTCTGGAAGGGAAGTGGGGCAGTAAGTGAGAAGAACGTTGTTTGCTTCATAAGTTTTGAGTTGATCATTAGTGCTGACCTCACCTTGCCATTCGTTGCGATTGACTGGGGTGTGGGAAAGCAGCATCTTGACGATGGAGTTGATTACCTCGGTGACCTCGCCAGGACCAGAATGCTGGTTGATGTGGTAGAGATGGGTCATTCCGGAATTCCAATCGCTTTGAAAGTGAGATCGGGGAATGGGACAACGGGAAGAACTGCATAGGCTCGATGGTCGGATTGAATTGCGCCGGCGGTGAAGCGGTTGGCGTAGTCCAGACCGCGAACCTCAGAATGATATCGCTTACGGACCCTCCTAGATGAAGAGAATGTCATCTCGGAATACTGTTTACCAGACTGATCGAGAGCTTTGATCTTGGAGAATTCTCGATAGGCGAGATGAAGCCCGGGAAAGGTTTGCTTGAGATCGACTGAAGGGTGAGACTGGATGTCTTTGAGCTCAGCGACGAATCGCTTTCTTTGCGGTGTGGCTCCGAGAGGGTAAGCCAGGCAGCGGAATCCGTGGAATTGTGCGCATTCGAGCTGCCAGCAAAAGCTCATATTCTCTACGGGAATGCCAGTCCGTCTGCTAATGTACTGAGCAGCCACGTGTGCAACGCCGAGATCCAGAAGAGAAAGGTAGCCAAGATAGCTAGTTCGAGAGTGGAGAGTAAGCTGTGGACTTGGAATACGGCGGAAGGACAGACTAAGCATACAGCTACCCCAGCGGCGAGTAGTGCCCTTCCCGCCTTTTCGAGATTCGACAGTATTTGTACGAAGAACACAGACACCTCGTTTCGAGGAAGGGAATGCGGATTCGATGGTGTCAAGCCAAATGGAAAGTGACTCTGGGTCAAGATACTGGCGGACCATGGTATTCCATCGCAATTCCGAACACCACACCCGAGACAGATGCGTGGGATAGGCCATGGATTCAGCAATGGCCATGACGTTGTGGAGCTGAACGTCTACAGAATTGATGTTATCCAGTTCTGTCTTGTGCGCATAAAGCAGTCGATCACACATCCCGTCGTGAAGGTCAAGCAGAGTTGGAAAGTGGAAGATGTGACCCTTAGTCACAAGACATCCTTTGTGAGGGCGATAAGTCCTACGGTCACAACCCAAGTAAAAGCTATGAGTAGGATGGTTGTGAAGATAAAGCCGGCGTGAAATTCCCAGTCAATTCTGTGCTTTTCATCCCTCCTAATCAATCTCACTTGTTGTCTCCACACCCGGGATAGCCGAGGGATTCGAGAAGACCCTCGATGTCGGGCGGGGTCCAGCCGGGTGGCTTGATAACGTCGAAGGAAGAACCGCGGCCGGTATTGGCCTGGGATTCTTCAGCGGAAGTGGCTCGCATTTTGGCCATGTTAGCCTCTTGCACGAGATTCCAGCCTGATTGCCACGGATAGCCGAGTAAATGAGCAGTGCCCATAGCCACGTAGACCAGATCGAGAAGTGCATCGAACATCTTCTCGTGGTTCTGTTCAGCCAAACCCTCTCGGAATTCGATGAGCTCTTCTTCGAGGAACTTGGCTCGAAAATCCATGAGTTCGGGGTCGTGCGGTGTGGGACCTGAAGAAGCCCACACTCGATGAAGTCCGAATTTCTCGTGGAAATCGCCAACATCTGAGAAGTTACTGGGCGCCATGTGCTTTCTTCCATTCTGAGATGTGGATTTGACAGCGAGAGAATACTCGCTTGATGGATTCGGGATCGGTGTAGTCGTAGAGAATGGTGCGGCTGGGTTCAGGCCAGAATGTGTGGAGAAGCCGATACATCTGGTAGATAGCCGCGATGTTTTCGACCACACCGGACATTTCTTTGCGGTAGATCATTTCGTCACAAGGGCAGAGATCATCTCCAGTTGAGGCATAACAGTGATCTGAACCAGGACGATGGGTATGCTTACAGGCTTGGCAACTGAGGATGGTTTGGCGGATTGTCGGGTATGGTGGAATGCAGAAGATCACGAGATGTGCGCGGGCATAGGCCTTGAGCATATTCTGAGCCCAGGCCTCGAGAAAGTCATCTCGAATCATTAGCTCTGGAATTGCAGTCCTGTAAGCGTATTCGGAGATCATCGGGTGACGGTCGTAGATGCTGAGCGGTTGGGTGTGGACGGATTGGATATCCCGAAATGCTTTCTTAGCCACGTCGGGAACTGGACCGCCTTCGCTGGTGGAGAAACGCTCGTGCTGAGGGAGTTGGAACTTTTCCTGTAGGATTCCAAGCAGAGTTGACTTTCCAGCTCCATCGGGACCCTCGAGTGTAATCACCTGAGCACCTTTCTGGGGTTCTTCACGATCTCGGCTGCAATGTCGCCGTCGTGCTTCAAGGTATTATATACCACTTCGTCCACGGTATTCTTGGCAAGGAGAAAGTGATATGTAGTCGGGAGAGTGGATAGAGCGATTCGGTCACAAGATTGAGTGAAATCGACCCAACTGGGAGTGAGGGAATACCAGATCATGGTGGAGGCTGTGGAGAGGTCGATTCCTAAGCCTCCTGCCTGGGGGTTCATGGCGATAAGACAAGCGGATTCAGTTCTGTTGAATGCGCGGATATTGGACGTCATGTCCTGACGAGTCATCTTACCGCGAATTGCATAGGTCTTGAGACCGAGCCTCCGGGACAATTCTTCGACTGCATCGAGGTCTGAACGAAACCGACCACACACCACGACTTTCTCGTCATTCTCTATGCATTCTTCGAGCAGAATGCGGAGAGCGTCTAGCTTTTCTGTACCAACCTGGATAAGCTCATCATCCGTAGTGCGCGCAAATCCGCCTGTAATTTGGCTGAGTCGCAAGGTGAGAACGAGAGAGATGGAAGCTTCGGTGATGTGGCTTTTCTTTGCCCTCTTAAACTCTGCAACCATTTCTTCTGCCAGTTCGTCATAAATTGGACCACTGGTCGTAAGAGGGATTTCCACCACGTGATCAGTCCGTGGAGGAAGATCGAAGCATTCTGCCCGCGTAACGGCGTACGAATCTTCATGAATCTTCTCCTTGAGTTCTTTGAGGTGAGCGGGCCTTAAGAATTGCGGAAAACCGTTGCGTGTAATCCACACCCCGAAGTGTGTCTTGAATTCTGCTGAGGTGGGATACTCTTCGAAACGGGAGGGATTGAGGAATTTCCACTGCATGTAGATATCGAACACGCGCTTTGCTTTGGTGACCGGAGTTCCAGTCATGATCACCCGATATTCGAACAAGCCGCGCATTGAAACAAGCATAGTAGCGGCTTTTCCACTGGGACTCTTGATCTTGTGCGATTCGTCCAGGATACCAGCACAGGCTGCGTTCCCGATCCACTTCTGGATCTTGGTGCGATTGCCGAATCTGCCGGTAGTCTTGGAGCGTCTTCTGCTATTTCTGATGCGCCGGCCTGGGGTGGCGAATGCATCGTAGTTGACCAGAAGAATAGTCAGGTCATGTACCTTTGACACCGGTGTGGGAGGAAAGCGACGGGCCTCTCGATCCCACACCACAATTTGGTAGAGCAAAGGGCAATGGGTGTGGAATTCTTGGACCCAGACGTCCATTACACGCGCGGGACAAATGATGACGGCTCGGTCCAGTTTGCCGGCAGAGCTGAGAATTGAGAGGTAATCGATCACCACCTTGGTTTTGCCAGTTCGGGGCTCCATCAGTAAAGCGCCTCCCCACCCAGTGGAAAGAAGAAAGCGAAGGGCTTCTTTCTGATGAGAGTAAGGTTTGGTGCGGAATTTGTACTTTCGGCTCACTGCTGAAGTGGGCGGAGGATCAGGCCTCCGTCTCGCAGATGAGCCTTCATCGGCTCGGATTCGAGCTTGGCGTACTCCGAGAGGTCTGGGCGGTAGAATTCGTGAGTGGGCTCGTAGGCGAGTTGAGTGAGATTGAGATATCCCCAACTGACCATTTGTCCGCTGCAATCTTCAGCCCCGCCGTAGGATGCGTTGTGGATGAGAACTACGGGAGTGACGCCGGTGTGGCGATGAATGACTACCAGCTTGTGCTCGCAGGCTTGGCATTCCCACACGTTCACCATGCCCACACGGGCACTGCATTTCTCATCGATCCATTTCTGAGTATCTTCGGACATGAAAGAAGTCATGATTCAAGCTTTCGGTGAGTCGCGGAATTCGGTGACTGTGCAGTCGGGATGAATGCAGGTGCGGTACTGAGTGCCTTTGGGCCCAGGAGTGTTTGCTCTCCACTTGGTCCAGAGATGTTCTCCAGGATTAGGCCACGGCGGGTGTGGGATTTCTTCAGGTGGCATAGTAGAAGATGAGCCTTTCTACAGGATGATGGGGTTGGCGACGAGGTAGTGGAGTCCAGCTTGAGTTTGGGTTAGGGCCATGATTGCAGTTCTTACGGTTTCAGCTTCGTCGCTGGTGTTAAGTATATCATGCAAGGCCTCCAGTAGAATGAGCTGATCTTGCATCATCTGATGATAGTTCTCGGACGAGGAGGTCACGAAGAATTGGCCGTTCTGGCTCGATCGGAGAAATAGGTCTGCCGAATTCCACAGAAGAAACAGCGCTTCTGGTCAGGCACGAGAATGGTGGCTCCGGGAAGAGCATGGTGTGTGGTGAGGGGATATGTCTGGAATAGCGTTGGTCTTCTGCACCTTCCACACCATTCCTCGAATGGGGCTAAAGCGTCAATCCACGTGGGCTTTTTGAATGTCTTTCTTCGAGAGAATAGGCAAACGTCCCGGATGTTCGATTTGCCCTGAAGAATGTGGAGTTTACGAACGGCCTCTTTGTAATCGGGCTCGAGATGCCTTACCCACTTGTCTTTGTGGGTGTGGCCGAGAATCATCCAATCGGGAGAAAGGACTGGGGCTTTAGGCATTTTAGGCTTGCGTGAGAGATAGATCGAGTAGGTCTCGTCAATCTCCAGTGTGGCAAGGGTTGTGGGGTACCTCAGCGTGAGAGTCATGTGCGCATTATATCGTCATGGGCCCGGTGTGATAAATTGGATATGACATATCACGGTAGAAATAAGGATGGGTCAATGGAGCAATATGTACCGTCAGTAAACCAGCAGTATAACCTGCTTGCTAAGATCTGGCAGAGGGAAAGCGAAGGGGGCTATGTCTTTCTGCCGTGGATCCCAGGTACGATCGGAATTGACCGCAAAGCCAGCTTTCATAATGGACCGGCGTTTGAGTGGCCTCCCACACCGGAAAATAACACGAAGGCACAGATCATTGCGCATCTGAAAGCTCGGCAGAATGACGACATCTATTTCACTCCTTCATTGTTCATTGACCCGGAGCGCAAATCTGCTTTGGTTGCGGAGGAAAGGGCACTTTGGGCTGATCTCGATGAAGTAAGCCCGGAGTCAATTCCGCCCAAGTATGAGCCGACACTGATATGGGAAACTAGCCCAGGGCGTTATCAGGCGGTATGGCTCTTTATGGTTATGAACGTGGGCGCATCTGACCACGGTCGAGAGAATCATCGTCTTTCGACTCTGCTGGGAGCAGATCCATCAGGTTGGGATAGCACGCAATTGCTTAGGGTTCCGGGAACGCGGAATCACAAGGCTGAGCACGTCAACAAGAAGACAGGTAAAGGCTGGCAAGGCAAGGTATTCCGCGACGGGGAATTCGGGCATGAACCGAATCGTCCTGATTGGTCTGACTTTCTTGACCTGCCGGAGATACCAGCACATTTGGTAACAGAGCTCAAAATCGAAGACATGGTCTTTGAGAAAATGCTTGATGACGTAAATAGAAAGGAAGTGATTGCTCGGGTAAATCGAAAGCTGCCTTCTCACGTCAAATCTTTCATCAAGGCCCAGAGTGCCGGTGATAATGACCGCTCAGCCATTGCGTGGCAAATTGCTCGAGAACTTGCTGATGCGGGATGCACATTAGTCGAGATTGTCGCTATCATCCGAGAGACGGTTTGGAACAAATATCACGGTCGGCAAGATGAGCTCAAGCGCCTGCAAACTGAAGCAGGTAAGGCAATCTCGCAGCGAATTCTTGTCGGTAAGGATACTCATGAGGTAGCACCGAAGGAATGGTCGGAGTGGCAAGAATTTCACGATTGGGGCAATGCTCCCACACCGCGGGTTAGCTGGTTGGTGAAAGGCTATTGGATTGAAGGGGGGTTGGGATTTATCGGCGGGGTGCCGAAGAGCTACAAGTCTTGGTTTGGACTCAATCTTGCACTTGCGATTGCCAGCGGGTGTGATTTTCTGGGTGAGGCAGTAACGGGGGGAAAGCGAAATGTGCTTTACATTCAGGAAGAGGACTCTGAAGGTACAGTGAAAGACCGGTTAGGTAACATGATTGACGACCTCTGTCCTGACCGTCATTGGCAAGGTAAGATGGAGTATGACGGAGAGTCACTTTGGTGGAGCCCTGGAAAAGAGATATCACTTCAGCTACGGATCAGTACTGGCTTCATTGCCAGCGATCCTGATTGGCTTGAGAAGCTAGAGCTGTTTGTGACTACTCATCAGATTGACTTTGTCTTGATTGACACCATGATGACCGTGGCTGGAGATACGCCGATTGACAAAGCTAATGAAATGAGAAGTGATATCCTCAATCCCTTGAAGGAAATGGCTCGAGAGCACAATGTAGCTATCTGCTTCGTTCACCACAATACGAAGGGAAAGGAGGAATCGGGCGGTAGATTGGGAAAGCCAGTTCTGCTTGAGGTAACAAGGGCAAGTACTCGAATGATGGGCTCAGGGCAATTGCACGCTTGGGCTGACTGCGGAATCTATGTCAGGGATAAGAAAGGCATGGAAGTGATTATTGAGGTAGAGAATAAGAAAGGAGAAGATGTAGTAAAACGGATCCGAATCGATCAGACAGATGAGAAGCGATTCACCTGGAAGCCCAGAGTGTTGCCTAACCATCAACAGGAAGAAAGTGAAGAACTGAAAGCAGCTCGAGAGGTAAACAGGTCATGGGGAAAGCCTGGTGTGGTAGTGCAAAGGCTTCGAGATGCAGGGGGTGTAGGTAAAGAGAATGCAATGACTCCAGTGCAGTTGGCTAGAGTAACTCATCGGAATCCCTTGAATACTTTCAATCAGCTAAAGCATGCTGTGAAGCAAGGTCATGTCATCGCTATTCCGCCGAAAGAGGTGAAGATAAGCACTCGAGGAGGACGCATTGAAGTTGACCCTAAATTCTACATCGACGAATAAACTGAATAATCTGGTAGACAAGAAGAAGGGTACCTGTAGTTTGATCATACGTACGCGCGCTCTTTAAGATGTTATAAGCGGTTTTGAGTTTCGACATGTTTATCATGTCGGAATACTCAATAGATCCTGTCAACCAAAAACGTGATTTTGCCGCCGTCGGCTAGAATTGCTGCGCCCATCGCCGCTCCGCGGCTGGGCTCGCAATCCGCCGCTCGGCTAGACGAAAGGAATAGGGTATGTGGGTCACAGTTACTGATGAGGGAAATCGAATGGCTCATTGGCTCGGGAAAGAGGAAAAGGATGAAAGCGAATTCGCTTGTGGAAGAGAGATTCTGCCAACCGAGGCAAAGATAGTTGATGACCCGGCTCCAACTCGGTATTGTTCTATTTGCCGGGTGTGTCGACTGTGAAGAGATGGATTCGCGTATCGGGAATGATGACTAACCCACAGAGAATGCATTTGATGAGGGCTCGAATTAGTCGAGTACCGAATGGCGCATGGGTGTCGATGTGTGGAAAGTACTTTCCGCGACAAGTAAAAGAACTTGAAAATGTCCGGATTGTCCGTTGTCGGAAGTGTAAGCTAATTTGGAATGAGCGAAATGAAGCTTAAGGGCTGGGTCTATCGAATGGGCTTCAGGCCTAAACCGGGCAACCCGCTTTTTTCGCCCTCGCTTAGTATGATCTGGGGCTTTCGAGACGGTTGGAAGAAAGTCGAAGCTGAAAGAATAGAGGAAAAGGAGATAAGGGAAATGATTCCAGTCGGTGCGTGGGCAAGACCGATTATCACGAAGACAGCTCATATGTGCTTGGAAGAAATGCAGGCTGATGATGGGGTGAGTAAGCGTTGGGTGTGGAAAAGCATGTGTGGAAAGGTCTTCAATAGCAAGTACACGAAAATGGCTGTGACTGGGAAAGACGGGGATAAGCGATGCGGGGCTTGTGCTCGAATGGCTAAAAGGAGAAAAGTATGAAATTCAGGACTGGGCGCAAGGTACCTCGAAATCTTTATCTTCAGATGGGAGCAGAGCCTAGCGATAACGACCTGGATATCGGAAGAATTGACGATGAGCATATGGCGAAGGTGATTGTCTCTATGCTTAACGAAGTCCAGTTTAGCGGTGAGGTGATCGGGATGTGGGAGGCAAACATCATCTACGCGGCAGGCCGAATTAAGCGGACACGCTAGAGGGAATGGTAGAGGCCTCGAGCATATGCCGGGCATAAACACACACACGGCGGTGATGATAAGTCCTCTACGGCATGGTAGAGAGTCACTATCGATGTCTGCCGGTGATGTGACGCGACGAATTCGCACGACGAAGAAATGCGAGCGTGAATGAGTGGCCGAAAGAACACAGGAAAGGTTGGATAGGGCAAGACAGCGAAAACGAGAGCGAATCAAGGCAGAGAGGTATTCGGTTGTGCCTGGACGGTCGATAAGGCAATTGATGGAAGATGAGCTGGATTTAAGGGTAGGTGAATTGCTCGATGCTAGAGAAAACGGAGTTACGCCTGAGGCGAGAGGCAGGATTAGGGCATATGTAAATGGCGTTGCGGCCGGTGTGGGAATAGTGGTTTGGCCGTATATGCCTGCTGGTGTGGAAGCGGGCTGTGGTGGTAAAATGGCACTGCAGGAATCAGTGAATAGGGTAAAAGCGGAAAGGAAGAAAAAGGAATGGCTGAGGGGCCAGGCGGAATAAGGAAAAACGCTGTGAGGAAAGAGGGGGATAAAGAAAGGCCTGTGCAGGAAAAAGCGGTTGTGGCGAAGATTGTGGGGAAAGCGGGTGTGACGGGGGGTAGGAAAGGGCGTGTGAGAAGGCGCTCTATGGAAGCGGTTATGCAGGAAGGAGCAATAAGGAAGGGATTCGATCTAAAGGGAATAGCAGGGGATAGAGAAATGAGGAGGGAAGAAAAAGAAAGGGCCCGGGCAAAGAAAGACCCAGGTGAGGGGGCGGTATAGGGCAGGATGGGGGCGGGAGGTGGGGAAGGGGTGGTATAGGGGATATGTCCGGTTTGACTATGGTTGACAAAAGGACGGTATCGGGCTTAAGATACGGAAAGGAATAGGAAGGGCATATGTGAAGGGCCCTGTATAGGTCGGTTGCCGGTGTTGACGGTGTGGAAGGGAGGATGAATGCCTGGTGGTGGTGGAGGACGAAGGATAGCGCCATTGCCGGCGGATTGGTTAAAGATAAAGGAAGCCGTGCATGTCCGTGATGGGTGGCAATGTGTATGGGTGAGGAGTGATGGCAATAGGTGTTCGGTGAAGGTGCGATTGGAGTGTGATCATGTCGGTGACAGAGAAGATCATTCGATGGACAATTTGAGGACATTGTGCCATAGGCACCATTTGTCCGTTACTGGGAGGCAAGGAGCTCAAAATGTCCGTTTTAGGGATAAAGAGAGCAAAAAGCATCCAGGAATGAGGTAAATGTCCGATTTTGAGGTGGGGGGCCACCCCGGTGACCAGGTAGGATACCCA
>WUUC01125935.1_pt1 | contig 44607 bp, 43 predicted proteins | sample 6278441 | NCBI WGS metagenome assembly WUUC01 (sample SAMN13675441, study PRJNA597444) | soil metagenome | isolation source: soil | place: USA: Washington | collected 2017-10
GAAACCTCTGTCTTTAACATATTTAGCAACTGGTAGTCCTAACTGACCTAAGCCTATTATTAGGATTTTGATTCTAGCTATCTCAGAAAATACGGGAATTTCATGGCAAGAATGATTTTCCCCCCAACTATTAGCATCAAATGAAAATCTGGGAGTTACTTCCAATATCTGTGCAACTAAACCCCTCGATTTATGCTTATAAACCTTTAAACATAATCGATTTAAAAGAATTTACTGCCGAATTGTATTAAACAAAGAAACTTACCATGCTCGCAAAGAGAATTAGCACATTTCTGAAGAAATAGAAAAATAAATGTTATAAAAGACACGGAAACGTTGGATTCCCTACTTATTATACACCATGGCAACCATATAGCATCTTTAGAAAAGCGGGATTTTTAGGAATCGATCAGTCTCTGTTGATAGAGCAACATGATTGCATTCACAATCGAGGATGCAACTGCGCTTCCTCCTTTTCTTCCTATATTAGTGATAAATGGAATTTTAGTCATCGCAAGCTCCTTTTTGGATTCTAAAGCCGAGACAAACCCTACTGGGACACCGACTATAAGTGCTGGAGCCAGTATTCCTTCCTTAACCATCTTGATTGTTTCGTACAAAGCCGTAGGCGCGTTACCTATAGCGACTATGCTACCAGCCATATCATTAGAGGAGTGTCGCATGGCAAGTTCTGACCTAGTTTTGTTCCGAATTCTTGATTCATTAATAACGGTCTCAGTTGAGATATTGCATACCGTTCTTAATCCTAGCTTTGAAAGCAACGTTCTATTTAATGCCACTTTTACCATTTCTACATCAGTCACGATTGAGCACCTATTTCTAATTGCGTTGAAGACAGATCCAAATACATCATTTCCAAAGATTATTCCTTGGGAGCCAGCAAAGTCAAAGTCTGCTGTTGAATGAATAGCCCTTCTAACTATTGACCATTCCAAATTGTTGTATTGATGTTGTCCCACCTCTTCGTCTATAATCTTAAAACTCTCTGATTCTATGTTATACCCTTTTTCTGATAATCTCCTGCGTTCTGCATGCGACCTCCCTTCCCGATCCTCTTCCTTTCTATTGCTTAAGCCCAGATCTCGTTTCTACCTCTAAAGCACGCTCTAATACTAACTGGATAAGCCTATCATCGACTCCTAAATGTCTTGTGACAAACGCATTCTCGAATTTATTCTTAATCAAAGCGGATTGTACTTCTTTTACTACATCGTGCTTGATATGAGACCCTTTATGGAGGAAATATGGCATAATTAACATCGTGTTCGGACCATTTGATACTATTGTTGTAATTGCCTTTTCAATACTTGGTTCGTCTAGTTCGAGAAAGCAAAAATTAACGCTACGATAAAAATGACATAAATTACCTACCGTATTGACGAAAGCATCTCTTGCTCTTTTATCGCTGCTTCCATGCCCGATGACGAGGACATCGCACTCCTCGTCCTTCAAACTGATATCATTCTTTATCTTAGTCTCGTTGATTCTTTCAACAATTAGTTCACTCAAAAGATAGTGGTAGCACAGTGGTTTAGCGATCCCAATTCTCAATTTTTGGTTCTTGCAAATAATCGCACTTTGCTTAACAGTTTCCTTTAGTTTCAAGCCAGGGTATAGGAAATACGGAATTATAGTGATAAATACAGATCCGTTCTGAAGACATTTACTTATTCCTTCCTCTATAAAAGGGGGCAGGACTTCTAAGAAGCAATAATCTGAATAATCGTAATTTCCTTTTAGTTTGAGAAGGGAACATATTTCGGACAGCTCTTGATTTACTTCTGGTTCTCTGCTTCCTCTATCGACTATCAGTAAGGCTCTCTTCAATTCGATCAATAATCTATCCTTGCAATTGCTACCGTTAGATCTGGCGGGAATTTTTGTTTGGGAATGACCAAATTTCCTCGTGATGCTAGGATTGCTGATGCTTCAGACACGCTTGCTGTTCCCTCGTAGTCTAGAACAGTTTGGGATGGATTTGGTACATCTACTTTGTTCAATTCTTCCTTCTCAAAGAGCGCGATAGGTATATTTTTTTGTTCAGAGAACTCTATTAATCCCTTTACTGTAGCACCTCGGTTAATTGATGCAACTGAATGAATACACTTCATACTCAAGCCATGACTACACAATACATTTTCTATAGCATTTTCGATACTCTCTTTTTTCGTCGTCCAATGTAAGCCCAGACCTACCACCAGACTCTTAGGTCGATAAAGAACGGCTTTTTGTAAAATGTCTTGATTGGTAATTATCTTGTCTGAAATAATCAAACAGCCTTTAAATTCTGGGTTTGTTAGAAATTCCATATTAGTAACCCTTGTAATATTTTTCGGAAGTGAATTATTGGTCCACCAATCTTTCTGGCCAGTATCTTGATAAAGGGCTATTTTTTCCTCATTCACCATATACGCACTTACTCTTGTTACGTTTTGATCATTTTCAATTTGCCATCCAAATTGTTTTCCCATCAGGTCGACGGGTACGGTTTCATTGACGTCTGCCGCTGTAGTGATAACTGACTCCGAATTAGGAAGAAAAGATGACACCTTCCTTGCTAATTCATTAGCTCCACCTAGATGACCTGACAATGCACTAATAACGAATTTTGCCCTATCATCTATAACCAGCACGGCAGGGTCACTCTTCTTATTCCTTACAACTGGCGCGATGAGTCTTATGACTGCGCCAAGAGAGAATATACAAATTAATGCATCATATCTCTTAAATAACGAGGCTATAATTTCTCCTGTCTGTTCTTCAAACCAATTAATGTCCTTTTTGGAGTCGTCGTATTTGGCAGGAACGTAGATGTCAGCATCGCCAATATTTTCCTTAATTTTTCTTGCAATCCTGATACCCTGTTTTGTTATTGCTACAATAGCAGAACTATGCGTGGACATAAATATTAGGCCTTAAAGAAATAAAGAAAAATAGACCGAAATATTCTTTTCTACAGTTCGTATCACCGCCTTTAACAAGTGAATTCATTTAAAGGTCAAAATCCAAAAGTAATTAGATTTAGAACTGCTGCTATTGTGGATATGAACCCTTGACCTTTCCATCGAATTCGAACATAATAACCTGTAATTCGATCCCGCCATTTGAATATTCATTTAACTGTCTAAATACTTCTCTACATATAGCCTCGTAGAATCCCTCCACTCTGTTCCTATCAACAATTTCGGAAACATGTCTTGCAGTATTTGCCTCTCTTATATTTCTGATAAGCGCATCCGATGATGAGCACATAGAAGCAATTCTTGCCATAAATTCCATATTTACATGTGACCCCTTTACGTGGGTTTGTTTAACGCCCATTGCCATCTTCGTTAATTTTCCGATAAAGCCTGCAACAATCACTTTCCGGATTTTTTTGTTTACACATTGTTTTATGCTGTAACCAATAAAATCACCGATTTGAATAAATGCATGATCAGGAAAAGAATCGCCTAATAGCATTTTTGAATAGTCTTCACTCCGTCCGCCAGTCGTTAGAACGACTGTATCGGTACCCATGGCGACTGACACATCAAGACTCTGCCTAATAGCCGCTGCGAAGGATGCGGTAGAGTAAGGTAAGACAATACCTGTTGTGCCCAATATTGAAATGCCACCTACGATGCCCAGTCGGGGGTTATCAGTTTTGCGTGCTATTTCTTCTCCTCCTGGTACGGAGATGACAACTTTAATGCCACGTAGTTCAAGATGATTACAAGCTACTTCTCTGATTGCTTGCTTTATCATAGAAATAGGGACAGGATTGATAGCGGCATTCCCCAATTCTAGTCCCAGTCCAGGCTTTGTTACTCTTCCCACTCCTATTCCCCCGTCAATAATAACTTGTCCCTTTAAAGGCAGCAAAGATACAGTGGAACAAATCTCCGCATTATGTGTGACATCAGGATCATCTCCTGCATCTTTTATTACCGATGTCGTAATAGAAGAATCTTCGTTTAACCTTGTACAAGCTATCAGCAAACTAGCACTACGGCCCTTGGGCAAGGAGACCTCGATAGTTTTTACCACCCTTCCAGTAAGCATAGTCAACAGAGCTGCTTTAGTGGCACCGGCCGCGCAGGTCCCAGTGGTATATCCAGAGCGAAGTATTCCCTTCTTTTTCTTTTCTTCAATACCAGGAGGGAGTTCTTGCTCATGTTCAGCTAAGTCAATATCGTATTCTCCTTGATTTACACAATCACGAAATGGTTTAACTGTTCCTCCGTTTGATCTTGTCATATCGTTCAAATTTTGGCACCTATCATGATATTACTGCACCTCCGTCTATTACTATAGTATTGCCAGTAACAAACGAAAAGTGGTCACTCGCGACACAGGCTGCTACTTTGGCCACCTCCTCCGGCCTTCCCCACCTTTTCATTGAGGCCTCCTGAGCACCTCTTTGCCTTTCTTCTTCCCTCATCGAATTGTAAGTAGCCTCTGTCGCGATATTTCCTAGCAATAGAGTATATGCCCGAATCTTGTTAATGCCATATTCCCTGGCAATATGCTTGGTCAACGCGATGACAGCGGCCTTGGCCATCGTATATGGAGCTCCCTCAGAGTGACCAGATATCGCAGGAGTAGATGATATATTGACAATGACTCCACCGTATTGTCTACTGAGCATACTATTCACAACCGCTTTGGTTAATCTGACAGATCCTATGGTATCGACTTCCAATATTGCCTGCAGATCCTCAGTTTCAATTTTATGAAATGGTTTGTACCAAATTTTCCTCTCGAAAGGATATCCGGCATTATTCACGAGAATATCAATATGCTTCTGGGAAGTCAACACCTTTTTCATCATTCTATCAACACTTGTATCGCTAGTAATATCTATACCAGCAAATTCCGTCTTTCCCTTGAGTCGGGCCGCGACTTTCTTGGCTCTGTCCTCGTTTCTAGAGCATACAATGACGGTAGCGCCGTTATGTTCTGCAAATTCTTTCGCAATTGCCAGTCCAATCCCCTTTGTCGAGCCGGTAACAAGCGCTACCTTTCCTTCTAGTAACAAATCCTAGAATGGAGCGTTGAACATACTATTTGTATCTATTGTGCCTTTTTCAATCACTCCGCACTACGTGAAAAACGTGATCTAGACTATTTCACCTTACAACATTGCAATCAGATACCAAACTTGTAAAGATACATGCGACTTGGGATTAGGTGGGTCAAAAATGCTATTTCTGGTCAGATCTCTTCATAAACTTCTAATTAAAGATCCTCACTGGCCATTTAGAAATGAACAATGATATGGTTGCCAATTCTGTAGTCATAAAATGAATGTGGAGTCTTGATATCAGGGCCTAGTGCGTTGGCTCAAATTTAGGTGATAGGAACATCATCGGTAATTTTGAAAATTCTAGCGATAAGTGCACGGGATCAGAGTAGGTTAATATCCATGTCCGTTCTTATAGAAGACTTCACCCTAGAATGATAGATAAATTCGTGTAACAAGACTGGCAAAAGCCCAGGTCTTTACCGAATCTCAGACAATCATCTTAAGATATCCACACGACCCTAGAATAGCATATCGGAACATCAGCATAAATTGCGAACTTGAATACAATAAATTCGTGATAGCGATGGCCACCCGTAGATGGCCTCATTCCGTATTTTGAATACCCTAAAGCAGGCTCGTTGATAAGAAAAGGTATTGATGACTCGAAGATTTCTTTAACAGGATATCAATTTGGAATATTTAACCGTGAAACTATATGATTACCACGAACAGATTTAACTGAGCAAGGAAGACTTCCTATCCGTAATTTCCCACGTAAATGAAGGATCATTTCTGCCAAAATGTCCATAAGCTGCAGTTTTCTTGTATATGGGACGCTTCAAATCGAGTGTATTGATGATGCTCGCCGGTTTCATATCGAAAGTATTTCTAATCCTCCCCTCAATTTGCTCTTCGGCGATTTTTGATGTGCCAAATGTGTCCACCATTACTGAAACAGGTTCAGCAATTCCTATTGCGTATGCAAGTTGCACCTCACATTTGCGCGCTAAGCCAGATGCCACAATATTCTTCGCAATATACCTTGCCATGTAACACGCTGATCTATCTACTTTTGAAGGGTCTTTTCCTGAAAATGCCCCTCCTCCGTGTCTACCCATTCCACCATAAGTATCTGCAATGACCTTCCGTCCCGTTAAACCAGTGTCAGCAGGCGGACCTCCAATTACGAATCTACCTGTTGGATTAACGAGGAACTTGGTGTTATTATCAATCCAGTTACTACAGACAGGCTTTATGACATTTTCGATAATTTCTTGCCTGATCTGTTCCAACCCAACTTCAGGGGAGTGTTGAGTAGAAACAACAACCGTATCGATTCTTTTTGGTTTAAAATCCTCGTAAGTCACTGAGACTTGGGATTTGCCGTCAGGTCTAATCCATCCTAATTTCTTATTTCGTCTAACTTCTGATAAAGTCATCGATAGCCTATGAGCCATTGCAATAGGCAGCGGCATCAGCTCTTGAGTTTCATCTGTTGCATAGCCGAACATGAGACCCTGATCTCCGGCACCTTGTTCTTTAAAACCATTAGGTGTTACGCCAATAGAAATGTCTGGACTCTGCTCATGTAGTGACTCCAAGACAGAACAGTTATCGCAATCAAATCCGTATTCGAATTTGTCATAGCCGATGTCCCTTATAGTATTTCTGACTATTTGCTGGATGTCTATTCGACCGCGCGATGTTACCTCGCCAGCAACAAAGACAAGTCCGGTCGTAGTCATCGATTCTACAGCGATCCTTGAATCAGGGTCGCGCTTTAGAAATTCGTCTAATATAGAATCAGAAATTTGATCACATATTTTGTCTGGATGTCCCTCTGTAACGCTCTCAGAAGTAAAGAGGTGCCTTCGAACCATCTCTAATATACTAAGGCAGAATCCGCAGATACACTTGCCTACTCCACACTAGAATTCTTTTTCTAATTTAATAAAGAGCACGTTATTACCTCTTATCACTACCTTACCATAATTTGCCATAACATTTGATCCATTAAATTCCTCAGCGTCTATTAAAATGAGATTCATATAAGAATCTACATTGCTCATTTTACCCCGATATTCTACCTCGCTTTTCAGCCTTACCGCCACCTTTCTGTTTATCCCTCGCTGCAAGGTCGTGAGAGGTCTTTTGGGTTGATGTTGCGACGTCGATGAAGACAATTAATTGTTCACTGAAATTCAAAGACACCGCGCCTACAATAAAAAGCTTGCTTTGGAAGAGATCTCCCGCCGGTGGATTTATTCAATAGTATAGTGAAGGAAGCTGATAATGATTGTAAGCACAGGTTCAAAGTCCTTGGATAGTCTGCTGGGAGGAGGCATTCATTCTGGTCTAGTTACCGATTTTTTTGGTAAGAGCGGAACAGGAAAATCACAACTTTGCTTTAGCCTCTGCGTTAATTGCGCCTGCGCCATTATCCCTGGTGAAACGATTATTTTTATTGACACGACTGGTAATTTTAGGCCGGAAAGAATTAAAGAGATAGCCAGCTACAAGGGCGAGAGTAATGTACTAAGGAAAATTTCCTATCTGAGGGTCTTCAATTCCTCGGATCAGTTTTATGCCATAAAGAGAGTCCACAGTATGAATGCCAAAATGATAATAGTGGATAACATCTCCTCTCTGATTTCTAACGAATTTAATGGTGTTCAGATGCATCTCATTCTAATGAAACATTTGCATACCCTGTGTCTTACTGCAATATCTCTTGACTGTGCTGTAATCGTAACTAACACCCTAAGATACTCTCAGACAAAGGGATCGTTTATAGACCGAGAATTTATGGTGACGTCCATCTCACTTGGCGTGCACATCCGAGCCAAGCTCGAAACTTGGAACACTGACAGGCCTCAATACAGAGCCAAATTGTTACATCCAAGAACACCAAAAAACAGTTACTTTGGTATAGATAAAGAAGGAATTATTGATTCCTAACGCTACAGCGGTCTAAATTCCCAGGCCGACAAAATATAAAACGGACTGAAAATTGCGGGTTCCGGCATATTGTCGTTCCATCCAGCGCGTCGGATTAATAGCCCTTTTGGTGTCTCTGTCTATTAATCCTATTTTTCTTTAAATATTCATCTAAGATAGACTTAGGACTAATATCAAGCTCGATCGCGGTTTGAACAACGAAATGCCATATGTCAATCAGTTCCTCCCGCGCTTGGTCTTCGTCGAACCCCACTTTTTTCTTCCACCATTTCCAGTTTGTAAGCCTCTGAAGCTCGATTGCTTCATGCGTAATGGCTGTGCACAGTGCTGAAACCCTTTCCTCTTTTGTCCGCGGGTATCTATCCGAGGAGATAAATGAAGCCAGATCTTTTTGTAGTTGGAAAATCTTGTCAAGTTTATCCAGAGGTTTCTTCTCCATTTCTCAATACTCTCAATACCTATCAGATGTAGAGATGATTTAAGATAATAGAGTATCGGAACGGATGATTTGTCTTAATAACGAACAAGTCTTTTTGATATTTTGATACTAAATCCCATTGCAATGAATAAGACAACTGAACCGGCTATGACCGTAAGGATCAAGTTTGTTTTGATTACATAATACATTATCAGTGTTATTACGATTGCAGGGACGGATATTATCAAAGCAAGGATAGTGCTTGTTGCAAATAGGTTTATCCGAGAAATCTTTCGTGGGGCGCCTGGCGTGTCTGATCCTATCATTTTAGCGAAATGCTCTTGTTCCATCCGCAGTCTATATAAAAGTATGCAGCACAAAATGGGCAAGAATTTTAGGACAGCAAAGACTGAGAGGACTTTATGCGAAACAAGTCACAATACATGGAACTTACAATAATGCACAGGATAAGTTGGTCCAAATGGGCAGGAAGGAATACCGCGCTATCTTCTACTCATCCTCTCAAGGAATGAAGATGGTTTCATATTCTTATCTATATCCCAGCTGTTCAGTCGAAACTTTTATGAAGAAATTTTTATTATAGGTTTTCTTGTTATTCTCTTCTTAATATCAATAAGATTCACATAACCAATGTTTAAATTCAATATAGTACAAAACGTTTTATAGATATTTCATGAGCAACTCCTTAAGAGGCTCAAGACTAGTTTTTAGTGAGCAGCGATTAAATGATGTCACAACGCCTAGTGAGACGTTAAAGTCAATGTGGGTTAGTACTGCCCTCGCCTTAATTTTATCGCTTCCTTCATTGGGTATTTTTCTGGGTTTACTTCACCTGACAAACAATATTATAATAGGTAGTCTAACCGGATTCGCTACCCATTTTATCCTGCTTGCTGTTTCTCCCCGAACTTCAGAGGTTCTTCTGTCTCTGTTTGATTGACCTTGTATGCTTCAAATATGGGTCTAGAACGGGACGGATAACGCTGCGGAGGACTCGGGCATATCTTGTCGTAAATTTCGTGCAATACTACGGAGCCATGCCAACCTCTAATATACTGCTGGCTGTTCGTAATCAATACAATTAAAAATCCAGCTGAACAGAACACTATTTCATGAGCAAGGTAAGTATGCCGAGTAAAATCTTTGGCACTGTTCTTTCTCATGGATTGCGAGGTCGGATGCTCACAAAGAATGAACTTCAGAATCTAGCTGAATCCAGAGATTTAGAAGAATTGGTAACCCGGCTGAAAAATACGGTTTATCTCGATGCTTTTGCAAAACTAACAAAGCCATACACTGCAGAAAAGGTAGAGGGAGCACTAAGGGAATACCTTGTAAACACGCACGCAAAGATCGTTAAAATCGCCGGAGGAGGAGGGATCTTGAATGCATATTTTGTAAAACACATTACTTGGAACTTGAAACTAGTTCTAAAAGGTAAGGCACTTAACAAATCATATGAAGAATTACTCCCGCGCATTAACCTTCGAGCTGAAGAACTCGTAGGTAGACGCGACCTCATCGTTAAAGCTCTTGTAGCGAAGGATCTCGACGAAGCTGTATCTGCGTTGGCAGGAAGCGAATTTGCAGATGATGCTGCCAAGGCTGCAGCGGCATACAAGGAAAAGGGCGACCTGCGTTTGTTTGATACTTACTTGGACCACGTCTTTTACAAAACCTTAGACAGAGCTATGGTTACAGAAGCTCAATCGCCTGACACAAAGAGGGTCGTTTCAACAGACATAGATTCTTACAATGTTCTTGCAATTCTTAGAGGAAAATACTGGAATCTTAATCCAGCAGAGATAAATGATCTGATCGTAACAACGACTCCCAAGATTACAAGAGAAACTCTTCAGAAAATGATAAATTACGAGAAAATATCAGAAGCATCTGGAGAGCTAGCTTCGACTGTATATAAAGAAATAATTCCCCAATCGGCAAAAAATGATATAGATGCCATTATGCAGCTTGAGTCTGGATTTGAGGCTATAGGCCTGAGAAGAGTCGTTAGTTCGTTCAGAACAATGTTCAGTGTTTCTATCATGCTCTCAGCGTTGAAGTTATTAATGGTCGAAATACGAAACCTATGCGCTATCACAACTGGTGTAGAGCAGAATGTTTCAACAGATGCTATAGTTTCGAATCTAGTAAGACCAGAATGACCTATGTCCCCCATGTTCTCGGAAGAAGACTATAAGTTATACCCTTTGAACCTAGTTATGAACTTGAAATAGCCCTCTTTCATAGTGTGGCAAGAATATGGGATAGCTATCGAGCCACCTGCTTTAAGTCTTCGTACTTTTTGTTACTAGGTGAGGGCTTTGAAACAATATCGTTTTTCCATATTAAGTTGGTGTAAAGCATCTTTGGAATTATCTTCTTGAAATCTTGGCCATCTCCTACATACCATTTAGGAAACCATTCATAAAGATGCAATCTTATTGTCTGGATATAAACAATTAGCCCTTCGATCATCATTATGCCTATATTGCCGCCAATCAATACGGCATATCCACCACCCTCTTCAAAAGAGCTATTCACTGTAACTAACAACGCAGAATGAACTAGCAACATTATTCCAAGCCTGGAATAGCTTATGGTATTGGAAAGCATTTCAATTATTCTGACCATTATAACCTCTACAATTATTCCAACCATTCCACTGCCTTCATCCCTACCATGCCTTCGTGCATGTTCCTCTTCTTTCATACCACCAATAATCATTACAATGACGGTACCTATTATTACCAGAGGAGCAGCTTTTGCCACAAGTTCAACAGTAACCCAATCTCCGAATAGAAATGTCAACCAGGGTACCGGTTCGTCATGAGTTACCCCCGTAATACCGAACATACCAATTATATCATACCCTGAGCCGATGGCTGCAAGAATAATCGATACCACGGCCAGGTACTGCAGGATTGTCGGAATATCCTTAGTCCATATCAATAACTTATTTCGTGCTTTAACGTCGGCATGAAGCCTAAGAGAGAATGCCAACAAGAGGTGAACTATACCAATTGCTATTGAAACTTCCAGAATTTTGGTTACTTCTTCAAATGTAAGTTCGGATACGCTGAGCATGCCTATAAAAGGTAAGGCATCAGCCAATGGTGCCAATATTGCAATCTGGTCGACATGGAAACCAAACAGTTCACCTGTAGCCAGACCTGCCAGGGAAGCTGCGGCTCCACTTGCTGCTATGAGGGTTCCCCATGTCCGAATTGATCCATTTCCGTTTTGCCTTAACAGCATACCAAGGCCAAAAAGCAATAAGCCATGACCCAGGTCTGCGAACATGAGACCGTAGAAAAGAGGCCAGACAAACGCAATGATGGGTGTTGGGTCAATCTCATCGTATCTCGGCAGCCCCTGTGTTTCTGTTATTACTTCAAACGTATTGATATAACGCTTGTTAGTTAGCAGAGACGGTAATCTTTCGTCACTCAGCTCTGCATAATCGTCATTGTCGCCATCCGATTGATCTAATACCGACATATAGTCCTTCGTCAAGTCCTTAAACTTGTTCTGGTGAGTTTCAGGAATAAATCCTTGAATAATTGCAAAATGCCTAGTTCCAGGGGGTTTTCTTGTCGTTTCTAAAGCATCTTTCGCGGCCTTGGAAGCTTCGTGCAAGGAGAGTGCCCGAGGCAAAATTGATTTCCTGACCTTCTCGAGACTCTTGTTAACCTCTGCCAGCTTTGCCTCCAACTCCTTGATTCGAGCTTGGGCTTCTTTATAGGCTGCACTCGGATTCTGTGGCATATTTAGTGGAATATTTAATGGGTGCACGCCAAAACTTCTTAGAATTTTTGTTATTCGTTCCGAATCCTCTGCTGAGCCGAAGATTAATAATGCTGACCTATTCTCATTTAGTTTTTGTTTACGAACAAAAATATCTCCAAGACTCTTTAGAATTTCGGACTCATCAGAAGAGTTTATCACATAAATGCCGGCGGAGAATAACTTTAATTTTTTGAAAAAAGAAATATCGATGTCAAGTTCTGCGGCCATTTCAAGTGTAGCCGAAATATTCTCGTACTCCTCAAGATCCTTTGATAATTTTGCTTGTTGTTTTAGCAAACTGTTCGGTTCTTCTAATAATAGATTTTTTCTATCTTCCAGTTCACCAATAAAATTCTGTAATCCGTCTATATTGTAATCAGTCGTTTCTTTGGGAGCGCCTTTGAACATGGTTGACATTACTCCAATCTCAAGCGGTATTCCCAATGAACGAACAACCTCATCAATCTCTTGAAATAACCTTTGTGCTCTTAGTACAAGGTCGTCATAGTAACTATTAGAGAATTCAGAATTATTCTCAGAAGAATGAAACCACTCGAGTTCTGCTAGTTTGCTAACGGCCTCTTGGGTTTCTAGTCGAGGTAAGACTAGGGAAGCTTTAACTAATCTCGCTACTCCCATTTGACATTGCTTTGTCTATCTTCAATTACTTTAAAATCTTGCGCTTATCGCAATATCCAAGATTATTTGAATGTACAGCGAACAATAAAATTGGACAGATTTAGTCTGCGACTTTAACCAACGACTTTACACTAAACTATAAAAACAAGATAAATATTTGTAGGGAGAACCTACGTTACACTTGTTATCATTCTGAATATACTACTGACCAAGGATGATAAACATCATAACTATACCATAGATGGCTATTGATTCAACCATACCCACGATAATAAATACCCTTGATTGCATTTTTGGATTATCACTTATTGCGGCAAGTCCCGCAGCACCTACAAAACCTAGACCTATACCCGCGCCTAACGCCGCTAGACCAAATGCCATTCCTGCGCCTATTAGCTTTGATGAGGCAGCAGATTCTGCACCAGCCGTCTCTTCCTGAGCAAAGGCAGGGACGATATGCGTAGGATGGCTAATTACTAAGAACATTCCAGCGGAAATAAGGCTAGTCATAATAGCTGCAAGAATAGTCCCAGAGGTTCTGTTCTGTTCCGTGTTCATAAACTTTCGAGATAAAATGCCATATTTAATGATAACTACGGACTCCTAATAACCGACTCAAATAAAGATGGAATCAACCGTTATTTTCAAATATTGAGACTATTGTACTAGATTCAGATGCAATTATTCTCTATGTCACCACATATTTTGAGTGTTATTATTTAACATCTAACGTCGCCATAGTTATTTTCAAATATGCCGAACCTGAGCGATATGTCAATGGTTTCATGCTGTTTTTTTCTTATCGAGAACTACTTTTACCTTCTTAAGTCTGACAAATTCTTCTCGCTCTCTTTCCTCGAGAGTTGCCCTAATGAACGATATAGCATTATCGTATTGAGGAATAATAACGTATTCTAGGGCATTGAGCAGTTTCTGTGTTTTCTGTAATTCCTTTGCCAGGCTGAAAATGGCATTTTCATATTCAGCTGCTTTACAGACTTGAGGTAGCATATTCTTAATGAGCCTAGCTGCCTTGTCGACGGAGGCATTAGTCTCTACAAACCCGTATGATAAGTCCTGACTACCTTTTCTATTTTCTACCTCGAGGGTGGGGATTTTTACATCTACAACTCTCCTCACTTTAACATCAACTTCCATTATACTGGGTGTAGAATCAGCTACTGACTCGAGAGTTGTTGTCCCTAATGACATGTATGCATTATATACGGAAGTATAAATTTCTCCTAATGGAGACCATATATCCCCTCGAGCTTTATTTGCTTCTTCAATCATTTCATCTATTTTCTTGAGCAACACTTCTCTTTTGTCGTCAAGGATTTTATGCACCATCTTTGCAACCTGGACTGAGCGACGAATTTTGATTAGTTCAATTTTTGTTGCTACAACTTTTCTTCCAAATGACATTCTGCGGCTACTCGTTTCCCTTGTAATATTGCCTTACGTTTTTATCCTTGATCTTAGTCAATTCACCCTCTGGTAGTGTAGACAATACTTCCCATGCTCTATTAAGGGTCTCTTCTAACGTTCTATTTTCATCATTGCTTTGTTTTAAGAAATGCTCTTCAAAAATGTCTCCAGCACCCAAGTATTTGAGATCAACCCCAGTCAGACCGGCTTTACCAACAATCTCGGCGAGTGCTCTTACTTCTTGAGCCCTGGAGTATGCATCGTACAACTGATTCCCGACTTCCATGTGGTCAGTTCTAGTCTTTCCTTCACCCACGCCATCCTTCATGAGTCTTGAAAGAGACATGAGTACGTTGACTGGGGGATAAATCCCCTTTCGAAATAGATCACGTCCTAAAACTATCTGTCCTTCCGTTATATAGCCAGTCAAATCCGGAATAGGATGGGTAATATCATCGGCTGGCATCGACAAAATTGGTACCTGGGTGACACTTCCGTTCTTTCCTTTTATTCTACCAGCCCGTTCGTAATTGTTTGCAAGATCTGTATATAGATACCCAGGATACCCTTTTCGTCCTGGGACTTCTTCTCTAGCCGCACTAATTTCTCTCAGCGCTTCGGCATAATTTGTCATATCAGTTAGAATAGCTAACACATGCATTTCTAATTCGAATGCCAGATACTCCGCAACGGTTAACGCTACCCTAGGTGTTATAATTCTCTCTATAGCTGGGTCATCGGCAAGATTTAGGAACAGAACACTGCGTCTCAGTGCACCCGATTCTTCTAAACTCCGCTTAAAATACTGGGCATCCGAATACTGGACTCCTATTGCAGCGAAGACGACCGCAAAGTCCTCCTTAGTACCTACAACTGTTGCCTGCCTTGCAATTTGCGCTGCTAGGATATTATGAGGCATCCCAGAACCCGAAAAAATTGGAAGCTTTTGGCCTCTAACCAAAGTTAACATTCCATCAATTACTGATACTCCAGTCTGTATGAAAGATGTAGGATAATCTCTTCTTTCTGGATTCATGGGTTCTCCGTTTACATCAATAAATTTCTCTGCGATGGGTTCTGGCAATCCATCATTAGGCCTACCCAGCCCATCAAATACCCGACCGAGAAGCTCCTGCGAGACTGCCAACTGCATGGTTTTCCCCAGAAATTTTGCCTTCGTTCCGCTTATTGCAAGACCTGTAGTTCCTTCAAACACCTGAACTACTGCCTTTCCATAGCCGACTTCCAACACTCTACCTAGTCGTCTTTCCTTATCCGGAGTTTCAATTTCTACCAGCTCATCAAATGAGGCTCTTGTTATGCCATCTATGATCATAAGTGGTCCCTTGATTTCAGCTACTTTGGTATATTCAATCCCAACTGCAGCCTCAGACAACTACTTTTACCTCCTCTGGTTGTGTCAGTTTGCTAAATTGCTCAGCCATAGCTTTTTCCAAATCCCCCAGCCTTGAGACTTCCTCGTCCGTGATCTCAAACTTGGCCTTTAGAAGTGAGGTTATTATCGGCATAGCTCTAATATCGACCAGAGATACTCCTTCCTTTAGAACCCTTTGAGCATTTTTATAAAATTGTACCATTAAACTTACCTGTTTTAGCTGCTTTTGAGGACTACAGTATGTATCTACCTTGTCAAATGAATTCTGCTGTAATATCCCAATCTTAATCATTCTTGCAACTTCGAGTACCAATTTTTCTTCGTCGGGTAATGCCTCAGGCCCAAGTAGTCTAACAATTTCTTTCAAAGTGTCTTCTCTCTGCAGAATGTGATATGACTCGGCCCTCAAATTATACCATTCTTCACTAACATTCTGCTTCCACCATTTTGCCACATCTTCCAGATATCCCGAGTATGATTGCATCCAATTTATAGATGGATAATGCCTTGAATAAGCGAGCCTAGTATCAAGGGCCCAGAAGGTCTTGATAAATCTCATTGTATGAGTAGTGACAGGTTCTGTGAAATCTGCACCTGAGGGGGAGACTGCCCCTACAATAGTTACTGATCCGGATCTTTCTGGGGAGCCTAGGGCCTTGACACGGCCTGCGCGTTCATAGAATTCAGCGAGCCTAGACGCAAGATAAGATGGGTATCCTTCTTCAGCTGGCATTTCCTCGAGACGACCAGACATTTCCCTTAGGGCCTCAGCCCACCTACTGGTCGAATCTGCTACAAGGACCACATCGAAGCCCATATCCCTATAATACTCTGCTATAGTAACACCGGTATAAATCGAAGCCTCTCTTGCGGCGACAGGCATATTGCTTGTATTTGCTACAAGAACCGTTCGCTCCATTAAAGGCCTCCCAGACCTAGGATCGATAAGGTGAGGAAATTCGACTAGGACCTCGGTCATCTCATTGCCGCGTTCACCGCAACCAATGTAAACCACAACCTTTGAGTCAGCCCATTTTGCTATCTGATGTAACGTGACCGTTTTTCCTGTCCCAAAACCTCCGGGTATAGCACCCGTTCCACCTTTTGCAATAGGAAAATATGTGTCAATAATGCGCTGTCCGGTTATCAACGGAACTGAAGGATCGTATCTTTCCACATATGGACGAGGCTTTCTAACTGGCCACTTGTGATGCATTTTTAGTTCTATCTTGCTGCCATTTTTTGTTGAAACCGCTACTACTTGTTCAATGTTCAAATCTGTTTCCTTTACGACTTCGGTGATTTTGCCGCCCGGATGATCCGGTGGAACCAAAATGCTATGATTCAATAGTGGAGTCTCTTCCACAAAGCCAAGAACCGAGCCTGCTCCTATTTCATCTCCGATCTTTACTGCTGGAACGAATTTGTACTTCTTTTTTAAATCTACTGGAGTAGTAGCCACACCCCTTCCTATAAAGGAGCCTGATTTCTGGGCTATTTCGTCAAGAGGCCTCTGGATACCATCATATATCTTACCTATTACACCGGGACCTAATAATACAGATAAGGGCTGCCCAGTTCCCTTAACTGACTCGCCAGGTTTCAGTCCTGATGTTGATTCGTAAACTTGGATAAATGCTACATCGCCCATTAAACGTATTACTTCCCCAATTAATTTCAGATCCCCCACTTCGACTGTCTCGTACATCTTGGCTGACGACATACCATCAGCTTTTACGGCAGGACCACTAACCCAGATAATTTTGCCTTTGGCCACCATCGCCTATTTTTATCCTCTCAATGTTTGGACTATTTCCTTCCTTATTAAAGGTTTGAGCCTTTCCATGCGTAGTTCTAGCGTACTGTCATAGGTGAGTGAACCATCCGCCGACATAGCTCGCAGTCCGCCAATAACATTTATGGGTCTTTCCGAAAGTGAAGGCTTCGCCTTCTTAGATTTCTTACTTATAATTTCTGAAATCATTTTTGAATCCTTTTCATTTGACTCGATGATAATATCTTCTGTTCCGATTGCAGAAATGCAGTCATCTATCATCTCATTGATCATGCTCTTGTATTCCTTATCCCTCGGTAGCTCACGGAACCTCTCTCTTGCCTTTTCAAAATAGTCATTAACAGCCATTTCAATTAGTAAAAGCTCTTGATTCCGAGACTCAAGGCGCTTTGAACCTAAGATTTGTCTCTTCAGATTTTCAGCTTGTTTTTTTGAACCTAGTATGATTTTTTCATATTCTGATCTAAGACTACTTTTTGAGGATTCAAGGTTAGATGCTGCTTCTTGATAAGCTGAATCAATTTGAGTCATAAACTCTTCTTGCTTCTGCGCCAGAACCTTGTCGACCGTTCTATCTAAGGCGGGAGTTCTGTTCATTTTGCGACAGTAGTGGTTTGTTGTTTCGTGGAGATTTTAACCTTTTGTCGAGGAATGCAGAATCTGAATCATTAGAATCCGCTTCAAATTTTTCGATTCTATTGTTAATTCTTTCAGCCAGCAGGCGGAGACAACTCACATGTTTACCTTCCCAATAAATCCTATCACAATTTATGCACTGAAAAAAATTGTGGTTGTTTTTTACAATGCTCATTGGTAGGCACCCAGCAACGTCGATGGCTTTCTTGAATGTCAAAATTCCGTTGCAACGGGAGCACCTTGCAACCCCAGTATCGAAGGATAAACATGGTATCCCATATTTTGACAATATATAAGCGATATTTTCTATTTCATCATACTTCTCAAGAAGCACGCCATCGACGCCCTCCTTTATTACTCGTCTAAACAATTCCTTGTCACGAGTTAGCAATACCCTTTTTTCACGCGAGGCGATTTCTAATACGCTTGTATCTGAGGTATCCTTCAAATAAAGTGTATCGTATCCAAAGATCCGTAGCTTTCTAGCAATATTTCCTAACATCGCATCAACCAAAAATGATGGCGAATAGGCTCTATTCTTGTACTTCGGCTCTGCACTCCTCACACGTGAAGCTACCCCCTTCATATTGTAAGAGATCAGACCATTCACCACATTCGTCACAATAACCCGAGATATTTCCTCCCCCTCTACCTATTTCACCTCTGAGCAGGGATGCCTTCTCGGAAATAACATCCACTAGATCCGGAGTAACAGAAATAACATCTGATGCCGAGATTATTCCAACAAGTTTGCCCTTATAGACTACTCCTATACGTTTAATGCTGTGTTGTCGTAGCAAACGAGCAGCTTCCGTTACTCCTTCTTCTCCTTCAATAGTGTGCAACTGTTGCATTATTTCAGACGCTCTTATCATGCTTGGTTTGACGTCTCTCGTTACTCCCTTTGAAACGATTTCCCAGTCGGTGACGATACCGAGAGGTTTGTCGTTTTCCATAATTATGATGCTTCCAATCTTATGTTCCTTCATTTTAGATGCAACTTCTTCGATAGTGCTATGTGGCGAGGCAGAAATTACGGGACTGTTCATTACGTCCCTAACTAGAACCCTAGTCGGCATGTTAGCGTCGCGGTGCTTCTTGGTAGGTCTATTTACCACAGATTTAAATCGGGAAGATGCCTTTAATTACTTTGCTCGACGATACCATTTCGTTTCAATTTCATGAGTGAATCTATCCTTTTATCCAATCCTTCGCTAACCAAATTGGTTATCTTGCTTTGTCCGGTAGGCAGCATCCTGACGAAGTCATCAAGACTCATGTTCTTGACAAATTGTAGTAGCGACAACTCTGTCTGTTTGGTCTTACCAGCCAAGACAGACACCAACTCGTTCTTAATTTTCTTGGCAGCGTTCATAGGATCCTGACCTCCGGGCGACAAACCCATATATATTAATGACTTGGTTTTGATTGCTTGGAAGGGTCCACAACAAAGAAAAAAATCTTCTTTACGTTCAATAATACCCATGGCGAGTTGAATTTCAAGTCCCTTTACGTAATTTCGCTTACCCTCAATAACAAATGAGCCCTTAGGAAGAAACTGTCCAGTGGGTGCTCCTCTTTTTACTTGTGCTGGGGTCACCCAATACGCATCGCTTCCATATAACCCGTCTTTCCAAGCCCTGCTGAAGGACACAGTCGCCTGGCCAACTTCTAACAGGCTCCGATCAATGTTATCTAACGAATGGCTATTTTTTAGAATGAAAAAAGGAGAGCCATGGATTTCGGCGTGAAACACGAGATCTTGTTCCTCTAGATGCTTGCGTATGATGGCCGAATTTGATGAGGCATCCCTACCACCGATTGCTAGCAAGTCGTCGCTTGTAACGAACCATCGATACCGCTCGTACCATTCTTTATTTCTTACATGTTGAATTGCAGCACCTTTAGCCTCAATCGAGTCTGACTGCCTTTTTAGTCTATTAATATGTCCGACTAATCTTGTTCTAGCTTCATCAATCGAAGATAAGCCCCTTTCCAAGTCTTTTGCTCGTTGGAAGAGCATGGAAGACATTCTGGCTGGATTTCGTTGGAACTCTATATCTTCACCGGCAACCTCCAAATATCTTGTACCCTTACGATTGAAGATATTTACTGATTTTTCCTGAATCAATTTAGTGAAGGGTTCACTGAATTCTATGTCCGATCCTTCATAGGGAATTGACATTAGTTCCGCAGCAACTTTTCTTATGATATGGGCTTTAGCAATTACTTGTTCCTTGGCTCTATCTTGTTCTGAAATATCATGTAATAGAGCAGACACCCGACTCTCTATGTGAGTTGTTTTTAACTTCCTTCCTAGATTTATGATCTGATAACTTAACACTTGGTCCACCCCTTCCATATACTCTTTGACCATCCTTGCTCGGGCATTAGCCGTGGCACTTGTTGGAATGGGGAGCACATCTACAGGATTTCCGTCTTCGTCCTCTATTAGCGTAGGACTATGTTTGCTGCTTGTGGTTATTTCTTCGATTAGGGATTTGGTATTAGAATAAATTCTTCTTATTTCTTCTAGAGTCAGGTTCTCGACTGTTTCTGCCTGGATGTTAGACCTAAGCACTATTTCTTCGACAAATTTTCTTGGAAGAGAGGTGATTCTTCCTACCCCCTTGACGACCTGGAGACCAGATGATTCAACATTAATACTCATGTTAACAAAATCATCCATCGAAATAGTAACGACATCAATTCCACGCCTTGGGGGAAATTCATAAACGGTTCCGACTCTTAGGGTTCTATGTTTTGCCTCTATGGGCTTTAGTATTGCCAGGATATTTGATTTTTCGTCACATAACACTATATTGCCGTCTGCAAATAATTCGACAACTAAAATTCTTAGGCCTCTTATTGGATGTCTGAAATTGAAGATTACTATTCGTTCACTGTCTGGCTGATGAAGTGTTTCTATTCTGGATCTTTCTAAGTTTGATTTGATTATTTCTCCCAAGTTGTTTTGCTCGAGCGGTTTAAATTTTAAGTTCGTAATCCAAATACCCTTGGTTGAAATCATTAGCATGATGTCAGGTTCAGTAGTGTGATGCAATTTGAAGAGAAAGGAGTTTCTCGTTACAGGGATGACGTCGCTCACGTAGTATCCTTGAATAGTTTTAGACTTAATTTCATTTACGAGGTAGCTAAGTTCGACACCTGAGAGCTCCATAATACGTGAAAAAATGGTCACTAATATTAACCAAAATGGTTAGATTATGAAATGACCGCAAGGAATTAAACAGGGCATATCAATCAGAAACCTATCCAATTGCAACCACTTGACAGAGTTTTTTACACGAGGGCAATTTTAGGTTTGATAGCTGGAGTAATTGTTGGTATAGCTATAGGGCCGGGCGCAGATCAGGCTAGTGCTGGAGGAATAGCCTTTAGTATTGCAATAGTTTTCTATATACTTTCATACGCTACTGGTAAGAGGGTGTCTGGGAACATTCCCAAAAAAGAACGGCGAAAAGTCGCAACTAGCGGAATATTTCCATTCATATTCTTGTTACTGATGTTCATGATTATTACTTATACTGTGTTGCATCAGAATATTGCTAGTTAAATAGCGGGGCCCGCTACTCCCTTCTAATGTTTTGGAAGCATAGGACACCAGGGATTCCAGATGAACTTTTTGAAACCGATCAGGAAGTACCCATAACCAAAGAAGAAGTACGTGCTATCGTGGTTAGTAAATTGAGGTTGAATGACGGAGTTGCGGCCATCGATATAGGATGTGGGAGTGGAAGCATTACAGTGGAGATCTGTCTTCAGACAAGGAGTAATAATGTATATGCTATTGATTTTAACAAGAAGGCTATTGATCTGACCAAAACAAACCTTGATAAATTTGGAGTAAAAGCAATAACGATGCTTGCTAGGGCGGAGGACGTTTTGCCAACGCTACCTAAAGTAGATGCAATAATGATCGGAGGTTCGTGGGGAAACATTCATCAAATTGTATCTTTAGCTACGGACAGGTTAGTTAAGGGTGGAAGAATAGTGATTGACACGATTCTAATTGAAACGACATATAAGACACTTGATGCACTTCAAGGTCTGAAATTGAGTGGGATTGATATTACTCAGGCCTCTATTGCCAAAGGCAGACAAGTAAGTACGGGGACAATGATGCTTGCAAGGAATACTGTTACTATAATATCTGCAACCAAATCCTGAATCGCACATCCCCAGCAACAGTCCATGCTTTGATTTAAATAGTTGTAGCATTGAGTCCTTTCAAATGGAAGTTGTATGCGTCGGGTGTGGTCCAGGTGATCCCGAGCTTCTAACTGTGAAAGCCGCAAGTCTGTTGAAGAATGCGGATGTGATATATGCTCCGACGGCTCGCGAAGGCAAACCTAGTATAGCTTTATCAATCGTTCAAAAATATGTGAATGCAACTGCCAAGATCGTGGACTTGATCTTTCCAATGGTTAAGAACAGGGAGCAAACTAAACTGTACTGGAGAAGAAATGCCGAGCAAATAGCCGAAGCCGCGAAAATGGGTAAGAACGTAGTTTATCTAACAGTTGGTGACCCCTCGTTATACAGCACGTGGATATACATACAAAGAGAGATCACTTCAAGGTATCCTGAAATTCACCTTAAAATTATCCCTGGAATACCATCTGTATTTGCCTTCGCGGCCCAGGCCAAAATTAGCCTTGCAGAAGGAGATGAAACCCTTGGTATTATTCCTGCATGCTATGACCTTGAAAAGGTAAAGCGCACAGCGAATTCCTGTGATACTCTCGTATTTCTAAAGGACGGCAGACATTTTGGTGAGGTCATAGAAATGCTTGGCAGCGCCGGCTTTTCTGATGACTCCATGATAACTATGGCTCAGGATGTCTCGGCAGGTGAAGAGGTGTTGAAGCGAAAAAGTCTAAAGGAAATTCGTCAGAATAAAGTGACGACCGAAAAATACTTCTCTCTCATGGTAGCAAAAAGAAAAAATGGAAGTTAACAAGATCGTTTATTTTGTAGGTTGTGGTCCTGGTGATCCAGAGCTTATCACAATCAAAGCCAAAAATCTGATAGAAAACGCGGACGTTATCGTATATTCAGGATCTTTAATTAATCCCAGGATTTTGGAATATGCAAAACATGATGCCCTGCTATACGATGCGTCACTAATTAGCAGAGAGGAGATAAGTCGATTATTGTCAGAGTCAACTAAGCACGACTTGCTCTCAATACGCCTGCATGACGGAGACCCCGGTATATTTAGTACTATTCGAGAGCAAATCGACTTGTTAGAGGATGGCGGATTACAATGCAAGGTAGTACCCGGAGTTACGTCCCTACTTGCAGCGGCTGCTGAGATGAATTTGGAGCTCACCCTACCCGGGGTTACACAAACGCTGATTGTAACTAGAGCAGAATTACGAACGCCGGTGCCGGCTCGAGAGCGAATCTCTGAGCTTTCAAAACATCGTGGTACTCTGGTTTTTTATCTTAGTGTCCACTTGATTGAAAGTATAGTCAAGGAGCTGCTTGAGGGCAATACTTACAATGAAGATACGCCCGCGGCAGTAGTATATCGAGCAGGTTGGGAAGACCAAGTTATAATCAGAGGAACTTTGACCGATATTGCAAAAAAAGTAAAACATGCCAGGATAATTAAGACCGCGTTAGTCTTCGTAGGAGATGTATTGGCACCAAGAAAGTACGAATATTCTAAAGTTTATGATGCTACATTTACTCATGGTTTTCGTAGAGGAGTCTAATACTATATTTCATTTCAAATTAGCATCACGATGTTGTACCTAGTTGTCTTGTGCCTAAATAGGTGAACTCTATTTCTACAATTTGAAAAATTCAGGCTCTTTATGGTGAATACTATCTAGAATACTTCGTCGTCTTTTTATGTGCGAGAAAGAATAATCCTGAAGGTTTAGCACCCTTGGTGCCAACGCTGCGGGAGAATGGAGATTTCTTATAAACTAACCCCGTACAGACTCCAGGGTAGGTGGTATGGATTTGCTGAGGTTTTCGCATAGCAAACAAAACAAACGTCCAATACCTAGTTATGCCTTCTATCCTCCATTCTCTGCAAAAGAGAAACTAAATGCATTTGACATTAAGAATTAACTAAAACAGTAATGCAGTAGTAACTGATTATTGTACGCTGTCCAAGAACTTAAAACTCGTTAATCACATTTCGAAGACCATGATAGGATTCAGTTGCCTCCAACGCCTCTTCGATATTAGACAAGGAATAGCTGTGACTAACTAAATCTGAAAGATCTATTCGACCTTTGGATACGAATCTGATTGCTTGACGCATCGAATCTGGTGTGGCACTGAAATTACCGATTATCGAAACCTGGTTATAATGAAGCCAGTTACTATCCAAAGATAAGGTAGTGTTTTTTGGCATACCTGCAAATACACTGATCTGTGCGTTCTTGCTAGTTATCTTTGTGGCCAAAGCCAAAGCCTGAGGATTGCTTGTGGCTATTATAACTAAACTAGCGCCGACACCTTTTGTGAGGCTGAAAACTTCCTTAGCAGTTGATTCCAATCTGTCGCTCGCAAGTAGCACATCACCAGCCCCCATGGATTTGGCTGCTTTCATGCGTGATTCAATTTTCCCTATGACAATGCTTTTTGTTCTCGCTAGGTTGAAAAGCTTCAAATGGATTAATCCTATTGGACCGTCACCAATAATACAGACAGAGTGGTCTTCATCGAGAGAATGCCTGTCCAATCGAGAAAGACCGTTGATGCAGCATGCCAGCGGTTCCAAGAGAGACGCTTCGCTGTCTTTCACGCCGCCGGGAATTGGAATAATGCCCCCGATTTGCAAGGTCGTGTTAGGCACCTGTACATATTCTGCAAAACCCCCATTAATGCTGGATCCTAGCTCTCTCAAATTACTACAAAGATTATACTGACCATTAGAACAATAGGCACATAGTAGGCAAGGGACAATTGGGGAGATGGCTACTCGAGTATTAGCGGCGATTGTTAAACCATTGGCAAGCTTGAAGTCGTCAATAGACTCAGCGCATATTTCATGCCCCAATATAATAGGAGGGTTGACTTTCTCGTGGCCATTTCTAAATACCCTGACATCGTATCCGCAGACCGCACAAGACTTTACCCGTAATAATTTAGTATTTTCAATTGATTTCTGGTCGTACAACGTTACCTGCCTACTAGAAATTTTGTTAGGTCCCAAAAAAATGGCGGCATTCATATGCTTTTGGGGACTAGACAACAAGCTTATACTGAAATGGATGAGGACGATTAATAATAAAAAGCATACGCGTATGGTGTAAACGAGTTTTAGCAAGCAATTTGCTTAGATTTAGGCTGCACTGTGGACTAGCAAGTTCGAAGTGCATTAAAGATCTGTCGGCCAGCCATCTATCCAATTGTCCAGTCATTCTAACGGTATTCTATAAAGTTCGTTTTGCTGTACTGCTTCCCACGCACCTGGTGCCGATGGTTTGTGTTGCGGTCTTGTGTTTTCACCGATTTGACTTACGATGATCTCTTGAGGTCTACCTGGAGGCCAAACCATAGCAACATAGTCTCCTACCTTACCGGCCTCATCTAGTATTGCCAATTGAATACTTTCTTCTTTAAACCCCTTCAATATGAGCTTATCAATCACATCTTTTAAAAGAGTGGTCTGTCCGTGAACTATCACATAAACATTATCTGGTTTCAGATTGTCAGTTCTTTGAATATCGCTTCCTATAAATTTGACTGGCGAGTCCTAACAATGAATTCTAACTGGTAAATAATGAAATAATATTAATTATTTATTAAAAAATACTAAAAAATGATAACCTATCTATTTGTCGCAAATTTCAATGGGGGTAGTATTATTTGTACACTCAAATCATATAGGCTTCCCATTGCAAATTACAATCCGTAGTAGTGTTACTAGTTCAAAGAAGGAATCAACCCATGTGGCCCATATCTTACCTACTTCTCTGGATTAAAACATGATCCCATGGCACTTCTCTACGTGGCCCCATACCAATCATAAAAGGTCTCTAGCCAAGTATATCCATCCAGATTGTTATGACATGCCAATGTGAAAGATCCAACTGCACCTAACGATTACGATAATGGTTATGTTGCCCCATAACTTTCAAGGTTTGCTTGTTCACATTGAAAGTATTTGTGTAGCATCAACATAATAGTGCTCAATGCTTTATAACCCAGTAGCAATATTCGATTCTGGAGTAGGATCATTATCAATAGTTCGCGAGTTAAAAAAGATAATACCAAGTGAAAATATTCTCTATTTTGCGGATAAGGCTCACTTTCCGTATGGGAATAAACCACATAATGCGTTGCGGAAGGTTATGGCTGGAACAGTGAACTATCTTGAACAATATAAACCAAAGATGATTATAGTTGCATCGATCACACCTTCCGTTCAGGTCTTGGAGGAAGTAAATTCACCAAGTGGTATTCCCCTGATAGGAATCAAGCCGCCACTAGAGGAAGCATCAAGGCTGACAAGGAAAAAACATATCGGAATAATGGGCACAACCAGCACTATTAGAAGTAAGGAGTTCGATAGTGAAATCAAGAGAAGAGTTCCACAACACATTTTCATTTCAAAGTTTGACGCATCTCAGGTAATAGAATTGATTGAAGAGGGTATCCACATTAGCAACGAAAGGAGAACATACGATACAATTTTTAGATTGCTTGATGAAAATTTGGATACAAAATTAGACGTAATGGTACTTGCAAGCACCCACCTTCCATTTATTAGGAACTATTTGGCCTCTTTAATGCCATCGGTAAAAATATTGGACTCGTCTAGAAATGTCGCAAAGCTAGTTAAGCGAATATTGACCACAAGAAGGATGCTAAAAAAAACCGGTACTGGAAGGCTTGAAATTCTCGTATCAGACAAAAAGCAAGAATTTGAGAGAACCATTCGCAACATGGGGTTCGCTCAGCCGGTGAAAGAGGTTTTCCTGACCTTCCAGTAAACAGCTTGAATTCAATCACGACCAATTTAAATAGAGTAGACCCTAAAGATTAGGCGCACCTAACGGTTTTTGAAATGACAAGAAGAGTGAGAGTTGGCATTGATGTCGGAGGCACATTTACAAAGGCCGTAGCTATTGACGTACTCGAAGGCGCAATACTCGGAAGCGCAGCCGTTCCAACGACTCATTCATCCATTCAGGGGGTTTCCTATGGTATATTGATGGCCCTATCTAAACTGATGAATGAATCTAAAATAATAAATTCTGAAATTGAATTGATCTCTCATAGTACGACTCAAGCAGTGAATGCGTTGCTAGAAGGGGATACAGCAAAAGTTGGAATCATTGGGATGGGTGTAGGATTGGAAAAGAAGAGTGTAATTAAGCGAACAAATATCGGAAATATCCCGTTGGCTCCGAATAAATACCTTAAAACTTGTTACCAATTCTTGGATACTTCAAAATACCTTAACGCTGATGATGTAAGAGATGCCACGTCTCAGCTCCGGAGAGAAGGTGCCGAGGTTCTGACTGTAAGCGAAGCCTATGGTGTAGATGACCCTAGCAATGAGCTTTTTGTTACTGAGAGATCAGAGTTGCCAAGCACAGCGGGTCATGAGTTATCTGGTATTTATGGTCTGGAAGTAAGAACACTGACAGCTGCTATTAATGCAGGAATTCTTCCAAAAGCAATTAATACGATTGGGTTTGTAGAATCAGCCGTTAGAAGTAAAAAAATTACGTCGCCCATAATGATCATGAAAGGTGATGGCGGTATAATAGATGTCGCTACATTTGGAAAGAAACCTATTTTTACCGTTCTTTCAGGGCCCGCGGCAAGTGTGGCGGGGGCTCTTCTTCATTTGCGAGTCTTGAACGGGATTTTTGTAGAAGTAGGAGGTACGTCTACGAACATTTGTGTTATAAAAGATGGAAAACCAGAAATGCGCTATGTAACTATAATGCAACATCCAACCTGTATCCGTTCTCTGGACGTTCGGGTTGCTGGTGTCGCAGGAGGATCCCTTATAAGATGGTCGGGTAGGAAAATAACAGATATCGGGCCTAGATCTGCACACATATCAGGTCTTCGATATTCATGCTTTGCTGATCCAGCCGATCTTGAGGGTGGACAAATAATTACTTTTGCACCCAAAGATGGAGATCCAATGGACTACGTGGCAATAGAGGTGAGCGGAGGAAGAAGATTTGCAATTACAAATACTTGTGCTGCAAATGCTTTAGGTGTAGTATCTATTTCAGACTATGTACATGGAAACACTGAAGCAGCACGCTTGGCCATGTCCATTCTGGGTAAGAGGATTGGTCGTTCGGCAGAAGAGACAGCAAGAATAATACTGAATAGATCTTCAAAGAAAATTCAAGATTTAATCGAACCTATGATAAAGGAATACGGATTAAAGAGAGATAAAGTTGTTATAATAGGTGGAGGCGGGGGAGCTGCAGTTCTTGTGCCATATCTTTCTGAAAAACTCAGTTTGCAATACAAAATTCCCGACTATGCTGAGATAATATCTTGTATTGGTGTTGCCGCCGCACTTGTTCACGAAGAAAGAGAAAGGACCATTGCCAGACCCTCAGCTGATGACGTTTCCTCTTTAATGCGTATGGTAGAGGAAGCTGCTGTTATGCGTGGGGCAACTCCAGAATCACTCAGTCTACAATCTATTTATATTCCCGAACGCTCGGTATTGAGGGCGACAGCTTCAGGAAATATTAGTTTAGACATTGGCTCTTCCAAGAGCAAGGAAATAAACGAAGAGGAAGCTAGGACCATGGCATGTGAACAGTTCGGGATGTCGGAAGGTGTGAACCGCATATTAGACACACAAAACTATCATGTGTTTGTGTGTGAAATTGATGAGAAAAAGCTGCTTCTGCGATCAAGGAAACGGGCGGTCCTTGTTTTTGACAGGTACGGTAGAATAAGGTTGTCTGCGAATAATGCAACTATATTAAATGGGACTCCAGAGGAGGTTCTAGAAAGGTTGCATTATCTACTTATTCAATCTGAAAAGCAAGTGGGAAAGTCTAGTGGACTCGCCCCCCAAATTCACATCCTTGATGGTTCAAAGATTGTAGATTTCTCTAGTCTGACGGCGAGGGAGCACGTATTGCAAGCAATCAAAGATGAGCTAAGATCAACAACAACTGAAAAAGTAGCAGCTGTAATTCACGTTACCTAGCGTCAGTTAATTGTTCAAGAATCATGTTGCAAGCAAATCATCTAAAAAAAGACCTCCGCGAGAGATTTATCGCATTATGATTTTCGTCCCAAATACTGTAACAGTTTCAGTAAGTTGATGTCATTGAATACATTAGACTGAGTTAAAGCGATGGTGGCTGATTGTGAAAGTGTGATGATAATCATTAAGGTTTTTAAGAATGGCATTAAACAATGCATTGATAAGAACATTATTTGAGAAAAGTAGATTCATTAATTGTTGCCGGACCAGCTTCACTTGAATTAGCTGGAAAAATTGCTTCACACCTCAGTTTAGAAATTATTACTGTGAATACCCAGATTTTCTCTGATGGCGAATTTAAAATCAAGATGTCAAATGTCAAAGGCAAGTGTTGTGCAGTCGTACAGTCTCTGTATCCGCCAACTGATCGTCACCTCGTGCAAGCACTCATGATCATAAAGAAATGCAGAGATGATAATGCCGATCATATATGTAATCTTGCGCCTTACATGGCCTATGCTCGGCAAGATCGAGCTTTTCTGGAAGATGAATATCCCAGTATGTCGCTTATTGCAAAATTGTTTGAATCGGTCGGCGCCAACCGCATGGTAACTCTGGATGTACACAGTCTAATGGCCCTTTCTTACTTTAGTATTGAAGTGGAAAATATATCTTCGATCCCTCTTTTCGCAAATTACGTTAAAACAAATATGCATCTCCACGAACCCCTTGCAGTTTCACCTGATTTTGGGGGAAAGGAAAGGATCGAAGAATTCTCGAAAATTTTAGGAGTTGATTATTTAGTCTTAGAGAAGTTACGTGACAGGTATTCAGGGGAGGTATTTATCAACAGCAAGGAAATCCCGGATATTGTGGCTAGTAGGGATATTATTATTTTGGATGACATTATCAGCACTGGTAGCAGCATCGTTAAAGCGACTGAAATTCTAAGGAGGAAGAGTTCTGGTAAAATTTACGTAATGTGTTCTCATTCTTTAATCAATGAAAATAATATTCGAAATATTCTAGATGCCGGCGTCGAAGATATAATCGCTACAAATTCTATACCTAATCGATTTGCGAAGATAGACATTAGTCCTGCTCTGGCATCTTGCATTCACAAAGGAATTTGAGAATTCCCCTCAAAAATAATGAAGGAGATGACTTCCAAAGATTGCCTGATAACTATAAAACCTTATTGTAAACAATGACATGCTATAAAAATGGTAGATATGAGAATTGTTTTCTTGGGTACGTCAGCTGCTGTTCCCACATCTACTAGAGGATTATCTTGTACTGTAATAGTACGTGGCGGCGAGTTACTCATTTTTGATGCTGGCGAGGGAATACAACAGAATTTCATCAGATCGCGATTGGGTATAAATAAGAAGATAAAAATTTTCATAACACACATGCATGCTGATCATTGTCTAGGAGCATTGGGGCTATTGCAAACATTGTCTTTACTGGGGAGAGAGGCTCCTGTCGATATCTATGGCCCGCCAGACTTTGCCGAGTTTGTAAGAGCAAATGTGAAAATCTTAGCTTTCGGGTTGATTTACGAAGTTCGTATTACTTCCATCAAAGCCGAGGGAGTGGTTGTCCAAGAAAAAGATTACTTTATCAGTTGTTGCAAAGCACAGCACATTATCCCAGCGTACGCGTTTTGTCTAAATGAATATGAAAGACCAGGGAAACTTGACATCAAAAAAATAGAGAAATTTGGCATCCCAGAGGGACATCTATATAAGAAACTTCAATCTGGTGAAGATGTAACCTATAAGGGTAGACGCGTTCTATCTGTTCGGGTTACTGGTCCAAGAAGACCGGGCCGAAAAGTGGGCATATCCGGGGACACTCGACCAACTGCCAGTCTCAGGAACTTTTTTCGAGATTGTGACTTGTTAGTATTTGATTCAACATACTCCCATGATGAGTTTCAAAAGGCCAAGGAGAGATTTCACTCTACGGCATCGGAGGCTGCAGTCTTAGCAAACGGGGCCGGTGTCAAAAAATTGCTATTAACTCACTTTAGCGCCAGGTATAAAGATACTAATCAACTTGTACGCGAGGCAAGTACAATTCACAATAATGTTGAAGCTGCTGAAGATCTGAAGATTATTGACATACCCTACACGGAAAGTTAATTGTAAAATATATATGGTCAATCTACATGGCAAGATTCTAATAGAGAATTCAATAGGTCAAAGCGGTGCATAACGAATACGAGACCCAATAACAGATGCCCTATCAAAGCTCGAATTAAGGTCCAATTGTATAATACTGGGGATGAGACTATTCGTTTCCACTCTAGAGCCGGGATTTAGTTATCTGATAATTATGTTATTTGTCATGGCAACTACATCGCTTAGTTTACCATAGAGGTTCAAGAAGTAAAGACCTCTATCGGTTGTTCTAAACACCCTTCCTTCTTCTTGATAATAAATCAGACCATTTTCCTGTAATAATGAAAGATATTCTTTAAGATGCTGATATGAAAGGTATGCCTTGTAGAGAATCTTTTTTTGCGTTACTCCGTCCTTACGGGTGGCGATATCTAAAATAAGGGAAATTATTTCAAGTCTGCTTCTATGCTTCATACCAATATAGTGCAATGCACCGTGAATAAATGAATCATCAATAAAAATTATGGTAATATATAATGATTGTTTGATCGATTCCTCATTTCAAATAGTTTTTATAGGTTATCTTTTAACTATCATATTCCTCGTTCGGAAATTAGGCGTTACTGGATCCTAGTAAATAGCAGAAGATGATTTGCATAAGATTAGCTAAACTAAAAGAACATGTGGTTATCCAAAATAGTCGAAAAAGTCGAGAGAATAGATCAGGTGTCCGCATATTGAAGTGCTGTTACAGCATGTATGAACATTAGTTGTTATTATTTTGATTTCCACCTCGAATCATTTGTAAATCTGATAATAATTCACTATCCAAAATACTAAGATACTACGTTAGTCACTAATGGTTAATGGCCAATGCCTATCATTCTTGAACCTGGTATTGGTTCGTCTTCAACCAACATCTTAAAATATTATTGAATATAACTTGAGATAACATCTCCCATGCAGTGATAACGGTTGAAAGACACCAAACATAATATTGCAATTTTTGATACCTTTAAGACAAGGAAGGATAAGTATACTGGAGAGGCTAAGAGACAGCGAGGCATCATAGCTCATCTAGCTATTGAGCAGAGTCCTGAATTTCGAACTAGAACCTCCATTGCACACGTCATAGCCAAGAAACATGGTATCTTGTGGCAAAATATTTACTCCGGTATTTTCAGAGACTTAGATGAAGCCTTGATTCCCTCAGGCGTAATTAAGGAGGGAGGAAGGCTTCCGCTCCGGAGAGGTCCCCGTGCACTCCAGCTTGAGGGAGTTCCCTTTTATGAACTCACAGAATCAGGCTTGTTAGTCGCCTCTTCGATCGAAGAATTAGGTGATGACAGGGTCAATATATTGGAGAAATATTTGGGATCATTGCCAGCAAAAGACACCACAGAAACCTCAATTATAGCTGGCCTGTTGCTGCTGATAAAGAAAGCACCAGGCTTTGCCTTTAAGATAGTAAACGAATACATCTATGCTTACAGCAGCGGACTGATTGACAATATTGCGCCGCTAGATATTGAGAAACTAAGGGGTGTTATTTCAAAACAGGCTTCAATTGAAAAGGAACTTATTGAAGCATTTATTAGAATGGAAAATAGTCATAGAGAAGTAGTAGAGAGGTTTTTCTGTGAAATTGGTTAGCATTTTCGCTCCTACGCTGACTAGATGTGGTTTAGCTATTTATAATTAATTTCAAGTATTTATGTCAACTTCTTGGTATACCCCGTGGTAACAGATTTTATTGGGAAAAAGATGGTAGAGAAAGATTTGTTTTCACCTTGGAACAGCGACTTTAAATGGAACGAAATCATTTGTCATGAAAACACATGTGGAACCTACTGGGTACAATATCAAGTTGTTTTCAGCCGCTTGTTTGCAAACAGAACTATCTTCGCAATCCTCATCTTGGTCTATAGTTTATTTTATTTTACCTAACGATTGATCAGGATGATCATTGTCATCCTCCGCGAATGTTATTCTTGTCGACAATAAAAAGGAAGTGCATATCAATAAAAGTATAAGCTTAGCCGCTAAAACAATTGAAACCACCTTCATAGTTAAAATGGAAGACATATAGTATATCAGGAATTCTTTAGAGTCATTATTAACAAAAATTGATTACATTTTGGACGCTAAATCTTCGGTCACATTATTATGTTTTCATATCATCAAGAATTAGGTATAATATGATACTGTTCATTGATTAAATGGTTTCATTCAATTAATCCTTTAAATGTGGCCATTCATAGACCCTAATATCATAAAATTAATGGATATACTTTGTTACTCATTGGCACAGCTTCTAACAGTATCATATCGAATGGTCTACTGCCATTCAGCATCTAACGTACGAATTATTGTAACCACTATTTTTGATGCTAAGAGTTGGTGTTACGTTTAGTCCAGTACAATGGGCTTTTGGCCCCGACGCAAGTTACAGCTATGGTAAATATATATTTGTACAATAGGGTTCAACATGTTCCATGACATATTTTAAAAATGAGAAAGTCCCTCCTGTTTCCATAATTACGAAGTTTGGTAGTCTAAAAATCTTACCCATTCGGGAAACCAAAGTTCGTGTTCGGAAAGTCCTATGCCTCTTGCCAGAATTTTTGGAGAATTATAGTAGACAGCATCTGCCCCAATCTCCTTTGCAACTTTCTTGTTGAGATCATCTACATTCGTGACGTCGCCTACAAACTTGTTTGCAATTAAATCCCTATTTTGTGTATACAGTCCTACCTGTCTACCATCAATGGTGACAACGTAGCTGACAATTACTTCAATACGTCTAGCTCCAGCGCGTCGTAGGTAATGGATGGTTTCTCTTGCAGTACCACCGGTCTGAATTGTACCTTGTATTGTTGCCACATTTTTTTCCTTGACTAGCCCCTCTATGACAAATTTCAGCGAATTACCCGTAGTAAGTAGTTTATTCTTGCTAACTTGCTCTGAAAAATCAATCATGTGATCAGAGTCATCATATCTGTCCTTGATGATACCTTCTGAAAGCTCAATATTCGTATATCGCTTTTGGAGTTCAATATTGAAGCCCAAACCCATAGGACGAGTGTAATCCGGCTCGGCAAAAGCTGATTCAATATCTAAATCTTTAGCTAAGAAATTTGCCTGCTCTTTGCCTATATCCTTTCTAATAGAATATAAACTTCTGCCGAAAAGTGTGGATGCAACATGGCTTTCTCTTATAAATTCAAATGGATCAATCATCGTTGTGCTATTTGGTAGTTCCGTGACAATATCTAAACCTGAATCTCGATTCAATTTAAGTAACTGCCCAGGCTTTACGTCCCGGAAGTCTAAATCTACAAAAGAAGTGCGTAAGGAATTTTCCGATGCTATCATGTTCAATGATCCTTCCTTGCTTGTGGCAGCTACAAGTGGCTTAAAACCAGTGCTATTTCGATATGCAAAAATTTCATTGTCTAACTTTGTTATCAAATTACCTCGTAAGTGTCGGTCAAGAAATTGGATGGCACGTTCAGGATAGTTCTTATTTATCAAAAGTTTCGTGAAGATGTGGCATATTTTATACAGAGAATCAGAATCTCTTGCGTGGCCAATTTCCGGATGCAGATATAATTTCTCTGTGTCTACAAAAAAACCATCAAGTGCAACATGAATAACGTCGAAACTATGGAACTGAGGGGACCTTTTAGACAAGTATCCTATTGCATTATTGCCACGTAATTTCTCCTTATTGGCAATTCTCACTAGGATTTCGTCAGTTGGTAACGACCCTTCTTTTGCCGAAGCATTATTACCTACAATCATCTTCCAATAGGCTTTCCCCCTGTGTTGAAGCAGACGCATCGAATGTGCAAGAAGTCCGATTATGGAGTGGTTATCCTCAGTGGATTGCATACTATTAAGGGCAACGATTCCGGCCAATCCTAATGACCTGCTGCGTCTATGTTGCTATCAAATAAAAATCTTGAATAGTAGGCGTTCTTCTTCTAAATCTAAGATTACATTTTCACTCTATAGATTTCATAGTTAACGTCTAGATTCCAAGCAATTTGCAATCAACGATAATAATGAAGTCAGATCCTCAACAATTTAAACTGGGTCTATACACGATATATTGATGCTTCTTGGCTTGATTGGTAAGGCCAATGTCGGCAAGTCGACATTCTTCAATGCTGCCACCGACCTTGACGTTCGTAGCGGCAATTACCCCTTTACGACTTTAGCGCCGAATGTTGGAATCACTTATGCTAGAATAGGATGTGTGTGCAGGGAGTTTGGAATTCAAGATAACCCCATAAGTTCCTTATGCATTGATGGGACGAGATATATCCCAGTCAAGTTACTGGATATTGCTGGTCTTATTCCAGGCGCTTCCAAGGGAAAAGGTCTCGGCAATAGGTTTTTGGATGACGCGAGGCAGGCTGACGCACTGATTCATGTTGTAGATGCAGCAGGATCCACTGACGCCGAAGGAAGACCTATAGTCCCTGGAACAGGCGATCCCATATTTGATGTCCAGTTTGTTGAAGAGGAACTCGACCAATGGCTTGCATCCATCTTACAAAGAGACTGGACTAGTTTGGTCCGAGAAGTGAGTAACCAAAGCACAAAACTAGAGCACGTTATTGCCACACGACTATCAGGGCTTTCCATCAAGGAATCAGAGATTGCTAGCACTACTGCGGAATTGGGCCTTTCACGGACAAGAGCATCTAATTGGTCGGATAATGATATACTCAGATTCTGTAAGAAACTCAGAGAAAAGTCAAAACCCATCGTGATTGCTGCAAACAAAGCTGATTTACATTCAGCACAGCACAATATTCATAAGGTTAAAAATGTAAGGGAGAACGTTGTTCCATGCTCATCTGAACTTGAATTGTTACTCAGGCATGCGACAAAGAAGAAAAAAATTGAGTACTTGCCAGGAGACAGTCATTTCAGGATTAAGGAGGCTGCATTATTAAATGAACAGCAAAAGAAAGCTCTCGATATGACTAGTATCTTTCTTTCGAAATATGGATCTACGGGCATTCAAGAAATTATTAATTTGACAGTATTTAATTTATTGAAACTCATAGTAGTTTATCCTGTCGAAGATGAATTGAAACTCACGGACAAGAGGGGAAATGTTCTACCTGATGCCCATTTGCTGCCCGCTAAATCTACCCCTAGAGATTTGGCAGAGAAGATTCATACGGACTTAGGTAAAGGTTTCTTATACGCCATTGATGTTCGCAGTAAAATGAGACTAGGAGCAGATTACAAGCTCCAAAACAATGATGTGATCAAAATTGTTTCAGCCGCAAGTAGCGGGAGGTAAAAATCTTAACAAATGCTATGTCTTGGTATAGAGAGTACTGCTCACACCTTTGCCGCGTCGATTATAAAATATACGTCTACTGAAAGTTCTCTAAAAAACATTAACTTAAGGAATTTGAAAAATTCCTATGCAAGGATTCTATCCGATAGTCGTGACGTGTATTTCCCCCCAAAGGGTTCAGGAATCCATCCGAGAATTGCTTCAAGACACCATGCGGAAGTATCTGCGGATATTCTGAAACAGTGCATCAAGGAGGCCGGACTTAGTATTTGGGATATAGATATTATTGCTTATTCGGCTGGTCCAGGTTTAGGCCCGTGCTTGAGAGTAGGAGCCGTTATTTCAAGAATGCTGGCTTCTTTTTATAAAAAGCCCATAGTACCTGTTAACCATGCATTAGGGCATGTCGAGCTTGGCATGATGCTTACCTGCGCAGACGATCCCCTTGTATTGCTCGTTTCTGGAGGTCACACTATGATTCTCGCTTTTTCACAGAAAAGATGGAGGGTATTTGGTGAAACACTTGACATTACTATTGGAAACCTTCTGGATCAATTCGGACGAGCGAATGGTTTTTCATCGCCTTGTGGTGATCAAATAGAAAAACTTTCGAGTAGGTCATCGGGACCTTACATCCGTCTCCCATATGCGGTAAAGGGAAATGATGTTTCCTTTTCCGGACTACTTAGCGCGGCCAAGAGGCTTGCGGAGAAGCGAATGAGAGACGGACAGGACTTTGCTGAAGTGTGCTACTCCTTGCAAGAGACGGCCTTTGCTATGATAACGGAAACAATAGAACGAGCGATCTCATTTACCGGCAAGAAAGAAGTATTGGTAGTGGGAGGAGTAGCAGCTAACAAAAGGCTAAGAGAAATGCTCGAGAATGCATGCGAAAGACATTCATCAAAACTCTTCATCTCACCTAATAAATTTGCTGGAGATAATGGTTGTCAAATCGCATGGGTCGGGATCATCGACTTCCTATTTAGAGAAAAGGAAATTGAAATAGAGAAATCGTTTGTACACCAGTCATGGAGGGTAGACACTATAGACGTCAACTGGCGAGCGACCTAGGACGTGTCTGGATGATTTATATTCTCAATTTGTTTCTTTATTAGTTTCGCCCACCTGCCAGGACTGAGCACTCCAAATTTATAGACGTGTTCTGCAACATAAATTGCCACTTTTGCTATAACAAATCCTTGGGATTCGACCTTCAAGATCTTGTTCAAATCTATATCCAGGAGTAACTCCCCCTCTTCCTTCCAAAATGTTGCCACCTTGCCTTCTGTCTTCTCGAAGAGTAACCTTTGGGTGGTCAATGTCAGAATACCATTTTTGAGACGGTCTTCTGCGCAGTCTTCCTGGAGAATTACTTTCTCTCCTAATCTGAGAATTTCTGCGCGCACATTTTTATTCTGTCAGAATCTCAAATATAACACTATTGCAGACTTCATTCCATGTTTTGAGTAAAGGTGCTGAAGCTGATATATATCGTACCAGATGGTTCGGAAATAATGCAGTGTCTAAAGTTCGAGTTAAGAAGCCATATCGCCAAAAATTACTCGACTATGAAATTCGAAAGAACCGAACCCTCCGCGAAGCGACAATGCTATCTATTGCGAAGGAAATAGGAGTTAGGACACCTTTCGTTTATTTTGTCGATCCCATTTCAGCAGAGATAATAATGGAATTCATAGAAGGCAAAAACTTAAAAGAAAAAATGAATGAGAGCCTCGCCTTAGAAATGGGTAGATGCACGGGTCTGTTACATACGAATAATATTATCCATAATGATTTGACCACGTCTAATTTTATTAAAGCTGCAAATAATCAGCTTGTACTGCTTGATTTTGGATTATCCTTTTTATCGGGAAGACTCGAGGACAAGGCGGTAGATATACGATTAGTTAAAGAGGTCTTTTTCAGCTCGTACGTGTCCATATGTGACCTAGCATTTTCAAAATTTCTATTAGGTTACTCATCGGTCATAGGTCAAAAAGCTATGAGGGCCACCCTAAAGAAAGTCCTTGAGATTGAACACAGAGGCAGATATTCGAGGATCGCATAGTGCGAGCAACACTTATCCTGCACGAGATGAAGATTAAGTTTGCCAACTAGACAGACGCATATTTTAGAAATTGCCATCCTGATGACAAGGTGGAAACGCAACACTAATTTAGTGACAAAATATTATTAGGATTGTCTATCGGTGTGTCCTTCCTAATAGTCAGAATCACACCTTTAAGAATATTTTGGATCGATCATTTAATTTACAGACTCAATCACAGTTATCTGTGAAATCCATAATATTTGCTAGTTCCAACAAGGACAAATATCGTGAAGTCAAATCGCTCCTTTCTGTCTTCAACACCGACGTACAATTTGTAGAAAAGAACTTGATTGAAATCCAAGCAGATTCAATGGAAGTCATTGCGTTGAACAAATCACATCATGCATTCTTGGAAATCTCAGAACCCCTAATTGTTGAAGATGACGGCCTATTTATAGAAGAACTAAATGGATTTCCTGGACAATATTCTTCCTTTGTTTTCAAAACTATAGGGAATATGGGAATTATAAAGCTGCTGAGTAGCACAAACTATAGATGTGCACAATTCAGGTCAGTATTTGCCTTTAACGATGGTAAAAATTCACTTACGTTTAGCGGTGAGACAAGAGGCACCATCGCAAGGAAGGTGACTAAGGGGGGATGGGGATACGATCCTATATTCATCCCAGAAAACTCAGAAATGACCTATGGAGTATTAGATATTAAAGGAAGAAAGGAGTCTTGGTCCCATCGGGCCACGGCATTAAGAAAATTTGGTGAATGGTTTAGACATAATTCTTCATAGCAGGATAAAATGAGTTTCGTGGGAGATGCAAGGTTAAAGAAAACCCAAATAGGCTTTAAGAGAACAGAGGGATTCCTGTTAACTCTTAAATGCACTACAATAATAAAACCAAACTCTTAATTTGGCGTAGCCAGATAGAACCGTTTAAATAATTACAAAACCAGCGAGGTAGCATCTATTGTGTGTAAAAGAATAAAAAAGTGCCGTAACAAATGAATTTGATGAAGATAGACAATTGTGAGTTTCCAGAAGATCTTCTTTATGATATGGAAAATTTCGTTTGGGCAGATTTGAAAGCGACTAGCGGAATTACGATTGGCATTTCTACCTTACTTTCAGCCATTTCGGGCAGACTATCTGCTATCACTCTTAAGGATGTAGGCACACATATACAAAAGGGAAAACGCCTTGCGACTATCGAGAGCAACACGTATTTCGGGGTTGTCCGCGCGCCGCTTTCAGGCAGAGTTCTCGAGGTAAATGAGTCTATTCTTCGAAAACCAAAATTAGTAAATGACTTCCCTTATTCTGAGGGCTGGTTCGTTAAAATGGAGCCATTGTCCATTGACAAAGATCCCACCAACTTGCTGTCAATTGGAAACTGTCATGATACGGCTAAGGCACTAATCAAAGACTTGCATATAAGATGTTTTGTAGCATATCCTGACTATGAGATGTTCGAGATCGGAGTTGAGTGTGCCGCGACTCTGACAAAGTTAGACGAGTTGATTCCGAAAATAAAAATTGGAGAGATTGTACACTTGGTATCGGATGACAAAACGGCAAGTGTAGAAATGATAAGATGGTCCGAGGGTAGTGGGCAGTCAATACTAGAAACTAGGCCTGAGGGTAACCTAATGCATTTCATAGTCAGAAGGAATAAGTAATCTACCGGCAGAATGGTATAGGATCAAAAAGTAGAATGTAGTTTCAGCTACTTCTCGATTGGATTTGCAATCATATTACCCCACTCCGTCCACGAGCCATCATAATTCCTTACGTTCGGATATCCGAGCAGGTATTTGAGAACAAACCAAGTGTGCGAAGATCTTTCACCTATTCTACAATATGCGATGATATCCTTTTCGGGAACTATGTACTTATTCTTGTACATACTTTCCAGCTCATCCCTGGATTTGAATGTGCCATCCTCCTTTACAGCTTGTGCCCATGGAATATTCTCTGCACCAGGAATATGGCCTCCCCTTTGTGCATGTTCAGTTGGATATTCAGGCGGTGCGAGGATCTCTCCGGTAAATTCCTTCGGACTTCGAACATCAACCATTCTCACCTTTTCTCTTTGGTCCAAGGCTTTTTTCACCTCTCCGAGATATACTCTAATTTTTTCGTCAGGAGCAGAAGCTCTAAAACTCCCTCTGGGAAGGTTCGAGGGAACATCCTTGCTTAAAGCCCTATCCTCTTCTAGCCATTTTTTTCTTCCACCATTCATAAGTCTTACATCCTTATACCCGTAATATTTGAAGACCCAAAAGGCAAAGGCAGCAAACCAATTGTTAAAGTCCCCATAAAGTATCAAAATTGTATTTTCATTCAAGCCAGCATCTTGTAATAGTTTCTCACATGAATCTTTTGACAGAACATTTCTGAGAGTAGGATCGTTAATGTCCTCTTTCCAATCGAACAATACTGCCCCCGGCACATGACCCAAAAGATAGTTCGCTCTGGGATCATAATCCACCTCGGCTATTCTAACATTTGAGTCCTTCAGGTGATCCTCGACCCATTGGGTGTCCACCAATACCTCTGGGTGTGCATATTCCATAAGGTAATGAAGGTGAAGGCAGTATATATTATGCTATGCTTTAGAAAACTGATCGACTACCCAGTGACGACTATTCCAGCGTTTTGGCGGAAAGCCATCTGTTTATGAACTCCCTGCCTTTGGTAGTTAGTCTATAAATTTTATCAGGGTCAATGCCTACAGCAAAATCACTATCGAGTTCACGAACGAATTCCGAGGCCATCACCTAGGAGTTTCATTATTAAAATATCATTATTTCCCGATAGCGACAATGTAATTTCGTTTTCATTAGGCCTACTTGCAAAATTACCACCTACCTTTTCAAGATTGAAACGTGGATCAAGGAAGCCTTCTATTTTAACTCCGCTGTCCCCGGACACTGTGACCGGGATGACACCAGACTCCTTTGGAGTTATCTCAATCCCTTTCGAAGATGATAATTCCGGTATATCAATTAAGCGACCTCTAAAAATTATGTGACCACAACTTAGTTTTTTCTTTATAAAAACCGGGTCACTTTTAACATCGACTATTTCTCTTTGTGCATTACAGAATGAACATTATTCTATGCCCCTTGACATGCTAGACTACACAAAAGCCCAATATATTGTGCTTTAGCATACGGTTATTACTGAATATACCTTTTGGTGTAGCGGCCTTGATTCTGTAAGACGACTATTCTCGATATTTCACTCTCGTCCATAATAAAGAAACTAGGAAGTTTATTCACGAGATAATCTACAAAAGTTCTTATCTCACTCATTTCCAGCATATTGTTCTTTTCTAAACGCTGCACCGACATTCCTATATGCATATATGACTTAATTTCTACAAAATGTGGATTTGCTCTAGATACAATTTGGGCAAAGTCCTCCGCATTGCTAATTTCTTCATTATAGCCTCTAATCATAGTCATTCTTAGAACCGTTCTAGTCCTCGCATTCGCCAGAAATTCGAGGCTTTCACACCACCTTTCCCAGGCATCCTTGTGACGAGGTCTATTAATCAAGTGAAACATTTTCCTATTAGTTGCGTTAGTCGACAGATAAAGCTGGGTAGGCAACGCGTCCTCATCGTCAAGTCGCCTAAGCATAGCCGGTTCTTGACCATTTGTTACTAGGAAAATAGATCTGGTGGCTTTGAGACTCTTTAGATATTTAATTAGCTGTGGTAGTTTGGGGTACATGGTAGGTTCACCAGACAATGATATAGCGTAATGGGTAGGTAACAAACTTTCATCGAGCTTCTTCTTGTCATTTTTTTGGTTCCCATAGAACCCAGAAAGGAGCCGCTCTCTTTCCTTTATCAAATTGTTAACAATTACATCTGGTTCATCAACTAGATGAGATGGCATTTGCAGAGTATCGTAAAACTCAGTAGGTCTCCAGCAGTAAACACATCTATTTTCGCAATTCATTGCAGTAGGTGTCATTTCCATGCATCGATGAGTTGAAATTCCGTAAAACTTGTGTTTGTAGCAATTTCCTTCATCCGCAAATGATTTTTTTGTCCAATGACATAGTTCCACAGCGGAGTGGTTGTACACCCCGTATTTTGCCTTCTGTAATTTCGACTTGGTCAGTGGAGATATGCTTATCAGATTATTGTCTTCAGTATGAGAGACATACTCGTCAGAGCAACTCATTTACGAATCCTTTGATGACGGGAAATTTAAAGTTTGCAACAGAATGCAGCTAGCTTCCACTTTAGATTTGAGAATACATGCTATGCCTTGAAGATCGATTGATCGACCGATATCCTTTCTCGGAAGTATTGAAGAATAATTCCATTTATCTTAGCGAGGCAGAAAATTACGAGACACTCGTGGGTATTCAAAACTCCTACATGTCCCATGATGAATAATTATCACAGGCACATCAAACATCAAAAATATTTCCATTAGCCAGTAGCAAAGTAATAGATTGAATAAGTTAACATCACAGACCTAATGGCACTCATCTCAGTTATAGACTTTTGTACCAGCCTTTTTAGATATTAGGAGATGACGGTAAATACTAACGATATCATGAGAATAGGCCTCGATCTCGTTGGTTGGAATAGGATTCCACACGATAGTGCAATTCACGTTAAAGGCAATAGTATTCAGAAGGCGCTTATTACAATAGATGTTTCCACCTCCGAACTCTTCCTGGCAAAGAATATTGGTTGCGACGCGGTGATAGCACACCATCCGATTGGGGCTTCGTCTATGGAATTCCACAGAGTGTTCGATAGACATGTGCAATTTATGGTCCAAAATGGTGTCCCAGATAATGCAGCTAGGAGTGTTGTGAAAAGACTAAAACGCAGAATTCAAATTAGATCTCATGCAAATATCTACAAACAAGTTGTAGACGCTGCAAAAATTCTGAAAATGCCCCTAGTAAATATCCACCAACCCTGCGACGAATTCATGCGAAGAACCATTTTAGGAAAAATAAAAGACTACAAAAAAGATCATAAGATTTCAGATCTCTTAAAATTAGTAGACGAGATTCCGGAATTTAAGAAAGCTGTGATTAGACCGATCGTAGTACTTGGAAGCATAAAAAGTAATGTGGGTCGTGTCGCATTAGTTGTTGCGGCGGGAACAAATGGAGGTTACCCAATCGCCAAATTATATTATGAGCATGGGATCTCAACTGTTATTTATCTCCATATCGACCCAGTTGACGCAGCGAAACTTAACGACGAAAAAATACGAGGAAATCTCATTATTCTAGGGCATTTGGCTGGTGACTCGATTGGCTTAAACGCCCTGGCAGACAAGATAGAATTGGAAGGCGTGGAAACAGTTAGAATGGGCATCATTTCTGGGTCAAAGAACAGATAAAAACTGATAATGGTTTAGCACATTGAACTGGTTTCTAGTTTCGATTGAGAACCATATAAATAGAGTTGTTAACCATGATAACTAAATTTGCGGCCTTCGTAGTATAGCCTGGTCAGTATAGGCGGCTGTGGAAGGTGATACGATAAAATATGGTTGAGTCTGCCTGCAGAGACCGCTTGAGGAGGGTTCAAATCCCTCCGAAGGCCCTTGTTACTTTAATTGAATCAGGTACTTCCACCCTGTCATCGTATGGTATTTCTGGCAAAGAAATGATCAATAGTAAGATAATCTTTATCCTCTATTCGCGATCCAACTTTAAATACAAAACGTGATTAATGGTGCCGGAGACGGGATTCGAGCCCGCGACCTTTCGATTATGAGTCGAACGCTCCAGCCAGGCTGAGC
>WUUC01064456.1_pt1 | contig 44574 bp, 68 predicted proteins | sample 6278441 | NCBI WGS metagenome assembly WUUC01 (sample SAMN13675441, study PRJNA597444) | soil metagenome | isolation source: soil | place: USA: Washington | collected 2017-10
TTGACCCTGATCGAGTGCTTGGTGGCCGACAGCGCCACCACATCCCCGCCGCAGCCGAAGACGTCGGCGTACTTGGTGACCAGGTCGATCTCCCACACCTTCACATCGTCGTGGTCGACGACCAGCCCGGCTGTCGACACCTCAACCTCGTGCTCCTCCAGGTACAGGCCGTCGAGGTTGTCGCGGGACCGGATGATGGCGGCGGCGACAGCCGGATCGGACCGCGCCTCCTCCAGGTAACCCTGCCGCCGGCCTACATCGCCGGTGCGGGCCATGTGCCGGTCGTAAAACGCCAGGATGTCCACGTCAGCCAGACCCGGAACTTCCGTCACCGCTCAGCCCTCCCCGGGTCCGGGCGGCGGCCAGCCGCACACTGTCACGAGGGCCCGGCTCGTTGATCGGCAAGTCGGAGAAGTCGGCAGCGGTCAACGGGCGGCCGAGCCGCTTCTCCAGGCAGCCGATGCACAACACATCCGGCTGACCGATCCGGACCCACAACTCGTCGAGCACCATGTACCACTCCCAGGTGCCGGCGTGGCTGCAGCCGTACTCGGGCGAGCACTCGGTGAACGGCGGTGCGTTACACGGCGCGGTGTCGGTGCCACAGTCGACGCACACACGCGGCTCCTCCTCACCGTCGGGGATCCACTTCCACGGTCCGACGACGGTGACAATGCCGCGGTGGAGCACATCGACGTACTCGACGTGCTCCACCGCCGCGAGGAAGGTCGCAGCGTTGTCCGCGGCCCCGGCCGCATCGACATCCACGGGCAACTCGATCCGCTCGACGGCGGGCCGTCCGGGCCCGCGTTGGGCGTTGTAGGTGACGTGTAGGGCGTGCTGGATGGTCACGTCGGGCGTCAACATGTTCACGTCACCGCCGTAGAGCGCGGTGAGGACCTTGCGGACGGTGTCGACGGGGACGTCGGCGTCGCGGGCGAGCCTCGCGGCGAAGACGTCCGCGGTGGTGTCGCCGTTGGTGAACAGGTCGGCGCTCACCGGGACCCCCCGTCGAACTGCTCCACGTGCTCGGAGATGACCCGGACCACTCGGTTCGCCATCTCCAGGGTCGCCAAGCGCCTGGCCCGCTGGCGCCGTCCGAAAGCGGTGTGGTCGTCGTCCAGCTCGGCGATTTCGTCGACAGCGAGGGCTTGCTGTTCTCCGCACTGGCCGAGCGCGGCCCGTAGCGCCAGCGCGAGGACGGATACCGGGTCGTGCGGGTTGTCGTCGCTGAGGTAGCGGACGAGCCGGTTCATTGCCGGCTTCGGGTTCATTGCCGGCTTCGGGTCCCTGACGAACGGGGTTCGGAGTTGTCGGACCGTGTCGGGATTCGGTGTGGCGGTTGAGTCGGTCATGCCGAACACGATACACGGTAGCGTGTTACGTGTCGACTGTGCCAACCGGGCCCATTCCGGCAATTGCTATCGATCTTGTGAACGCGTTGACCTGCGCAAACGTGTCACAGGTACGGGTACGGGGTATCCGTACAGCGATGGATCATGTTAACATTACTTATGCGTAGGGCGATTCTGTGGTATAAGCAGGCCTGCGCAATGTGTTCGACTTACTCACGCTCCACCCACCCGCCCCCACGGAGGCACCGAGTGGTAAGCCAAGAACCGCAAGATCAACCCGGAGAGCGCAAGCATGACTGGCAGGTTCCGAACCGGGCTCGGGCGGTGACCCGTAGGTGCACCGTGTGCCGGTTGTGGGAGACGCCGTTTAGCCGGTCGCAGCCCTGCGGGGATCCGGCGGATCCTCTCGACCGGCCTGTTGAGGGTGGTGGCTGAGTGACCGGCGAGGTGGAGGTGTTCGGCGGTGGGGACGATCGGGGTGGCCTGGTCGTCCCCACCGCCGTTTCCGGGGAGATCGTCGACGCGGAGCTGGTTGAGCCGGGCACCGTGGACCTGGTGCTGGTCGGCCGGCGGGCGTTGGCGGCCACGCCGCACAACCCGGATGACTGGATGGATCCGGAGACGGAGGAGATGCTCGCCGACGGCATGGCGGAGAACACCGTGCTGGCGATGGAGCGGGCGTTGGGTGCGGCGATCTGGTACTGCTCCGGCCGTCCCGGTCATCGGGTGGTGGAGCACATGCCGATGACGGTCGCCACCGTCTGCAACTGGATCAAGGACCATAAGCGGATGACGAAGGCGAACGGTGACCTGGCCGGCCGGCGGGGTAAGCCGTACTCGCCGAAGACGGTGCAGCTGCGGGTCTACCTGATGGCGACGATTTGGAAGTTGAAGGGGCATCCGTCGCCGGTCGGGCATCCGAAGGTGCAGAAGATGCTCAAGTCGTACGCGAAGTGGTACAGCGCGCAGGGGTTCACCGCGGACCAGGCCCACGCCATCTCCTACAACGACACCGTCACGCTGATCCGGTCGGCGAAGGGGCACCAGTACGGCGGGCAGCGGAACCGGGCGATGTGGGCGCTGCAGCGTGACACCGGGATGCGGGTCAGTGAGCTGTTGGCGCTCGATGTGGAGGATGTGGTGTGGTCGGTGCCGGAGTGGGCACCGCCCGGGTACAGCGGCCCGATGAACGCGACGGTTCGGATCCGGAAGTCGAAGACCGACCAGGAAGGTGCTGGTCGGCCGGTCGGTGTCGAGTATGTGCCGTATGTGACCGATGAGAAGACCGGTGAGCCGAAGCTCGACGCTGACAAGCGGCCGATTTTGCATCCGGAGGTCGACGTCGACCCGGCCGGGTTGTTGTGGACGTGGGTGCAGACGCTGGCCGGGTTTGGGATCACGTCGGGGGCGTTGTGGCCGGAGGTGCGGGGGTACCGGGATCACAAGGACGGGACGCCGACGGGTCGGGTGCTGGCCGGGACCCGGCTGGCGTACGAGATTTACGAGATGCTGCTGAAGCGGGCCGCGAAGAAGGCCGGGATCCACGTCGATCCGGTGAGTGGGGAGAAGCGGCGGATCACGTCGCACATGTTCCGGGCGGGGCACATCACCACGTCGTTGGACGAGGGTGAGCCGGTGGAGAAGGTGGCGATGCGGACGGGGCATTCGCCGCGGGGCAGCATCCACGACTACTACCGGAATCGGCGCAGGTTCGGGTCGGCGAATACGGGGGCGCAGACTCGGCGGCGTCGGGCAGTGGGGCAGGTTCAGGCACCGGCACCGCCGGGTGCCATCCCCCCGTGAGTGCGTATACATCGTAGACAGGCACGTATACGATGTATACGTGCCTACAATCCCACCCGAACCGTCCGAATCGGACGCCCCCCAAAGTAAGGCGCGCACGATCGTCAGCACCCGGCTGTCGAAAGCCGGCGTCACCGCCGTTGACGCCCTCGCCACCGCTGAGGAACGCACCAGATCACAGATGCTGCGCATCCTCATCAAGGAAGCCATCGACGCCCGCCGCTGGCGCTCGCGGTGACGGCGAGCGGCTCCGCTGTGCAGGTGTGGCGGGCCTGGCTGCCGGCCGTGGAGAGGGCCCTGTTCGTCCCCGGCCGGCGCGGGCCGAAGATGTTCGTTGCCTGCCGCTGCGTCCGGTGCGGGACACCGTTCACGATCTGGAGGCCGATGGAGCAGGCGATCCGGCGGCTGCTCAACCCCCGCGCGTCGTGGCCACCACCCGGGGTGACCAGGTTCTGTTCCGAAGGTTGCGGAAGCCCGGTGACCCCGCGGCGGCGGGTCAGGGTGTTCGTTGCTGGACGGTGTCGCCGCCCGCAGTGCGGGGCGTGGTTCACCGCCCCTGTTCCGGCGACCCGGGCCGGGCTCGCGTCGACCCCGATACCGGCGTACTGCTCCCCCGGTTGTACGGACGAGGACCGAAACCGGTCGAAGAAGCAGCGGTTGCGGGCCAACAGTGCCACCCGGACGGCGAAGGCCGTGTCGGCGGCTGCGGTGGTGCGGATGGCCGAGCTTGGGCCGCGGCGGCTGTGCCCGGCGTGCTGGCAGCGGCCGGTGTCGGTCGGGTCGTTCCAGCGGGTGTTGTGCCCGGCGTGCATGACGACGGTCGAGTCGTCGTGTCGGAGGAAGGCCCGGCGGGGGACGCCGCGGAATGCGGAGCGGATCGCGGCGGCCAGGTCGTCGTGGCGGGGCCGGGACCTGGGCGTGTACCACTGCGAGTTGTGCGACTGGTGGCACGTCGGTGGTGAGGTGTCAGCGCGTCGGGCCAAGCAGGTGTCGTTCACCGTGGCCGTGTTCGTGTCGCGGGCGCCGGCGGAACTGGTCGAGCGGCTGCGGATGGAGTACGCCCCGGACCGGCGCAACGCGCGGGGCCCGCGGGTCCGGGGGATCAGGTAGGTCACGCCGGGGTCGGTTCGGCGTGGGTGCGTAGGCACAGGGCCCGCGACTGCGGGACCTCCATCTGGGCCGGGGTGTAGAAGGCCACGGGGAACTCGGCGAGGATGACGGCGGCGATGTGGTCGGCGTAGTCGGCGATGCCGAGGACGGCGAACGTGTGGTGTTGCAGGGCAGCCGTGATGCGGCGGTGCGCGTCGATGTACGCCGCGTCGGGTGTCCTGTTCGTCAACCCCGTGCCCCCGCCCCGGTTGATGGTGCCGACGCAGCACACCGACGGCGACGCCCCGATGGACTGGCGCGCCGGCAAGGCGGACTCGATGCGCGACTTACGGCGGCCCCCGTTGCCCGTCGGGGGCGCAGCCGTTGGTGTGCTGCGTACCGGCCACCGTAGCGGCTGCCGGTGGTGGTCGTGGTGCGAAACGCCGAACGGGTCACCCACCCCCTCTGTGGTGAACAGGTTCGGTATTTACGCAGGTCAGATGTGTGGGAGTTGCGCGATAAAGATCGGTTCGGCGGTTACTGTAGGGGCCGACAGCTGTGGTGCGCGGGCTACGAACCACATCCACTCCTTCACACCGTCGGGCGCCTGCAGCAACGGGGTCGCCGCCGGTGTCGGCGGTGGGACCGCGCACTCCAACCCGCGGTCCCGAGGGGGCGTGATGTGGAAGACGGCACGGCGGCAGCTCGCCGGGCGGGTCCTGAACCGGCCGACGGCGTGTGGAGGCCACCACTGGCATGTGACCGGCCGCGGCTGGTCGTGCTGCCACTGCCCGGCCCGGGTGTCGGCGCGCCGCGCGGCCCCGGACACGGCGGGCCCGGACACGGCGGGCCCGTTGGGATGTGCGCGGCCGGCGGAGCCGACCGGGGGGCTGCGGAAGTGGCTGGTGCGGATCGGCCCACCGACGGCCCGGCCGATCCCCGACCGGTCGTCGGTGGCGTCCCCGACCCCGCCGCCGCGGGAGCTGGAACGGGTGTAGACACCCCACCAGGGTCGGTGCGGGTCGAGATCGCCGCCGGTGGCCACCAGGTCATCGTCGAAGCCCCCGAACCATTGGCGGTTGTGGTAGCGGCCGCGATGAACATGTGGACGGCGACGGACCCGCCGAACCTGGCCCGTGGCTACTCCCCCGTCGGGTTCGCCGCCGAAACCGCCGGCGGGCCGACACCACCCGATTTGACGTTGCCGGCCCGGATGACCGATTGGATGACCGTTGACTGAACCCAGCAGTGAACAGGCCGGTGTACAGCCGGTTGACCTGGATCGGCTTCTCGCCGGCATGACCGGCCCGATCGGCGCCCTCGCCGGTGTCGTCGTCGAAACGATCGGGGGTGCCGTCAAGGTGATGCTTGACCAGTCGTACCGGTCCGGGCGGGCCGCCGGGCGGGCCGACGTCGAGCACCGGGTCGCCCGCACGGTCGGCACCCCCGCCGGAGGTGGTGGGGTGTGGGGCCGGTGCCGGACCTGCGGCGGCGACGGACTGGTTGAGGAACCTGCCCGGCCCGCCGACCCGCTGGGGTCGTTAGACCTGCGCGAAACTGCGGTCATCCCCCGGATCAACCCGGAGCCGGGGCCGGGTGACACGGCGATTCTGCCCCGCCACAACGCGGGGAACTACGGCGACACCAACGACCAGCGGCGGCGCGGCTGACCCAACCGCGTGGCCGGGCACCAACGGGGGGAACCACAACATGCCCAAGGTCCACACCCAGATCGTCAACTACCAGGCCCGGGAACGGCGCCGGCCCAGGAGCCGGTTTGTCAACGTCGGGTTCTTCGTCCATCAGGTGCCGCGGCTCACGGTGCGGTGCACCCTGTTCGGGCACCGCCCGGTCGTCGACGGGACCGATCCGACACCGTCGGCCGCGGTGTACATCGGGCGCCGCAACCGGTGGGTCGTCTGCGACCGGTGCGGGCAGCGGCCCGACCCGCAAGGTTCGTTGGACCCGCAGCGGTGGAACATCGGCGACCGGTACACCGGTGGGTACACCAACCCCGTCGGCCGGCACGAACTGATCCGGCTCAAGGACCGCGAGCACTACCTGCCCGGCCCATTCAACGACCCGGACAACTCCCGCGGCACCCTGTCCGGTCAGCTGATCGTGGGCCGGTCGGTGTACGGGCCGGTCGGGTTCGAGTTGAAGGTCGGGTCCGGGGCGTCGGAGCAGCCCCTCGCGGCGTCGCTGAGCCTGGGCTGGTTCGGGGCGCTGTCCCTGGCGACGACCGGGCACGGCCGTGGTGTGCAACGCCGCCTCAACCCGGACCGGGACAAAACCTACCTGTCGAAGGTGATCAAGGTTGATGTGTGGCGGGGCCGGCTCGCGTGGCGGCTGTGGGCCGCCCGGGACAAAACCTGCGGCGAAACCGGGCTGCCGTGGTGGCGGGACGGGGAACTGAACCTACGCATCGGCGACCGGCTGTTCGGCCGCCGCGAATGGGACCACACCGACGTCCCCGGCGGGGTCGCATCGCGGCTGGTGCGGATGCCCGAAGCGGACTACCTGGTGCAGCTGAAACTGCGGCAGGTCACCGTCGGCCGCGCCGGTGGGCCGTTCGGTACCGGCCGGGCGAGGCGGCGGCTGCCGTACGAGGTGTCGTGGTCGGTGCTCGGCAAAGGCATCCCGACGGAGGGGCCGCTACGGGGCCGGATCTTCGGCGCCGACGTGAAGGTGTCCGACGCCGCTGTCGAAGCCGGCACGTGGCCGGCCGCGGCCGCCGCGGCGATCGCGACCGACGTCGCTGACTGGCGGACCCGGAAAGGGTGGGAACCGACCGGCCTCGTCAAAGTCGCCGCCGGCGGGCTGATTCCGGTCGGGGCGGAGGCCGGCGATGAGTGACCGGCCCGGCCGGATCCCGTACGAGGAGATCGCCGCGATTGTCCGGGCGTGGCCGACCCCCCGCGGGTACGGCCCGTACATCGCCGAGCGGTACGACGTGCCGGTCGCGACCGCCCGCCGGTGGGTGTACCAGGCGCGGGTGCAGGGGCACCTGCCCGCGGGGACCGACGACCGGCCGTGCCCGGCGTGTAAAGGGACCGGGGTGGCCCGGTGGGGTACCCGCCAGTGGTCGCCGTGATCCGGCCCCGCAGCCCCGACCACGACCAGTTCGACGACGAGAACGACGACGACCAGCCCGACGGCGGACACGGGTACCCGCGGCGCAGGTGGCGGGCGTTCACCGACCTGATCGACCGGCACGCGTGGACAATCGTCGTCGTGGGGGTCGCCCTGATCCTCTTCGACGTCCTCACCGTCCTCGTCCTGGTCCTGCTGCAGGTCGCACCATGACCCGGCCCGACACGGCAGGTCACGACGAGCGGCCCTCCTGCGTGGTGTGCCGGCTCCGGGAACCCGTGCAGGGGTGGGTGTGCGGCCTGTGCCGGACCCGCATCGCCGGCACCCTCGACGACCTGCTGGCCCGCATCGACCAGCTGCACCTGGCCGTCATCCCGTCCCCGGCCGGTGCGGAGGAACGGGTGTCGACGTCGCGGACCGCGTCCCCGGTCCCCGCCCGTGTCGACGCCCTGTCCCTCCTCGCCGGCGGCAACGAGTCCATCACCGCGATGCTGCACCCGCGGGTCCGCCGCTGGCAGACCGTGCGGACCGTCACCGTCACCTCCGTCCACCGCAACCGGTGGCAGCAGCAGGACCGGCAGATCGTCGACTGGCACCGCGAACTCGACATCGACCACGCCACCGGAAAGCCGCTCCTGGTCGCCGACGACGACCAGATCGGGGTACTGCCGCCGCGGGAATGGCTCGACTCGTGGGTGCGGGCGTGGCGGTCCACCCTCGGCCACGGCTCCCCCGACCACGCCCCCCGGCACCGGATCCGGCCACCGACCGACCTGGAACGGGTCATGGATCCCGACCGGGTCGACTGGTGGGACACCCACCGCGACACCATCGACCCGGTACAGGACCACTGGGAATCCCGGTTCGGTGAACCCCTACGCAACACCTCCAACTCGGCCAACGTCGACTACCTGAAAACGTGGCTGGACGTCGCCTGCGACCGGGGCGACATGGGCGTGGCCGAGTTCGCGTCCGAGTTGCGCACCCTGGTCGCTGAAATCACCCGGGTGCTGGGCGACACCCCCGACCAGCAGTGGATCGGGCGGTGCCCGACCGAACTCACCGAACGCGACGGCACCACGTCGGTGTGCGGGGCCGGGCTGTGGCAGGACCCCCACGCGTCCCAGGTGCAGTGCCCCCGCTGCCACTCCACGTGGGGGCAACGCCCGCTCGAGTTGTTGAACCTGGCCGCGGAGATCCGGCGGGTGTGGCCCGTCGACCGGCGCCGGCGTTACACCTCCGGCGAGGTAAACACGCTGGTGGTGCCGCTGTGCCCGGGGTGCGCGAACCAGGCCGAGGTGCGGTGGCGGGAGGTCACCGCCCGGTCCGATGTTGTCCGGTGGTGGCGACCCGTCGGGGTGTCCTGCCCGAACCGTTGCCCCGACGCGGAAAGGATCATGTGATGAGTGTTGTCGAGGACCCCGACCAGCCCGACCGGCGGCCCCGCGTCACCACCGGCCACGGCGAGGTGTACATCGGCCCGGCCGGATCCGACGGCAACGACCTGGCCGGCTGGACCGACCTGGGCTGGATCGCCGACGACACCCCGACCACGGTGTTCCCCGAACAGGACCCCACCCTGGACCGGTACGCCCTCAACAGCCTGACATTGTCGATCACGGGAGAGCAGTCCGCCGAGATCGCAGCCATCTATGACCGGCTCCGCGCCGACGCCCAGCAGGTCAACGACGATGTGGAACGCCGCGCCCGGGCGTCACGTCAGTCCGCCCGCCGTACCGCCCGGGCCACCGGCCCGGCGAAACACGTCGACGAGGTCCTCGCCGACGTCGACGCTGCCGCTGAGGGCCGCTGCGCGTGCGGCTGCGGCCGGGCCATCACCGCCAGATCCCCGTCGGCGTACTACGCCACCGCCGGCTGCCAACACACCTGGATGGCCCGCCACGTCGACAACCCGCACGACGTGTACGACCGTCCCGACGCCGCCGTTGTCGGCTACGACGACGGCGGCCACATCCCCCTCAGCGGCCACATCCGGCCCACTGGCGGGTACCCGCCCGGATATCCGGCCCCGTACATCGCGATGCACGCCGGGCACGTCCACCTCGACCTGCGGGCAGACCCCGACCCGGCGCCCGGACCGGCCCCCGGACCGGGTCGGGCGCCACGGTGGGCATCACGGTGGATATCCGAACTCTGCCGGCTTCGGGACGGCCAGGTGTACGGGCCCGGGTACGTCCCGGCCGAGCTCGCCTACCACCGTGACTGCCCCGCCTGCGACACCCGCATGATCCCGAACCTGTACGAGGACGACGAGGAGGACATCACCCTGTTCGGCGAACCGTCCCAGGTTGTCATGCCCCGCCGCAACCTGCGGCAGGAATGCTCCCGGTGCCAGGCAAGCCTCGCCGGGCCGCTGTTCATCCCGGCGGTGACCCCCGACCCGGTCGACTACGACACCGGCACCGACGGCACCGGGTGGACGCTGCACCTGAGCAACCACCACAGCCGGGTCGCGACAACCCTGACCAGGGCCGCCCTCGACGCCCACTCCCCCGACCGGCGCCGGGCCATCGTCGACAACATGTGGGCCTCCATGGAACGCGACCTGGACCGTTTCGACCGGGAATGGCGCGGCCGGGTCGCCGCCCTGCACCGCCACCACCTCGAAGCCGAACAGCTCGCCGCCCGACTCGGCCCCGACGCCGTGATACCGGCGCCGCCACAGACCGGGGCGTGACCTGCGGTGCAGCTGGAATGGGACGGTGACCGCCCCCTCGCCGACGCCGACATGCTCGCCACCCTGTACGAGGTGTCGGTGCGGACGGTGCGGCGGCACTGCACCCCGGACAAGTACACGGACCGGGCCGGCGGCGGCCGGGGTGGCGGCCGGGCCCTGTACGACGCGTTCGCTGCCGGCGTCGCCCTCGCCGGCGTCGCCCCGCGGCCGGAGCGGACCCTGGCCGCGTTGCGGTACCGGGTCGCGGAGAACGCCGCCCACCGGGTCGCCGAGGCGGTCCGAACCTCCGGGGTGGCCGAGGGTGCGGCAGGTGCACAACCGGACACCAACCCGGGGGTTGTGTAGTTCCCGGGGTAGTGGTTACAGTGTGAGGGTCAGCGAGACGGGGTAGCTCCCGAGGAACTGGCGGTAACCATTGGTGTACTGGGGCACACGGCTCCTGATCCCCGACCGGCTAGCTGGCCGACAGGGGAAAGGGCTGAGGATCGGGGTTCAATTCCCCGGGTGGTGACTCAGGTCACGGCGGGGCACCGGCCGTGTCACCGGGCGGGCCGGCAAAGGCACGACGAGGCCGGACTACAGGTGCAAGGACCCGGAAGCTAGCGCCGGGAACGAACGGTCCACGAGTACGCGGTTGCAGGCCACGCCCCTCCCCGGGGTACGGCCGGACACGGGCGTGGTGGACCACCAAGGTCGGCGGGCACGGCGGACCGCCCGTTCTCCTCACAAGGGAGATACGACTCTCCTCAAGTGCCGTGCCCGTCGACCACAACGGAGGGGATGCCGGGAAAGCCCGACCGGGCCGTCGAAGGGCGGCAACGAGGTACGTCAGTTCGACTCTGACCATCTCCACAGGGCAAAGCTGTGAGCACGCTCCCCGTCCCCCGCAAGGGGCCCGACGGGCCTAGGGCAAAATCAGCCGGCTTGGTCGCCGCTAACTACCCCCCGACGCCGACGCGCCTGCGGCAACCGTCGGGAACACACAGCAGGTGGTAACAGGCCTAAGAAGTCAGGCCGGCGAGCGGTGCGCAACGTGAGCCGGACGGGACCGTACCTGGCCCGTGTCGTGAAGTGGAGAGGCGCCACGCACCTCGCGAGGGTGAGAACCGGTTCGACTCCGGCCGACACACGCACAACATCAACAACCGCCACCCGAAAGCGAGGTACGCCCACCCCGTGAATCGACTCCTCGACGAGGTCAAGTTCGCCGCCCTGTACCTGCGGATGCAGTCCCTGCGTCACCTGTGGAAGATCGTCCGCGGCGCTGTGGGCCTTGCCGGGCCGTGGGCGTACAAGGGATACGCCCGGATCCGCTGCGCGTCGTTCCTGCCGGTCACCTCGAAGCGGGCGTTCTGCCACCGGTTTGCGTGGCACCGCGGTGACTGCCTGACCGACGTCAACACCAACGGTGAGCCGTCCCCCCGCGGGGTCCGGTTCCTGAAGCCCGGCAAGATCTACGTCTAGCATTCCGTCCGGCATCGAGGGAAAGTACCCAAAGTACTGGACGGCCCGGGCCGTGGGCATTTACGGTGACCTGGAAATCAGTCCGCACCACCGCACCGAGGAAGAGGAGGGACCATGGAGACCGACGGCATCTGCTACGCCGACGAAAGGGCGCCCTCGAAGCCCGGCTCGGCCCTGCCCACAGCCGCCCGGCGTTTCTCCTGGCGACAGTTCAAGACCAACCTGGGGAACAGGTGGCGGACGTAACGCACCGAACATCGGACGCGGACGCCGCCCTCCCTCCCCACCGGGACCGGGCGGCGTTCGTCATTCCAGACCCGATCCCCCCCCGGCCTCAAACTCCATATGGGCGTAGCTCAACCGGAAGAGCAGCGGTCTCCAAAACCGCAGGTTGCAGGTTCAAATCCTGTCGCCCATGCGCACAGAACGGCCACCCTGATTCGGGTGGCACACGGCACCACTTGAGAACTTCACAGCGGATTAGCAAACGAAACGCCCCGGCCGGCGCCATCATCGGCCGACCAGGGCGTTCGACATATCGTGGATCGACGCGGTGGCGCCAGGGCTCGCAACGGGTTCGCCCGCCAAGGAGGACAGTGCTAGGAGTACACCGCGTCGATCCACCCATGGGTCCTCAGTAGCTCAGCAGCTCTCACCGGCTGCAGGTAGAGCAGCCAGGGCACTGGCGATGCGGGTTCGAATCCCGCCGGGACCCCCACGGGCTTGTAGCGCAGTTGGTAGCGCGCCGTCGCGGCATGGCGGAGGTCGCCGGTTCGAACCCGGCCTGGTCCACGAGGGAAGCGTCAAGGGAAGCAATGCGGATGGACTGACCCCCCACCGCGCGGATTGGTCCCCGCGTCGGCGCCGTGCGCAGCAGCGTACGGAGGCCGGACAAAACCCCTGACGTCTCCCGATCTGTCTGGTGCCGCGCTTCCTTCGAGAAGTGCTGGAACAAAGCGGGTGACCTGAATGCATACGCCCGACGCGGCACCAGATCTGAATCTTCACCGGCCTGGTTGACGGCAGCCTCCGTGACGTCCTCGAAGCGACTTCGAGGAGGGGCCATGACCACGTTGGATGAAGCGATCGAGCAGTTGCAGCTCGTGGAAGTGTTCGCCGCTGGCGAGTACGACTACGAGTGGTCGGAGTTCAAGGCCTGGGTGGCCCCTTCGGGGCGCTACTACTGGTTCGCGGACGCCGGGTGCTCGTGCCGCGGGTACGGCGAGGAGACGTTCACGTCGGTGTCGGACTTCAGCGATGGAGCCCGCTCGACGTTGGAGCGGGCCTTCCGGACCTGGCGGCAGGAAAACCACAACCGACCGATCGAGGGCGTCATCGAGGGCATGGAGAAGCTCCGGCAGCTCCGCCCGTGACGACGTCGCCCCTTCGGGGGCACCCGACCCGCTAGCTCAATGGTCAGAGCAGGAGGTTCTTAACCTTCAGGTTCTCGGTTCGAGTCCGAGGTGGGTCACCGGGATGCGCGGTCGCCAGAAACGTGGGAGCACCTGCCGCCCCCCCCCGGACCGCACGCCTACGAAGCTCAGGGGGAAGAGCGCCGCAGTGAAGCCGCGGAGGTTGTCCGTTCGACCCGGACCGTAGGCACGTCGTCCCCTTTCGGGGGGACAACAAATTGTTGTACCTGCTCACCGCCGGTCTGCGACTCTGATTCGCGCTTGGGTCCACAAGCCGGCATACGCAATGATCAACCGATGTCGGGAGTGTTGGTCGTCGCCGCGGTCATCGCGGTGATCCTGGCCTCGGCACTGCTGGCCATCACGGTCATCTGCCGCCGCCGATACCGCAGCCGGGGGCGGTCGCGGGGCTCCGGTCCCGGGTCCGGGCCGAAACGGCTCCGCGCCGGCAGCCCCACCGAGCCGACCGTGCAGCTACCACCACCGTTGCGGATACCCGAGCGGAGGCGTTCGGGCCGGCGGCGGAACACCCGCTCGTACTGACCGGGGGTGTGCGGATCTGGTGAGGCTGGTGCTCACGTCGGTCTTCCAAACCGAAAACGCGGGTTCGATTCCCGTGGTCCGCTCTCTTTGCCCGGCCTACCCGCTGGTGCCGAGGGCCTGGTCGTACAGCTCCCGGAGCCGGGGGCAGCGATGCTCGACCATGACCCGCCGGGCGGCCTCGGCCTTCCCGTAGCTGACCTGGTCGATCGGGGCCATGACGACCCGGTTCCGGCCGCGGACGGTTGCCCGGCCCGGGACCCATCCACGCTTCCCGGGCGGCACCTGGTCGACGTCGACCGGGGTGGCTTCGAACAGCCGGCGCCGGCCGTCGCGGCAGGACAGCCACTGTACGTAGACAGCGGGGGTGGTGCAGAACTCGCATCGACGGACACCCACGGGCGTGGAAACGGTCCGGGATGGGCTGTGGTTACGGGCCCGCAGGGCCATCCTTCGGGGGTTCCGGCATCTTCAGCCCGTACGCGGGCACGCCGAGGATTTCGGTGACGTGGTACATGCCGGGGGCGGATATGCCGGGACCAGCGAACACGTCAAGCCACACCACATCATCGTCGTCAGCGACGGGACCGGCGACGATGGCGTAGCAGATGAGCGTGGGGTGGCCGTTGACGCTGCCCGCCACCCCGAACGGGACCATGACCGCGGTCCCCGGCTTCAGCTCCCGCCGGGTGATCCCCATGTACTTCCACGTCTCGTGCACGCCACAGGCTATCTACCGGCTACCGGACGGGGGAGCTGTTTCCACGTTCCGCCGTCGTCGACGAGGGCGCGGGCCGCAGCAACCGCAACCTTCGCCGAGCGGGTGGTGTACTGGCCGTCGCGGTCGTGCCAGTCGGGGCCCCGCCACCGGACCCGGAACCGGCCGTCGTCGAGGCGTTCCAGCCACACATCGCGCCGGTTGAGGGTGCCCCACTGGCCGTTCCACCAGTGGGCGACGAGTTCCACCGACGCACGGTACCTAGACGCAGGGGGTTGGACGGGATGGAGAAGTACCGCAGTGGTGCCGCGCGTGACCTGGTCGCCGCTGTCCGGGCCGCCGGCGGGACCGTGACCCGAGCCGGCAAGGGCCGGCTGTCGGTCACGGGGCCTGCTGGGACGGTGACGATTCAGGAACCGGCCGGGGAAACCCGCCGGGATCTGCGCCGGTCCTCAGCGACGAAACTCATCGCCGAGCGGACCGGCCTCACGTTCGGGTAGACCGGTGGCGCGGCCGGGCCGGGAACGGAGACCGGTCCCGGCCGCGCGGCACAGCATAGTTCACCGGCCGGCCCGCCGCGGCCCAACCGTGCTGTCCGTCAGGGCGGGGTATGACACCGAACCAGCGGGAACGAATCGCCCAAGTCATCGCCGGAGAGCTGGCCAAGGTCAGTGCTGCCGCGGTCGCTGCCGGTACCGACCCGGCCGCTGTGGACGCCGAGCTGTCCCGGCGGCTCCACACGATCAGGAAGACCGCCCGCCGGCCGGGCGTTACGCCGCCGTAGCTCAGCAGGCAGAGCGCACCCCTGGTACGGGTGAGGTCCCCGGTTCGACTCCGGGTGGTGGCTCAAGGTTCCGGGCGAAGTTGAGGGCCGTGACGGGTACCTCGTTGGGCATCTCGACCAGTCGCCCAAGGTCGCCGACCGGTCGACAGTTAGGCCCGAAGGCGGGGTGTCTCCCGCATTTGCTCGGAACCGCACGCGGACGTGGCGCAGCTGGTAGCGCATCACCTTCCCAAGGTGAGGGTCGCCGGTTCGAACCCGGCCGTCCGCTCAAGGAACGAGGTAGCTCAACGGCAGAGCGTGGCCGGCCGCGAGTGTGCGCGCCGGGAAGCCCGGAAGAACACACCCCGGGGACGTTGCGAGACCCTGTGTGCGGGTTCGAGTCCCGCCCTCGTTTCTGTATGTGGACGTGGTGTAGCTGGAAGCACCTCACCTTGCCAAGGTGAGAGCGCGGGTTCGAGTCCCGTCGTCCGCTCGAAGCCGCCGTGCCTGGTAGTTCATCCCAGGTGCGGCGGTTGGACCCAACCAACAGAGAGGGGGTGACCTGGTGTCCCAGGTCCTGGTCTTGAACGCTGACTGGGGGCCGCTGCACTGGGTCACCCTGAAGCACGCCGTGCGGATGCTCGTCCGGCAGGTTGCCGAGGTCCACGAGGCCGAACCCGACCGGACCCTCGGCCTGTGGCCGATGCCCCGAGTCGTCAGGCTCGTGGCCTATGTGAAGACGAAGTGGCGACACACCCGCGGCCCCGCCTGGTCCAGGCACGGTGTCCTCGCCCGCGACGCCCACCGCTGCGGCTACTGCGGCGGCCGGGCCGGCACCATCGACCACATCCTGCCCCGCTCCCGCGGCGGCCGGAACGAATGGCTCAACACCGTCGCCGCGTGCGGCGACTGCAACCAGCGCAAGGGCAACCTCACCCCGGCCGAGGCCGGCATGAGGTTGCGGTTCACGCCGACCACACCCAAGTGGTCTGCGTTTACGCCCCGCTGGTAGCCCGTGGGCGCCGCTCTGTGGCGGTGCGGCGCCCACCATTCCGAGCTGGTGCAACTGGCAGCACGTCGCGCTCTGGACGCGAAGGTTGGAGGTTCGAGTCCTCCGCTCGGAGCTTGGTCGTGGCCTCTGACCTGACACGGAGCCGGCCACCCCGACGTACGCGGGGCGGGCACCACCGGCATACGGATAAGGGGCGTGCGGTAGAGCTCGAAGTACGGGGGCCATCGGGGCAGCCCGTGAAGGGCTCTACCACGCAAGTCCGGGAGGCCCATTGGACATGGGCGCCTCCGCCCCACGCCGGCGTGTCGACACGCCGGCGACAGCGATCGCGACGTTGTGGGGCAGCGAAGGAGGAGGTAGCTGGTTCGACTCCAGCCCCGGACACAGGTTGAAGCCAGACCGGTTGCCTACCTTCACGCGGGCGCGCGTGGGGTCCGCCATACCGGCCAGCTGGTGGATCCTGGCTCACGGCAGCTGCCAACGTCGTGACAGTCGGAGAGACGACGACATCCCGGAGCGACGGGGGGCGAAGAGGGGTCGGGGACCTGCCGGTTACCGCCTCAGCCACCACTGCAAGCGAGGCCACGGACGCAGGCCGGCGCGCGGGGGGATCAGCGGCACGGCGGAAGCCCGTAAACGGCCCGGAGCGGAGGTAGCACCATGGACGCGTGGCGCGAGGTACCGCTTGGGGCAGGCTTTGCCCGCGTGAAGAGGCACAGGCCAGCGACTGCCTCGCTGGAAGGTCACCGGTAGGACTGGCGTCCGGCGGAGCTTAATCCGAGGCGGCGGGTTCGATTCCCGCCCGGTGCACGAGTAATCCGAACATCGGCCACGGTCTCTTACCCGAACCCGTACCCTTCGGTGCATGGGCCGCCCGCCGTTACCCGCCGGAACGTGGGGAAAGATCCGAACCCGGCCGGTGCCTGGTGGTGTCCGGGCCAGGGCCCGGTTCCGCGACTTCGACGGAACTGTCCGGGATGCGGAGAAAACCCGACCGACTGAGAAGGCCGCGGTCCGGGCGTTGACGGCGAGCCTGCGTAAGCGGGCCAACCCGGGCTCGGACGAGATAACCCGCGGCACCCTGGTCAAGGTGGTGGCCGACCTGTGGCTGGAAGAGATCACCGCCGAGGAACGGCTGATGCCGCAGACGATTCACCGGTACCGGTCGAACCTGCGGAGCATGATCCTGCCCGCCCTGGGGCGGGTGAAGGTCGGCGACGTCGGTGTTGGCCGCCTCGACCGGCTCCTACGCGGGATCGCCGTCGACCGGCCGTACGCTGCCCGCGCCGCGAAAGCTGTGCTCGGGCAGATGTTCAACCTGGCGGTGCGCCATGGTGCGATCCCGGCGAACCCTGTCCGCGACACCGGGCGGCTGCGCCGGCCCCGCCGGCAGGTTGTTGTCCTCGACGAAGCCGGCCTGCACCAGGTCCGGGCCTGTATCCGGGCGTGGCAGAACCCCGACGACGTCCGGTACGGTCCCCGCCCCACCAGCGACCTGGCCGACACCGTCGACCTGATGCTGGCCACCGGTGTCCGGATCGGTGAGGCCCTCGCGGTGCGGTGGCGGGACCTCGACCTGGCCGCCGACCCGGCGACGCTGACAGCGTCGGGAACCCTTGTCCATGTCGCCGGTGTCGGCCTGGTCCGTCAGGATTGGCCGAAGAGTGCGGCCGGGTTCCGGACCTTGGTGTTGCCGACGTTCGCCGTCGACATGCTCACCACCCGCCTGGCCCTGCGGGGGTCGTTCGACGCGGTGTTCCCGTCCCGGGTCGGGACGTGGCTTTCGCCGTGGAACTGGCGCCGTCAGTGGCGGGCCGCCCGGGCGGGTACCGGCCTGGAGTGGGTTACCCCGCACACGTTTCGGAAGACGGTCGCCACCCTGATCGACTCCGAGGTCGACGCCCGGTCCGCCGCGGCACAACTCGGCCATTCCCGCGAGACGGTCACGTCGACGTACTACATCGCGAAACCGCGGGTGGCCCCGGACGTGTCCGATACCCTCCAAAAGTTGGCGGAGTCGGCGTAAGGAGTCAGGCGAGATACGTGGAGTTCGACTTCTCCGGATATCACCCGCTCGACCACTGGCCCGGCTCCCGGCGGTGCTGGGCCCACCCCGGTGGTGTCCGTCAGCATCTGTGGCTGGCGTGGGTCATGGGACGCCGCGACCAAGTGATGGGTCCGTTCCGGCGGCGGCTGTGCTGCCCGTTCGGCCGGCACCGGTGGAACGTGTGGTACGGCACCGGGTTTCCCGACGGCCGGACCCGGATCAACCCGATGTGCGCCTACTGCCGTGCCGAGCGGCTCCCGTCGGAACACGACATTGACAACCCGCCCGCGATTCTGCGGGCACTCGAGCAAGGAGACGAAGGGGTGGATGGTGCGCCAGCTCCCGAGCCATAGATAGCCGCATGGTGCGGCTCCTATGGAGGAGCAGACGATGTCCGACACGGACAAGGACAAACCGTGGTGGGTGACCACCGAATGGTGGGAGCCGCACCACCTGTGGTGCGAGCACGACACCGACACCGCGAAGCGCTGGTACACCCGCCGCCGTCGGGTGTGTGACCTGCCCGACCGGCCGATCCCGTCCCGGGACCGGCCCCGCCTGTCCGGGTGGCGCCGACGCGGCGACGTCCACTGCTACTGGTGGCCGACCTGGCACCGCAACAAGTTCCGGTACAAGGTCGGCAACCCGCCGCGGTGGTTCGTCCACCACGTGTGGAACGGTGTCGAGCGGGTGTCGGTGCGGGACGACTGCCGCCGCGCGGCGGCGGAGTACCGCGCCACCGGCGACGTCGACACCGAACCGAGCGTGCGGCAGCACCGGCACGGCGCCGGCTGGTTGTGGGACTGACCGGGAAGGGGGAACGTGGCCGACCTGGGGCTTCCCCCGCGGCAGCTGCAGATCCTACGCCTCCTCGGTGCAGGATTGACGAACCAGCAGATCGCTGACGAGCTCGGGATCAGCATCAATACGGTGAAGACCCTGTTGAAGGTGCTGTACCAGCGGATCAACGCGGCCAACGACCGTCACGCGGTCGCGATCGCGTGGCGGGCCGGGGTGCTGCCACTGAAACGTGAACAACAGTGACAGAAAGGGGTGGGGCTGGTGGGTACAGTCCCGGGCCGGTGCCCGGTCTGTGGTGACAGCGGCGGGTTCCACAATTCGCAGGTCCACCTGTCCGAACGGTTCCGGACCTTCCAGGAACGGGACGGGGCGTTCTTCGAGGTCGACGAGCCCGTCGCCGAGGTTGAGGCCGCGTTCGACCGGGGCCACCGCTTCCTCACCGGTCGCGGGTGGGTCGACGTCGACCAGAAGCACTGACGGGCGGGAAGGACCCGGCCGGCATGTGGAACTGACACAGGAAAGAACGGGGGTGGTCGGCATGTGGCAAGACCAGCGTTAGTCCCACCCACGGCAGGGTGGGCGGCTGAAGGACAGGTCGTCACATGTCCCGAACATTTGTTCATCTCCCCCACTGGGTGAAGACCCGCGCCCCCGAGTGGCGCCGATACTTCACCGAAGACCACCGCCACGAGCACGGCCCGTGCGACCTTGACCGGTTCGACCCGCGGGCACCGTGGTCAACGACCCGCTGCCACATCGACGTCGCCCTCGCCGACCGGAACTTCAACAGCGGCTGCCGGCTGTGCACCGGCCACCACGAACGGACCGCCGGCCGCCGCGCCCTCCGGGCCGCCGGGCGACGGTTCGCCCGGCAGGCGGTGAAGACCCCACCGGCGGGCCGGGACGTACTCGACCCGCCGGACACACGCCCCCGCTGGTGACAGCTCAGCTCCCCGGCTCGGCCTCCGGGCCGGCCGGCGGGCCGGGAACGGGAAGAAACCGCAGCCGGTACATCAGATCGACGATTTCGTCGGAGGTCACCCCGTCAAGCCACACATCGATACGGCCACCGTCGATCCGCACGTTGTACTGGTCGTCCTCGCCGCGGACCTGGTCGGCGACGATTTGGCAATGCCCGGCCGCTGTCGTGGTCCACTGCGCACACACCCGACCGGGTAGAGGCACGTATTCGTCGACGTGGTCACCGACAACCATCTGCGCCCCCGCAGGCAGCGAGAACCGGGGCCCGAACGCCCCTTCGGGAATACTGGCCGGGGGAATCGACCCGATGATGAAGTGGGTACGGTCCGGGGGGAGAAGGACCCGCAGCCGCTGCTCGATCGTGGTCGGGTCCGGGGCGCTGGTCGGAAGGTCGTCCCACTTGTCGCCGATGAAGACTCGTCCGCTGGTCATCGTTGTCTCCTTCGCGGTACTCCAGGAACTTCCGGAGCAGCCTCAGGTTAGCGAACAAGTCCGGTGTTAGATGCCGATGTAGCTCAATGGGTAGAGCAACGCCCCTGTAAGGCGAAGGTTGCCGGTTCAACCCCAGCCATCGGCTCAACGTTGTGCTCAATCCCGGAAACAGAGTACGCTGCGGGGGTTGCCTCCAAACCCACCCAGGGAGACCCGCACATGCCCGGAATCGACCTCCGCAAAGACCACCCCCTGTTCACCAAGGCCCAAGCCGCCAAGGCCTCCGTCCAGAAAGCCCGCCTCGTCGGCCAGCCCGTCGCGACCTACCTCGTCGGCGACTTCTCCTGGTCGATGACCGGCTTCTACACCGACGGCAACGCCGCCGTGCCCAGCACGATGCAGGACCTCGGCGACCGGGTCCTGGCACTGTCCGCCACCGTCGACGACGACGGAACCGTGCCGGTGTTCCTATTCCACACGACCGCCTTCAACCACGTGAAGATCGACGTGAACAACCCCGCCGGCGCCATGGACCGCGTCATCACCGAAGCCGGTAGCCTCGACGCCATGGGCGGCACCAACTACGCCCCCGTCATGCAGGCGGTCCGCGAACTCCACTACCAGGAAGGCAACGGCAACCCCGGCCTGGTCATCTTCCAGACCGACGGCGACACCTACCCCGCCGCAGAGGCCGAAGCCCAGGTCAGGGAGTCCGCCCCGGAGCCGCTGTTCTGGCAGTTCATGGGCTACGGGCCGGAAGAGAAGGCGTTCCTGGCCAAGTTGAACACCATGGGTGGGCGGGTCATCGACAACGCCGGCTACTTCCACGCCGGCCCCGACCCGCGGTCCGTTCCCGACGAGGTCCTGTACGACCAGCTCATCGGTGGCGAGTTCGCCCAGGAATGGCTGCCGAAGTACCGCCGGCAGTTCGGCGGCTTCACCCCGGTCCGGCCCGCCCCGGCAGCCCAGCCCCAGCAGCCCCGCCGCCGGGGGCTGTTCGGCCGGCGGTAAACCCGTTGGACTCCGGGTGGGTGGCGGTAAGGAAGACCGCCACCCACCCGGGCAGCGAACTAGCCGGCCGGGTCCATGCGGGCCTTCAACTCGGCCAGCCGGGCCTCCACGTACTCGGGGGTGATGTGCGCCAGCTCCGCCTCGATGCGCGCGTCGAGGACGGCCTGGATCCGCTCCGGGTCGACGTACACACCGAGCATCGCCAGTCGGCGGCAGCTGGCCTCGGCGGCGGGAAGCCGGCCGAACCGGTGGTCGAGATCGGCGGAGAACTGGTCCCACACCTCCCGCATGAAGGTGTCGAACCGGTCGTCGTCGGTCAGGGCGTTCGGGTTTTCGTTTGTCGTCACGTATGTAAGTCGCTTTTCGACCCCGAACCGTGCAAGACCCAACGAAAGAATCTCGGTCCCGTGGAGTAAATTGGCAACTCGCTGTGTTCTCAGCGCAGAAGTTGCGGGTTCAAATCCCGCCGGGACTACGGCTCCCAGGCCGGCACCTAGGCTATGCCGGTACAGGCCCGCCAGGCCACACTCAAACCGTCGGCGCGTGGGGGTCATGGCCCACCGTACGGCCGCGGGGGTACGCGTCCCTCCCCTGGCGTCAAGGTGTTGTAGCTCCAACCGGATAGAGCGCGGCCTTGTCACGGCCGAGGGTGCGGGTTCGAACCCCGCCAACACCGCATGAACATTCTTCACCTATTCCCCGGTAGTGACCTGTACACCTGGTTCACCACCGAACTCGGCACCGAACCGCTCCGGACACAGTGGTGGAACGACGCCGAATCATCCGTCGACGACCCGCCCGACGCGGCCTACCTCGTCGCGGTCGCCGACCGGCGCCCGGTGGCGTGGGCCGGGTGGTGCCTGGTCGACGGCGGCACCCGGATCCAGTGCTGCAACAACTACATCCGCGGCGGCTACCGCGGCCGCAGCCCCGACCTGTACGAGGCTGTCTTCCTGGCCCGCCACCACCAAGTCGTGGCCGTGTCACGGCTGCCCGCGGTCACCTACCTGTTCCCGGAGCCGATCCCGCTGCACCTCGCCCACGGGTGGCAGCTCGACACCGGCCCCGGCACGTCCGGCACGTCGAGCCCTTACGTCGGTGGGCCGGTCCACCGGTGGCAGCGGCTATCGTGGGACCCCGCCGTCATGTCGTCGTAGCTCAGTCGGTCAGAGCACGGAGCTGATAACTCCGAGGTCGGGCGTTCGATTCGCTCCGGCGGCACGTGGATAGTCAGCGATAGTGCGTCACGAGCCGGCGCTGATGAAGTGACCCGGTTGGCGGTGTAAGCCTCCCCCTCACGGGGGCGGCGACCGGGCCCGAAAAACCGCCGAAGTGCAGGTCCGGGTAGAATCCCGGACCTGCGCGATGCCCCTGTAGCTCAGCGGATTAGAGCGCCCGGCTACGAACCGGGAGGTCGCAGGTTCGAACCCTGCCGGGGGTGCAAATCAACCGATGTCAGCTGCTAGGGAAGGTTTGCCCGTATGGAGTTCCACGTGTCCACCCTCCACAAATGGGCCGCCGGCGTACCCATGGAGTCCGCCGTCCTCACCGGGATCGTCGACGCGATCCCCGACCACATGCACCCGACCGTCCACCACGACGGGGCCGCGGGGCTGCTGACCGTGAAGGTCCGCGTCGACGCCGACGACCTGTACACCGCCGCCGCGACCGCGGCGGCGCAGATGCCGGAAGCTGTCCGCCTGGCCGGACCCGCCGCCGCTGTTGAGGTCGTCACCGCCGAGGAACACCTGGCTCGCCTTGGTGGGCCGGCGGAGCTGGCCCGGGTCGAGGCCTGGATCGCGGCGGAGACCGCTGGCGCGTAGAAGCCACATCGGGGTGATTGCCCCCACCGACGCACGCCGCGCTGCGGGTCGGTGATGCCGTGACCCGGGTGTTCACATCGCCGGGCTGCACTCGTCGATGTTCCATTCGGTGACCGGGTGCGCACACGCCGGCCCGAACCGGTGCAGGCCCAGGACCCAGCCGGAGTATCGGGCCGCGGGCCAATGCGTCGGACATGCCCCGACCGACACCCGCTGCCCGTCGATCTCGAGGTAGACGTGGACGACAGCGTTCTGGGTGCAGCGGGGCCCGTCGTGGTAGGGGACGAACCCGCAGCTGCGGGACGCTGACGTTTGGGCGTGGCCGAGGTGGGACGTCATCGTGGGGGGAAGTCTCTCCACGCCTGCGATTCGGTCGGGCCGGTCTGCCCCTGGTAGCGGGACCCGAGCCCGGACGCGCCGTACGGGCGGGTCACGGGGCTGGAGACCCGCAGCAGGCAAAGCTGCCCAATTTTCATACCGACCCACAGGCGGATCGGGAGCACGTTCACGTTCGACAGCTCGAGGGTGATGTGCCCGTCGAAGCCCGGATCGATGAAACCGGCGGTGCTGTGCACGAGGAGCCCGAGGCGACCCAGGGACGACTTTCCTTCGAGCCGGCCGGCGAGCTGGGTACCGAGTGTCACCCGTTCGATGGTCGAGGCGAGGGCGAACTCGCCGGGGCCGAGAATGAACCCTTCATGCCCGGACCGGATCAGGGTGGTCATCCCCTCGGCGCGTACAGCCGGGTCGATGTGGGTGTGGGCGTGCGGGTTGAACACCCGGAACAGCCGGTCGAGGCGCACGTCGACGCTGGCCGGTTGGACGAGTGTTTCGTCGTACGGGTCAAGCTGGAGGCTGCCGGCCGCGATCTCATCCTTGAGATCTCCGTCGGAAAGGATCACGACCGGCAAGCCTACGGTGGTCAGGTCCGACGGTTGCCGTAAATCACCGATACGTAGAACGCGGCCTGCATGGCGATGGCCAGGACGATCGCGTCCGGGTGGAACAGCAGGGCGTACATGGCTGCCGCGGCCAGCCCGGTGGCGAAGGCGACACCGAAGGACACGCTGATGATCTCGTCTTCACGTTCGTCGCTGTTGCGGACAGCGGGCAGGCCGTAGCGGCGGGCCCGGTCCGGCCACACGAATGTCAACGCCGCGGTGGCCAACAGGATGCCGCACGTCGCGTCGAGGGCGGCGTGACCGACCATGTCGGCGGTGGCCCGGTCCTTGAACAGCACCTGGAGCACGAAGCTGACGGCGGCGAACGTCAGGAACAGGACGGCGCCGCCCGCGGCGAGGCGCCGGAACCGGCCCTTGGCCGGGTCTACGTCGGGTTGCGGGCCCTGCGGGTAGAGCCGCTCTTCGATTGCGTTCATGGGGTTGGGGTCTCCGTTCAGGTCCGGCGGGCGAAGTAGATCAGCGACAGGTAGAAGGTGGTACTGGCGAGGCCGAGCGTGAGACTGACCACCGGGCTGGGGTCGACCGCTCCCCCGACGATGAGGATCAGCAGCGCCACCACCAGGGTCGTAAAGCAGGCCTTGGCGAAGATGGTCTGTTCGCGTTCGTCTCTGCGGTCGGAAAAGTTCGGCACCCCGAACCAGGTCGACCACGGCCGGACGATGAGGACGGCAATGCCGATGAGGGTGGAGGCTACGACCGCCGCCGAGACGGCGAACTGAATGTTGCCCCACGGGAACGGGTCGGTGCCGGTGATCAGCGCGACCACGGCAACCGTGGCGGGCCCGGCTGCGAACGGCAGGGCCAGGATGGCGAGGAGCCACCGGGCGCGGCGGTCTTCGGGGGTGCCGGTGTTATTCGGCGTCGGCTGGCTGACGGTTGTCAACGCGGAACACCTCCTCCACGGTGGTGCCGAACTGGTCGGCGATCTTGAACGCGAGGGTGAGGGACGGGTTGTAGCGTTCGACCTCGATGGAGATGACGGTCTGCCGGGACACGCCGAGCTGTTCGGCGAGGGCGTCCTGGCTGAGGCCGGCCTCCGTGCGGAGCTCGCGGACGCGGTTCTTCATGACGTCAAGCGTCCTTCACACCCACATGAGATGTCAAGTCCACTTCACGAAAAGGTACCTTCACACCCCGGGGTGTGGCCCAGCCAGGTTAGGGCGCTCGCTTTGGGAGCGAGAGATTCGCCGGTTCGAATCCGGCCACCCCGACCTACCCTGAAGCGATGACCGCCGCGGACATAGGCGCCATCGCCGTCATCGCACAGACGTACATGATTCTCCGCGGCGCCGTCATCATCGTCACCAGCATCCGCAACGCCGACGGCCCCACCGGCCGCCTCAACGCCTGGACCCGCGCCATCAACGACGACCGGCACCACCCCGTCTCGGTCTGGCTCGCCCGCCGCATCGTCACCGCCAAACCCGACGACGAAACCAGAGACTGGCCGAAATCACGCGCGTAGGTACCCCACCGCCGGTACGCTGCCCCGGGTGACCACCCTCGCCCAAATCAACGCCCTGCTGGCCGGCTACAAACCGCGGGCCCTCCGCGACTTCACCGAACTTCACCGCCTGGCCCAGCCCGGCGCTCACCTCAGCGGGGTCGTCCGCACATACCAGCCCCTCGACGACGAGGGTGAGACCCTCCCCCCGGAGCGCGGCTACCCGCAGGTCGTCGTCGAGTCCCTGTTCCCCGACGTGACCGCGGTCCTCGGCCGGCTGTTCGAACTGCAGTTCACCCAGGACGTCGGCAACACCGAGGCCCGCGCGGACATTGTCGTCGCCGGCCGGCCCCTGCTCCGCGACGTGCCGGTGACGTTCATGCTGTTCCTCGAGAAGCAGCTCACCGACCTGCGCACGTTCATCGGGAAGCTGCCCGTCCTGGACCCGGCCCGCCGGTGGGAGGTCGACGAGTCCGCCGCCACCGGCTTCTACCGGTCCGAGTCGACGCAGACGGTCCGCACGAAGAAGGTCCCGAAGACCTTCGTCAAGTGGGAGCCGCCGACGCCGGCGTACACGCAGCCGGCACAGGTCGACGTCATCGCCGAAGACGTCTCCCTCGGCTGGTGGACCACGACCGCGTTGTCCGGCGCCGTCCCCGCCAAACGGGTCCGGGAGATGACCCGCCGGGTCAACGCGCTGATCGAGGCGGTGAAGCTGGCCCGGGAAACCGCGAACAGCACCGTCGTCGAAAGCCGCAACGCCGGCCCCCTGTTCGCCTACCTGTTCGCCGAGGAGGCGCCACCGATTCCCGCTGGAGCGGCGGGTAACTGAGAGGCTCAGACTCCTTCTCAGGCTAAACAAAAACGGCCGCAGACGGTGACAGTGCAGGTTCGACCCCTGCCCCAGGCACTCCAGATCCATGCCCGGGTAGCCCAATTGGTAGAGGCAGCCTGGCCGTATCAGGATGAGGCTTTCGCTCCAGATTCCTCATCAATCGCCAACACCAGGTCGACCTGCACCGGACCGACGTCCAGTGAGGCCCGGGTTCGAATCCCGGCCCCGCCTCCAGCTCCACCAGATTCATCACCGTGGCGGGGTAGCTCAGCGGAAGAGCGCACAGACATCAGCAAGGCCGGCGCATTAAACGCTACTGGTGGGAAACGCGATCACCTCTCTCGCCTTGAAAACGAGAAAAAAGGGGCGGGGCCGAATGGGTATCGGCTCCGCCCCGCCTCGGGTTGTAGCGCAGCTTGGTAGCGCGTCCGCTTCGGGAGCGGAAGGTCGTCGGTTCAAATCCGGCCAACCCGACTGCCCAGTCAAATGCATCCGATTGTCTGGCAGTGCCGTTCCTCCACCGTCTTCTTGACCGGCTCCATCTGCTCGGCCACCGGAACCCATGCCTCGACGCGGTACACCTGCTTTCCGCACTGCTTGCACGTTTCACCGGGAATGGGGATGTAGCGCAGTTCACCGTTGCTCACGCAAAGGATCATATAGACGTGACAGATCGCCGTATTGAGGAGGGGCCAGCCGATAGTCGGCGCCGGCCGCGGTCTCGAAACCCGTTGGGGGTGGCGACACCCCGTAGGAGTTCGACCCTCCCCCTACTTCATGGGTGCGGCACGGGCTGACCTCGGAACCGACCTCTCCCGGTAGCTCAACGGACAGAGCAGCCGCGTCCTAAGCGGAAGGTTGCGCGTTCAAATCGCGCCCGGGAGACGCACCGCCGGCGGTACACCGGCCCACCCCTGACGATCGGGAGCAGCGTGGTGGCCTGACTCGGCCGAGCGGCCCTCCGACCCCAAAGCAGCCCCCCAGTTCATGTCACACCCCATCGATATCTTTTGCCCCATGGCCACCAAGAGGACCCGGGCGGACTACAACGCGTACATGCGCGTCTACATGCTGGACCGCTACAACGCCAGAATGGCCGAGGCCAAAGCCTTCCTCGGGGGGAAGTGCGTCGGCTGTGGAGCGACCGAACCGCTGGAGTTCGACCACATCGACCCAAGCCAGAAGTCCTTTACCGTGTCCAGATGGTGGTCTTGCGCAAAGAAGACGTTCTGGGCCGAGGTCCGGAAGTGCGCCCTCCGGTGTAGGTCCTGCCATGAGACGCGCACCAGCCAGCAACTCGGCGTCGACCACGGCGCCGGCAAGTCCGGCAAGAAAAACTGTCGGTGTGAACCATGCCGAGCCAGAAAGAAGGAGTACATGCGTCTGTGGCAGCAACGCCACGTGGAGAAGTCAAGCGCCGGTAGCACAGCGGCTTGTGCGGCAAACTTTTAATTTGACAGGCGTGGGTTCGAGCCTCACCCGGCGCACGCATGGAAAGCGGTACACTGCAGGTACGACGCGCGATGGAGCAGCACGGTAGCTCGCTGGGCTCATAACCCAGAGGTCGCAGGTTCAAATCCTGTTCGCGCCACGCAAGAACGCAGAGAAGCCCGGCCGTCCAGGAGCAGCGGCCGGGCTTCTCTGTCCCGGTAGCCCAGCGGCAGAGCGCTGCCTCGACACGGCAGTTCGCGGGGGTTCAAGTCCCTCCCGGGACACCATGGCGGCGGCACCCCCGATTCGTTGTGACCTTTGCTGTATAGCGTGTACGGTGTGAGCTTCGATGGTGAGGCCCGGCGAGCGGGCTCCACCACAACCGAAGGAGTCCCCCCGTGAGCACAGCCGAAGAGGCGCAACCCGCCACCCGCGACTACGTGGCCGTCATGGTTCACGTGACCGAAGGGCCCGAGGACGTCCTCACCCTCCGCACCCTGTACGGATGCGACGACACCGCCGACCCGATCGCCCCGTACCGGGTCGCCGAGGAAGCACTTCACGGACTGAACGGCGACGTCCGAGGCGGGTGGTGGGGCTACGGCCCGACCCGCTCCGCCCAGTCGCAGCCGTACGACCGACCCGGAATCGGCGAGGTCCAGGTCACGCTCAGGATCAAAACCACGACGGGCGAAGAAGCGGCCACCAAGACGTCATCGATCGTCATCGACACGACGGGTAGCTTCGCCCGCGCCGTTACCCGCGCGACGGAGGCCGGCTTGGACAACCTCCAGGCGTGGATGTTCGAGCAGAAGCGCATCGCCCGAGGCCTCGCCTCCTGACCCTGCTCAACAACGGTGTGGCCCGACACGTCGGGCCACACCGCCGGGGCGCCGTAGACGAACTGGTAAAGTCGCCGGACCTTCACTCCGGACATGTGCGGGTTCGAGTCCCGTCGGCGCTACACGATCCCCCATAGCTCAATTGGCAGAGCGGCCGGCTGTTAATCGGTTGATCTAGGTTCGAAACCTGGTGGGGGAGCTCAGAGGTGGGGCCACTGGCCGTCGTTGTCGGCGGTGTGGCCCTTCGCCCGGCGGTACAGGCCCCACACGAGGGCGGCGATCGACAGGCCGACAAGGCCGAGGACGGCGAGGAGGGCAACCTTCACACGCGGCTCCAGGTGGGGGAAAGCCAGTGGCCGGCACCTGCACGGGGCGCCGGCCATGGGTAGCGGCCTCGGATCCCCCTCCGCTCGGAGGGTTTTTCGTGGCGTTGACCAGCCTAGGGCGGCCCGGCTGGCCGGGTGGTCGTTTCCCTCGAAATGAATGAGTGAACCCCCGAAAGGGGTTGCCGCCGCCGGTGTCGGGCGCATCATGAAGTCATCGCCCCGGCGTGCATCACCCCGACGACGTGGTGGAGTCGGCCACACCCCCCTTGGCCGCCACGCTGGGGCGTCGCCGTTTTCGAGCCCGTGTAGCTCAGCCTGGTGAGAGCGGCTGTTTCACACACAGCAGGTCGCCGGTTCAAATCCGGCCGCGGGTACCGCTGTATGTTGCGTTGTTCCCCGGGTAGCCGGTACCGTATGTAGGTGGGTCGCCGCTGTGGTGGCCGACGGCGGAGGGGAGGTGGTCACGTTGCCGAGACGCGACGCGGATGGCCGACTTGTCCGCCCCCCGCGTCAGGCTGCCCCCGCGGCCGACCGCACGTCGGTCGCGGGGCTGGTCCGTAACGGGCTGTTCTTCACCGGCGAGGCCGCGAACCTGGCCGGGTTCTGCATGTCCGACCACCTCGGCGACGACCACGTCATCCGCGACATGCACAACATCATCGGCGCGCTCAGCTCCGTCCAGTCGCTGTTCCAGCTCATCGAGTATCGGACCGTGACCCGCGATGAGGCGATCGCGGCCGGCGCCGTCGCCTGCACCGCCACCTACCTGCGCCACCCGAACCTGGTGTGCCGGCGCGCCTGCGTCGGGGACCGGCGCCACACCTGTCACCGGCTCGTCCACGACGGACGGCATCGATGCCTCTGTGATGAAGAATGGGACGGATGAACGACTGAGCGGGTACACCCAGGTCGGAGACTGGGGCCAGACTGTAAATCTGGTGCGAAAGCTGAGTGGGTTCGAATCCCTCTACCCGTACGTGACCGCCACAGATGTTGTTCTGCTGATCGGCCCGGTCCCGCTCGTCCACGAGCGGGACCGGAATCACTGTGACTGGTGCCTCGGCATTGCCGAGGGATGGATCGACCCGGACGTGCGGGGGATGGACCGGCCCTACGGTGACGGGCTGGCCGGCGGCCGCCGGTGGGCCACCACGCACCCGCCCGGCTACGACCTTCCGATCAACACCCGGCGCGGTCTCAAACCGCAGCACGTCGACGACGAGGTCGTCCACATCGGCGGCCGGTCGTGGGAGCGGCCCGTCTACGACCAGTACGCGCTCGGCTTCTTCGAGGGGGTCGTGCAGACGTGGTGCCCCCGCCACACCGGCGACTGCCCCGCGACGTGGGCGTGCCAGCAGGAGATCGCTGACCATCTCGCCGGCCGGCCCGTCGCACCGGTCCCGGACGTGACGGTGCCCGACCTGGTGGTGCCGGCGGTGCCGTGGCCGGCGGTCAGCGAGGTCGACGACCCGGCCGGGTGGGTAGCCGCGGCCCACGCCACCACCGCCCGGCTCCAGCCCGACGTTGATCGGCTCCACGACCAAGCGGAGACGCTCATCGACCGGTCCCGGGATCCGATCCTGGAACAGACCGACGACGCTGACCGGCTCCATGAGGCCGGCGTCGTCGGGCACGGCGCCGCTCACCATCTCCTGTTCGAGCTGGGGCTTCTCACCGCCCACGCCGACCAGATCCAGGCCCGCCTTGACGTTGAACGGAGCAGCAGATGACCGACCTTGGCACCCCCGACCCGGGTGTTCCCGACGGCGAGTCCACGCTCGCCGGCGACGCCCAGCAGCATCGGTTCGTCATCACGGTGACGTCGTTCGGCCGTGGCCGCGGCACCCCCGCCGATGTGGAGATGACCCGCCGGACGTTGGAGTCGTTCCTACGCCATGCCGGGTTCACCGCCCGGGTCGAGTTCACCCCCGGCAACGGCCGCCCGGCGGCTGGTACGTGATGAGCCGGCGTGGGCGGCGCCAGGTGGCGGTGTCTCACCGGCCCCGGTGGGTGCCGGCTGTTCTGCCTGTCCAGGCCGACCCTGACGGGCCGAGGGTGGAACTGCGGGGGTTCCGGTGTGGCCACATTCTCGAGTCCGGCGCCGGCATGTGCGGCGCCAACGTGTTCGTGACGGCCCTGCCGGTGTACTGGCTGCGGCATGTCAGTCTCGCTCCACGTGGCCACCGGCGGCAGCAGATGCACCTGGCCTACGGGCGTCGGTGGCGCGCCCGCCGGCGGAGAGGAGCACGTCGTGTTTGACCCGATGGGTGGGCCCGCCCGCGCGCGGGCCAGGCTGGTGTACCGCTGGCAGCGGTGCTGGAACGGCTGCCGGAACCTGGCCGGCAGGATCTTCTACTGCGCCGCCCACGGGCACCAGGAAAAGTTTGGCCTGCCCGGCCGGTGCGTTCACTGCGGTGCGTCGATTGTCCGGCCGATGCGGGCCGGGTACACGCCCCCGCCTGTGCCGGCCCGAGCCAGGCGTCCGGGCGAGCCGGGGCCGCCCGGCGGGCGGTGTCCGCGGATGCTTCCCCACGGCCCGCATGAGGGCTGCCCGGGGAAGCCGTTCATGCCGCGCGTGGCGGCGGCGTGCCGTGAACACCGGTGCATCTGCGCCGACCATCCGAGAGGGGACACGCGGTGACCGGCGACCATGCAGCGAAGATCCCACATCCGTCCGGCGACGACGGGCACGACGACGCCGGTTGGGTACCGCCGACCCGAGACGAGATCCGGGAACTTCTCGGCGAGGGCATCCACACCGGGTTCCGCAAGGCGGCCAGCGGCCGCCGGTACGCCAGTGCCTTCCACGCGGCGCTCAAGCTCATGCCGGCCGACGACTGGGATGCGATGCTCGACTCCGCCCTGGACGGCCTGGTCGCTGCCGGGTTCAGCGTCACCCGCGACCCGGCGAAGGTGTGCGGAGACTGGCCGGCGCCGTGCAACTGTGCCGACCCGCTTATCCACAACGGCCACTAGGAGGCAACCGTGGACGACGAAACGATCGGTGAACTACACGACCGGCTTCCGCCCGGGTGGACGAACCTGCCGGAGTACGGCGTCCAGGTCCGGCCGTTCCGCGCGGTCGGGGCCTGCCCGCACGGGCCGCACCGCGGCCCGCAGGGACCGAACGAAGATCTCAGCCAATGCCCGACGTGCTGGGCGCCGTCGTGGGCGCTCCGCCCGCCGGACGAGACGTACGGCACCCACCTGCCGGACTGCTCTCTACCGGCCCGGCACGAGTCCTACTGCAAGCCCGGCGGTGCCGGGCACCCGCAGGCCGCCAGGATCCGTGGGTACTGGCCCGCCGCCGGCCAACGGATCGCGGAGGACTGAACCCGGATGCCCCTCGCCACGTTCTCGATCGCGACGATGCCGGACACCCACGTGCCACCCCAGCGGTGGTGGCGGGTCATGGTGTACGAAACAGCCGACGGCATGCGCCGCGCGGCACACCGGTACGACTCGGACACCGACTTCTCCGGCGCCCGTGGTGTGGTCCACCACGCCAGGTGGGTCAACGACGACGCCACCGGATACCGGTACAGCGACAACGGTTACGCCGGTGTCATCCGGCTGTGTGTCGAGTACCTGAACACCCGCTACATCGCCCACGAGCTCGTCCATGCGGCTGCGGCGGTGTACCGGATGAACGTCGACGAGGACGTGTACCTCGGCGGCGAGGTCGGCGTAGAGGAGGAGCAGCTGGCCCACCTCTACGACGAGCTGTTCACCAGCTTCGAGTCCCGGTTCCCGGGCCGTCCGGCGGGACATTCCCACGCGGCGGCGAACGGGGACGACCCGCCGAACAGCTAGACTTCCCGAAGTTCCCCACGGAGGGGGTGGATTCATGGACTCTGTTGCCGACGTGGTCGGTGTCGCGCTGCGGTCCGGGCTGTTCCTCGCCGGCCTCGTGATCGGGTGCTTCCTCGGCGCCGTGTACGCCATCATGCGTCGTGCGTGGAAGGACTACCGCACCGTGAAAAAGTCGGTGCCGGGGTTCCGTAAGAGCGCTATCGGATCGGTGCCGAAGGTGATCAAGTGGGGTGCGATCGCCGGAGCCGGGATCATTTTTGCGATCATCGGGATGACCGCGACAGGTAACGTCGGGACGCCCACCGTTCCGGCCGGGGTGCCGTCGACGGTTCCCTCGACGTCAGGGTCGCCGCGGTAGCCGACCCCGGCGAAGGGGTGTTTTCTCCCGGGGCGCGCCGAATCCAACCAGCATCGTGTATTACGTAATACGCGGTAAGGTTCCGGGGTCCACCACGGACGTGTCCCCTGGTCCGCCACAACGAAAGGTCAACCCGAGTGTCTGATCAGTTCGTCCACCTGCACAACCACCTCGACTACTCGATCCTCGACGGCGCCGCCGCACACAAGTCGTTCTTCGCCGAAGCGGCCAGGCTCGGGCAGCCCGCCATCGCGATGACCGACCACGGGAACCTGTTCGGCGCCCACAGCTTCTACCGGCACGCGAAAGACGCCGACATCACACCGATCATCGGGATCGAGGCGTACGTGGCCCCCGCCGACCGGACCCTGAAGAAGCCGGTGTTCTGGGGGAGCCCGTCCCAACGCGCCGACGACGTCGCCGGCGCCGGCGCCTACCTGCACATGACCCTGCTCGCCGAAACCGCCGAGGGGCTGCGCAACCTGTTCCGGCTGTCCAGCATCGCCACCATCGACGGGGCGTACCGCAAGCCGCGGATGGACCGGCAGCTGCTCGCGGAACACTCGGCCGGGATCATCGCCACGACCGGCTGCCCGTCCGGGGAGATCCAGACCCGGCTCCGCCTCGGCCAGCCCGACGAAGCGCTCCGCGCGGCCGCCGAGTGGCGTGACATCTTCGGCCCGGACAACTTTTTCCTCGAAGTCATGGACCACGGTCTGGACATCGAAAACCGGGTCCGGGCCGGGCTGCTCGACCTGGGCCGGCGGCTGGGGCTGCGACCGGTCGCCACGAACGACGCCCACTACGTCACCCGCGACCAGGCGTCCGTCCACGACGCCCTGCTGTGTGTGCAGGCCGGCGCGCAGCTGGCCGACACCGACCGGTTCCGATTCGACGGGGACACCTACTACCTGCGCCCGGCCGCCGAGATGCGGGCACTGTTCGACAGCCAGGTCCCGGGTGCGTGTGACACCACCCTGGACATCGCCGGCCGGGTCCAGCCCTACGACGACGTGTTCACCAACCGGGACCTGATGGCGCAGGCGATCATCCCGGCCGGGCACACCGAGTCGCAGTGGCTGCGTCACCTCGTCGCCGAGGCGCTGCAGCGGCGTGGCCTGACCGGCGGCGAGTATGCGACGCGGGCCGAGTTCGAGCTTGGGATCATCGACAGCAAGGGCTACCCGGGGTACTTCCTCGTCGTCGCGGACATCTGTGACGAGATGCGGCGGCGGGGCATCCGGTACAACACCCGAGGGTCGGCGGCGGGGTCCCTGGTCGCGTACGCGTTGGGGATCACCAACGTCGACCCGTTGCCGTACAACATTCTGTTCGAGCGGTTCCTGAACCCGGAGCGCCCGTCGGCGCCGGACATCGACCTGGACATCGACGAAACCCGCCGCACCGAGATGATCGGATACGTGGCCGGGAAGTACGGCCACGACCGGGTCGCGCAGATCATCACCTTCGGCATCGTGCAGTCCCGGGCCGCGGTCAAGGACGCAGCCCGGGTCCTCGGCCACCCCTACGGTGTCGGCGAGATGGTCAGCAGCCACCTGCCGCCGAAGGTGATGGGCAAGGACGTGCCGCTGGCGAAGGTCCTCTCCGGGGAACGCGCCGACACCCAGCGGGTCCGCGACATGTACCGCGACGACCCGGTGGTCAAACAGGTCGTCGACCTGGCGTTGGGGTTGGAAGGCGCCCGCCGCCAGGTCGGGGTCCACGCCGCGGGGGTCATCATCGCCCGCAAGGCGCTTCTCGACGTCCTGCCGGTGTGGAAACGCCCCGAAGACGGCGCCATGATCACCGGGTTCGACATGAACGAGTGTGACGCGCTCGGCCTGGTCAAAATGGACTTCCTCGGGCTGCGGAACCTGACCGTCCTCGGTGACGCCATCGCCGCCATCGAGGACCGACACGGCGTCACCGTCGACCTCGCCACCCTCCCCCTGACCGACCCGCGGACGTTTGAACTCCTCGGCGCCGGCGAAACCCTCGGCGTGTTCCAACTCGACGGGGTCGGGATCACCAGCCTGCTGCGGCTGATGCGGCCCACCACGTTCGAGGACATCTCCGCGACCCTGGCCCTGTACCGGCCCGGGCCGATGGGTGTCGGGGCGCACACCGAGTACGCCAACCGGAAGAACGGCTCCCAGCCGGTCAAGCCGATCCACCCCGAGCTCGCCGAACCACTCGCGGACATCCTCGACACCACATTCGGCCTGATCGTCTACCAGGAACAGGTCATGGCGATCGTGCAGCGCGTCGCCGGCTACACCCTGGGCCGTGCGGACCTGCTCCGGTCGGCGATGGGGAAGAAGAAGAAAGACGTCCTGGACCGGGAACACGCACCGTTCTGCGACGGCATGAGGTCCAACGGGTACTCCGACGAGGCGATCAGCACACTGTGGGACACCCTGCTGCCGTTCTCGTCGTACGCGTTCAACAAGGCCCACACGGCGTCGTACGGGATGATGTCGTACTGGACGGCGTACCTGAAGGCGAACTACCCAGCCGAGTACATGGCGGCGTTGCTGACCTCGACCAGCGGCGACAAGGACAAGTCGGCGGTCTACCTGGCCGAATGCCGCCGCATGGGGATCAAGGTGCTGCCACCGGACGTGAACGAGTCACAGGCGGAGTTCGCGGCCGCCCCGGACGGGATCCGGTTCGGGCTGGCCGGCATCCGCAACGTCGGCGGCAACGTCGTCGACGCCATCATCCAAGGCCGCAAAACTGACGCATACAAACACTTCTACGACTTCATGGGGAAAGTCGACCAGGTCGTGTGCAACAAGAAGACGATCGAATCGGTGATCAAAGCGGGTGCGTTCGACACCTTCGGCCACACCCGCAAAGGGCTACTTGCGGTCCACGCCGACACCGTCGACACCTACCTGGCCGTGAAACGCAAAGAATCCACCGGCCAGTTCGACCTGTTCGCCGCCCTCGACAACCCGGCCGCCGCCCTCGACGACCCGCCCATCCCGCCCGGCGAATGGGACCAGAAAACCCTGCTGGCCTTCGAACGGGAAATGCTCGGCCTGTACGTGTCCGCGCACCCCCTGGACGGGTTGGAAACGGCCCTCCGGGGCAACTCCACCCACACCGTCGGCCAGGTCAAAAACCCGGACGTCGCCGACGGGACAGCGGTCACCGTGGCCGGGCTGCTCACGGGCGTGAACAGCCCACGCACGTCGAAAGCCGGCAAACTGTGGGCATCGGCGACCCTGGAAGACCTCGACGGGTCCGTCGAGATCCTCCTGTTCTCCGCCGCGTTCGAACACCTCAGCCCACACCTGGCCAACGACACCGTCGTCGCTGTCAAGGGCCGCATCAGCCGCCGCGACGAATCCACCTCCATCACCGTCGCCGACCTGCGGCTCCTCGAACCCGCCACCGCGAACCGGTTGGAAATCGCGTTGCGGCCCGACGCGGTCACCGGTGAACAGATGGCGTTGCTGCGGGAAATCCTGGCCCGCCACCGCGGCACCACCGAAACCCGGATCCGGCTCCGCCGCACCGGCGGCCCCGACCGGCTGCTCCGCGTCGACCAGCTCCCCGTCACCGTGACCCCGTCGCTGCTGGCCGAGTTGAAAGCCGTCGCCGGGGTAGGGAACGTGACCACGTGAACGTCACGGTGAAACCCCTACCGACATGCCACCGCTGCGGTGCAGATCTGTACCTGACAGTGACCGCACCGCACCCGTCGATGCCCGGCAGCCAACTGCTCGTGTTGTGCCCGCGATGCGACGCGGACGACCCGGCCGCGACCGAACTGCTGGCCTGGTTCGCGATCTACTCGGCTGTCGGGTCGTTCGATGTGGCCGAGTTGGAGACGATCGCCACTCGGTGGGTTTCCGCTGTGCAGGCCCGCCCGACGGGTGTCGGTGACTTGGCCGACGATGTGGAGGCGTGGCGACGCGGCGACTACGACACCGACCACGGCGACACCGACCCCGGCGATGTGCAGAACGGATCCGGGCCTTGACCCGGGGAGGGGATTTTCGCCCCGGGCGCGCGACGGCCACCCAACATCGTGTATTACGTAAGCATGGAACCTGACGACCCTGTTGTGCGGGCAGCAGCAAAAGCGATCGCGCGCACACAAGACGGACCGGCCCTTGCCGCGGTCATGAACTTCCGGGTGGAACCCGCCGAGCGGGAGCTGCTCGCCGCAGTCTCCGAGCACTTGGGGATGACCCGGTCGGCGTTCATGCGGGGCGCCTGCGTCGACGTGGCGCTGGCGGTCGTTGCCCGGGCCGGCGGGCCCGAGGTCCTCGAGGGTGCCGCCCGGCAGCGGAGCGAAACCAGGATGGCCCGGGCGGCGGCTGCGGTGGCTGCGCTCGCCGGGTCGGGCTGACGGGGGAAACCCTGGGATATCCGCCTACCCCGGGTTGGGGCAATATCCGGACGTCGGGTGCGTCGCATGGGTCCCCAAGTTGCGGCAAGATAGGGACCTATGACTGCCTACTACCTGGTCGTCGAACCCCACCGATCGCTCCGGCCGGTGCGGCACGTCCCCACCCCGGACGTCATCGCCGCCGAATTCCGCCCGGGCCCGGTCGGCCGGGTTTTGCTTCCCGGCCCGCTGATCGGGTTCGTCGCCGCACCCGACCCGGAACGGGCCCGGAACCCGATCGGGTCGTGTCTGCTGGCCTGCCTCGGCGGCCCCCTGGGGGTGTTCGCGGGCCCCGTCGTCATCACCGGGTTCAACCCGGCCACCGACGTGGCGCTGTCCACCACCGACCGGATCGGCCCGCTGACGTTCGGCCAGGCAGACCTGATCGCGGGGCTCGTCGACGCCATCCGCACCGCGGTCGAAGGGTTCGCCTCCGGGCGGGGCTCGTCGTGGGACCGGTCGGTCCGCGTGCACGCGGCGTCGGTTACCGACGGCGGCCGGTTGACGTCGCCGACCTGGCTGCCAGGATATGCCCCGGCGGGGGTCGCTTAGGGACGCAAGTCGGCGTATCTTCAGGCTATGACTTGCGTCCGCAAGTTGGACGTTCCCCACGAAAGGACCCAATCCCATGAGGATCGAGAAGACGTACCACGACTTCTGACCGGCCCCGCCGGCATGGCCGGCGGTCAACCACTGATCCGTAGGCCCCGCCCGACTACCCGGGCGGGGCCTACGGTGTCTCCGGGGGTTCGGGCGGGTTGGCGACCACCCGGACGTCTTTCCCCTGGTGACCGATGGTCCACCCGGACCAAGCTAGAAGGAGTTGAGCCCGGTAGATCGTGGTTTCGCTGACTTGGTAATGCCCGGCTAGTTCCCGCCGGGACAGTAGTTTCTGTCCTGGCCTGAGAGCGCCGGAGCGGATCAGGCGAATGATGTCTTCCGCGATCGCGCCGGCACCCCATTTGCGGTCCGACATTGCCTTTCCCCCTTGGCAGGTTCGGCAATGAGATCAGGGGGCCACCGAGCCGTCAAGCTGGACGGCCCCAGCCTGACAGATGTCGATGTGTCGATGATAGGGTCACGGCGCGTTGACTTAGAGACGCAAGTTCTGTCACCGTGGCAGGGAGCCTCCTTGGCAGGACGCTCACCCCCGGTGGGACAGCACATCCCCCGCCCCACCGGGGGCCCCGTTCCCCAGAACAGCCGACACGAAGGACCTTCCCCGGATGCCCATCGAAATCATCGAAGAGGTCGATCCCGTACGCGAACAGCAGGCGTGGGAAATGTACGAGGAAACATTCCGCGAGATCAACGCGTTGGCGGTGCAGCGGCACCTCATGTTCCGGCAGGAGTTCGACGCCGTGATGGCCGACAAGCGGGTCCAGAAGTACCTGTACACCCCCGCCGGCTCCCCCGGCGAGCTCGCCGGGCTGTCGACGTTCACCCGCGACCTCGACTCGATGCCGCTGATCTCCCCGGCGTACTTCAACCGCCGCTGGCCCGACCTGTACACCGACCGGCGGATCTTCTACTGCGGGTTCGTCGGAGTCGCCCCCCACGCGCAGGCATCGGTGGCGTTCCGGGAAATGGTCGAGGCGATGTGGCGGACCGCGGTCGCTGTCGACGGGATCATCGTCCTGGACATCTGCGACGTCAACGAAACCGTGCGGTCCCTGGACAAGGTGATCCCGCTGATGCTCAAACGCCTGGCCCGCCCGGAAGGCCGGGCAGTCATCGCGACCCGGCTCGACACCCAAACGTACTGGGAGTACGAGTTCCCCCAGGTGGGCATGTGATGCGTATCCCCGTCGCGTCGGCGGTCGGATACGGCCCCACCGAACTGGCCGCGTTCGACGCCGCCCTCGTCGCCGCCGGCGTCGCCGACCGGAACCTGCTCTGCCTGTCCTCGGTCCTCCCCCCGGGTGCTGTCGTTGACCAGGTCGACACCATCGACAACTGCCCCGGCGGGTGGGGGGACCGGCTGTACGTCGTCCTGGCCGAAGCCCGCACCTCCACCCCCGGGGAGCTGTCCTGCGCCGGCATCGGCTGGGTCCAGGACGACACCGGCCGGGGGCTCCTCGTCGAGCATCACGCCGGCACCGACACCGAACTGGAGAAACTGATCAACACGTCCCTGGATGCGTTGATCCTCAACCGGGGCATGCTGAACCTGCCCCGCCGGGGCCTCCAAACGGTCTCGGTCCGATGCGTCACCGACCCGGTGTGCGCGCTCGCCGTCGCCGTTTTCTCCGCACATTCGTGGCCGGCCACCGGGGCCGGCCGCGAATCGATGAAGGAGAACGGATGAACATCGTCAGCAAGGCGCAGTACGCCGGCAGGGTCGCCGCGGTCCCCCCGACCGCGTGGCGCAAGTCGAGCCGCTCCTACTCCGACGGCTGCCTCGAGGTGGCGGCCGCCGGCGACGCGGTCGCGTTGCGGGACAGCACCAACCCGCACACCGCGACACTCGTCATGAACCGCACCGAGTGGACGGCGTTCCTCGCCGGCGCCAAGGGCGGCGACTTCGACGACCTGCTGGCGTAGCGTCGAGGTCTCTCGCCAAGGGAACCCAGCACACGAAGCGGACCCCCTACCGGACACCGGTAGGGGGTCCGCCGTTTAACCATGGTGTGACCCTGCCCTCGGAGCTGTCCTCGAAGATGCCGCTGCCGTGCCTCGTGTGTGGCCGCGAGCTCGAATCGGCGGTCCCGCCTACGTTCGGCAACGCCGACCAGAACCAGCCGTACGCCGGCACCACCTTCTGGACATCCGGGCACTACGGATCCACCGTGTTCGACCCCCAGACCACCGGTGTGCAGCTGCACCTGAACGTGTGCGACCCGTGCCTCCTCGAGCGCGCCGGGCGGATCCGGTGGGTGTTCGAACGCCGCAAGACCACCCTGGAGTATTCCCCCTGGGAACCGGTCCTCGACGGCGGCGAGGAATCCGCTGGAGGCCTAGGCCTGGAACCGGACCCGGCGCCGGCGGGCGGCCCAGAACACCAGACCACCCCCGGCCAGCAGAACCGCACCCGCACCGGCCGCGACTCCCCCGTCGATGCCGGTCTTCGGTAGCGTCCCCGGCTGGCCTTCGGCACCCGTGACGAGCGTCCACGCGTAGCCGCCGCTGTTCTTCTGGCACACGTACAACTTCCCAGGGGTGCTGAACTCCTGCCCGGCCTCGCCTGCGAGGCATGGACCGTCCGGGGTCCGGGCGGAAGAGTCCGACCCGCCGGGCGGGTTCGCTGGCGGGTTCGGGTCCGGGCTGGCCGGCGGCGGGCCCGACGGGCGCCAGCGGCCGCGGTCCTCGCCGGGGTTCTTCTGACACCTGTACCAGGCACCTTTATCGTTCTTGCCGTAGGTCCCGATCTCCGAGTCCTTGCAGAACGCCCCGGGGGTGACGGCGGCATAGGCCGCCGACGGGGCGAACAGTGCCAGCCCGGCCGTGGCCAGCCCGGCCAGTATCAGGTGACGGAACCTAAGCACGGTGTTTCCTTCCGATATCCGAGTGGTGACTCCCTGGCCAACGACCCGCACCCGGCGCTGGACACGAAGCGGGTACCGCGGAGGCTATTCGGACGGGTAACCGATGGCGGTGTTGTGCATCTCCACGATGTACACCGCGGTCGCCTCATCACGGATCAGGTCAGCGATCAACTCGCCACCACCGCGGCGGTCGATGACCGACACCAGCTCATCGGCGGTCGCGACGGCCCACCCGCCGACGGTGTCGTTGCGGACCGCGAACCAGCGCATCACGAACGGGTTCATCCGGTTGCCCACGCAACCAACCATACGGACGTCGGGGCCGGCCCCGACGTCATCCGCGTCGGCTGACCGGTTGAAAGTCCCCGATTCGCCGCGACTTCCGGCCCCGGATGCGGTTGAGTTTGCGTCCGGCACACCCCGCCGCTCACCACCCACCCGGAGTCCTCGTTGAAGCTTGGCCGCCGCATGCAGAACGCGATCCTCATCGTCGCGACTCTGCTGTTCGCCGCGCCGATGGTCGCAACCGGCGTCTCCTACGCCGACGGGTTCACCGCCACCACCGCCGTCACCGTCGACGGTGGGCAGATCCACATCCCGGCTGCCGAGGTCACCACCGTGCCGCCCGTCGCCGGGCCCCAGACCGGTCCGGAAGCCCCGATCGCGGCCGAGTCGGAGCCAACCCCACCAGCCGCCACCACCGAGTCGCAGCCGCCGGCTGAAGAGTTGCCCGGCGAGGCGACGCAGCCACCCGTCCCCCCGGTCGTCGACGTGCCGCTGCCGGCGCTCGACCCGCCACCGGCGGACCCTGCCGAACCAGCTCCCGAAGAGCCGGCCGGCCCCTGAACCCCCGGCCCTCGGGCCGGTTGCACCACCTTCTGATTTCATCCCCCGAGAGGAAACCATGCGTAACCGCACGCGCATCGCCGTTATCGCCCTCGTCGCTGTCCTCGGCGTCGGCGCCGCTGGCCTGGCCTGGGCCTGGTTCACCGAGACCACCACGGCAACGGCATCCGGCGGGGCCGGCGCCGACCTCGCCCCGGCAACCGTCACCACGCCCCTTTACGTCTATGACAACAGCCAGAACGGTCTGTACCCCAACCACTGGGCCGACGTGAAACTGACCGTGGCGAACCCGTCTTCGAACAACGTCGACATCACGGTCACCTCCGTGGTGCCGGCCACCAGCAACCCGAAGAACGTCAGTGCGACGACACCAAACAACTCCGCCAACCGCACCTACTGCGAGGGTCTGCTCACCATGAACGCCGGGCCGACGATCGCTGCCGAGAGCAACGACCTGGTCCTGGCCCCCGGCGATTCGGTCGTGGTCGTGCTCACCGACGCGGTCTCGCTGGACGCCAGCGCGGACAACCGCTGCCAGGGCATGGTGTTCGAAACGAACTGGAGCGTCGTCACGCAGGCCAGCTGAAGAGCGGATCCGCCTGCCGGGCTCGCGCGGACCGGTCCTGACTGGTTCATGGCGTTGACCGGTGTGGTTTTCCTACTGGCCGGCATCGGCCTGATCACGGCTGGTAGGAGGCGGCTCCGCGAGGGGTGAAAAGTGCGGAGCCGCGTTTGAGACGGGGCCACGGGTGACAACTCCCCCGTGGTCCCGTCGACGTTTTCGGGGGATTCGGCCCGGAGTTCCCGACGTTTCCGTACGGTGCGGTAGGTGGACGAATTCCGGGTAACTATGCGGCCGCCGGCTCCGGGGGTGGCGCACACGCCGTGGACCACCGGCCAGGTCGACAGCCTCAACAGCTACCAGACCTCCGGGTACGGGCATCCGTATACGTGCCCGAACCGGGACGTCGATACCCACACCGAAACAGTCGTCGACCGGGGTGTGTTGGTCGCCACCGCCGACGGTTGGCGGTGCCCCGACTGCGACTACCGGCAAGGCTGGGCACACGACTGGGCCACGGACGGGTCGTGGCGGCAGCTCGGCGGGGGGCGGTAACGGGTGGCCCGGCATATCGAGGTGCGGCGGCTGGCGTGGATGGCCGGTGTTGTCGAGATGCGCGGCAAGATCCGTGTCGTTGACAACCCGATGCGCAAGACCCTGCAGATCCGGCTTCAGGTGCAGTCCCAGCAGGTCCACGTTGTGGAGCGGCTGTGCGCGATGACCGGGGTGGAGATCGAGGTGAAGAGCCGCCGGGAGATCCTGACCGCTGACCGGCGGGGCTGTGTCGAGCACTGCCCGGAGGCGCACGTACACACAGGGACGATGATCCCGCGGATGGCGACATGGGCGGTGACGGGGACGGCAGCGGCGATCGTGCTGCACAACCTAGAAGAGTATCTGCACCCGGAAACGGACATGTCGATGGTTGACCGGTACCTGGATTCGCTGAGCCTGCCCGAGGACTGGGCGAAACCCGGCCGCGGTATGCGGGCGGTGTTCGACTCGGTGAACCGGCTCCGGACCCTCGGCTGGGAGATTCCGCCGCCGCTGTCGCGGACCCCCCGCAAGTGGCCGGGGCAGCAGGCGGAAGGATCAGCCGGGTGACGACGACGATGCGGGTGCGGCTGGTCGGGTGGACGCATTTTGAGGCGCCGCCGGATGTGCCGTGGTCGACGGACGCCGACGGTGGGCAGGCCCTCGCCGAGTTCGCCGGCCGGGCCTGCTACGCGAGTTGGTCGAAGCCGAACCCGGCGACAGCGACGAACGCCGGCTACCTGGCCCACATCCTTCAGGTCGGGCACGGGTCCGTCCTCGAGCATGCCGTGTTCTCCTTCTACCTGGTCGGGATTTCCCGGTCGTTGACGCACGAGTTGATCCGGCACCGGCACTTCTCGTACTCGCAGTTGTCGCAGCGGTACGTGCCGGCGGTGTCGTCCTCGGTTGAGCCGGACGTGATCGCTGCCGACCCGGGCCTCCACGCCCGGTTCGTGGAGGCGGTGGAGCATGCCCACGACGCGTACACGACGATTCTGGCCGGGTTGCAGGCCAAGCTCGGCACTGCGGGGACGGCGGTGAAGAAACAGGCCAGGCAGGCGGCGCGGGCGGTGCTGCCGAACGCGGCCGAGACCCGGATCGTGGTGACGGGCAACGCGCGGGCGTGGCGGCACTTCGTGGCGATGCGGGCCACACCGGAGGCCGATGTGGAGATCCGGGCCGTTGCGGTCGAGTGTTTGCGGCAGTTGCAGGCGAAGGCGCCGGCCCTGTTCGCCGGCTTCAGGATCGTCACCGACGTCTCCGACGGGACCGAGGTCGCCGTTTCGGATCTGGGTGGGCCTTCCGGGTCTGTGTAGAATCGGCCTCTGCGGACCGCGTCACCCAGCTCTTCTGTGGCGGTTGTAGCTGGCTGGCCCCACTCGCAGCCGAACGGGCCTCCTGTCTAGACGGAGGCCCGTTCCGCATTCCCGGGGCTGAGGTTTACCGGAGCCGGGTCGCGAAGTGGATGAGGTCTTTCCGGGCGTCGGGGACGACTCGCATGTCACCGGTCGCGGCCCACACCGCCAGCCACCAGTAGCTGGTCGTCAGTTTCCACTCCCCCCGGTCGCGGAGGATCCACCAGCGGCCTTCTTTGCGGATGGTGAACCGTGCCGGGTGGGTCATCCTCCGGCCGGGTAGGTACACGCCGGGGCCGGGCCCCACCCGGGCGGCTGTGACGTGCCCGGGCCGGGG
>WUUC01033912.1_pt1 | contig 44292 bp, 41 predicted proteins | sample 6278441 | NCBI WGS metagenome assembly WUUC01 (sample SAMN13675441, study PRJNA597444) | soil metagenome | isolation source: soil | place: USA: Washington | collected 2017-10
TTGCTCAGCATGCGGTCTTCCGGCGTGCATTCGGTATTCTTTAACCGAACAAATGAGGGGATGATTCAGGGCCGCAGTCACAAAACGCCGTTCTGCACTCGGCCGACTGGTGGAAGCGACACTGGTCGAAAGGACAGTTGGTCGACGTCGAGCTCGCGGACACCATGCCGGACGGCTGGATGGCCTGGCTCGAATGGCAACATGAAGTTGCGCCCGACAACGCACTCGAAATCGACGCGGTCACCGCCGGCGCCGGCCGCTACCTCGGCTACGTCCGCACCATCGCCCGCCGCCGCGAGGACGCGAAGCTGGAAGAGCCGATCACGACGATTCCAAGTGAGTATCGCCGAGTCTCAATCGAAGCGAAGTGAACGGCTCACTCGATCTCGTGCGGCCAGTCCAGCTCCTGCGGATCATAGCGAGGGAGAGGGTAGATCGGTTCCTTACCTGGCAATGCGTTCGGTAGGCCGAGAAGAGGCACCAGGCTTGGCACGGGAAACGGAGCTTTTGGCGTCATCCGAGCCTTCGCGGGTAAATTGTAGACTTTGGCGCGAGGGTGCGCGGTCGCGAGCTTCTCGTCGCAAATCGGCAGTCCGTCTTTTTTGCGAGTTTTCCTACAATTGAACTGTTCGTGAAGGAGGTAGAGCGGATTCGCGATCGTTCCCGAGAATCGAGAGCCGTTCGCCCGAGTCGCTCCCACTTCGCCATAAACCAGCCCAACAATTTCGTTCGTCTCTTTGTGAACGATCACCGATCCAGAGTCTCCCCTTTGCGTTATCGGGAGGTCGTCCTTGGAGAATACGAGCTGGTTGATGAATATTCGATCTCCAAATTCCTTTTCCCGATAAGACAGCGTTCCTTCAAAGCGACCCTCCAAACAGTCAATGTTGTGGTTCTTATCGCGGGCTGCGCCCAGCGTAAAATAGACATCTGTTGAAGTGCAGGTCATCTTGTTGGCGATCTTCGTCGGATAGGACGGTTTGTCGTAAGCGCAGTCTCTGAATTTCCCAGGCTTCACTTTGGGCTCGAGTCTGATGATTCCGAGATCGAAAGAGTTGTAGTCGTCATAGAGCGGCCACCACAAATAGTGGCGCCCGAGAAAACCTCCGGAGTGGACGAAAGGACGTTTTGCACCGCCGATCCCGGCCAACACGTGCATGTTCGTGAGAACATAGGCCGAGCCGTCGGGCTTCAGGAAGGCCCAGCCACCTGTTCCGGAGTTCGTGGACTCTATGCTGCTGCCCGCGAAGAACTGCACCGCCGCCGCAGTGCTTCCGTCCGGCTCCAACTCGGTATTGAGATAGACTTCGGTGGAAAAGGTGTTGGTCTTCAGAAATGGATGCCGCTTCTCGAAATCCGCGAGTGGAAGCAGCCCGATCTTGAGCTCTTCGAGCGCGTTGCGGAAGTCCTTGTCTTTTTCGAGCCGCCGCGCCGCCTTCTCGTCGACGAAAAACTCGAGCCCGCCCCGCGGAGAATGAAAAAGAGCGAACGGACTATTTCCCAACGCGTCCGGAGCTGCGCGATAGATCTTTTGGAGAGCATCACCGCTCAGCTCACAGTCGGACTGCGCGACTGCGGGCTCGGCGTAGACGGTGAGAACGGCAATGAGTATCGCTCTTACTTGCAACGCGGCAAACCTGGAGTGATGCTCTCGAGAGGAACATTGAACGTGTGATGGACATTTTTTGCGCTGTCCCACGAAACTTCGACTTTGTCGGCGTTCGGATAGTCGCTCGTCGACACCTCGACCTGATAACCGACCTTCAGCGTGCCCTTGGGTTCCAGCACTTTTTTTACCCCGAGGTCGCTGGGGCCTTTCATGAACACGAACGCCAGTGTTTCGAGCGGAAAATCACCGTCGGTTACGATCTGCTCTTCCGGAGTACCGCTCGGGCTTATTTGGAGAGGTCCGAGGATCATCTTTTTCTTACCATTGCAGACGTTGCACGTGGGGCATGGCGTTTTGCTGGGCTGAAGACCGCCGCCCGCGTCCACCGCTGCCGGCGCCAGCCGCTTGTCGGGGGCGCTCGTAGCGATCTGGGCGTCCTCGAAAGTGCGTATCTCCGCGGCATCCGGCGCTCCCTTCGAATTTAACCATCCGCAGCCGGCGACCGCGCCGAGGAGGAGCGCAGCTGCGATGGTCCACGGGAATGTTGCTCTGATCCTCGACCTCATCATACGCGCTCCATCGCACGGATTTGTTCGCTCGGCAATTTGATCCTTGGTGCCTGTTCTTAAGTACAGTGTCCGAGAGGCCACTGATTCAATATCGATCGCTTCTTTCGAGGGCGAACGTTGACAGCACCGCGGAGCACTCGGACGATGTCGACAAGCGATGAGATGGCGGTGCTGCGTCTGGCTTCTGATCGCGAGCGCAGCATGCGAGCAGCCGAGCTCGTCAGCGCTTGATGCGCTCCCAGGTATTACGCCGGTGCCGCCGAAGCTCGAGGTTCAGGTCTTCGGTTGTGATTGGCTCGGCGCCACTTGCGAGCGCCGCGCGGGGCGTTCACTGGTGGTCTGGGTTGCTGCGCCGGTGTTCGACGTCCGAGTCGAAGTGGACGGGAAGGAGACCATCGCATCGCTGCATCCTCGAGACGGCGGCACCTCCATCAAGATCGACCCACCCACCGGGGCTCGCTCTTTGTTCCTCAAGCTCCGCGGACCGACCGGTGCAAGAGACGCGTACTATCGACTTGAGGACCCCGCGCTCGACCCGACGCTCGAGGTGCTGACTGCGACTCAGTCGTCACTGAACCATGCTCAAGCAAAGGCGCTGGGGTTGAGCCTGTTGCAGTCTTCGGATCGAAAGACGAGAGCGGACGCGCACGCGTTTTTGGCCCGGAGGGAACGCTCCGGCGGAAACACAGCACAAGCTCTCGAACACTTTGCGAAGTCGGCCGAGGAGTATCATTTACTCAATCGTCACGTGCAAGCACACCGCGAGCGGCTCACGCGCATATATACATTGATATATCACGGACGTCGTCTTGCTCTGGCAGAACAAGAGCTCGAACAGGTGCGAACGTCAACTTCGTCCAATCGAGAAACTGAGATGATCGCCGACTACTACGAAGGCGCGCTCCGGTTGGAGATGTCGAATTTTCGGGCGGCCTTGCGACTTTTTCGGAGCGCCTCTCGTATCGCGGAACGCTCTTTCGACGACGGAATGGCGCTGAGCTCGCTCACCATGGAGTCTGTGACTCTGCAAAATATCGGCGCGCAGGAGGCTGCGGTCGCGAAGCTCCAGGAGGCGCTGCTGAAGGGCCACGCCGGTACGGTTTGCCAGCGAGCCGATCTCTGGGTGAACCTCGGTTGGCTGCGCCTCTCTTCTGCAAAACCGAGGGATTCGGCTGCGCTCGCATCAGCCGCAGAACCGCTCGCACATGCGCTCGATCTCTATAAACGAGAGTGTAAGTCCCCAGCGGACCTGGCCAATACTCTCACGAACCTCGCAATTCTCGCGTTGAAGCGAGGAGAGCTCAGAAGAGCAGTCGATTCTCTTCGCAAGGCGAAGCACGTGTATCCGCAAGCAGATGCGCTGCTCAAACGATGGTGGTTGTCGATTGAAGGCGACATTTTGCTCGCGCAAAAGCAGCCGCTGCTCGCGCTCCGCCCATTCGAGCAGCTTGCGACTTTGGCGAAGAGCACAATTCTGCCGGGCGCTCGTTGGGAGGCAGCCATGGGGCGCGCCAAAGCGTTGGAGGCTCTGAAGCGGACGAAGGAAGCCGTGACTGCGCTCGAGGAAGCCCGCGCGGCGATCGACGAAGACAGCTTGTTCGTGCCGCTGGGGGAGGGCCGAGGCACTTTCTCCGCTCGTTCGGATGAGGCGAGTCGCCGTGAAATCGCGCTGCTTTCGCGAGGCGGCGATGTCGAACGTGCCGCGGAGGTCGCGCGGATCAGCCGGCGTCGCATGATGGCGACGCTCGATTGGTTCCGCAGCGTGGACGAGCTCTCCTCCGAAAAACGAGCGCTCTGGCAGGCTGCGCTCTCCGTCTATCGCGACGAACGGGAGCTTCTCTCGTTGGAGCAAAGCAGCGATTGGAAATTGCCGCGAAGCGAGCTCGAGCAACGAGGAGCGAGCAGGGCAGTGCGGCGGGAGCGGATGATCGCGCGGTTGGAAGAGGCGATGGCCACTGTGGGAAGGGAGCGATTCCGTATAGACAACGAGCTTCGAAAGCCGCGGACCGGCGAGCTGTTCCTCGTAATTCACCCGCTCGAAGAGGGTTGGGTTCTCTTTGCGATCAACGCTGATGCGACGACTATGCACTTTATAGAAACGCTCGATTTACATCCGGCGCAGTCGAAGATCGAGAGCGCAGCAAAGGTCATTCTCTTAGCTCACTCCGACCTGTCTTCAATTGATCTGCATCGACTTCCATTTCAGGGAGCGCCGCTCGACGAGCAGCGAATCGTGACCTATGGGATGGACCTCGCTGAAACGAATGAGAAGGTAAACGAGACCAATAGCGTGTTGGTCGTCGTGGATCCGATCGGCGATCTCCCCAATGCGAGAATCGAGGGCTCGAACATTCTCGCTGTGATGAAGAGACGCGGAGCTCCCGCGCGGATGCTCGAAGGGAGCGATGCAACGGGAAATGAAGTCAAAAGACAGCTGTCGGAGGGGAATTTCGGCGTCTTTCATTACGCCGGTCACGCTATGCACGAAGGTTTGGACGGCTGGTGGAGCACTCTCCTTTTGGCGAATCGAGAGCCGTTCGGGGTCGCTGATGTCCTCGCCCTTTCTAGGGTCCCGCCGATCGTCGTTCTCTCGGCCTGTGAGGGCGGAAAATCCGATAGTCAAGGTTCGAGCGCAGGGTTGGGTTTGGCTCAAGCGTTCCTCTTGGCGGGCGCGAGGAAGGTCGTCGCCGCCGTGCGGCCCGTGGGAGATGACGCTTCGCAAAAAATTATGGACGCGTTTTACACCCACGATGTGCGCGCGCCCGATCGGGCGCTCCGCGAAGCCCGGCGGTCCGCTTCTTCCGAAGAAATGAGCGCCTTCCGGGTCTTCGAACGTTGATCAGTGCAAGTCTTTCGGCTCTTTCAACAAGATAGGCACTTTCCGAAACACGACAGTCTTTGAGTCTATGACTTCATCACTTCCGGAGCCGATGATCTCGGCGACGCCATCTTTGACCTCTTTCGACCGCCCGATAGCGAAGATCAGATTGGTGGTGTCCGGTGGAAGCGCGTCGACTTCGATCTGCACTTTCCAGGTTCCGACCGCTGAAGCTTCGGCTTGATGCTTCACGAGACTTCGTCCAGAGCCCGCGACGCTCAAGACCTCGAAAACGACAGGCGGGGCGATGTCGTGTTCCGCTCGAATCTCCACCAAGATCTCCGAGCGAGTGTTGCGCATGAACACGAACACTTCGCGCGGCGGGCCGTGCTTCGAGCTTCGCAGTTCTTTTTGACTGTTCGTCACCTCGGCATCGAAGCTCGCGATACCTTCGATCGGATCGCTGGGAATACGCGCCAAAAACAGCGTCGTCGCGGCCGCGATCGCCATCAACGCCGCGAAGGCCGCTGTGCCGCGCGACTTCCACCAAGCACGCTCCGATTTTTGACGCGCCGGTGACGCTTTTGCGCGAAGCAGCGCTTGCGTCTTTTGGAAGATCGCCGCGGAGACCTCGGGATCGAGCGGGCGCATCAGCTCGAAGCGCACGCGCGCTTCTTCGGAGGTCTTCGCCAGCGCCTCGAGCTCTGCGCGTTCGGAGTCGGTGATCGTGCCGTCGAGCAACGCTTGCCAGCGCGGATCTTTATCCACCTCGTCCCGCTCGGCGATCAGCTCGCGACGGATGGCGGCCAGCAGCGGATCACGACTCATCGCCGTCGTCTCCCTTTTTGTCGCTCAAGAGCTCTTCGCCGATCCGGCGCAAGCGGTTCAGGATACGCTTTTTCCAGGTATGGATGTTCGCCGGTTTCTGCTTCGTTTCGGCGCAGATCTCCTCGACCGCGCGGTCCTCACAGAAGATGCGATTCAACATATCGATCCCGAGGATGCTCGACTCGGCTCGATAACGATCCAGGATCGCTTGAGCGAGCTCTCGATTCGCCACCAGCTCCTCGGGACTGCTCTGTTCATTTTCGAGCTCCGGCATCTCGTCGTCGCTGGTGGGATCCTCTTTCAACGGACTGCGCCGCCCGCTGCGAAGGATGGAGCACACTTGATGCTCCGTAATGACACCGATGAAGTTGTCGAAGGACGCGCCTCTCTCGGGATCCCAAGAACGCAGTGCTTTGGCGTCGTCCTCGAACAAGCACGAGAACGTCTCTTGGATCATGTCTTCCAGCGATTGGCGTGGATTGCGGCCGCGAAGGCCCGCTCGCAGATCGAGAATCCGCGCGGCGCGAGCATGGATGATGCGCTCCAGACGATCGCAAAGGCGTTGTGCTGCCTTCGCGTTTCCGCTGAGGGCGGCCTCCACCAACTTTCGTGGGTCGATGTCCTCGAGAACACCTGCTGCGGCGCGGCCCCCCATCAGTTCGCTTGAAGAGATCGTTTCTCATAGATCGACCTGAGCGGCAATATCCGGTCGAGCTACGCCGTTGCCGGTGGATGGGGAGGAGGGCGCGCCAACCACCGTTCCAGCTTCTTCCGGTGAATTCCCAGCAGGCCCGCTGCGCGGCTTCGATTTCCCCCGGACCGGTCCAGCGCCTCACGAATGAGAGCCTCCTCTGAGGCTCGCAGCTTATTCTTCTCGACACCGTCGAGCACGCGTCGCGCAAACGAACGGAGGGTCTCCTCGTTCGGCTCAGTGCTCTCGTCCTCCTCGATCTCCTCCAGCTCCGTCTCGGTGATCAACACTTCATCGATCGCGTGCGCAGCGCGTTCGACGACATGTTTCAACTGCCGCACGTTTCCCGGCCAAGCTTGATTCTGCAGGTAGCAGAGCGCGCCTTCGGAGAACGCGAACCGTCTGCTCTGTTGCCGGACGAAGTGATCGATCAACGGTCGAATATCCTCTCGGCGGCCCTCGAGCGCTGGAACAGTAATCGTGAGCAGCTTCAATCGATAATAGAGATCTTCGCGAAACGTCTTGGCGCGGACTCTCTCGAGCAGATCAACGTGGGTTGCCGCGAGTATTCGCCCGGTGAAGCAGAGAGTTTCGCTGGAACCCAACGGCTGGTAGGAGCCGTCCTCCAACACGCGCAACAACTTCGCTTGGAGCGCAGGCGGAAGCTCACCGATCTCGTCGAGGAACAACGTCCCTTCGTTGACGACCCGCAGGTGTCCCGCGCGATCTTCCGTCGCACCGGTGAACGCGCCTTTCACGTGACCGAACAGCACCGACTCGATCAGTGACTCGGGGAGAGTCGCGCAGTTGAGCGCCAACATTTTTTCATCGGCGCGCGAGCTGAGCCGGTGGAGCGCGCGCGCGACGACCTCTTTGCCGGCGCCGGTCGGGCCGAGAATCAAGACGTTCAGCTCGTTCTTTGCGTATCGCGCGATGCGTTCCCGCACGATGCACATCGCCTTCGATGGGCCGACGAGCGTCTCTAACGCCGGCCGGCCGGCGGTGAGCGAAGCGGGATCGAGCGATGCGGTTCGTTTTCCTGACATACGATTTGGCCCCGAGTGCAGCCTCTCAAATATCGGCGCGGACAGGTTTTCGTCGTCAGGCGTCCGGATCTGACACGGGAGGAACAATAAATTTGGCGGCGCCCTTAACACGGCTCTTTCGCGAGCAACACGCGTGCCCACGGCTCGAGGAGAGCTTGGGCTTCGAGATTCCTCGAGCACCCACGGAGAGCTTGGCCGGATGCGTCGCGAGCAGGGGTCGAAACCGTCCGTCTATTCGACCTCGAGCAGCTCGAGCACGTTCTCCGGTGGCCGTCCGATCACGGCTCGTTTGCCGCGCACCACGACTGGCCTTTCGATCAGGATGGGATTTGCGACCATGGCCTCGATTAGCTCGGTCCGCGTCTTCGTGCTGTCGGCGAGACCCAACGTTTTGTACGGCTCTTCGCTCGGGCGCATCAGCTCCCGCGGCCCGATGCCCAACATCTTCAAGACGCGGTCGAGCGTCTTCGCGTCGGGGGGCGACTCCAGATACAAACGTACGTTTGGCTTCACGCCCTGTTGCTCCAACAGAGCCAGTGTCGTCCGCGACTTCGAACACCGCGGATTGTGCCAGATCTCAAGGCCTTCCATACCTTTCATAGAACGTGTTTTCAGGATGAGCGCAACCCACTGTCCTCGAGGCCAGTGACGGCGGCGACATATTTCAGGCGCTGAATAAAGTGCAGTAACCTCGCGACCATGTCGCTCGCGCTCCTTTTCGCGCTCGCCTGCGCCTCTACCAACACTTCGACGGTCTCTGCGACGGACGCCACCGGCCCAGAGGCGCTCGCCCGAGAGCTCTCTGCGAAGCTCGCCGCACGCGAAGTCACCATCTCCGACGTGCTCCGTGAATTCAAAGCGCTCCCCGCATCCGAACAGGATGCGATGCTCACCGCGTGGCGCGAGCTCAGTTTCGAGGACTCTCGTCAGCGCGAAGCGTATCGCCTGCTGCAAGGCGCGAGCGCTGCGCGAAAACACGACGCGCTCGCCGTCCACGACAAAAAAGCGGAGCGCCTCACTGCGGCCGCTACAGTCGAGCCGCCGGGCGAACCAGGACGCGTTATCGGCTCCTATTTCGCGGGCCTCGGTGGGTTGGTCGCCTACCGTTTGTTGTTCGTGTTGCTCAGCTCCTCCGCGCGCAACAGTAGCGACAGCGACGGCATGATCGCTTGGGGCATCATCGATCTGATCGCTGCGCCGCTCGCCGCCTCTTCCCTCACCTACGTCGTGGCGGACGGAAGCAACCACTACGACGTGTCTTTTGGATCAGCGTACCTTGGAGCGCTGGTCGTGGAAGGGCTCGCGCGCATCGCTGCGGTGGCCATCGCCTCGGAAGGCGGGATCGACAACGATGCCGCGCTCGCGTTCGGCGCTGTCACGTTCGCGGCGATCCCGCTCGGTGCCACCATCGGCGTGCACGCCACGAAAGATCCGAAAAAAGAAGAGGTCGCTTTCGCCCCATTCGAGCCGGAGACGCCCGCGGTCGATCGCTGGACGCAAAAATCCGCGGCGTTGATCGTGCCCATGGCGTTCGCGTTTTGATCGCCGTCCTTAACGCCTGCTGTTAAGCGACCGAACGCGTGTCCGAGCCGACAACCTCGGCATGACGTTCCCCTTCGATGTCGTCCGAAACTTTGCCGATCGTCTCATCGGGCAGCTCCAAGAGATCGGCCAAACTGCCGCGCCCGAACGCGTCGCCGCCACTCAAGGACAAGAGTCGCGCTTCACCGGCGCCTATTATCACAAGGTGTCGAGCACCGCGTCCGCAGAGAACCGCGGGATCAGCGGCACCGGCACTTTGCCCGAAATCCGCACCGATCCGAACCGTACGTTCGTTGGTGCCGGTGGGATCAACGACTGGCAAACCGGCCCGCTCGATCGCCCAAGTGTGTATATGGGCGGGCACGCAAAAGGACACGAGCTCGACGCGGGACTGAGCTGGTCGCGCCGTTACGACGAAAGCGGGCGGGCCACCTTCACCGATCGCGCGGAAGGAACCGACGGCAACGATCCGGCGCACCGCTTCAGCAAACAAGGGAACATTTGGCGCGACGGTACTGGCCAAGAGATCAGTGACCCCGCGGTCATCCGGAGCTTACAACCGAACTTCGCGTTTCGCGCCTTTTGGCGCACCACCAACGAGGGCGAGACGAACCCTTGGCACAACGCGGATAAGAGCGATCCGAACCAATATTTCTATCCTGGCCAACAGATCAGTATGTCGATCAACACCGATAATACACATCCCAATCGGGTGCAGATGGAGATCTCCACTCCCGGCCAACCCGCGTTTCGACAGGCTTTCCATCAAGAAGGTTTCGGGGAGGGCGGGCGCCAGGAATTCAAACGGGTCAATTCGATCGATCAATTCGACATCCACGAGGGCGAACGCCGCTCGGTGGAAAAAACGCCGGACAAAACCGTACGGGTCACGCAGGCGACCGCGGTGGGAGGTGGTTGGGATTCGGTCTCCATCCTCAAGACGCGCGGCGCGGACCAGGCACTGCGGGCTACACAGAGCACAGTCATCCACGGCCGCGACGTCGATCCGCGCACCTTTCAATCGGATCCCGCGCGGAGCAACGCGGCTGGGGGAGAATACGTAGATATCTTCCCGATCAAGCGCATTTGATCCTCACTCGTACGTGGTTTGTGGGCCGGTGGTCTCGCAGGCTGGATCCTACAACCTGGCCTTTTGGCCAAGCGACGCGAGACTTCGATCACTTGGACCGTGCCTTGCTCTTCATGGCCGCGTGCTCGTTCAACGATCAGACAAAACCTTTGATCAGTCTTTCCTCGCGCAGATGCGCAGGAATTTGGCGATGGAAAGACAAGGCGCTGCAGGGGACAGAGAAGCGGCACGTGTCCCTGCGGACAGCGGCGACCGCATGGACGCCGGATGTTGCTGCGCAAATCCACAGGCTTACGCCGCACAGCAGCCGATGGGCCGTACGCGCACGCCGAGCGCCGATGCCGAGCTGCAGAATCGTCGCGTCGGGGCGAACATCGGTGCACCGCGCACGAATCGCGCGGCGCCGACGGGGCAGGTGACGGACCAAGACATCGCGAACCGTCGATTCCGCGGATTTCGCGAGGTGGATGCCGGTCGTTTGCGCGAGTCCCTGCCGCCGCAAGCGCGCCATCTCGCACAGCAGTTCATCGATTCCGGGCGCCGCCACAACCTCGATCCCTTGGCGCTGGCGGCGATCGCCCGCCACGAGACGGCGAACTTCTCGTCCCCGGCGTTCCGCAATAAGAACAACGCCATGGGAGTGTCGAACGCGCGCGGACCGCGAATGATGCAGTCGCACGCTCAGAGCATCGAATACATGGCGAGCCGCTTGAACAGCCCGACGGGCCCCTACAAAAACGCCAACAATCTGCGGGAGCTGTGGCACATCTATTCGCCGCCGGCGTCGCGAAACGGTGGTCGCCCGGTGTCGAACGATCCGCGCAATCTGAACCGCCATTGGGGCGCGGGCGTGGAAAACTTTATCCGCGAATACGAGCGCGCAGTCGGTCGCTAGCACCTGTCCTTTCGGACAGTGGGCTGCATAGAACGTGAGCTGAGCTGTCCACAGCACACCGAGCGCCGGTCCAGCATGGGCTACGCAGGGCACAAGCCGTGCATTCTAAAAGCGCGTGGGTACAAAGAGCGCCGAATCGCTGCGGTTGGCTGGTCCGAAAAAGGTATGGGCGCCCGAGCTGCCGGAGCCCGACGATCGGGTCACGCATCGCACCTCCGCGTTCGTCGACGGTGAAGGCCATCCGTTGGCGTTCGCGACCTGCGAGATCAAAGTCGGGGCCGGGCCCGATCGCGGTTTGGTCTTTACCTCCGCGAAGAGCCTGATCCGCGTCGGTGCCGCCGAAGACAATGACGTCGTCCTCACCGACGGCGCCGTCAGCCGTTATCACCTCGAAGTGGAGATGAAAGGCGGCGACTATCATGTCGTCGACCTCGGCTCGACGAACGGCACTTTCGTCGGTTCGTTGCAGATTTCACGAGCGACGTTGCGCGGACCGACTGATCTCCGGATCGGGAACGACGTGGTCCACTTTCTCCCGCACGTCCACCGCGAAACGGTCGCGCCATCGCTGTCCAGACGTTGTGGCGACCTGGTCGGCGGATCAGCACCGATGCGCGAGGTTTTCGGTGTCATCGAACGTGTCGGGCCTACTGATCTTCCGATCATGATCTGCGGCGAGACCGGCACCGGCAAAGAGCTGGCTGCGCGCGCCTTGCACGACCTCAGCCGCCGCGCCGAGAAACCGTTCGTCACGCTCGACTGCAGCTCGCTTCCGCCGACGCTGATCGAAAGTGCGCTCTTTGGATACGAACGCGGCGCATTTACCGGCGCGGATCGTTCCTACGCGGGTGTCTTCGAACGTGCGCACGGCGGCACCTTGTTCCTCGACGAGCTCGGCGAGCTCCCGCTCGATCTGCAACCGAAGTTGTTGCGCGCGGTGGAACGCGGGGAGATCGAACGACTGCGCGGTGAAGGTGCAATCCGCGTAGACGTCCGTTTGGTGTCGGCGACGAATCGCGCCATGGAGTCGATGGTCGAGGCGGGACGCTTCCGCTCGGATCTCTACTATCGACTCGCGGTCGTGAATCTGACGCTGCCGCCGCTGCGCGAACGCAAGGAAGATCTGCCGCTGTTGGTGTCGAGCTTCTTGGAACGTTTCAAAGAAGAGCTGAAGACTCACGGCAAAAACGTGACCCGGTTCGATGACGGTGCGCTGGCGGTGCTCGCCGCGCACTCTTTTCCGGGCAACGTGCGCGAGCTGGCTAACCTGGTCCGAAGGACAGCGCTGCTCGCTCCCGACGAAATCATTCGCGCCAGCGACCTTCCGCGCGAATTGGTTGCGCCGCGCCCGGCACGTCCGGCGACACCGATCATCAAAGTGGCGCCGCCGCCTCCTCTTCCGACTGCCGAGGAGGCGCAGGCCGCATGGGAAGGGCTCACTTTCAAAGATGCGAAGACGAAGCTCGTCGACGACTTCGAACGCGAATATTTGGAGGACGTGCTCGAGCGCCACCGCTTCAACGTTTCGGGCGCCGCGCGTGAAGCGGGAATCGGCCGCCGTCACTTTCACCGGCTGCTGGAAAAATACGGAATCGATCCGCGGAGAGGCGAATGACTCCACGCGGTCCGACGGCGCTCGCGGGAAATGTGGTGCACGTTTCGCGGCGGATCTGTCCGCTCTGCGATGCGCTGCTCTCCGCGGAGATCTGCCCGAACGACGGCACATCCACGTTGTCGCTCGACGCGCCGAGCTCCGATCCCGAACGCCTGCATCCGGGCCGGATCATCGCCGACCGTTACCGTATCGAAGCGTCGATCGGGCGCGGCGGATTCTCGAAAGTGTTTCGCGCGGTGCACAACGGCACCGGACAAAACGTGGCGCTCAAAGTGTTGGGCGGAGGTGGCCTCGAGGACACCGCGAGCCTGCGCCGATTTTTTCGTGAAGCGCGGGCCAGCGCCGGCCTTCGCCATCCGAACACCGTACGTGTGTTCGACTTCGGCCAAGAGGACGACGGCATCGTTTTTTTGGCGATGGAGCTGCTCACCGGAAAAACGTTGCGCGCCTACCAACGCCTTCGCCTCGAAGAGGGTGGGGCGATCTGCGAACGTGAGACTATCGAGATCGCCATCGCAGTCACACAGAGTCTCGGAGAAGCACACTCTCTCGGTTTGGTGCACCGCGACGTCGGTCCCAACAACATCTTCATTCATGAAGTTGTAGGCAGCGATCGGGTGGTGAAGTTACTCGACTTCGGTTTGGTGAAAGACGGTGGATTGCGCCCCTTGACCATGGGCACGGATATTTGCGGAACCGTCTCTTATATGAGCCCCGAACACCTGCTCGGGCATCGGGTCACTCCGCGATCTGATCTGTACAGTTTGGGAATCACCATGTGGTGGATGTTGGCCGGCGACCGTCCATTCGGCGGCGAGAATCACCGCGAAGTGATGCGCGGACATCTACAAGATCCATTGCCTTCACTCGTGGAACACTCGCGTTCTCCGGTCTCCGCGGAGCTGCAAGCGGTGATCGAAAAAGCGACCGCCAAAGATCCCGCCGAACGTTACGAAGATGCACACGCGCTGCGTGAGGCGCTGGAACATTGCCTCGATCTCACCCGCGAGCGCACCGAGAAGCTCGAGCCGGTCCTGATCGATAAGACGCTGCCGCTGGCCCGTTCGATCGAAGTGACTCCGCTTCCGCGGCCGCGCAAAAGAGCGGCGCCGCTCGTGGCAGGTGCCTTGTTAGGCGCTTTGGCAGCGTTTCTGTGGTGGCCTTCGAGGCCGGCTCCCGCGGTGAGCGCGCCGGCACCGGCGAAGAGAGATGTTGTCCGCGAGGACAGCGCCGCCCGACTTGGTCCTGTCGTTCGTCACGAGGCGCTCGTCGCTCTGGAGCCGGAGGCCGTCGAGCTTCCGGTGGAATCGCCCGCCGTCGAGCCTCTCTTCGTTGAGCCGCGCGAGCTCGTCGAGCCGGTGAGCTCGCGGCCGCGGCCGAAGAAGAAACGTGCGGCCGCCAAAACGCGGGTCGAACGGAGCACACCTTTGCTGCAGGAGGTCCGCGAGGACACGTCGCCTTCACCTTCGATCCTGAAGGAGAAGATCTGATCATGTATGCAGTACTGCTGATGTTGGCGCTCTCAGCGCCCTCTCCGGAAGTGATCCGCGAGGCGGAGCTGCTCGCCGCCAAAGGTGTGGCCTCCTATCGCGCGCAGGCTTTCGAGGCCGCCGGCGACTATTTTTATCGCGCGTACCAGCTCTCCGGCGAACCGACGCAGCTGAGAAACTCAGCAAAAGCCTTCGACGACGCGGGACAAAAAGATCGCGCGCGCAAATATTGGGGTGAGCTCCTCGAGCTCGACGGTTTGAGCCCAACCGATCGCGCCGAGGCGGAAGCGCGATACGCGGAGCCGCCACTCCCGCGGGTTGAGAAAAAAGACGCGCTCGCCGAGATGACCGCGGTGATGTATCCGGCCCCGAGCTCACAGTTTGCGCCGTGGATCATCGGGGCCACTGGCCTTGCGGCCATCTCCGGCGGCGTCGTGCTTTATGTTGTTTCGTCCAACAAAAGAGAGACGCTCGTCGCGAACCTCGACTATCGAGAAGATGGGAAGATCACCGGCACTCGTTATGAGGATGCCGTCCATACCAAAGATGAGATCACGCGGATGCGCATCGGAAGCGGCCTCGCCGTGGGTTTGGGCGTCGCCGCGGTGACCACGAGTATCGTGTGGCTCTCCTCGAGCGACACGGAAAAATCGCTCGCCATCGTGCCGGTCTCGGGCGGTGCGCTGGCGGCGTTCGGAGCTGTTTGGTGAAATACGTTCTCGCGATTTTCTTCTGCACTTTCGCCGCCGCATGCGCCGACGTGGAGCTTGCGCGCGATCAGTTTGCGTGCGGTTTCGGCGGGCCTTGTCTCGAAGACGCCGCCGTATCGATCGGTGATGCGCGTATTGCCGCGGATGCAACGAACGCAGTGGATGCAGGCCAAAATTCCGATGGGAGCACAGGTGTAGACGCCCTGGGCTCGTTCGACTCGAGCGCTCCCGACGCTTCGACCACCGATGCCTCGAACCCGGATGCTTCGAGCGGATGTAACGCAGGTCCGAGCGGAACCTGGCGCCGCGTCACCGCTTCGGGCGCAACTGCACGCAGCGGGCACAGCGCGCTCGTCGATGCTCCGCGAAACCGCGCGTTGATCTTCGGCGGCGCCGGGATCAATGACGAGCTGGTCGCGCTCTCCCTCGACGGAACGTTCACATTCTCGACGATCTCCACCAGCGGTTCCGGCCCCGGCGGACGCCGCGAGCACGGCGCGGTGCTCGATCCCGCGCGCAACATCATGCTGATCTTCGGCGGGCTCAATCTGATCGATTATTACCTCGGCGATACTTATTCCTTCGCGCTCGGCACGAACACCTGGGACGAAAACTCGGTCGTGCCCAGCGTGCGCGCTTCCGTCGCTGCGAGTTACGGTCGCGACGAAACGGTGTTGTTCGGCGGTTGTTCGATCCCGGGCGCGCAGGGTGACTCGTGGGTCTTCGACGACTTCACCGAATCCTGGCACGCGTTCGTCCGGCTCGATTCGCCGGATCGCCGCTGTGATGCAGCGGTCGCGGCGATCAACGGCGACGGCACGATGTTGCTCCACGGCGGCGAATCCGACGGCGATGTCCTGGCGGACACCTGGGTGCTCGGCGGCAACGGCCCTGACTGGACCGAGATCGCCGCGGGCCCGAGCGCACGATCCGAGCACAGCGCAGCCTGGGACGCGGATCGCTCGCGCACCTTGTTCTACGGCGGCCGCGGTGCGAATGGCGTCGCGCTCGATGAGCTCTGGGCGCTGACCACCTCGCCCTCGGTCTGTTGGTCGCGTCTGACACCCGCGGGTGCCGAGGTTCCTTCCGCGCGGGTTCAACACACGGCGTTTGTCTTCGGCGGAAAGATGTACCTGTACGGTGGTACAGGTATCAGCGGCGCGCTCGACGATCTTTGGGAGCTGACGTTCTAAAGCTTTAGCGCAGCCTGGGCTGTCGCCGGACACGCACCGGGCTCTCGAGGATCCAGACAAAACCGATAAATCACACTCACTTGAGCGGCACGCCCGTTGCTCTACTCCCGAGCATGAAACATCAGCTCCTCCTCTCGCTCTTCCTCGTGGCTCCGCTTGCGGCTTGTGGTGGTGCGGAGGCTCCGCCGGTCGAACAGAACGACCCCACGGACCCGACTGATCCCACGGATCCGACCGATCCCACGGACCCGACCGATCCCACGGACCCGACGGATCCCACGGACCCGACGGATCCCTCGCCGGTCGCGCTCGCTGGAACTTGGGCGATGAAAGTGGTCATCGGACAGATCTTGAGCTCGCCGCTCGGCGACGGCCCGGCCTCGGTCACCAGCTTCTCGCTGGTGCACCTCACGTCGGCCGGGAACAACCTCACGCTCCACTCGCAAGTCTGCGGGATCGAGATGTCCGAGTTTCAAGGCGCGCTGACGACGTATCCGGCGGCCACCCTGGCCGCAATGACAGGGAGCTTCGATGCGAACGTCTCCGCGATGGCGGCCGGCGCGACGTTCACCGCGCCCGCCCATCCCGAGGTGCTCGGATGGATGCCGGCCGGTGATCCGATGACCGAAACGATCCCCGATGAAGAAGACGATGCGCGTGTGCTCGATGTCGACGGCGATGGCCATCCCGGTGCGACGATCTCCGTGACCAGCTCTTTCGCGAACGGTGATGTGTATATTGTCAGCCGCCAGATTCAGACGTTCTCTGGAACTGTACACTCTAAAGATCGCATCTTTGGCCGTTCGACCACGGACATGGAACAATCCATCCTCGACGCCACGAATGTGTTGTTGACTTTCGGCGGTGTCGGCTCCCAACCGGATCCGGATCCTTCGACGAACACCTTCGAGCTGGTTCGCCTCTCCGAGAGTGCAAATTGCGCCGCGGTTGCGGCGGCGTTCTAAAGCGGGTGTAACGATGAAACGTACGATCTTCTCCGGTGCTGGCTTACTTGTTTTCACCATGGCTTGCGGCTCGAACGAGCCGGAGGCCGACAACGGACCGATGCAGGACTATCCACCGATCACCGAGCCCCTGATCGAAGGTACAGCTATTCGTTATGAGCTGAAAGAACAGACGATTCCTGCGGGGAACGACGTGGTGTTGTGTCACTTTCTGGAGAAGACGACGGAAGAAATGTTCGTCACCGCCTTCGAAGCGATGCAGGGACGGCACGGACACCACTTGATCATCTTCAAAGCACGAGTGCCGGAAGCACCCGGTACTGTCCGAGAGTGCAGTACGCCCCAGGACATGGTGCGTTTCACTCCGGTGATCTCATCTGTGCAGTTTGGGCTCGAGAAGTTTCCGGACGGAATGGCTATCCGCGTCCCCGTCGGTTCGCAGATCGTCATCCAACAACACTATGTGAATACGTCGACGCGTGACATCAACGTCAAAGACATCGGTTTCATGCACGTGGTGCCGAAGGAGGAAGTGCAAGTTTTGGCAGGATTCTTCGGCCTCTCCGACGTCTTCCTCGATCTGCCGCCGAAACAAGCGACGTCGCTGATCTTCGACTGTCCGGTGCCGTTCGACATGAACATCCTATTGGTCGGCCCGCACATGCACGAGTGGGGTACAAATTTCAAAGCGACGCTGGAACGTCCGACCGGGAGTGAGGAGCTGATCGATGTCGAGTGGCACGCCGACTATCGCGACGAGCCGCCGGTCGAGAGCTGGGAAATGAACGAGCCGTTGGTGATGCACGAAGGAGACATCATCCGCACGCGGTGCGACTTCATGAACGACCTCGACCAACCGATCAAATTCCCGAAAGAGATGTGCGCGACCTACGGTTATTTTTTCCCCGCGCAGCCCGAACGCGACGAGTTCCTTTGCGCCGGAAGTCAGCCGGAGTGAGCGAGCGCTTTTCGTGCTCGCTCTAGCCAGAGATGGAGAGAGCTCGCGTCTTCGGGGATCTTGTTGAAGTCGGTCGTGTTGATGGTGTCGACGAAGGCTTCACGATCGGGATCTTCGAGATCACGCTTGGGATCCGTGCGTTTCTCTGATCCGCGTTCACCTCGAAGGGCGCGGATCCAACTCTCGATCTCTTCCACCGCAAGTCCGCCGACGATCTTGAGGTGTCCGTTCTCCTCTTGAGCCTTCTGGATCGCACGCTCGATAGAAGCTTCGCGATCTTTGTATCCGTCGCGATCGCGGGTGAAGATGACGGCATCGCATCCGGCTTCTTTCCCCTGGAGAACCAAACCGAGCACGTTCCGTTGCTCTTTGTCTCGATGGTCACCCGCTTTGAACTTGCGGATTTTTTTCCAGCGAGTTGCGCCTTCGATCGAATAGATGTCCTTGCAAACACGTCGGAGCAACGCCTCCAATACACCAATCTTGGTTTCATCTCGATAAGGAGATTCGTTGAACCAACGCCGAGCTCCGTTGGTCCTTCGCCGCCGAGCCAGATCTTCACGGTGATTTGCCTTCGAGCAGAGGGGCTTCGAAGTTTCCATCCGCATAGCTGAGCCAAAGCTCACCCAGCGCGTAGACTTTTGAGCGCTCGGCGAAATGCGGTGTGTCCATCAACCGCGTCACTTGCGTGCCGACTTCCACGGAGGGACGCGTGACGACCGAGACTTCTTCGGGCCTGAGCTCATTGATCACCAGTGGACTGTGCGTCGCCATGATGATCTGCGGTCCATCCGGCTGCTCGGTCATCGCGCGAAGCATGCGAACGACCTCTGCAATGCGTGCGGGATGCAGCCCCGTCTCTGGCTCTTCTATCAGCAAAATCGAAGATGGGGCGAAATAGGGGAGGGCGGCGTACGCGAGATAGTACAAAAGGCCTTCGCTCATCTTGTCAGCTCGAACGCGAGCTCCATCGACGAGCTCTACCTCGAGAACCAGTTTGTCCGATGCGACCGCCGTGACTCGAATTGCCTTCACGGTAGGAAAGAACTGACGCAATCGTTCGCCGAGCCGTTGAAAGAGATCATCACCACGGCCCAAAATAGCCATGTAGACACCAGCCAATCCAAGCCCTCGTCTATTGATGAGCTCCTCTTTCTTATCCTCTGGGATCAAGCCGCTCGGTGCCCGAAGCGCGTCGGCCTCGAATCGAACGATGGCTGCCCGCTTCCAGCCGGAGATCGGGCTCTTGGGCCGCTTCGTTGAAAAATGCCAGTCTCCGATGCCGACACCGAGATCAAGGCTCAGGACAGGCGGGGTCGTTCCAAGATCGCTCATCCTTAGCCACTGAACTGAAGACAAGAACGAAAGTGCTTCGACCACATCGGAGATCGCCCTCAACAACGTGCTCTTTCCGCTATCGTTTGGGCCTATCAAGGCGTGAAGTCGCGTGAGCGGCGCTTTTACGTGACGCACACATCCATAGTCGCGAACTTCGATCCAATCGAGCGTCGGACTGTTTGCGCCATCCACGACACCCAAGCTAGCAGGCTCAAGCAAGATGCGCACGGAAACCTTCGGCACCCTGAAAGCGCGGCTCACCGGCGGCCCCGACAACAACGCCGGCGGCGACGGACCTTTGGTGGTCTTGATGCATGGCTTCGGCGCCGGCGGCGACGACCTCGTTCCGCTCGGTGACGAGCTCCGTCTCGACAAGAACGTCCGTTACGCGTTCCTCGAAGCGCCGCTCGAATTGGAGATGGGCTACGGCGACTCGCGCGCATGGTGGATGATCGACATCGCGCACCGGCAGCGCATGCTCGCCAAAGGTCGCGCCGAAGAGCTCACCCGTGAGGTGCCGGAAGGCCTCATCGCTGCGCGCGCGGCGGTGCTGGGCGCGCTCGAGGCGCTCGAAAAAAAGCTCGGCCTCAAATCCGAACGTATGATCCTCGGCGGCTTCTCGCAGGGCTCGATGCTCGCGACCGACATCATCGCCAACACCGAGCGCGCCTTCGCCGGCCTGGTCGTTTTGTCAGGGACCTTGTTGTCGAAAGACACGTGGACGCCGGGCCTCGCCAAACGCAAAGGTTTGCCCGTTTTGCAGAGTCACGGACGGCAAGACGCCATTCTGCCGTTCTTCCTCGCGGAAGCGCTGCAGAAGCTGTTCAAAACTTCGGGATTGAATGCGGAGTTTGTGGAGCACGCCGGCGGCCATGAAATTCCGCGCGGCGTGCTGGTCGCGATGAAGAAGTTCCTCACCACGTACGCGAAGTAGCTATTTGGTGGGGAAGCCGCGCTTCTTCAACAGCGCAGTGACATCCGGGTCGCGCCCGCGGAACTGCCGATAAGCTTCCGCGCGATCCGTGCTGTTTCCCGGCGCCAGGATGAACTTCCGCATCTTCGCCGCAGTCGCTTTGTCGAAGACGTCTTTCGCCTCCGCAAACGCTTCGCGTGTATCCGCGTCCATCACTTCCGACCACAGATAGCTGTAATAGCCGGCCGAATACGAGTCGCTGGTGAACAAGTGATTGAACTGCGGCAAGCGGTGTCGCAGCGCGACCTCTTTCGGCGCGCCGATCCGCACCAACGTGTCGCGCTCGAAGGCGTCGGGATCGATCACGCCATCCGGTTTCATGTGCATCTCCATGTCGACGATCGCCGACGAGAGATACTCCACAGTCCCATAACCCTGATTGAACTTGCTCGATTTATCGACTTTGTCGACGAGCGCCTGCGGCATCACTTTTCCGGTTTTATAGTGTTTGGCGAAGCCGTCGAGCACCGGACGCGTCAGCACCCACATTTCGTGGACCTGCGAGGGATATTCGACGAAGTCGCGCGGCGTGTTCACCAAACCGGGATAGTTCACTTCCGACAACAGCGCATGCAGGCCGTGGCCGAACTCGTGGAACAAGGTCTCCGCATCATCGAGCGAGATCAACACCGGCTCGCCGGGTGCACCTTTGACGAAGTTGTTGTTGTTCGAGGTGATCGGAGTGACCGTCTTGCCGGTGAACGTCTCGCGGCTTTGGTACCACATCGCCCAAGCGCCGGAACGTTTCGCCGCGCGCGCAAAATAGTCGCCATAGAACAGACCGACATATTTGCCGCTCGCCTTGTCGGACACTTCCCAAACACGCACTTCGGGGTGGAATACCGGCACCGTCCCGGTGATCTCTTTGAACGCCAATCCGTACAGCTTCTCCGCCATGAAGAAGGAGGCGTTGATCATATTGTTCAGCTCGAAATACGGCTTCAGCTCGTTTTGATCGAGGTTGTATTTCGACTTCCGGACCTTCTCCGAATAATAGAGATAGTCCCAAGGCTCGATGGTGATCTTTACACCTTCTTTGTTGGCGATCTTCTGCATGTCCGCGACTTCTTCTTTGACCCGCGCCACCGCAGCCGGCCACACGCGCATCATCAGCTCGGTCGCTTTTTTCGGATCCACGGCCATGGTGTCCGCCATGCGCCAATGAGCATGTGAAGCGTAGCCGAGGAGCTGCGCGCGTTCTGCGCGCAATTTCATGATCTTGGTGATCACCGCATTGGTGTCGTTCTCATTGCCGTTGTCCCCGCGGTTCTTGAACGCCTTCCACACTTTTTCGCGCAGATCGCGCCGCGAGGAGGACGACAAGAACGGATCGACGCTGGAGCGCGTGTTCACCACGGCCCATTTACCGGTCAGTTTCCGCTCGTCCGCCGCCGCTTTGTAGGAAGCCTTCAGCGAATCTGACAATCCGGCCAGGTCCTTCTCATTCTCCAAAATGGTCCAGGTGTTCTCTGCGGCCAACACTTTGTTGCCGAACTCGGTGAACGCCGAAGCGAGCTCTTGGTTGATCGCGCCCAGCTTCTTCTTCTGCTCCGCGTTCAGCTTCGCGCCGCTGCGTACGTATTGTTCGTAGGTGCGCTCCACCAAACGTTTCTGTTCGGGGTTGAGATTCGCCGTATCACGCGCCGCATAGACCGCGGAGATCCGCGCGAAGAGCTTCTCGTTGAAGATGACCTCGTCGTAAGCGGCGGCGATCTTCGGCGACCACTCCTTCTCCACTTCTTGGATGTCGGCGGTGTTCATGTTCGAGCTCATCACTCCGAACAGATTCTCGAGTCGCGCTTCGTGGCGTCCCGAATTCTCCATCGCAGCGATCGTATTCTCGAAGGTCGCGGCGTCTGGGTTTTCGGCGATCGCGTTGACCTCGGCTTTCAGGAGCGCGAGCGCGGTGGTGAACGCCGGCGAAAATAGCTCCGCCTTGACCTTATCGAAGGGGGGCACCCCGTCATGCGGGCCGGTCCAGGCAGCGGTCATCACGTTCGCATCAGCTTCGGCTTTGAGGCGCGCAACTTCGGCGACCGCCTTTTTGTGCGCGGACTCCACGGGCGCATCCTTTTTCGCGTCCGGCGCGGGGTCGGCCGGAGTCGGGTTCTCTTGAGAAGAAGCGCATGCGATCAGCGTCGTAACGCATGCGCCGGCGATAGTTAGTTTTCGCATCGCGCGTAGTGCTAGTCGCAACGGACCCGCGAGGCGAGGAATTTTGACGCGGAAAATGCAGCCGAAAGCGAAGCGAAACGGACGGCCGGCGCTGTGCTTCTCGCCCGGCTCGCATGATCGCGATCCGTGAAGAAGTCTGCTTTGAAATCGCCCGGCGCTTGATGAAGCCTTCGGGCGGCCACACCGATAACTATGACGCCTATTCGACTTGGCGACAGGCCGAGCTCGAACGCCAATGGAGGCATTTTTCCTCAGCCGACATCACCGGCAAAGACGTGATCGACTTCGGCTGCGGCTTTGGAAATCTCACCTTTCACCTGGCCGAGCTGGCCCCGAAGACGATCACCGGCCTCGAGGTCACGCAGCTCGGCTTCGACCAAGCCGAGAAGCTGCGCGAGAAGATGAAGGGCCCATACATCGACCGCGTCCACTTTGTTTGGGGCGCCGAAGATCGCGTGCCGCTCGAGACTGGCTCCGCGGACACGATCATCGCGTTCGACTGCGTCGAACACATCAAACAGCTCGAGACGATCGTCCGCGAGTGGCAACGTGTGTTGAGGCCCGGCGGGAAGGTGCTGATTTGGTGGAGCCCTTATCGCGGCCCCTGGGGCCCGCACATGGAGTCGATCATTCCGATCCCTTGGGCACACGTGATGTTCGGCGAGCGCGCTCTGTTCCGCACTGCGGCGCGACTCTATGAATTAGCCACTTTTCAGCCTGCGGTGTGGCACTTCGACGAGAAGGGTGAGCGTAAACCGAATCCGTGGAAACAGTGGTCCTCGTTCGCAGAGCAGGGGCACATCAACCAGATCAATGCGCCTGAATTACGCGACCTGATCTCTCGGACAGGTCTCAAAATCACCCGCTTCGAACCGCACGGATTCTCGGGCACACCCGCACGCCGCTTCGTCAGCGGGATGCTCGCGCGCGTGCCCGTATTCGGCGAGTGGATGACGTCCTACTACACCATCGAGTGTACGAAGCCGCACGCCTGAGCCTCACCCGAGGCCGTCCGCCTCGTAGGCGTCGAACAAAGATCACACACTCAGCATTGGATCCTTCGTTGCAATCTCGACACGCGACTCTATGGTCGCCGTCCGAACCCCGGAACATCCCTGCGAATCTCTGGTCGAATGGGGCCGCTATTTCCTCGAGGAAGCAGCGCTCACAAAGCCCGACATGCGCCGCATCGCGCGCGCGTTGATCGGGATGGCCTCGAGCCTCGCACAGTGGCCCGCCGAAGATACGTCGCGCCTCAAAAGCGCCGCGGAGCTCAAACAAGCCACTCGCCTCGAAGAGAACCGAAGGGGTGCCGCGCTCCAGCTGCGCATCTTGGGTTTGGAAGCGGTCCAGCCCTCGCGGGTCGATCGGCGCGGTCAGCCGGCCGTCAGTGCGGACTTCATCCAACGCGCCCGCGACCTGGTGCGCGGGATCCTCGAAGGGAGCTCGCAGCGGTTGGAGTGTTTTGAAACATTCAAGCCGCCGTTGCGTTCGGTCTCCAGCGAGGCTCGTTTAGGTCCGGTGCCGGTGGCGCGGCTCAACGCGAAGGTTGAGTTTGTCTAATACACAAAGACAGCGATCGTTTCGCGCGATGTAAGATCACGGCGACGTTCTCGGGTGAGAGCTCGAGTCGTTTCGCGACTTCGGTTCCGCTCAAATCCTCGAAGATGCGCAGCGCGACAACCTGGCGCGGAACGTCATCGAGCGTGTCGAGACAGCCGTAGAGTTGTTCGCGTTCTTCCGCGGTCTCCAAGACTGTACTTGAGGACAGGTCACCGACTTCGGCGATCTCGGCGATCGCCTCCGTGCCGAGATGCGGTTTCGCGCGGTGATGGCGGCGCCGCATGTTGCGCGCGACGTTGACCACCACCGCCGTCAAGAAAGCAGAGCCGTCCTCGATCGCTCGGGCACACAGGTCCTGCGCCTGCGACAGGTCGATGAACGTGGAGAACGCTTCCTGAACCGCGTCGCGTGCGTCTTCCGCATCGAGCCCTTGGCGCCGGGCGATCGCGGTCAGTCGTTCGCCGTGAAGCGCCGCGAGCTCTTCCGCACACGCACATGTGGCCGCACACTTCATAAGGCCTTCTCGACGAGCTCCTCGATGCGCCGCTTCGGCACCGCGCCGACCAGCTGTCCGACGACATGCCCGTCTTTCATCATCAACAACGTTGGGATGCTGAAGACGGAGAAACGTTCCGCGAGCTCCGGGTTCTCGTCGACGTTGCAGGTGACGACGCGGATTCGTCCTGCATAACTCGCGGCGATCTTCTCCACTTCGGGCTCGATCATACGGCACGGGGGACAGCGCGGCGCGCCAAAGTCGACGAGCGCGGGGAGCGCCGCCGAGCCCACTTCGCGGTCGAAAGTGGAGGTGGTGACTTCGGTGAGGTGGCCCATCGTTCTATGAATGTTTCGAGCGCGGCGGACATTACAACGCGTCGGTGGGCGACCACGTATAGAACGGAAAAGACACGACTTCTTTGAAGCCGAGCTTTGCCAGGATCGGCGCCGAGGTGGCCGCGTTTGCGTGGATCGTCGCCAGCGGGACTCCCCTCGCTGCCGCGAGCTCGAGACGCGTTTCCACCATCGCCCGGTAGATCCCGCGGCCCCGGTATTCGGGCACGGTCACCGCGCCCTGCATGAACATCGAGCGCGGAAACATCGCCATGTTCGAGGCACCCGCCGGCTCACCGCCGTACCGCGCCAAAAAGAGGTGATGTCTCCGCTCGGGCGAAGAGAGCAAGGCGCGGTGGAAGACGTCCAAAGGGACAGGATCCATCCCCCAGCCGCGGGCGATCATCTGCGTGAAGTGATCGACGTTCGAGAGATCGACTTCTTCCACACTGATCTTTGGATCAGTGGCGATCTTTTCGAGTGGGCCGGTCGGGCGGGCCAGCGCGCGGATGATCATCGACTTGAAGCCGCGTTTCTCGAGACGAGCCCCGAGATCGTGCGGCTCCACGTCGGGTGGTACCGGCCAACGAAACTTCGAACCGTTGGCGCGGTACTCGGCGATGGTGCGGTCGATGACCTCGTCGGCTTCCTCCGGCGAGAGCTTGCAGTACACGACTTCATTGATGCCGCCCTGTTTCAGCGAGGGCGTGATCAATTGTAGCCAACCTGGTCGATCGACCAGGATGGTGTCCGGCGCCGGGAAACAAGCCCTGCGTGGCGTGACGATCGCTTCTTCGTACAGAGGGTCGATGCGCCAAGCTTAGCACTACTTGCGTCACTTCATTTAGTTCTGCGCCACGGGTTGAGTCGAGACCTCACTCATGATCACGCCGCAAGCAATGCGTCCACCGGCATTTCCCGGCGGTTGCTGCGTGGTGAAATCGTCTTCCTTTACGTGCACGATGACCGCGCGCCCGACGACGGTCTGCGCTTGCCCCGGAACGAGCGTCATTTCAGAAGAGGTGAGCTTCTTCTTCCCGGTGCGATCGCCGTCGATCTCGATGTTGCCGAGGTCGCCTGCGTGGTGGCCGGAATGATCGGGATCGCCGTGTTTTTCGTTGGTGGGGTTCCAGTGCGATCCCGCCGAAGTAAACCCGGGCGCGTCGCAGCTCGTCCCCTCATGCACATGGATCGCATGATCACCTTCGGTCGCCGTGGTGCTCGACTTGGCGTCGATCATCATTTCGATCTGCACGATCCCCGGATCTCTCTCTGTGAAGAGCACGCGTCCGAAGCTCTGACCTTGATGATCCTGGAGCATCGCCACGGCCGTCGTCCCCGCTCCACCGCTGCCTGCGCCACCTGATCGACAGGCCAGGCCCGAAAAACAGCCCACCGCCACCAATACACCGATCCCTAGTTTGTGAGTCATGCACCACCGAACAACGAACATGGGAAAGATCATCCAAGGATGTGTGCTGTTTTTTGCTACGTTGTTTTTTGTCCGCTGACTTTTAGACTCTCGAGCAGCGTTGGCCAAAACAGCTGTCGTGTCTTCAACACCTCACTTCACGCGTGCACGATCGATCTTTCGGACATTCATGAGTCCAAACATGGTGCGCGCGCGCCTCAGCTCGGGTGGGCGCAAGGGTTATGTGTAAGTTGTCGAAAGTGTTCGTGGTTCGGCGCCGCACCCCGCAACTTTTTTCCGGGATCAGCGAACATCGGAGACATGGGAAGACAGCTCGAACGCGCCGTCCTCCGCGCGCTGACGCACGGCGAGGGTGAACGTTTCACCTTCAAAGCCGGCGCGCGCGCGTTGCTCGAACGCGCTTTGAAAGAGGATCTGGAGGGGCCTGATCGTTTGGACAGTGTCCTCTGTGCGTTGCGTTTAGCCGCAGCGTTCGACGGATCGATGCGTTCACCGTCCGCCGCCGCCGAGCTGCGCGCGGTCTTGAGAACGGACGCGCGGGTTCACCGGCTCCTGAAGAACGAAGTGATCGACGAAAAGCCGATCGATCGCATGCGCAGTTTTCTGCGTAGCGAGGGACGTGAAGTGATGATGCGTGCACCCGTGTTTGGTGCGCGCGACAAAGGAGAAACATCATGGCCGAAGAGTTAGGCGTCGATCGTGTTGGTACACGTCAGACCCCCGACGTCCAAAACGAACAACGAAACGATCTCGCGGCGACCGAACGTCGCGAAGTTCAAGACGCAGCCTCTGCAGAAGCGACGCGCAGCGTGCAGCAGCAAGCGCTGCAGGTGACGAACGGCGAAACGAGCGGTGACGGCTACAATCCCGCGAACGGCGGCGTCCAAGCGCTCGGCAACGGCGCGCGACAGTACGGACACATCGATCCCACGAACGGTCGCGGGATCAACGGCACACAGATGACACCGAAGGTTCAAGCCCAGCTCGGCCGCGACGCCTACCACGGCTTTCCGCGCGGCGTAGACACGCTCGGCCAAGAAGCGCGCAGTTTTGCGTTTCGCGGCGGCGATGGACAGATCCGCGCCGGCGTCGAAGCACCCGGCACCTTGAACGGCAAGGGCGGCAACTATCAATGGATGGTCGAGCCGAACGGCAGAGACGTAAACCACCGTTTGTTCGTCGCCGACGGAAACAAGAACACCATTCCGCGATCGAGCATCATCAACGGCACGAACGCTGCGCGCGTTGCGGGTCGCGTGTTGTTGCCCGTCGCTGCGGGAATGGATCTCGCGGCCATCGCCACCTCGAACGACGTTCCACGCACCGCGACGGAGAAAGCAGGCGCGTGGACCGGCTCGCTCGCGCTCGGTGGTCTCGCGGCGAAAGCTGCGGCGCCGATGCTCGCTGCGGGGCCTGTCGGTTGGGTCGGTTACGGCGTCACGGTGATCGGCGCAGGCGCGTTGGGATATTTCGGCGGCGAACAGCTCGCCGGCCGCGCATACAGCTGGCTAAGCGGCTCCTGATCGTTACCATGCGCGCATGAATCGCGGGGATAAGGGCCGGCTCACCTCGCGCGCGATCTCGCTTTTTCCCAGTGAAACGTTGTTCGATCGTTTGGCGCGCGCTGTGTGTCGCGCGGAATGTCTTCCGCGAAAAGAGTTGTTCGAAACGTGGGAGATGGCGCGCCGGGTGCGCCGCCGTTTTCGCGGAGGCCGGATCGTCGATCTCGCTGCGGGTCACGGTTTGCTCGCCTACGTGATGTTGTTGCTCGACGATTCTTCGCCGAGCGCATTGGCGATCGATCTGTACAAACCAAAGAGCGCGACGCGGCTCGCTGAGGTGCTCGAAGCCGAGTGGCCGCGGCTCGCAAATCGCGTGACGTTTGCGGAGACGTCCTTCGATGAACCGCAGTCGTTCCAGGAAAATGATCTTTTGGTGTCGGCGCATGCTTGCGGTGTGCTGACCGATCGTGTGTTGGACTTGGCGATCGCTGCGCGCGCGCGGGTTGCGGTGCTGCCTTGTTGTCACGATCTCAAAGATGCCCAGCTTTGTGGGCTCGACGGCTGGGTCGACGGACCACTCGCGATGGATCTGGTGCGCGCGATGCGACTCGAACGCGCGAACTATCGAGTGCATACACAGAAGATCCCCGAAGAGATCACGCCGAAAAATCGGCTTCTGCTGGGAGCGCCCAACACGACAGGTGATACACGCTGAGGATCCGGCACCCCGATCCAAAGGACAGGTCGAGACACAAAACCCACGAAAAAGCCGGAAAAACGCCTGAAAAATGCGTTTTAGACTCGGGCCCGTCTTTGCATTGCAACCGTGCGTGGTCGAAGCCGTCGGTGCACGAGAGAAACAACGAACCATCCCCGCACGCCTGGAGCGATCCGAACAAACAGATGAACGCGATCGCGACGAGAAGCTGAAAGAGGTTCCGCGCGATCCCGGAGTCCAAGAACGTTCGCTTCAACAAACAGCGTTTCAGCAGCCGAGCCATCTGACCGCCATGGATGCGCGGGCGCGCGTCCGCGGAGATGCACAAGCGCGACTTCGCGAACGGGTGACTGCGCGCGCGACCCCGGAGCGGACGCGCGAGACACCGAGCCCGCTCGAAGGTCGTTATGCGCGGGAAGCGCGTCGCACCTTGAGCCAAGAACGACGTACAGATCCGCAGCACCCGCACGTCCAACATCAAGATCAAATTCGCGAGCAGCTCCGGCGAAACGGTGCGCTCGGACCGGCGAATTCGCGGCTACACGTCGACGATGTCGATCGCGATCATGGTCGCACGGTTGCGCGCACTGCGGCCGGAAGGACAGCTCTCGTTCAAGGCGGCGACGTTTCGGTGAACACCAACGGGCTGCCGCGGGGGTTTCAGAGCCGTCATCTTTCGCCGGCGGAGCAGCGCCGTTACAGCAGCTTCGACTCGCGCATCGCAGAGACCGTGAACCGCGGAAACGCCACGGTCGGCGATCAAGCGCGGATCGCCGCGGAAAGCATGGTGCAGTCGGTGACGGAGAAACAACTCCGTCTCGAGAACGTCCGGCGCCATACGCCGAACGACGGCCGGCCCACCATGGTGAACATGTCGTGGGGACAGACGCGCCACGAAGCTGCGCAAAACATCATGGGCTCGATCGGTATGTCGCCCGAAAATTCTCCGGCGCGACAAGAGGTCCGTCGCTTCTTGGGTGGGCGCGATCCGAGAGACGAGCGCGACGTGGATCGTGTGATGCGCGGGTTGATCTATCCGCAGCTCGATCGCGCGATGAATACGCCCCAACACCGCGCGCAGATGGCACAGGCCCGGACCGGGCTCGAAGCGGAAGTGCAGCGCGGGCGGGACGCGAACATTTTGGTGTTTCAGTCGGCGGCGAACTCTTTCGAGGATGCGTCGCGTTTGGGGCGTCCGGAGTTTTCGGCGAGCTCCACCGCGGGCATTCGCGGGATCATCACGGTCGGTTCGACGGACATCAACGGACCTGGTCCAAAGGACGATCGCGTCAGCTCCTTCTCTTCGTCGGGCGCGATCGATGTTGCGGCGCCCGGCAGCAACATGCCGGTGGGACGCGATCAGCGCGGCCGGACGACGAATCAGGACGGAACCAGCTTTTCTTCGCCGTACATCGCGGACGTGGCGCGCGCCATGGCGGCGGCGAATCCTCGGCTCGGGGCGAACGACATCGCGCGGCTCTTGGCGGATCCGCGCGCGGTTCGCGACATTCCGGGCACCACGCGCGACGGCCGCGGTGCGATCGATCCCTTTGCGGCGGTGATGATCGCGCGCGATCCAAACATCACGCGCGAGCAGATCGAGACGGCGCGGGCTCGGCGCTAAATATCCGCGCTGATCGCAGCGCACTCGGTCGAGCTGCTGTTCGCCAAACAATAACTCGCCGCACATGCGCCGAGCGTGTCTCGTTGCGAACCGCACCGCGCGTCGCCGGTGCACACGTCGTCGTCGCTCAAGCAGGATTGGTAAGCGTCGAAGGACGATGCGCAGCTCCCTTTTTCGGAGATCGACTGCAAGTTTTCGCAAAAGCTACCGCACTCCGAGCTGATCGAGGTGCAGTCGCGTTCTTGGGCCTCTTTACACAACGACTCGCAGTCGTCGCTGCAGGCGCCGGCAAAAACGAGGGCGAACAGGGCGGGGAGTACGTAGCGGATCATCTTCATACCTCAACGATGCACGCCGCCTCGATTTCGTGCAGGCGTGACGGCGCTTTCAGCGGCCGGGATAGTTTTTCTTGATGAAAGACTCGAGGTTGCCGTTGGCGGTGCGGCGCACTTTATTTTGGATGATCGGGGTCCAGCCGAGCAAAACGCCGGGTGCGCCGAGCGCCATCCGAGTCCATTTGTAGAAGTCGAAGACGTCGCGGTGCTCGACGATTTTGTCGCCATCGAAGCGGAACGAAGCGTCGATGCTGTTGTGCACCATGCGGTTGGTGACACTGAACGTGTAGTCCGCGTCCCAGTGGGCCGAGCCGCTGGTCCCTTCCGCGCGGACGTTGCTCGACCTGATCTTGAGATCAGTGCCGCGTTCGCACAACATGCGCCACATCGCGCCGATCTTCCAGCCGCGCAGATCTTGGAAGACGGGATCGGAAAACTGCGCGTTCTCCGCGTAACAAGAGGCCATTACGGCGTGGTCTTTTTGGGCGAAGGCGTCGTAAAAACGCGCGATCGTTTCTCTCGGGCTCACGCGCGGAGCCTATTACGGGCTCAAGACCAAGTCGCCTGAAACAACGCAGCAAAACGCATCGCCAGGTTCGGACGGGTTTGCATCGCCGTCGACCACGCCGTGGCGCACGCACCCCATTGCATCGGATCCATGCCGCGCTCCGACATCAGCTTCATGATGTCGCCGCCGAGGCTCATCGCTTTCAAGAAGCCGACATAGTCCAGCAAGGTCGGGAGAGGTTGATCCATGAAGAGCGGTTCGCGATCGATCCCCTCGAGCGGGATGTTCGGCATGATCTGCTTCGGCCCGACATCGAGCTGCACACCCACCGCGGCCGCCGCAGCTCGAGCCAGGGCCAGGGCGCGCGCTTCCGCCTGTCGCGCCGCCATCTCTCTTTCGCGCTCGAGCGCTTCTTCGACGCGCGCCATTTCGCGCAGCTCGCGATCCCGTTCGCGCGTTTCTCGTTCGCGCTCGCGCTCGAGCAGCTCTTGATGGCGTTCCTCGGCTTCGGCGGCGATGCGCAGCTCGGTGTCGATCTGTTCGATCACATGCGAAAAACGGCCCTCTTGGGAATCGACCGGCCGCGCCGAATCGAACGCGTCGATCAGCTGCGGATAATAACTTTTCAGGCGCGCAACTGCGTTTTGGAGATCGTCGTTTTGGGGCTCTGCGCGATACGCGTTCACCGTGTGTGAAGCGAGGTTCGCCGCGGCGCGCGCCGCCGTACACGGATGGGTCGCGCCGAGCACGATCGCGTGTGCGTAGACGACATCTGCGAGCGGTGCGAGCTGCGGGAAATCGCGCTTCAGCTGACCCCGTTCTTGCCGCGCTTCCTCGAGCGCATTCGACAGGTAATTCGGCGCTTCCAGCGGATCGGCGAGCGCGAAGGTTTGGTAAAAACGCACCAGATCGCGCATGCCGAACGGGCTGTTTTTCGGCTCCAGCGCGCGGAGCTCTTTGACGTCGTAGCGAAACTCGGTGAGCAAGCTGAGGATCGCCGCACGATCCGCTTCGCGCTCTTTGAATCGTTTCCACAGCTCGGGCACGAGCTGTTCGCGTACGAAAGAACCGCGATTTTTCGCCAGTGCTTTGGCGAACACCGGCGCAGCTTGGGTCGCATTTTGGCGATCCCACCACGCGAGGAAGATCGTTTTCGCCTCGGAGTCGATCGCCGCGGCCATGGACATCTCCGCGGCTTGTCGATCGCCGATCCACGCGTCGAGCAACTTTTGTTCGCGCTCGCCTTCCGCGTGTTTGATCCACTTGCGCAGCACCCAACGGTGTTTCTCGAGCAGTGGACCGATCTCTTGGCCAGCTGTCCTTCCGAACAGGGAGGTGGCGGCTTCCGCGAACAACAAGATGTCGTCGCTGGCGAAGTCGAGGGCGCGCATCACGTCGTCGGCGGCGACGTCGGGACGTGAGAGAAAAGAGGCGATCGACTCCCGAGACTCGCGCGGAAGGTCCGAAAATTGCCCGCGAAAGAGGAACTGCAGCGCCTGGTGGCGGACTTCGTCGCTCCCGTTCGCCGCACCCTCGAGCAAGGCATCGATCAACGCGGCCTCCACCGGATGGCGCAGGCTCTTGATGATCTCCACCTTCTTGTCGTCGCTGTCTTCGCGGAGGCGGCGGTGGAGCAACTTCGATTGGGTGCGCCCGAGAACCGAACGTGCGGCTGCGGCTTTCAGCTCGTCGGTGCCGTCGAGTGCTTTCGCGAGCTCCGCTTCTTCGCGCAAGAGGAGCGCACAAGAAAATGCGAGGTCCGCATCGGGGCTGTTCAAACCGCGTCGCAAGATCGCGGGTTCGTCGAGCTGCATCGCCAACACCGCGTACGGCGCGAGCGCTTCGTGGTTCAGGAGTGGGCGCGCCGCTTCTTTCATCGAGTCGACGTCCCAACGGCCGAGCCACGGAATGTCGGGCGTGGCGCGGACGAACCAGCGGGAGAGGGCGATCGCCGCTTCGCTCGCCAGGCGTTTCAACCAACGGTGTGAGTGCATCGCGTGCCGCGCGTTCTCGAAACCTTCGCGCGTGAGACGCCGCCGGTGGATCAGCGCGATCGAGGCCAGCGTGCGCGTGTCTTCCAGCGGGCTCGTCTTGGCGATCGTCTCCAGATGTTCCAGCGTTTCGAAGGGAGGTTTTGGCCCTTCGGACAGGGTCTTGAGATATTCGTCGGAGACCGGGATCTGCGCGATCAACTGATCTTCGAGATCTTCCTTGAACCCTTTTTGGAGAAGAAAGCTCTCCACGAAACGTGTTTCTTCGATGCGCTTCTGCATGATCGACCACTGCGCATCGAAACGGGTGGCGAACGCGGAGAGCTGATTTTTCGTCAGCGCGCGCATGCGGTCCGCCAGCGAGAGGCGATCGACACCGGCGTCGACCAACATCCGCGCGGCAGGGAACAGCTCTTCCGGCATCACTTCGGCGGTGCAGCGCTCGCACACCGCGTGCTGCGTCCTTGCAGCACACCAGGGGCAACGTGATTTCATCGTTTCAGCTCCAGCATTTTGTTCTTTCCGAGTCCTTCGATGCGGGGAGGTTGGACGCCGAGGCTCCGCCAAAATTCATGATCCGAAAAAAGATCGACGGTGGCGCGGAGATGGCCGTCTTGGCTGAACAAGACCCCGTCGGCGGTGAGGTGCGGATAGAGGCGCGTCACGCAGGTCTTCGTCGAAGAGATCAGATCGACGTCGAGCAACACCACGTCGATCGGACGCGCAAAACCGGGGAGTGTTTCTTCGAAGAGCCCTTTGTGAAAAGTGCACAGCTCGCTCGCGCCATATTTTTCCACGCGTTGTTTCACAGAAGTGAGCCGGCCTTTGAACGCGCCGCGGCGAAAGACCAATCTTCGTCCGTCGAGCAGCTGGTGTTGTTCCTCGTTGTCCGGGATGCCTTGAAAACTGTCGAAGACCAAGAGCTCTGCGCCGACACGTTTTGCCGCGAGTGAGAGCTTCGCGGAGCTGGAGCCCGAGCCTGCGCCGCATTCGATCAAGGTGAGCTTTCGGCCGGGCGTGGCGCGGCGAAAGAGGCGATCACACACGGTGAGGATCTCCGCGAGCGTGTGATATCCGCGGAGCTCGTTGGTGATGTGGATGAAACGCGAGAGCATCTCCACGCGTTCGCTTCGCGGGAAATCGAACGGATAATGCGCCGCGAGAAAGCTGGAAACGGCCCGCAGATCGCGCGTCAGCAGAAACTTCAGCGACTGGAGCTTGCGATAGATCGTCCCCGTGCCGCGCCTGAAGAAGCGGTGTTCTTTCGTCCAGCGCTCCGGCCCTTCGCCGCCGCCCATCGATACGCCGTACGCCAAGATTTGTGCTTCTAGCTCGATCCGTGCGCGTTTGGGCAGCCCAAGTTGGGCAACGGGATCGCACCTTCGCGCGGTTGTAGGATGGCACGCGTGCTGCTCTGTTCGGGGTGGTGCGGCGCGCGCTGATCCTCGGAGCTCTGCTCGCTGCGTGCGCCGAGGCCCCGCAAACGTTCGTCGCAGGGGACGCCTCGATCCCAGACGCGGAGCTCGCCGAGGTTCCGCTTTCTCGAGGTGAGGTCGACGATGTGCTCGAGCTCCCGGCGGCCGCACCTGATCCAAAGGACATCATCGTCCCGGAGCCCGATCCGGAGCTTCAGATCGTCTATCTCGGTGTCGGTGGATTTGCGCTCAGCTCGGGCGGCGAGCTCCTCCTCACCGCGCCGATGTACACCAACCCCTCCTTGAACGACGTGCTCACCGGATCGATTCGCTCCGATCCCGCGTTGATCGATCGCCATCTGCAAGTCGATGTCTCCGAGGCAAAAGCGATCCTCGTCGGGCACGCGCACTACGATCACCTGCTCGATGTGCCGCACGTGTTTTCCAAGACGAACGGCGCGACGATCTACGGCAACACTTCCGTGGAACGACTGCTTGCGGCCACGGATCCGGCGCCGGTCTGCACCACAACGATCGCGCCCGCATCGGTGATCCCGCGCGAGAAGATCGTCACCGTCGACGCCCCGGCGAACGATCGCACCGACTACCGCCAGTGTCCGGAAGAACAGTTGCGCTGCGCGGGTCAATGGGACGGTGCGGCGGGCGAGTGGATGCAGGTGCCGGGGAGCAACATCCGCGTGCGTGCCTTGTGTTCCTCGCATCCCGATCAATTCCTCATCTTCCACCTCGGCTCGGGTTGCGTCGATGAAGAACAGTGTGTTTTGCCGGAGGACGGCGCGGATTGGCGCGAAGGAATGACGGTCGCTTATCTGATCGACTTCCTGGACCAAAGTACAGGTGCGCCGATCTTTCGCGTCTATTACCAAGACGCACCGACGACGATGCCGGTGGGTGGCGTCGATCCTTCGTTGTTGGCGGAGAAGGCGATCGATGTCGCCATCCTGTGCGTGGGAAGTTATCAACAGGCGGACGGACATCCCGACGAGACGATCGCTGCGCTCGCTCCGCGTTACGTGATCGCCGCGCACTGGGAGAGCTTCTTCAAGACGCTCGATGATCCGATCGAAAATATTCCCTTCACTGATGTCGAGGGCTTCGTGACGCGTATGCAGGCGATGATGCCCGCGGATCGGGCGTTCAAACCGAACCCGGGCGCGCGCTTCGTTTTCGGCGTCGAATGACTCACAATGTTCGGCGATGTCCTCGAGCCTGATCGCCATCCTGATCCTCGCTGGAGCGCCGAAGCTCGATTGCGGCGAGATGTGGTGCGAGCTGTACGCGACGCCGAAGGATGCGTTTGCGTCGATCCTGGCGAAGACCAAGCCGCGGATCATCTCCGTCGGCGAAGTGCATCAAACGAACACTTCGACGGGCGTGCGGTCGGCGATCTCGCGTTTCACCAAAGAGATGTTGCCCGCGCTGACGCACAAAGCCTCGGATTTGATCGCCGAAACCTGGGTCTCCTCGGGTGACTGCGGCGTCGAAGAGACGGAAGCCGTCGAAGAGATCGAAGAGGTCACGCAGCGCCCCGTCGAGACCGAAGACGAAGTGGTCACACTCTTGAAGAGCGCGCGCGCGATCAACATCCTCCCGCATATCCTCGAGGTGTCGTGCGACGAATATCGCGCCATGCTCGACAAAGAAGGCGAGCTCGACTCCGAAAAAGTGCTCAACTTAGTGACCAAGCTGCTCGCTGAAAAAGCGAAGTTTCTGCACGCGAAAAACGAGTCGCGAAAGTCGAAGCGGATCGTCGTCATCTACGGGGGTGCGATCCACAACGATCTCCATCCCGAGGAGGACTACGCGAGCTTCAGCTACGGGAAGGAGCTCGACGCCGCGAGCGAGGAGCGATACCTGGCGGTCGACCTCTTCGTGCCCGAGCTGATCGACACCGACGAAGAATGGAAGAAGGAGGCTTGGTATCCGCACTTCGCGAAACACACATCGAAAACGAAGACACTCGTCATCCAAGAAGACTCGTCCTCATTCATCGTGGTGTTTCCAAGGACACCTGCGCGCAGGCGCTAGGAAGGGTTCAGTCCGGTACCGTGCAGAGGTTGGTCCAGTCTTGCGAGAGGTTCGCGCAAGCGGAGAGCCAGCCGGGATAAGCAGTGGAGTCCGGCACCTGCGCGGACCAAAAACAAGGATGACACGCGGGCAGATCGTTCTGCCAAGGACACGGGTCCGCGTTGCCGCTCGAGCCGACTTCCCAACCCGGTGCGAAGCCGGGACAACAATCGCCGACACTGTACGGACGGACATCATCGCCCGGCATCGCGGTCAGGAGCTCAGCTTTACGATTCAGAGGTTTCAGCGCCATGATCTCGCTCCCGTCTCCCTTAACGCGCAGGCTGCCAGTCGGGCGGCACAACGCGCAACATGAAGGTAATCGTCTCGCCCGAAGCTGTCGCAACGATCTGCGACATGCCGCAAGTTTCGCCCGCGTGGACATATCCATCGCTCTCGAGCGTCGTTCCCGGGATGGGCGTCCCGAGCCACGACCAAGTCAGCGGCACGCCGCTCACCACGTCATCGCCGATCCCGCCTTCGCGGTAACCGTTCGCGCCGACTTCGTAGAGCGTCGCGGAAAGATAGAGCTCGTGCTCATCGACGCCGTCGCCCGGAACGTTCACATCGTCGATGCGGACGAACGGCTCGTGGATCAGATTGTTCGTCGAGTAGCCGCGCACCGCGATGTACGGATTCGTGCTGCGGTCGTCCTGAATCGTCAGGGAGAAGGAGTTGATCGTTCCGCTGACCGCGCAGCTCGGGCTGAGCACCAACACGATCAAACGCCAGCGACCCTGCGGATTGTAGCCGTCGAAATGCGACAGAGGTGAGTCGGGACGGTTCGCCTGCGCGCCGTCGTCGTCGTAGGTGCGATTGATCTCCTGGGCAGTACAACCGCTCCACGACTCGGCACCGCACAAAGTGGCGCGTTCGCCGTGCGGCGCTTCGATCATGATCTTCAGGTCATCCGGGTTCGGATAGACGATGTTCACCGAAACATCGAGATCTTCGATGGCCATGGAGTCGGTGACCAGAAGCTCGGCGGCCGTAAAAGCGACTGTTGTTCCAGTACACGTCGCCGGAAGCGACATCACCGGCTGCGCATCGAAGGTGAAGCGATCCGACACGCGCAAGGTGAACAGCGCGGACTGCATGAAGCCGTCCGTGTCGCGCACCCGCACCGTGATCTGATTGTCACCCACGCGCGAGGTCGAGCCGCTGAAACGTCCCGTCGCGTTGAAAGTGATGCCCGCCGGCAGCGACGAGCCGGTCGCCAGCTCCCAAACATAAGGCGGCTCGCCGCCCGTCGCTTGGAGGTCGAAGAGGTAAGGGCGGTCGTGGATCGCTTGATTCAGCTGCGTGGTGACGATCGCCAGCGGCGCGATGATCCGCAGCGTCATGTCGCGCGCATCGCCGTGATTGGTCGCGTCGGTGACGCGCACGCTGATCGGGAAGTCACCCGACTCGGTCGGCGTACCGGCGAGCGTTCCGTCCGTCGACAGGTTCATCCCGTCCGGCAAGGCACCGACTTGGATCGTCCAAGAGTAGGGAGGCAAACCACCGTTCGCCTCGAAAGCCACGTTGTACGGCTCGCCCAGGCGGCCCTTGACCAAGGACGCAGTCTCCATCATCGGCGACAGCGAGATCACCGTGAGGTGCAGGTCGCGCGAGGTTTCGCGGTCGTTCTCGTCGGTGACCACGACGGTGAAGTCGAAGACACCATACGCGGATGGCGTACCGGCGATCGCGCCTTCCGGACTGAGCGTGATTCCCGCAGGAAGGGCGCCCTGTCCTAAAGACCAGGTCTTCCTTCCCATGCCGCCGCGCGAGACCAGCTGCTCGCTATAAGCTGCGCCTTCGCGGCCCATCGGTAAGACGATGGCGCCGATCTCCAGCGCATCGGGCTCGACCCAGATGGTGAGATCTTGCGCGTCGGTCGTGCCTGCGGCGTCTTTCACCTGGACGGTGAACGCCGAGCGACCTGGACTTCCGGCCAGGCCGGTGATCACGCCGCTTCCGAGGAGGTTCATGCCGACGGGCAGCTCTCCTGAGACCATCGAGAAGCTGTACGGCAACTTTCCGCCGGTCGCGGACAAGGTCTGGCTGTACTGCTGAGCGATCCGTGTGTCGGGCAGCGAGGTCGTCGCGAGCTCGAGCGAGATCACCAACGGGGGATCTGCGCTTTCACCGCACGAAGAAATCGCGATCGAGAAGATTGGGAGCGCGAGTGAGAGGACACGCTTCACAGCACGATCGCTATCAAGCTCGCGAGTAGGCGAACAAGTCCCCTCGAAATTTTGAGGGGGGGCCTTGGCCCGTCAACGGCGGAACAAGTCCGCCTGCGGGCCTTCGTTCGCTCCGCTCACTGCGCGCTTCGCTTGCTCTCCTCGATCGAAACCAGGTGGGTGCGTCGCGATCACGGCTCAAGGGACATAGCGGTGGATGGTGGAGGTCGGCCAGTTGGCCGTGGCGCAGACGCTTCCGCAGCCGATCGAGTGGGCGCCCGTGGCTCCCGCGGTCGATTCCCAACCTGCGGTCGCGTTGAAAACCGTGGGGAGGGCGGTCGTCTCCGCCGTCGTTCCGTAGTGAACCTCGATGACGTTCGAGCCCTCATAGAGGCGAACCTCTGCGTTGAGCACGGTCCCGTCCGCGTTGAAGCCGTAACGCGCCACGTTCAAGAAGGTGAACGTACGAACACGATTCGGCGAGCTCCCGGTGAGCTGCGTGGTCGCCGTTCCTTGAACCGACATCCGCGCGCTGGCGAAGTCGAGATCGTCCCACCACCAGGCGACGAAGGCGTTCGGTTCCGTCGCGTTCGGGATCGACGCGTTGGAGTACGTCGCCGCGCTCGGGAGCTCGAACGCCAGATAACCGTTCGAGACGACGTACACGTCTGTCACCGCAGCGCCGAGGAAGTTGAACGGAAAGCCGATCGCCTGCGTGACGATCGCTTCGTCGCCGCCGTCCGCACCCCAGTTGAGCGCCGTGCCCATCGACGGCACCAGCGGGCTGTTCGGCACCACCGTCACGGAGAACGAGGGGAAGGTGAAGCTGCAGGTACTGTCACAAAGATCAGTGTCGATCAGATTGCCGTCGTCGCACTCCTCGACGTTGGTCCGCACAAAACCGTCTCCACACGAGGCGACGACACAGCTCTCGAGACAGGCGTCGTTTTGGTTCGTGTTGCCGTCATCGCAATCCTCACCGGTGTCGCTGACCGCGTCTCCGCACGACGGAAGCGCGCAGCTCGTCCGGCACGCGTTCGGCGCAGTGTCCGAATTCGACGCACCGTCGTCGCAGGTCTCTGGTGTCTCGACGATTCCGTTGCCGCAACCTTCGACCACACAGGTCGAGTTGCAGCCGTCGCCGGTGACGGTGTTTCCGTCGTCGCATTGTTCACCGATCGCTCGCACGAACCCGTCGCCGCAGAACGCGTTGTAACAGGTGTTCGGACACGCATCGGTGTCCGTTGGATTGCCGTCGTCGCATTGTTCGGACGGTTGCGTCGAGCCGTTGCCGCAGGTCGCGGACACGCAAAATGCGTCGTACTCCACGCGGACGACGGCGTTCGCATCGGGCTGTTGACCTGATCCGAAGATCACCTGTCCTTCGGTATAGTTGATGCCGAAGCTCGAAGCCGGCGCGAGCACGTTGTCCACGTAAACTTCGAGCGTGCCGGGTGCAGGCGGCGAGCCGAGCTGGAAGACGGCGCGCGAGCCGAGGAACGCAGCGTCGGCGATCTCGGTGATGCTCTGTGTGTAGTCGGCGTCGCAGATCGATCGATCGAAACCGCCGAGGAGCGCGATCGCCTCCAGATAACGGGTCGCTGGATCTGCGTTGCCGCCGATGCCGTTGCAGCCGGTCGGGCCGCCGCTGATCGAATACATACGCGCGCCCGGTAGGCCGATGGGTCGGCTCAAGATCCGGTTCACGTAACTCTCGACGGTGCCCGTGCTGTAGTCCTGTTCATCGGTCAACACCACGATCACCAGCTCACCGTTCGGCCGCAAAAAGCCGGCGTTTGCACCTGCGAGCAGCCCCGCGTTGGTTACGGCTTCGGCGGCGGTCAACAAGCCGGTCTCGTTCGCCGAGCCCGCCGTTCCCTGGTTGATCGCGGCTTGGAGATCCGCGATCCGCGTCGCGGACTGCGAAGTGATCACCGCCGGATTTCCGCGCAAAGTGCCGGCGGCGATCGGCGCAAAATCCCCGGGATCGGTGGTGGTGACCGCGAGATGATAATCCGCGCCCGATGCATCCGCGCGCGCGATCAAAGTCGCAGCGACCGCGGCGAGCGCCGCTTGTTCTTCGGCCATCGAGCCCGAATCGTCCACGACCAACAACATGTCGATCACTTGGGCACCGGGCGCGGAAAAGGTCTGCACCGTTCGTCCGATCGCATCCGCCGCACCTGCGAGCGCGACGTAGATCGACGGCTGGTTCGCCGGCGTCAGGCGCACGCGGTTGAAGTAGGTCGCGGCGTTTGTAGGTTGAAAGCCGATCGGCACTTCGAGCGTGCTGTTCGCAGGGACAGTGACCGTACGCGTCGAGAGACCATTGATCGTCCACGCGGGCGAGGGTGACTCGATCTCCAAGGTCACGCTGATCGCCGCACCGCTGTTGGTGATGGAGATCGGCCGTTGCGCAGGATCCGAGCAGCCGAATCGCGTCGTCCCGAAGTCGAGCGTCGAAGGTGTTGCGGAGATCGGATAGGTCGAGTCGATGCCGGCACCGGAGATCACGAATGGACCGGGAAACATCGGCTCTGTCGTGCTCATGCCGAGCTCCGCGGTGTAGGCCACGGCCGCTGCCGGCGTCAGCTGAAGCTCCACGTCGAATCCGGCCGAGGGTGCGAGCACCATTGATTGCGCCGGGGTCACCAACACGAATTCAGTCCCTGTACCTTGGGACAGGCCATACAAATTGAAACCGCAGTCGTTGGTCCCGGTGTTCTCGAAATGGACCACCGCATGCGCCGCCGTTCCGATGCGCACCGCACCGAAGTCGAGCTCCGCGGGCGTTGCGGTGATCTCACAACCGGTGGTGTCGAGCGCGGTGGCCAACACTTCGATCGAAAGTACAGGTGTGTCGCGATCGCTGCTGGCGATCTCCAAAACGCCGTGGTGCGCGCCCGGAGCTTGCGGATCGTAGATCAGGCGGATGTCGGCGTAAGCCAGCGGCGCGAGCGAATTCGGGAATGTGCCGGTGACGCTGAGCTCCGGAGCGCTTGCCGCGCTGAAGGCGATCGAGCCGAGGTTCAGCGCGGAGGTGCCGATGTTTTGGCAGGTCACCACACGTTCGCCGCTTTGGATGGTGCTCAAAACGCCGAAGTCGATGGAGAGCGGACTGCACGAAAGATCAGGTCCACCGCCGGTGCCGGCGAGCGTGATCACTTGGGTGGTGCGCTGCGGATCGGGATGCGCCACGGTGATCTCCAGCGAGCCGGTGTCGGCGAGGAGCGCGGTCGGACAGTACAGGACGTCGATCCCGGCTTGGCCTGCGGCCGGAACAAGGATGGGAAACGTCGCGACCGAAGAGAGCGAGAACGTCGAGCCTGCCGCAATGATCGCTCGAGTGATGGTGGCGTCGTAGCTCGAGTCGTTCACACATTGGATCGCTTCGGTGACGCAGCTGTTCGGATTCACTTCACCGAAATCCAAGTTTGCGGGCCCGCAGACGATCGCGTCGAGGATCCCTTCGCCGCGCAGCGTGACGGTCGCGGGACATCCTTCGTCGCACAGCTCGAAGGCGAGCGAGGCCTCGCGCACGCCCGTCGCGCGCGCATTGAACGCGAAGGTGAAGGTCACCGTCGCTCCCGCTTCGAGCATGATCCCGCTTGGAGTGATCGGATCGGAAGAGGTGACCGCGTAGTCCGTGCCTTGTGATCCGGAGATCAGTCCCACGCGCACGATCGCCGTCGCTCCGGTGTTGTTGAACGCTTCGACGGTCTGCAAATGTTCTTCGCCGACGACCGAACGTCCGAAGTCGAGCGCCGCGCGCGAGAGCACGACTTCGCGCGGGAGCTCGCCTGCATCTCTTTCTCCGCCGTCCCCCTCTTTGCCGCCGTCCGCGAGGACACCGGCGTCACCGGTGATGGTCGCGGTGCCGGTATCCGAGATCGCGGCGTCGGTGCCTTCGCTGACACAGCGCGCCTCGACGCGAACGGTTCCGGCGGGGCACTCGATCGGGTCGCGCGCGCTTTCGGAACACGCGGAGATCGCGAAGATGGTCAGGGTGAGAGCGAGCAGTTTTCTCATGGAATCGGGCCTCAACAGCGGGGAAATACGCCGCCGGTCGGGGAAGCTACCCGTGATTGGCGCAAAAAGGGACCCCGCAGCGCAGCGCGCACGATCCGGAAACGCGTCCCGTTCGTAACTTTGATGTCCGATGAAAAACATCATCGATAAATACTTCAGCCCTGAATCCGCCGAGCTGTTGCTCGCGCGCGGCAAGCCTGCGTCGTTGCGGGCGAGAAGGACCTTGGTGCGCGAAGGCACGCCGGGTGCGCAGGTCTATCTGCTGACCTCGGGAGCAGTACGCGTCATGCGAGGTGCGCGTTCGTCCGGTAAAGGCGCACTCCTCTGGTTGGCGACCGCGCCCGCCTTGCTCGGCGTCGAAGAAGCGTTGATGGACACGCCTTCGGTGCACGACATCATGACCGTCGAGCCTTCGAGCGCGATCGCCATTCCCGCGGAGCTGTTTCGCGAGCTCGCGGTGACCGATCGTGTGTTGCGCGACGCGATCTCCCGGATGCTCGCCGAACGGATCGTCCGTCTTTCGGGACGTGCCGCGTCGATGAAAGCGTGCGTCACCGAAACCCGGCTCGCGCAGCTCTTGCTCGACTACGCGGAGCTGTGTGGTGCGCCGAGCACGGGCTCGATCGAGCTGCGGTTCCGTCTGTCGCAAGAGATGCTCGCGCAGGATCTGCAGGTGAGCCGCCGCGTTGTCGGCCCCGCGCTCGCATCTTTGCGCCGCGCACGCTTGGTGGAGAAAAAAGCGGGACGTTACACGATCGTCGATCTCGCTGCTCTCGCGCGCTACGCCGATCCGAGCAGCGGTCGCGTCGAATCGCTCGACACCACGCCGCAACCTATGGAGACACGCGCTTCCGCCTGATCGATCTACCAGGCCGCCTGCACGCGTTTTTCTTGGCGCGCGCGCGAGCGTTCGGTCTGTGGCTGGTGCGCGAGATGGCGCTCGATCAACGCGGCGATCTGTTGCCGCGTCTCGGACACCGCTTCCCTCGGCGGACACGACAGCTCCTTCGGCGTCCAAGCGAACGCGCCTTCTTCACCGGAGTCGAGCAAGACGAACAACCGCGCGTCCGCCCCGCGCTCGAGTAAGAGACGCACCAGCTGCGGCGAGCCGCGTTCACAGGCGAGGTGGAGCGGCGTCATGCCCAGTGAGCCGTAAAATCGGCGGCGTGAGCGGCGATCGATGAGCGACCACAACGGCTCTGGGTTCGGCTCTTCGATCCACGATTCCGGATCCGGATCCGCGCCCGCGAGCAACAAACGGATCATCACGGCAGGACGTCCTCCCGCCACTGCGAGATGAAGCGCGGTCAAGCCATCGCGCTGTTCGTTCACATCGGCCCCGGCGGTGAGCAGCTCTTCGATGCGCAGTGCATCGCCGAAGAAGCTCGCCGTATGGAGATCTTTCGGCTCACTGTCCTTTGGTACAGGATGCTCCGGCTGGCCATGGACGAGGCCGGGCTCATAGCCCGGTTCGAGGATCGTGCCAAGGTCGCGCGTCCCAGGGCGACCGTTATGGCCATGGACGAGGCCGGGCTCATAGCCCGGTTCGAGGATCGTGCCAAGGTCGCGCGTCCCAGGGCGAC
>WUUC01240922.1_pt1 | contig 44284 bp, 91 predicted proteins | sample 6278441 | NCBI WGS metagenome assembly WUUC01 (sample SAMN13675441, study PRJNA597444) | soil metagenome | isolation source: soil | place: USA: Washington | collected 2017-10
AGCGGCTCTCGAGCTTGATCGTATTGGCGAGGATGACCTGGCGCAGCGAGCACCCGTTGGCACCCACGTAGGCGGCGACGAACCGCACGACAGAGCTCAGGCACCATGCCTTCAGTTCCTTGGACTGGGGCTTGCCCTGGAAGAGCTCCTTCTTCATCAGCTCGGCGAAGGCCATCCCATGGCGCACCGCACGATTGAGAAGCTCTTCCCGTGGGAACACGGCGGTCTCGCACACCGCCTCGACACAATCCTCCGGCAGGTCGAGCTGCTCCTCGAGCAGCCAAAGCGAGGCGTCGAGCTCGCACAGCTCGGCCGCCAGAAACGCGTACGAGAGCACGTCTCCGGCCTCAATCAGCTCGTCTGCATCGGGCTCACCCAGCTCGCCGAGCTCACCGCAGAGGCCGAGCGTGGCGCACACGAGAGACCCTCTTGGTTCGAGGTTCTCCCCGTCCGCTCTCTGGTGGATCTCGGCGGTCCACAACTGGAAGTCTCTCAGGGATGATCTGGTCTCAACTGCACTGGTCTCGCTCATGGCTGTTCCTCGGCTCTTGGTCGCGTAGACACTCTAGCCGGGTCCGCAGCGTCGTGACGCGCCTGGTGTTGTCCTCGAGGCTGACCGCACGCATGACGGCACTTCGCTGCCCCACAATGACCACGCCGACCTTGGCGCGCGTGACGGCCGTGTAGAGCAGCTTGCGACTGAGAAGCGGCCCGTGGGACTCGTGCAGGGCCAGCACCACCCACCCGACCTCTGAGCCCTGCATCTTGTGCACGCTCAGCGCGTAGCTCAGACGCAGGTAGTCCGAGGCCTCGCTCTTCTTGTAGGTGATTTGACGATCCACGAAGTCCACCGTGACAAGCCCATCTTTGCCCGCCACGACCTCGAGCACGCGGCCGGTCTCTCCGTTGAACACCGCCCTGTCGTAGTCGTTGGAGATCGCCACGACATCATCGCCTGCGCGAATCTTGGCGCCGCCCGCCGAGAAGCTCGCGCCTTCGCTGGCCTGGAAGTTGAGCACGCTCTGCAGGGCCTCGTTGAGCACCTTGGCGCCGTAGTGACCGACGTTCATCGGCACCACGACCTGCACCTCTTCTCGGCCGTAGCGATCAGCGAGCTCGGCCGCAACGCCCACCACCTTCTCCACGAGGTCAGACTCGGCCTCGATCATCTCGAAGTTCGTGCTCGGAGACAGATCGATGCGCCCCTCCAAGATCTCAGGCGCCATGCGGCACACCCAGGACTCAGCGGCACTGCGGTGCATGGTCTTGAGCCGGACCACAGGCACCACGTCGGCTGCGATCAGGTCGTAGAGCACCTGGCCGGGTCCGACCGACGGCAGCTGGTCGACATCGCCGATGAAGAACAACCGCGTCCGTGTCACGTCGCAGGCCTCGAGCAGCTTGGCGCACAGCCAAGTCTCGAGCGTGCTGGCCTCGTCCACGACCACGACGTCGTGCGGCAGAGGGTTCCCCCGGTGGTAGGTGCAGCTGTTGCGCTCCGGCTGCAGCCCCAGGAGGCGGTGGACCGTCCCGGCCGGGTGTCCGGTCAGCTCCGCCATGCGGCGGGCCGCCTTGCCGCTGGGGGCGCACAGCGCGACGTTCTTTCCGAGGTATGGCAGCGCCGCCTGCAGCACGCGGGTCTTGCCGCGCCCAGGGCCGCCCGTGATGACGCCCACCTTGCAGTGCTGCAGGACGTACACAGCGTCCGACTGCTCATAGTCGAGCGTGATGTCCGCCAGCGCGGAGTCGTCATTCTTGGTTGCGGGAGCAGGCGCGAAGAAGTCGCCGGGGCTGTCGTCAGGCTCTTCGGTGAGCGCCCGGCTCAGCCACCCCTTGTCGTTGTCGGCCGTCATGACTGCTCCCGCTCTAGCTTCACAGCTTCCATGATCCAGGCAGCGATATCGGCCTCTGCCCAGGCCGTGGGTCGCAGCTGCAACTTGCCGTCGTAGGTTGTGATCTGCTTCTTCGGGATCTCGATGCGCAGCATGGCGTCGAGGTACACGCCCGCGATCTCTGCTGCCTCTTGCTGCGCGCCCTTGGGCGACATAGCGGTGTGGCCATTACGCAACCCGCCGACCAGCGCCTGAACAAGCGCTGCCTGAAGCCGAGGTGGATGGTTGCGCGGGACGCGCCCGGCCACGACCGCATCGACGCGATGAAACGCCAGGATGCGCTCGAGCACGATGCTGTAGGGCTCGTCGGCAAGAACCTGCATCACGGTCTCGCCGTACGCAGCGCACATGGCCTCGGCCTCATGGTCTGTGAACCCGAGCTCCATCAGCCCCTTCTTGGTCTCGATCAAGCTTAGGTACGCCTTGGCCAAGCTGCCCACGAGCCGCGCCACATCCTCCGCGAGGCCCGCACGCTCGAGCTCCTTGGCGTTGGCAAGTAGCGGCCAGCGCTCGGTCGCATCCAGCATGCGCGTGACGCGCACCACTTCGCTCTCGTGTTCCTTGCAGGCCTTGCGAACCCACGAACGAATCACGTGCATGTCGCCGCTCACGCTGTCGACCACGATGGAGGTGCAGTCGAGCTGCAGTCCGTAGTTGCTGTCCTTGTACGAACCGCGCACGACCAGGCTGGTGCCCGCAACGTGCCCCTCGAGCGTGCCTGTGATCTTCACAAGACCCTGCTCGGTCTGCAGCGTTCCAAAGCCCCAGCCACCGCTGTAAAAGCGATTGCTGATCGACTCTAGGATTCCACGCAGTTCGACCTCCTGCCCGTCCGCGCCCACAGGTTCCTCCAGTGGCAATCGTACCTGGCGCGAGAAGCGGCGGGGGGACAGCTCCTCTGCTTCAGCACGCATGGGGCTCTTCCTTCGGAAGGACTTGGGCGGACATAGGCTCTCCATTCTACTTGCGACACTGTATAGTAAAACGCTATACGTGTCACTCCCCATGGAGCACGCATGACGATAAAACTCGCGCCAAACCTCACGCTTCCTAAGAACGCGGTCACACAGACCTTTGCGTTCCTTGCTCGTAAGGGCGCGGGAAAGACGTACAGCGCAGGCAAGCTCGTCGAGGGTCTGCTCGAAGTCGGTGCTCAGGTGATCGTTCTTGATCCAGTGGGCAACTGGTATGGCTTACGCCTCAGTGCCAACGGCAAGTCGGCGGGCTTTGCCATCCCGGTCTTTGGCGGCGAGCACGGCGACATTCCACTCGAGTCCACACAGGGCGAGGTGCTGGGGAAGTTGGTCGTCGACCGAAACCTCAGCGCGGTGATCGATGTGTCGCTGTTTCGAAAGGCAGAGCGAAAGCGCTTTGTCGCAGACTTCGCTGAAGCGCTGTTTCACCACGCCAAGACATCGCGCACGCCGCGCATGCTGGTGCTCGAAGAGGCGCAGACGTTCGCTCCTCAGAACGTGCAGAAGGGCGAGGAGCGCATGCTCGGCGCCCTCGAAGATATCGTGCGGCTCGGCCGCAACTACGGCATCGGATCGGCGATGATCAGTCAGCGTCCGCAGAGCATCAACAAGGAGGTGCTCAACCAGTGCGAGTGTCTGTTCGTTGGGCAGCTCAACGCGGCGCACGAACGCAAGGCGATCGAGGGCTGGCTCGTCGGGCACAAGGGCGAGAAGGGCTGGACGGACGAGCTGCCGTCTTTGCCGGTCGGCACCATGTTCGTGTGGTCGCCCCAGTGGCTGGGGATCATGCAGAAGGTGAAGATCAGCAAGAAGGTCACCTACGACGCATCGGCCACGCCCGAGCTCGGCGGCAAGGTGGTCACGCCCAAGGAACTGCAGAGCACGTTTGACCTCGAGGAGCTCAAGGCAGCCCTCGCACCTCCACCGCCTGAGAAAAAGAAGGGCGTCGCGCCCGCTCGAGCGCAGGATGACAACCAGGCCCAGGAGCAGCTCGAGGTTCTGCGCAGTGCCTTCATGAAGGAGCGCGCGACCTACGCGGCGCTGATAGCCGGCGTGTCGGCCGAGCTCGGGCGGGTTGCTAGCTCCATCAACGAGCTGGTGGACAAGCTGAAGACACACCCTGCCCTGGCCGACTCGTTCACGGCGAAGGTGCCCGCTGCCGCGAGCGACGTCGTGAAGGATGTTCGTGTGATCAAGCAAGCGCGCGCTCCGGCGCGGCCCCCTAGCGACAAGAGCGAGGAGCCGGCTCCTGCCTTGCAGCTCAAGAAAGGCGCGCAGCGCATGATCGAGGCATTGGCTGCGTTCTACCCGGGCAAGATGACCAAGGCCCAGATTGCTCGAGCGGCCGACATGACGCCTTCTGGTGGAGCGTTCAACGACTACTGGAGCGCGCTGAATCGCGAGGCCCTGCTGCAGCGCGTGGGGCAAGACAGCTACGTGGCCACAGAGCATGCGCTCGAGACCCTAGGCAAGGAGCGCGTCATCGTCCCTCAGAACCAGGCAGCGCGCATCGCGTTCTGGCAGGAGCGACTCAAGCCGACCGAAGCCAAGATGCTGCGCCTCGTCGCGGACTACACGATGGCGGGCATCGGCATCACACGCGCCGGGCTGGCCGACAACGTAGGGATGACGAGCTCGGGCGGGGCATTCAACGCGGCCATCGGCACGCTCGTTCGCAATCGACTCGTTGCCAAGGAGGGTGATCTACTGAAGATCCACCCCTGGCTCGCAGGCAAGGAATGAAGCGGTCGCGACAGATCAACTTTCGATGTCCCGATGATGTTGCCCAGCTGTTCGAGCGCACTGCCAAGGCTGCCGGCCTCTCTCTGTCCACGTGGCTCATCGTGGTGGGCCTCGAGGCGGCTGGCCACGGCGAGCTGCGGCCGCAACTGGAGCGCGTCGCCAAGGCACCCCTCAAGCGCAAGGCCGCAGCCAAGCGAGCTGCCAAGAACGCTAGCGGCGGTGCTGCTCCCAAGCGGCCACGCTGACAGGCGCGATGCGCCGCACCATCTCCAGCATGGCCTCGGCATAGACGCGGATCTCGTACTGCGAATGCGGGTGAATCCGGAGCCGCGCGAAGTCGAGAAAGTTCTTGAGATCGACGGTCCAGTACCACTGGGTGTAGATGCTGAGAGGCAGCACCGTCCGTGCGAGCTCGCGCGCCAAGCCTGACCTCAACAGCTCCTCGTAGGCGAAGTAGGCGCCTCGTGCCTGGTCCCGCAGCGTTTTCCGGCAGCTCTCGGCAAGGGCGGCCTCGAGCACCTCGCCGCTTGCTTGCTTGTTGCTGTCGCTCTGCGCCTGCATGCGACCGAGCTCGGGGATGTAGAACTCGGCCGGCAGCTGGGCGTAGCGCGCACTGATCTCATTGAACGAGCCCGTTCTGTGTCTGATCTGCTGACGCGCGATGAAGATGGGCAGCTTTTGGACGAACTCGAACCGGACCTTTTCGAAGGGCGACGTGTGCGCGTTCTTCATCAGGTAGTTGATCAGCTTGACGTCCTGTTCTGGCGTGCGGTCGTCGCCGTTGGGCACCTCGAGCTCGAGCTCGTCGAGCACGACGTTGGGCAGGTGACCCATGGACACGCGCGCTGCCTGTACGACGCGCACATCGCCAGGACCAAGAGCGCCCCAGCACGTCTCGGTGTCCCAGTGCGGCATGGAGTCCAAGAGATGGACAAAGCCATGATCGAGAACCCGCTTCACGTTCCAGCCAGCCCCTCGATCTTGTTCCTGCGTCATCTACAGGGCTCCGTGGCGCTGCATCTTTTGGAGGACGTGGCTCACCTGCCGAGGATCCATCGGCGCCAGAAGTCCCGGCGCCTTGGGGTTATCCACAAGCGTGAGCTCGTCGAGGTGGATGCCGTGCGTGAGGCAGTAGCGCGCCTTTGCTGCGTACGACCTCTCCGCCAGAGGCGTGCACACGTGCAGCATCGTGACGGTGGCCTCCAGTGTCCTCAGCGTGCCGTCGACCTTGTGCTTCAGGGTGACCTCCGAGTCGATCGACATGATCAACACTGAGCCGCGTGTCTCGCCCAGACCTCCGTAGAGCCTGATGGCGGACAAGAAGACCTCTCGCAGCACCTTGGCCGGCATGTCGGTATCGAGGGCGCGCATCACGTAGAGCCCGTCGCCTAGCGCGCTGGTAAAGGGATCGCGCCGCAGGTGGAGGTAGGCAAGCATGTCCGTCTCGTTCCGGCGCAGCGCTTCTTCAGCGCCAAGGCGGTAGGTCTCGGCGAGCTTGTCGAAGCCCTCCGACCCTTCGAAGAACTCAAGCGGGTAGCCGCCCTCCACCAGGGTGGGCGCCGTGAACGGCATGAACTTATGGATATCTCTTAGCTCCGCGATCCCCATCGGCCTTCCCCTTTTCCTTGAGCACGATCTTCACGACGTCGACGATGCGCACGACCTTGGTCTTGGAGCCGCAACGTTTGCAGCTCACCTCGATGACGTGCGTGTCGATGCCGACCTCGAACCACCCCTCGAGCCGGCACTTCACGCATAGCACCGGGATCGTCACCCGGCGTGGATCATCGTCATCCAAAGGCATGAGTCATTGCGACTACGCGGTTCATACCTCGGTGTCCACCTTCCTGACCACGGTTACCGCTCCACAGATCTTGCAGGTGACCCGTGCATCGTTCTCAGGCATCGCGATCGTTCCAGTCGTTCGGCAAAGGCAGCATTCAATGCGGAGTCCGGTGGTGCGCCAGTCCTGTGCTTCCATGACGTGATCGAGATCGCAGCTTCCACAGGTGATGTGATACGTGACGGGCTTGGGCTCGTTCATCTTCTCGTTTCGGCGAGCTGCTTTTCCAGCTCCTGAATGCGCTCGAGATAACTGCGTTGGGTGTCGTCAAACTCTTCCTGCAGCTGACCCCGGTAGCTGGCGAGCGCGTTCTCGACGATTTGCACCATGACACCTTCCACGGAGTTCTCATCGCAACGCCCGATGGTCTCGATCAGGTTCCACGCCAGCTTGGTCTCGCGGGCCGTGACCACACCAGGATCCACAGTCTTCATGTCAGGGACTCCAGCTCTGCCTCGTAGGCGTTGAAGATCGTCGTCGGGCGGGTCTCGGTCTCTGCAATCCGTACGCCGTAACGAGACCGCTTGGCCCAGTCGTCGGCTGGATTGAGGCTCGGTACACGGACGATCGTTCCTTCGTACAAGCGTCGTGTGATCACGCCGGTCTTGAAGTCTTGGCAGCGCTCGTGCCTGTAGCGAACTCGTTGTCCGAGGCGAAACCGTGGCTGCTCTCGCTGGGGAATGCCGCCGTAGTTGTTGCGCAGCCAATCGAGGTAGACCATGAGCTCGGCGCAAGGAACCACCTGCCCGTTCACGCTGTCGACTGCGTTCACCGCCACATGCATCTCGACGAGGGAGATCAAGTGCGCGACCGACGAAGCGACCTCTTCCTCGCGCATCATGGGGCCTTCTCCAGGAGAAACGGACCGTCGGCGCGGTGCCGCTCGAGCTGGGCCTCGGATGCGGGAAGGTACGCCACCATGTTGCCGAGCCGGTTGCTGAGACCTCGACGCACGTACCAGAAAGCGCGCGCCTCTTCGCCCGTTCCTACGCAGTAGGTTGGACCACTCGGTTCACCAACATCGATGCGCCACACGTGCGGCTGCTCCACCACGACGGGGCCCATCCCGCCGAGGATGTCGACGGCCTGCTGCAAGTTGTCCATGCACGCTTCGGTGAACTCGTCAGCGTCGAGCGATTCATCATTCGCGGCTTGCCAGAGCCCCTCGATCAACGCTCTCAGCCGCTCCCAGTCGGTCATGCTTCCCCCTCGTGGAAGAGCGTACCGCGAGTGAGGCGCTGAGGTCTTCTGCTGCTGCCGTAAGGAGGCGTGCGGCGAGCTCGCCCTTCAACGCGAGCAGCCCGCACTTGTAGTCGGTGGCATCTCGATTGCCGAGCGGCACAACAACAAGCCCTGGCACGTCAGGCATCTCGTAGGTGCGATTGGCACTGCACATGACGATCGTTGGCGTCGAGAGCGGAAGCGCGCCGAAGTTGAACGCGCAGGCGTCTAGGTAGTTGTCGCCGAGCAGGATGAATCTCAGATCGAAGTCCTCGCAAAGGAGCTGCTGCGCAACGTAGGGGATGTTGAGCTGCTGCGCTCGAGCGCGTATCCGCGCCTTGGTCTCATCGGTGAAGGTGACGTCGTAAGGCTTGAGCTCGCGTTCTGAGGGCACGATGCCGTACCCGGCCGACACAATGCGAAGGTCGATCTCTCCTCCAGCCTTGCGATAGGCGCGCACGCCGCGCATGAGGCGAATGTGGTGCTGCCCGAGGTAGAGGTCCTCGGCGGCAGCCGGCTTGTCGAGCTTCTTCTTGGTGCACGAGCTCAGGATGGATACGCGCTTTACCGGCGGACGCGAGTGGATCCACTCTTCGACAGCTTCGTAGGTGTTGATCACGGAGTGTCCTCCACGCCGGCGCGCTTCAAGAGGTCCAGGACGACGAACGGCGACAGCTCGGCGAAGTAGCTCGCGAACATGTGGCTGTAGACCTCGTTCAGGGTTTCGCAGACCTCATCGCCGTTCTCGTCGGCCACGTAGGACTGGTGCGCCTGCCAGGTGAGCTTGTCTTCCGGTAGCTCGCGCACAAGCTTGGTTGCGAGTCGCCGCAGCTTGATCAACTCATTGTTCGACGTCATCCCCAATACCTCAGTGCGAGCCCATTGCAGAGCACGTGAAGGAGATTGTCCGTGATGATGTACAGCCAGACGGCCATGAAGGGCGGCCGGTCCTGGTGATAGCCCGTGCCCGAGCACTCGGCCCAAGGCTTCCAGTCTCTGCGCGGCCCCATGAAGTTCTTGGCGTAGACCAGGTAGCGAGCAAGCCGTGTTCGATCGATCAGCAGGTGCGTACCGGCGATGAAGGCAAGCGCTGCTGGTGACTGTGTGATCAACAGAAACGGCAGCGTGTAGGTCAGAACGTGGACCGTGACGGCGAGCCAGCCCTGCAGGCCCGGCGCGACCTTCTTCATCGCCATCCAGTCCGACTGCAGCACGTAGTCGCCCACGGCGTGCGCCACCAATGCATCCGCGGTGATCATGCCTTCTCCTTGGCAACTGCTTCTGCAGCCATGATCTTCAGGCGCGCGAACATCTCATCGGACTCGTCGTAGTCGTCTGCCTCGAACTCCACGAGCGACTCGTCGGGCTCGATCATCAGAAAGCCGCGTTCCTTCGCAGCCTCGAACTTCGCTAGTGTGGTGAAGCCCATGCAGTAGCCACGGACGCTCTTGAACGCGACGTACTTCGTCATGGCCGGTTCTTCCGCGCTTCACGCCTCTTGAGGGCGCTCTCCAGCTGCGTCGCCGCCAGCTGGTACGGGGCGCCGTACTTGAGGAAATCGTCACCGGTCTCGTTACGCCACGTCTTGATCAGCTCTTGCAGTGGATCTGGCTCGACGGGCCTGAGCGTGCGCAGTGCCTGCGCGGCGTGCTTGAGGCAGCCGTGCCATTCCGACCCCTCGGCCGTCTCTACGCGAACCGGGCATGCTGGCGCGTCTGTGAAGTCTATGCGCTTGACGCCAAGTCGGTACCGCATCTCGTTGTCGACGATCTCGTACGCTCGCTCTTTCGTTAGCTCCTGCGCGGTCCCCTTGTCGCACAGGCGATGCGCGACAGCATCGAGCGCCGCGCACGTTCTTGGGAATCGATCCTCTCTCCACTCGCCTGGCTGAAACGGCTCCCCTTGCCACGCCTCTTGCGCTCGTCGGTAGTCGTCTTCGGTCCAAGCACCGGGCTGCGTGACGGCTGGCTGTGGACCGAGCGTACGAAGAGCGCGGTCGAGCTCAGCCAACACAACAGGTATGGCCTGACCAGGCAACTTGTTGAGCGCACGCAGTCGCGACACAGCCAGCTCGCCCTCGCCCGACAGCACGAACGGTCCAGACTCCATCGCTGTCGGCTTGCCGTGCGGGAAGCACTCGTTGAGGGCATCGAGCAGTGGTTGGCCACTGCGTTCTGCCCGTCTACGGTCGCTCACCCTGTTCAGCGCTATCGCGTCCTCGAGCGTCCACGTACCGCCCTGCTCAAGCTCGTGCACGGTGTGGGGCCCACAACCTAGCGCGTCGCAGTCGGCGCACTCCCCTGCTTCCTCGTCCTCTGTCGGCAGGTCCAACAGCTCCTTGGTGAAGTCGTCGAAGCGGATCTCGCCGTTGTGAAGGTCAACGAGGATGCGCGGCGTCTTGCCGGCGTACTTGCCAGGCTCGCCGCCCAGAACTTCGACGATCATCGGAATCGTCGCGCTTACCAGCCCGTTGTCATCCTCCGGAACTTCAATCGCACCGCGGGCAAGCTTCCCCTCGAACCACGGTAGAAGCGTCAGCTGGTCCGGAGGGAGGTGGAAGCTGCCTGCTTCTCCATCGAGCTCTACGGCCGCTTCCTTGCCGGAGGGGATGATCCACAGCAGCTTGCCCTCACGGCCGTCTGGGATGCGTACGCGGTCACCGCGCACTGGCTTCTGTTCTTCATTTGCGGTGGTCATGATCCATCACCTTGGCGAGAAACTTCGCTGTTCCAAGAACCGCGTACGAGATGTCTGTCATCCTCCAGCGTGTCGAGTCCTCTTCGAAGCGCTGCAGCACCAGCATGATCGCAATCGCGGCGCTCTTGGGCATGCGCATCGTGCCGGGCTCGTAGAGCTCAGGGAAAGCCTTGCGTGGGATCTGGCTCAGCCTGGGGTGCTCCCAGCCGCTCTCGTCGCGGATCGTGGGACTCGGGCGCCAACCGTTGGCGATGAGCCAAGCTGTCTCGTTCATGGCACCCACCTCAAATGCCTGGCGACATAGTTGCTGAGCTCCCAGCACGCGATCGTCAGCACCATCCTGGAGATCTCACGAGCCCAGGCCACCGTGCGCTCACTAAACCACGGCGGTGGCTCCATGATGGGCGGCGAGCTCACGCGCCCCACCCATCGTCTTGCTCGTTCGGGCACGCGGCCAGCTTGGCCTCAGCGAACCAAGGCTCGTGGCTCTTACGGACGTAGACCATGTGGCTATGGCCTGATGGGCACACGAGGCCGATCGAGACGATGACCTCGTTGCCGTTGTCATCGATATCGTCTTCGTCAACCTGGGACTCGCTCATGGCTCGCCTTTCGTAGGTGCGCGCATCGACGCATGCTTGTTGTTCACGTCCAGCCACTTGATGTGCGCGCGTCCGTAGGCGTCGTGGAGCGCGGTCGTAACATCCAGAGGTGCGCCGCAGCGGCACGCCCGTTGATAGCGGCGCCATGCTGCCCACTGTTCCCGGCCTGCGTCACGCGGCGACTTCATGGGCTGCCTCCTGCCACGCGCAACGTCCCGTTCTGCTGCGCACGGCTCCATCTGATCCAACCGTCGACGTTGATGTAGAAGAACACGAGGTGATTGAGCATGAGCGGCCATCCGCCGTTCGTGTGCCACGAGTAGATCACCCAGATCACGTTGGTCAGCAGCCGAACGACCCAGCCGCCCGTCTTGAGGCGCGCCAGCATCAGGTTGCCCCAGACGTTCGTCACGAAGGCAGCGCAGCCGACCCACTCGACCCAGGTGATCGTCATGAGGGCGGCGGTTTCTTCACTTCGAGGTTTTCGTCGACATCAAGGCTCCTGGCTGTAGCGTGCAGGAGAGCGGCTGCGCCCTTTTGCTGAAGGCCAGGCGTCGCGGCCACGATGCAATCGCTACTGCCTGCCTCCATCCCCCTTAGGGTCGCGACCACGAGCACGCCTCGTGCCTTGAGGCGCTCGATGACGGGCATCAACTCGGCATCGGCCATCACGCGGAGCTGTTGGGCTGTCAGGGGCGTCATGGGCGTCCCTCCGCGGCTCGCACGTCGATTGACCCCTGGTAGTGCGAGTTCAGGCCCGGGCTGCCGTAGGGGCGGTCCGCTCGCACGCCGAGCCAGGTGAACCGCAACTGACCGATCGCCATCCCCTCGTAGAGCACGAAGTCCCAAGGGCCGTGATTGACGAGCTCGAGCGTCACCGCGCCGCAGTAGCCTGGATCGATGAAGCCGGCCGTGACGTGGATTGCCAGGAAGCAGCGGCCGAGCGTGCTCTTGCCGTCCACGCTGCAGATCATATCCGCGGGGCAGGCGACCTGTTCCTTGGTGCTCACAAGCGCGCACGTGCCGGGCAACAGGATGTAGCCGTGCGGGCCGATGGTGTCCTCCACCATCATCTCCGCAGGTCGCGTGTCCCTCAGGTCCAGCAGTCGAGACGCCGCGTCCTTCGCGTTCCGTGGTCTCAAGATCTTCGGCGCCAAGGTGACGTCGTAACTAGCCGGCTGCACTTGCGCAGGATCAAACGGTTGAATCAGATGGCTACCTATTCGATGGTAGTCGGTGTCGATCAACGGCCGGGCGTGCCCGTACATGTTGCTGAGCGTCATGGGGAGATCGTAACCCCAAGCCGCTCAACACTTCACTCTCGAACCGCGAGCTTTCGAACCAGCAGCCCGAGCTGTTCTATCGTTCTCGGGCACCCAAGTTCTTTCCGCGTATCGTACGCGACGTGTGCTCGGTACTCGCGGCCTTCACCTTTCACCACGATGATGTGGTTGCCGTTGCGGTCCTCGTACAGCACTGCCTCTGCCATCCTTGGATGATCGATGCTGCCCTCGTCTTTTGGACGACCCTCATTCTTGAACTCGGTGGTCATGGCGCTCCTTGGCAAAAGAGAAGCGGGCGCACCCCGCTGCTCTCAGCAGTTGATCAACTCCAGATGCCGCCGCAGTCGCGCAGCATGTACGGAATAGCCTGTCCCGCTTCGATGCCGTAGGGCACGCCAAACTTGCGGCGACCGTACTCAGCCCAAGCGATGCGCGCGCCGGGGCCTCCGATCTGCGTCATCAGCGCCACCAGCTCGTCATCTCGGGTGTCGCTCAGAATCGCGAACAGCTCTTCAGCTCCGCGCGGCTTCCTTGCCCATCCCATCACCACCAAGAGCCCACCACGCCGCATCCTCGGCTCCGTCACAAACACACCTCTCGTTGATCTCGCTACCACGGAAAATGATCCAGATCGTACCAACCCACTTCTCCCTCGGGATCTGCAGTTACCCAGACCAGGTGCTGGTTGAAGTTCTCGCCCTCGAGCGCTGTCATGACGTCCTCGCGTGTCGGCGGACGCAGCAGCTCGAGCATCTTGAGGTTTCCCTTGGGCGTCTCCGTGATGCCCGGCGCGGGCATCGTAGGCAGATGATCGAATCGAATGACGATCGTGTACCGCCGGATGTCGTGTTCCCAATCGACCCGCTTACGCAGCGCCAGAAACGCATCCGTCTGCTCGGACTCCGCGGCCCCCACGCGTGCCCAGTTCAGCAGTGCCTCGTACTCGTGCTTCGTCAGTTCGATGAGCGTTGCCATCACTCCCCCTTGTCGTCGTGCACCCCTTGCTCCTGCAGAATGCGCCCAGCGGCGACAGCGGCCAAGTCCTGCTCGACAGTCTCCGCTCCATCCCGAAGCGCACCCGCCACTTGGTCCTCGGGAATCGTGTAGGTCAGTGCGCCCTCGTCGTCTTGGAGGTCGTAGAGCATCAGGACGTACGCCACGTGCGGCGGAAGCAGCTGGATGAGACGCTTGTCGGCCTCCTCAGAGAGAACCTCCACCAAGATGCGCTCGTCGTTCTCAACCACCTCTCTGCCGGTTCGCTCGATCGCGAGCGCGATCTCGACCGCTGTGCGCGCAAAGGCCTCAACTGTATGCACGTCCATCGCACCGGGAATGTGCAGGGAGAAGTGCTTGTGCGCCTCGATAATCGCTCGGTCGACAGCCGGGTCCTTTGGTTCGTTATCTCCTTGGGCGATCATGACTCTTCCTCCAACATGAGAGCGGCGGTGCTGACGTCATAGACGTGCTTCGTGCCGCATTCGAAGCAATGGATTGGCCGTCTGTCCAGTTTCTCCCAGGCGGCTCGCACATCGAGCTGCGTGACCTTGATCCCACCGACCTTGATCGCTCCGCCCCGCTTGGCCAGGGGTGCATCATACGACAGCGTGACGTGACCCATGAGCTCGAGCGAGCCGCATACCAGGCATTCCAACGATGGCCTCCTTGCTGGGTAAACCGAGCTTCCGCCACTTATAGGTGACATGCGGGCGCTTTTCGACCGCGCGAAAACAGGAACCACCCCGCCTATAAGATCGTGGAGGTTCCTATGGCCATTGTCATTCCCACCGAGCGAAGGATCATCTGCGCCGACGACGAGTCCTACAGCTTGCCGGTCAACATCCTAGACGAGCGCATGCTCACCATGCGCGACGAAGAGCTGATCGAAGCCATGGCGATGTACAAGCCGCGAACGCGCCTCAAGGAAGGCGACTTCGTGATCCTGACCGACATCCCCTCGTACATGCATTCCAGAGAGGTGCTGCCGCGCTGCTGGAAGGTTCGCTTCGTGGTCACCTACTGGGCCTACGACCTGATGCGCATGAGCGCAGCCTACGGGGGCGCCATCTCCATCACCGAGGCGCGCTTCATGCTCGAGCGCGCTGCCGGCCACAACGCATACGACTTTCGCCGGCCCATGGTGTTCGGCCACGGTTATCCACACGGCGAGTACCCTGACACCGCCGAGTGGCTGCCTGAGCGCCTCCTGCGTCGGACGGTGTTTCGCGAAGAGACCATGCCGTGGGTGGAGATCGTTCACGAGGCTGGCGCGCGATACCTCGGGTACGACGCGGAGCAGATCGCAACCCGCTTCGTGCTCGATCTGGCCCCTGACGAATACAAGAACGGCTCCAATCTTGGCAGGCCGTTCAAACAGGAGGAGCCGCTGGTCAATACGCTGCACTTCGCCGGACTCGGTGAGATGCTGGAGGTGCCCTACGTCGTGGGAGAGCGTCACCGCATCCGCGAGATCGATCGTGACCACGACATGTTCACAAATGATCAAGAGGACGAGGAGTAGCGCTGTGGAGCAGAAGCACGAGCATGCAGCTGTAGAGCGCAGCGAGCGGAGGATTGCCGGCGGGGGCTCGATCGCGATCGAGACTTGCTCGTGCAACGCCATGCGCAGTGTGATCTCACGATTTGGGCGTCAGATTCTCAGCGCCTGGGAAGAAGAGGAGCCAGGGGACCAAGAGGAGATGCAGCTGGTTTGGGATGGAGAGACCGACAACGACAATGACCCGGAGGGGTGATCGCCGACGTGTGAGATTTCCAGAGATCGTTAGATGTCGTGACGACAGGAGTTCGCGATGGGCAAGCTGCCCGCTTCCGAAGAGCAAGTCACCGTGACCTACAAGCTCGGCGTGCTCGAGCAGGTTCTCCGTGCATTGAAGAGCAAGAAGAAGGAGCTCGAGGGCTACGGCGCCCGTAGCGCGCGCACGCTCAGCCTCACGCAAGAAGCCATCACGGTGACAAACGAAGCGATCAAGGAGACCCTCGAGCGTCGCAAGGCACGCGACAACAGCTAAGGAGGCCCATGGGCCACACGCACTACTGGACCTGCGCCGTTCCTCCCTCGCAGCTGCCGATCAACAAGGTCACCAAGGCGCTTCAGGACATGCGGGTGCTGGTCATTGCTGCCAGGAGTCGGCGCGAGCTGCCCGTTGAGACGCTCGAGGAAACCTACCTCCCGCTCAAGGACGGCAAACGTCGGCGCCTGGTCTTCATGAGGATCAATGGCTCTTTGCCGGGTACCCGCGGCCAAGACTTTGTGTTCCCGCCGTCTACGGACTACGCCTCGTGCACCACCGATCGCCAGCCTTACGACCTGGTGGTCATGGCCTGCCTGGCAGTGGCCAAGTATCACCTCGGGGAGCTACTCGCGATACGCAGCACCGGCACGGGGCAGGAGTGGTCGGCGGCAGTGCAGTTCGTCGACGAGACGCTGCGCATCACCGTTGCGAATGCCGTGCTCTTGCGGCCTATAAGTGGCTGAAGGATGTGATCATCACATGACCGAAAAGATCTGGCTTGCGAAGTATGACCACCGCCACGGTGAGGACCTCTCGGCACATCGCACGCGCGAAGGCGCCTTGGCTCGGATCGCGGCCTGGGCCAGTGAGTGGATCGAGGACGTTCCGGCCGCTCGCGACCCTGCCAAATATCTCGCGATCAAATCGCTAATCGCTGACCCCGATGGACACAGAACCCTCCTCTTCGCCTGGCGTGAATACACCGACGGCTGCGAGGACATGAACCTGGAAGAGCTGGAGATCAACGAATGATCGTGCACATCGACGATGCAGAGCTGCGCCACGCGCAAAACCCTCAGAGCTTCGAGATCCCGCCGCTCGAGCAGCGGAAGAGCCTGGCTGTCGGCGACTTCGCCAAGGTGATCTTCAAGATGGGCGACCACGGCGAGCGCATGTGGCTCAAGATCACCGCGGTGAAGCCGGAAGGCGGCTACGAGGGGCGTCTCGACAATGACCCAGTCATCATGCCGATCAAGTGTGGCGACAGCTTCACCATCGAGCCCAGACACATCAACAACATCATGAAGGGCGGTGAGGGCTGATGTCACGCAACGACACGATCATCGAATCACTGACCAAGCGCATCGAGGCGCGTGAGCGTGGCGAGAAGACTGGCTATGGCGACCTGCGCTCACTCGAGATTGAGATCTCAGATCGCGCCAAGCCCTTCCTCGCGACCTGGCGTCCGGTGGAGGAGGAGGCGCCTGAACACCTGGATGCGCAAACCGTCGAGGAGCTCGCCGCGATACGCGCGCTTTTGGGTCGCGCAAAGCGAGTGATGCCTCAGGAGGAGACGTGATGCCCCGCTTTCAGCTCTATGCGGCCGCTGACGGCCAGTTCACGTGCGAGGTCGAGGCAGAGGACCACGAGCAGGCCGCGCTTATCGCTCAAGATCAGGGCTCCGTGTGGAAGCTGGTCGACGCGCCCGCCATGGGAGAGCTCCAGCTGGTGAAGGACCTCGAGACTGGCGACGAATGGGAGTACGAGTGATGCCGAAGTACATGCTGGAGGCACCGGGCCTGATCACCCTGCGCGCCGAAGTTGAAGCTGCCTCGCCTGAGGAAGCGCTGATCAAAGGCAAGGCACTCACCGAGAAGGAGTGGCAGGTCGACACCGACTCTCGCCCGACCTGCGGCGAAATCTCGTTCATCACGGAGTTCGGACTCAACGACGATGACGTGGAGGAGTTCGAGGTCACCGACGGTGTAGTGAGCAAGCTGTGGGCCGGTGAGATCGCTGGGTTCAACACCGCTGAGGTGCAGACGGGGCACATCAGCTGCGCCAGCCCCAACCAGGGCAAGGCGCCACTGCGCTTCGACGGTAAACACCTCACGATCAAGGACCTGCTGCAGCTGCCACACGACGAGGTTCTCGAGCCGGACCATTCGGCGAACAAGGAGGGCCTGACGTTCAAGGAGTGGCTGACCGCAGCCGACATCTGGCATGGCGACAACGAGCTTGGCCTCGAGCCCTTGCCCATCGGCTCGGCCTACAACGCGTGGTACGCCGGCGAGGATCCCACGGAGTGGCGTGCTGAGCACAGCAACGGCGAGATCATCAAGTGAGGAGGTTCAAGAAGCCGCCCATCGCTCTACCCCCGACGCTCGTCGCCGAGCTCAACCAGCTGCGACAAGAAGCAGACGCGCTTGTTCACGTGCGCAACTGGGCCAAGCGCGTAGAGCGCTTTCCCGATTCCGAGATGTGGGACGAGCTCGACATGATCCTCAGCGGTGGTGCGCCATTCGACGGCCCCGCAGAGCGCGAGCGTGTGATCGAACAAGTCGAGATCCTGGCGCCGGAGTTCGGCATGGACGACTACGACTGCGAAAGGCTGGTCGCGCGCCTGCGTGAGCTAGTGAAAGGGAAATGATGGATCCGAACGAGTGCCTACGCCTGTTGATCGCAGCTACTGCACGTGGCGATGCAGAAGAGGCCACAGAACATCGCGACAACTTGGTGACATGGATCAAGCGCGGCGGCTTCGAGCCCGAATGGGGCCATCACTTGGAGTTGAAGCGCGCCGTGCTCGAGCGCGCAAGGAGTACGTCATGATCACGATCACAGAGAACGCCTACAAGGAGCACGCCAACAACTACGATGGCTACTGCTTGGCCTGCAAAGAGTTCACCGAAGGCGGCTGCGAGCCCGACATGCGGCGCGGTGAGTGTGAAGGCTGTGGCGAGCAGAAGGTCTACGGCACCGAGGAGCTGTTGATGATGGGCCTGATCACATTCAAGGAGGACTGATGCAAACCGTAACCGTACCTGAGACCGGGTGGACAGCGTACGTGCCGTCGACCGAGCACGAGCTAGTCGAGCTCCTCGACAGCTCTGCCCCGGAAGACCGCAAAGCCTCCATGATGCTGATAAAGGGACTCGGTAAGTCCGTCACCGAGATCGTCACGATGACGGTAGCGGACCGGCTGACTTACGTTCGCAGGCGCCTTCTTGAAATCACCGGAAAGCCCCTCGTGGATGATCGCCCTACGGTTGCACGGCAGCTCAAAGGCAAGGTGCGCAGCGATCCTGCCTTCTGGGCTGAGCTGGAGCAAAGCAGGGCTGCAGAGCCCTCTGCCGACGAAATCATCGACGACTACCTGGCTGGTCTGATGCGGCCCAAGAGCAGCAAGGAGGATGGATGAGCTACACCACGATCGCTGTTGCCTTCAAGGGCCCCTTCGACTCGACCCACGACTTCAGCAACTCGTGGGGCTCCGCGGCGTTCATCTGGGACAAGCTCGCTGAGCGCTACAACATCGGCGGCAGCTTTCCAGGGCAGTGGGAGGCGCTGATCAAGTACCACAACCTGCACGGGCACGGCGGCGATCATGGTGTCGAGCCGTTCGAGCACAACGCGCTACTCACGACCTACGATCGTTCTGTCGTGAAGCGCAGCGACATGCTTGCTGTGGCGGAGAGCCTTGACCGCTTCTTCGAGGTCTACGCCACAGTCAATCGAGTCTGCACGTTGCGCGAACAAGCAAGCTTGATCCGTAAAGTGCACGCCGACGGCGCCGAGTTCTTGGCCTGGAATCAGACTTCGGTAAGCGAAGCCTGGTATTGGGTGCGTACCAAGGAGGGCGATGCCGATTGGAACTTCGAGATCGAGCACGCTCGACCCTACGACCCGCACGTCGACACGGAGCATACGGTCGCTGACGTGGTGGCGCTGAAGGGCACCAAGATGTTCCGCATCGACCTCACCGTCGGCCCTGCGATCACGGTGACCGCAACGAGTCTGGAAGAAGCGCTACGGCTGGCACGGCCCATAGCCGATAAGCACAAGGCTGTGATCTTGGGTCTGGCCTACATCCCAAGGTCATGTTGATGCCTAGCACCGTCCTATCGATCGACTGGGACTTCTTCCTCTATCGCGCCTGTGAGGCCCCCAAAATCCCGCGCGTCACCAGCCCCGATGGCGTGAGGTTCAGCCTGGCCGGCTTGTTCGACTGGGGCCACACCGAGGCACACAGCGAGCTGCTCCAGCAGATCATCTGGCAGACACGCTGGACGGCCTTTGACCTCGCTGGCTTGGACACGCTCAAGCTCACGGGCTGGGGCGAGCACGCCGATACCTCACCCGAGGCCTTCGTGGCGCAGCTGAAAGAGGTCTACGGACCGATGAATCCCGAGGTGCACATCTCGGACTCGCATCGCTGGGGCTACGACACGCTGAAGCTTGCCCAGTTCGCAACGGGTGAGCCTGTGCATGTCGTGCACTTCGATGCCCACCACGACCTTGGTTACGACCTCGAGCGCGTGAAGAAGCACGTCGACGAGGAGATCGTATGTGCCGAGGACTGGCTCTACCACGCGCTACGCGACGGCTTCATCGAGTCGCTCACCGTGGTCTACCCGAACTGGCGCGGCCTCGCCGAGTACAAGGCCTGGGGCGAGATGCGCAAGCTCTTGGACTGCCACATCGCCAAAGGCCGCGAGATCACATTCATGAAGTACAGCGAGTGGTGTCGGACCGGCAAGAGCCGCGGCATCCTCGAGTACGCCCACATCGCGCGCTCGAGCGCTTGGTCGCCTCCTTGGTTTGATCAAGCCTTCGCCGACTTCGTGCAGTCCTTCCCATCCTTCGAGACGCTCTGCGTCGACTGCCTCTATGAAAACCCGTTCAACGCGTGCAAGCCACGACCATGGAGTGCCCCACCGCCATGCCCGAGTTTCGCGTCTTTCGTATCACCCAAGTAACGACGTCCATCTTGATCAACGCTGAGTCCCCTGCTGCAGCGCTCGAGAACGCCAACACTGGCGATCACCACTGGAAGGAGTACGAGGAAGAGCTTCTGCTTTCTCGCGTTGTCGATCCCATCACACGCCAGACCTTGATCACACAAAACCACCGAGAGGCCCGATGAACGACCGAGATGCATTCGACCTTGTGGCTGCACGGCTCAAGGCGCGAGGTACGACTGTGGTGACGCTCGAGAAAGACGGGCAGTTCATCGTTCGCAACGGCAGCGGCCTGCCCATCGCCTGCCCCACCCTGTACGAGGCCTTCCTTCGACTGCCTGTCGTCTACCCCGACAACTACGACGAGCTGACTGCCGAGCAGCAGTGGGAGTTCGACAAGAGCATCGGCGCTCTTGACCATCGTGTACCCGCGGCGGCGCTTCCACACGCCCAGGACAAGGCGTTCATGGAACTGGTCATGCGCTTGAGGGAGCTCGAGGATCGCCTGCTGCGCCTTACCGACAACTCGAAGGACTGAAACACGGCGTCGAGCACAGCTCCGCTTGTTTCTTTTGCTCTGTTCCTTGACCGCAGCCCAACTTGCAGGTTACACGCACACGAGGATCCCCAATCCTCCTCGGTGCCGTAGACCCCCTACGCCCTGCTTCCTCCCTGTCGCTCCCCCAGCTCTCTCCTCAACATTTTGATCTCGTGCTTGAGCAAGCGAACCTCACGCTCGTGCTGATAGCGCAGGCCAGCTGATACCTGGGCAAAGGTCCCAGGGTACCTCTTCTCCTCGAAAGCCCACAGGCGATCACGGTCCGTCTCTCGGTACATGTTCGGCGATTCATAGCCGATGTCCCCTGGAACGTAGTGCTCGAGCACAAGCCGTGTGATCTGCCCATGAAGTGCTCCTCGTTTTAGATCCTCAGGCTGAGCCTCAGCGCCGATAGGCGACACCAAGGTGTGAAGTTGCTCGAGGAGCCAATCCACCGAAACGGGGTTGTCGGACAGGCGCCAGCGCCACTCCAGATCCACGTCATCAACTCGCGCTCTCAAGATGTCCCGATTCAACGGATCCACGTCGAAGACCACGCTCATCACGCTACCCTCCCCACGGCCTGCAAGACCGAGGCCAGCTAAGCCCTCCCAAGCCTAACCTGCTCCTTGTCGGGAGAGAGACCTCAAGCACGGCCACAACCCCTGGTCACGTGCTGGCTCTCTCCTCAGACAAGATGTTGTGCGTTACTCTGCCACTCTGTTCTCTGATCGTTGTTTTCGTGTTTCTTGGTTGATCCCTTGATTATGTTGTTACTGTAATATTGATAATAATGGGATCAAGGAAGACAACCCAAGAGACCCAAACCCAACAACAGAGGGGATCGTGACGAAGTAACGCAGTGACGCTTGTTGTTTTGAGATTGAAGAGACTGTGGTTGGATAAGGTGTGGACCCGAAGGACCTGACACCAGACCAAGCTCTCGACAGTCTCCTGGCCGAGGCCAAGGCAGGGGCGTCGGATCAATACCTAGCCACCAAGGCAGACGTCTCGCTTCGCCAGGTACAGCTGTGGAGAAAACGAAGGGGCATTCCCTCCGATAAGGGACCGGTCCAAGAAGCTGTCTCGGCTCTCCAAGGCCTCGCTAGCGCTTACGAGCCCACGGCGCACAGGACGAGTGAGGCCTTCGACTGGGAGACGCCTGAGTTCCTGCTCAGACGGCCCTTGGACTACACCTCGTTTGCTCGGGCCTGCTTCACCCTGCACACAGTGGCCTCGTTCACGACGCGTCAGATCTCACGGGCCACAGGCACACGACAGCGTGATGTCGAGCAAGCCCTCGAGCTGTGGCGCAGGCATCTAAGCGGGCATGGTGTCCGCTGTCTCGGCTGTGCTGTGATCCTCGACCCTCGCTACGGCGAGTTTTGCTCCAGGAGCTGTCATGACAACGCCCCCTCCAAGCGTTAGCGCCTTGTCCGCCCTCGAGTGGATCTCGCTCACGCCGACACAGCTCATCGCGCAAAGCGTCGACCCGGCCCATCGCCTTCACTACACGGGGCACATGGTCCATCTGCCGACCACGTGGCTGCCGTCCATCGGCAACTGGGCCATCCTGAACACGCGCGACTTCATCAACAGCGAGGCACGCCACCTCGGCAAGATCCCGGTCAAGCCCAGCGCCTATCGCCAGTTCCGCTTCCGCCACGACCTGATGACTGGCACCGACTTCGAGGGCATCTACGGCACAGGGCGCTGGCTCCATGCCGAGATCTCATGGCTGGCCCATCGCGCCGAGCTCGAGGAGGTCCAAGAGCGCAACGGCGCCGTCACCTACAGCATCGGGGCGGCATGCCAGGCAGCTCACGCGCGCAGGCGCAAGCACCCCAAGCTGTCGATGCGCCTTGGCATGCTGCCCATCGAGCTCACGCTCTGGACGAGGGTCTTCGACCTGTTCCTCAGCACTGTGCTCTCATACGACGAGTGGGAGGAGCTCGACGATGAGGACAAGGAGTGTCTCTGGAACGAGGGCCATGAGGGCGCAGCGTGGGACGTCGATCTTGTCGCGACTGCGCCTGCGATCCTCGAGCTCGGCCAGCGCGAGTTCGCTGCCACGGGCTGAGCCCCCTTCTCTCTTTGAGCCCACGCTTGGACCCACACCCGGGTCTTCGGCGAAAAGAAACCTGCTCGACGTCTATCTGGGCAAGGACCTGCGCCCTTTGCTGCAGGACGTCGCTGAGCGACCTGCCCACTACAGCGCCGACCAGCTCGAGCTCGTGGAGCGCCTCGGCCGCGGTGAGCCCGCCACAGCCCAGGAGTGCAGCGCGCTCTTGCTCCAGTTCACCCGCCGCACCGAGGCCCACAAGACCGAGCACGCGGCACGCCGGCGCATCACCCAAGAGATCGTCACTCCGATCGATGAGCCCCCTGCCTTCGAAGACCAGAACGAGTTCCCCGATGCGATCAAGCTGATTTGAGCCCCAACACGAAAGGATCAAGATGCTGCCGCCCAAACGAACCCCGTCCCAGATTCTTCGAGACGCTGCAAACGAGCTGGACGCTATAGAGCGGAGGGTCCGTGCGCGCGAAGATCCTGCGGTGGTCGCGCGCATACTCGCAGACGTACGAAACGAGCTTCTTGGCGCCGTGGTTGGCCTCGACATCATCGTGGGCGCCTCGCCCGACGAAACCGCGGTTCGCATTCGCGCGTTCCATGCGAAGGCCGCACTTCTGATGAAGGAGAGCCGACATTGAGTGGCGAACAGCAAGAGCCTGACGACGAGCTCATCCTCACGCCGGAACAAGAGGCGGAGGGCTGGAGGATCGAGACCATCGGCGGCATGCGCATGAAGGTGCTCAGCCTGAACGAGGACCCCGTGCCCGAGCACCACTACACCGCGGCCGAGGTGCACGCCTTCGTCGCGCAGGCGCATGCGACCGGTTTCAAGGAAGGCCTGAACTACGTGCTGCTCGTGATGTCGCTCATGAAGCCTGATCTCAAGAAGAGCGCGCTTTGGCACTACTTGGATCAATGCGTCAAGAGCACGGGTCCCAACACCGATCCTGCGGACCTCGATCGAGCGCTTGCTGAGGTGAAAAAACGGACCACGCCCTTTTCATCCTGATGCGCCTTGGCTAGAGTCAACGCGCGTTGCGGAAGGGGGCTCTCGCGACATGGAGAGATTCGTGACGATCGATGATGAGATCGATGCTTGGCACAAGAGCGACTCGAAGCTCGAGCTGCATACCTGGCTCGGGCTGACGTGGACCGAGTATCGTCACTTCGTCGAGCGCAACATCCTGCCGGCTCACCGGCCACGAACACGAGAACCCATGAGCATCGACTACGAACGATTCGCCCGACTCGCGGAACTTGCTCGAGCGGCCTACCCGGAGGATGAGGTCAGCATTGGAATGAACGCCGATGGGATGCACTTCGTCACCGGCAAGACGAACATCGTTCTTGCGAACAAAGACCTCGATCTCTTTGAGGCCGCGCTCTTGGTCCTAAGTCGACGCCCGATCGATTGGCTGTCGACCGGGGCCACCGCGAAGCTGCGCAAAAAAATGATGGAGCTTGCTGAGCTGTGGTCGACCCGGAGCCGCGACGTAATGCGCTCCGGCAAGCTGGGCAACGACTCCTTCACCGTCGGCGAGGGCACCGGCATGCAGCGGTGTGCCGACGCCCTACGGCGCGCGCTCCTGGACTCCGACGCCTAGAGCCGCCGCTGGCGATGGCGCAGCTTGTACTTCTGCCGAACCGCTAGCGTGAGTCGATCGAGGGCGTGCTCGATGACCGCCAGCTCGGTCGCGCCTGCGAGCTTGTGGTCTCGCTCTGTGCAGTACAGCCCCTCGATGCGGGCAATGTGCTTTCGGAGCTCGCCGAGCTCGGCCTGCAGCATGCGAACCCGAACGGCATCGGCGCTGCCGGTCGATTTGACGCGCTCGCTCGGGCTGTTGGCCATCCCTTCAAGATAAGGCCCTGCGGCCCGTACGCGAACGCGAGGGGCCCTCCGTGCGCCCTTTCTGGGGGGTTACGAAGCAAAAGAAGAGGCTGCCCTCGCTAGAAAGCAACCTCTCTTGCAGTATCAGCTGAGCTTCCCTGTCTTGCCTGAGCGGAAGCTGGCCATGGCTCGCGCGAAGGTGATGACCGGTGAATGCACCGCGTCGGGCTTGTTGTAGCTTGCGGCGAGGGCCGCCAGGTCTGCGGAGGGGAACTGGTTGAGGAAGGCGAGGTAGCGCTGCGTCTCTCCTTCGACCGGCTCGCGCGTGCGCAGCGCCTGCTCACGGATGCCCTTGTTCAGCGCCCGTTGGAATGCTTCGTCTGGTGTGATCACACGAAGTGCTTGGACGACCTGCGTGGCGGTATCGAGCAGCACGATGGTGAAGGCCGACTGGTCGTCCTCTTCCGGGATGCACCGCTCGTCAGGCCGATTGAGGAAGTACTCGTAGGGTGCATCGCTCCAACGCAGGATCGGCTCCCCGTTGTGAACGATGCGAAACAGGACAAGCAGAGCGAGGTCGTTCCCGAGCACGCGCAGCTCGACTTTGCCGCGCTTGACCGCTTCGATCTCCTGAGGATCAGGCTGGTTGAAGCTCAAGAGCAGAAGATGCCCGCCCGCCTTGGTGTAGTTGTAGCGGGTGCCTTCGATGAGGTGGGGCATCCCCACGATTCTTTTGCCTACAGCGACGATCATCGATCCCAGGCTCGCTTGGGTGCGCTTGGATGAGGGCGCCCGCTGACCTTCTCCTTGATCCAGGCTTCACCTGGGTCGCCCTTTCCATCCCACGTGGCCAGCGCGCGCAGAGCGTCGACGTACAGTGGGTAGCAGTAGCGCGCGTCGTAGTCGTAGAAGTGCCCGTCGATCTTCACGTTGACGAGCAGGCCAGTGGTGAAGGCAAAGCGCTCGAGCACGCAGAGACCGCGGCCGGGCACCTCTCGGTGCGCGATGAAGGACTCGCGCCAGCCTTCAGGAAGCGTGAGTGGGTCGAGCCAATCTGCTTCGACCATCATCGGCTCGGCCTCAGCTTGGCTGCGAACTGTGCGCGCAGAGTCGCCGAGAGCTCTTTGGCGAGCGCCTCGGCCTTGTCTTCACTTTCCACGAAGGCTCCTTCGTAGGCTTGGAACTCGTCAGGGCCGGGACCAAAGACGTGGCAGATGGGGCGATAGCGCTTCACGCCGTCTTCGCCCTCGACGCACTCAAGCCCGGGCCTGATGCGCAGCGCCAGAGTCTCGCTCACGACTTTGGTTCCTTCAGCTTGAGCGCCTGGGTAGCCGTCCACTCAGGACCTTGCTTCAAGCTCGCGATCAGTCTCTCCAGCAGGGCGACCTGAGAGGTGGGGGTTAGGCTCGAGGCGGAAACCAACTCGCCAGATGGCAGGATTCCGGCCACGAACCAGGGCTTCTTTCCCAGTTCTCTGGCGCACGACGTGATGAACCCCTTGAACACCTGTCGATCAGTCTCATCCTGGTTTGCCATGCTCTGCTCCGATATGCGTGGGACGAATCGCCATGGGGCCTTCGCCCTTGTAGTGCGGATGGATCCACAGCGGGCGGCGCAGCGCGCGTTGGGGTCCATAGGCTTGGTTTCGCCAGTGGCCACGCACAAGGAACGTGAGGGCCGGGCTGCTTCGACGAATCCCGCTCATGTAGTCGGAGATCACCTGCCGACAATCGATCTTGAGCGGCGCTCCAATCTGCACCGTGTTGGCCCTGAGCTCGTCGCGCTTGATGTGTGGTGGCCGCGTGGGAAACGCCGTGGGCTTGTCTATGCGTGCCGTGTTGATCGTGAGCACCACACCAGCGATCAAACGCGCAAGCATCTTCCACAGGCGAAACTCGACATCCGCATCGAAGTCCTCGGCCAGCCCGGGCGAGAGGTCTCGATCGGGGTCGTCGTAGTAGGCGTTGACCTCTTGCTCGTTGAGCATGTGGCCGACGTCCCGATACGTGTTCACGCCCCAGCTCTGCGTGTCCAGGTATCCGACGCACAAGCGATGATCGAGGTACTTGCCCACCACGGTGATCGTTGAAGGGATCTCGCAAATCAAGACTGTGACCACCTCGCCGTGCGAGCTGTGCAGGAGTCCTCGCGGGATCTGAATCTCGAAGGCGGGCCAAGGGAGCGGCTGTCCTTCGATGGCTCCGCGGCTCTCTGAGGCCATGAGCGCGGCCGCGAACGTATGCGGCATGATCACGCTCTGCGCACCCCACTTGGCCCAGAGATGGCAAAGACCCACGGTGCTTCGATCAGTCGGGCTCCGCGCGTTGTCCATGGCCTGCTGCGCTGCGGCGGAGCTTCGGAGGAGGAACGCGAACTGCTGCAGCTCTTTGCGCCCCATGAAAGCTTTGGTCGTCTCGATCATGGCTCTATGTCCTTCCAGGCATAGCGATTCATGACCTTATAGGCGATCAACTGGGCGCTTTTTCCCGTCCCTTGGGCGCAGGAAACACGAGGCCGTTCTCGAAGGTTTCGATCTGGTTCATCTCCTGCTGAAGCGCGTCGAGACTCTCGCCCCACATGAGGATCACGTTGTTGGGCTCACCCGGCTTGAAGTCGAAGGCGCTCATGTCGATCCCAATCGGCTTGTGCTCCTTCAGACGAGCGATGTTGTCGTCTGTGATCCCCAGCAGGAAGTACGTTCTGCCGTTCTTGGTGTTGCGGAGCTTTGCCTTGATCATGCTTTGCTTCGTCCGTGCTCTCGCGTCAGGTCTCGGACCTTCATAGCGTGTTGCGTTTGAAGGCGCGCGAGCTCTGCACGGCGTTCGGCAAGCTGCCGCTCGGTGGGCCACTGCCACTTCCCGCAGCTACAGGGCAGCAGCAAAGTGGCGTCCTGGTGATAGACCCGAGAACCTGGAGTCGTGGAGTCACGGCCGTGCATGAGAACGACGAACACGGGCCCCTCTTCGTTCAGCATGTAGTAGCTGGCGATCCAGACGTGCCAGAACGGATTGTTGGCGTGCCGATAGCACTGCGTCGCCGGGTACCTCAGCGCGACCCGCTTCATCTTGGGGCTCGTCATCTGCCTGAGCTCGGCGTCGAAGTCCTCTTGGCTCAGGATCTCATCCGCCATACGTGCCCTGCTCTTCCGGGTGATCTACTCCGCAGCAGGCGGGACAATAAACGATCGGCTTCTCAACAACGAGCGCCGACATCATGCCCACCAGCTCAAAACACCCCGCGCAGCGCAGCGGTCCTAGTTTCAAAGGTTTCGGCGGACGCGTGGACTGCAAGCGTACGCGGTTGGTGTCGCAGGCGGTACAGCTACAGAACCTACCGTCATGCTCAAACATGGGCTCCCCCGGTGTTTTCGCCCCGCACCTTCTTGAAGACCTCGTCAAACTTTGATCGGGTGATTCGTGCGGTCATGGACAAAGATTCCGCCACTGATCAAGCCTTGTCCATTTTGATTAGCGCTCACGGGGAGAAACGCCTCATGAGGGAGCGCACTCTCCGGGAGGTGGAACTTGGATTTGATCCCACAGCGCTCCGCAAGCACTCAAGAACGTCGCACGGGACACCCCACCGTCTCTAAGGGCCGTCATCGACATGATCATGCAGGCAGTGAACGTGCATGCGTCTGCAGCTAAGCCTTCGCGCTCGAGCGCGTAAGAGACCTCTTTGGCCCTCTCGACTGCACGGTTCAAAAACTCGAGGTCATCCTCGGTAGCCTCGTTCACCATAGCCCGATCCCCCCTCAGTCAGAGCTCAGAGGCGCTGCTTATCCATCGCTTCGGTTAGCGTTTTGACGACCCAGTCGCTGCTGTTTACGCCGAGAGGCAGTTGCCCTGTAAAGGCCTTGAAGCGCTGTGCGAAGGTCACCGGCACGCTAAGGCCCATCTTCACCATGGCGGTGCCATCTCCGCGGACGCGTGGCGACGTGAAGGAGCCGGTACCGTTCTCCTGAGGCTTCTTCTCCTCCGACTTCTTGGCCCTCATTTGCGCTGCTCCTTTTCCCACTTATCAATCTCCTGTCGAATCACTTCCATCGTCCACTCTGGCCCCGACTTCCCCAACGGAAGATTTGCGGCGAAGCGTCGGTACTTCTCGATGAACTCGGTAGGCGCGTGAAATCCCCATTTGGCCATCGTCGTCCCGTCCTGCTTCCGATACGGCTTGACGTAGGTGCCCGTTGTTCGCTGAGGCGGTAGTGGATCAGGGGGTGGTGACGCCTCAGCCTTTCGTTTGCGCGGTGAAGGTGTCCGGACCCTCTTGGGTGGCTTCTCCTCTGGAGGTCGTTCGGGAGGTTCTGAGACCTGCTCCTCAGGAAGAGGCAGCTCGACCTCTGCAGGCGGAACCTCGTCCGCCTTAGGCTCTGGAGGTGGCTCAGCAGGAGGTACTGGCGGTGGCGCAGGGACTGTTGGCTCGTCGTCATCACCTCCGATGACGCTGAAAGCCTTGGTCTCGCGATATGCCGCTCCGAGGCCGCTTGGGCGGCTAACCGAGAGGTCACGCTGCTTGCTCACGCAAGGCCCCGCTGGACCAGCTCGGCAGCCAGGGTGCTGTAGTCCTGCGCGCCGGGTGAGCCAGGGTCGTAGAGCGTGACGGGCCTACGCTTGAACGTGGCCTCGGCCAGCGACGTGTTGCGGCGGACCACCTGCTCGAGCAGCACGTCGGCGCAGTGCTCGTCGAGCTCGGCACGAAGGAGCTTGGCCACGCGCGTGCGCTCGTCCGTGTTGGTCACGAAGATGGCGCCAAGCTGGAGCTTGGGATTGATGGACTGCGCTCGTTTGATCCGGCCCAGGAGCTGCTCGAGCCCGTCCATAGGCAGGGGCTGCAGGGGCATCGGAACGATCACCTTATCGGCCGCTCCGAGTGCGCAAACCATCAGCTGGCCGAGGCTGGGAGGGCAGTCGAGAATCACTACATCGTAGTCATCCTCCACGGCACGCAGCGCGACAGCGAGCGCCTCGGCGCCCTCGCCGGAGCTCGTGAGGTGCATCTCGGTGACCGCGTTGCCGATTCCGCCCGCCAACAGGTCAAACCCGAACGCGGTCTTCTGAACCTGCGATGCGACGCTCTCCTCTTCGACGAGCACGCGATAGATGGGCGGACGCTTGGACTGGTCGCGTAGGTCGCCCGAGACCAGCGACGCGTGCCCCTGCGGATCCAGGTCGATCAAGAGCACTCGTTTCTTGAACTCCGCCCCGAGAATGGCGGCCAAGTTGACGGCGGTAGTGGTCTTTCCCACCCCACCCTTCTGGTTGACGACGGCGAGCTTCATGGCGCACATGCCGCACCTGTCGCACGTGGGAGAAATCGTCGCAACTTTCTACACAGACTTCTTCCGCTGCGGCATTTCTTCCCGTCTTCTTTTCTTCGATAGGTCTACTCCCCTACTCCCCTACAGCGCTATCGCACTACTCCCCGATAGGCCTGTAGCGCGATAGGCCTGTAGCCCGATTGCCCGATAGGGCTGTAGCGGCATAGGGCAGTAGGGCGATAGGTGGATCGGGGAGTAGGTTGATCGCGGCATGCCGCTACAGCGCTACAGGGGCATAGGGGGATGCCACGACAGGGCGACTCCCCTATGCCCCTATCGGGCAATCGCGGCATCGTCCTATCGGGGTATCGGGGGATTGCCCGATAGGCCTGTTCCCCGATAGGGCTATCGGCCGATGCCCCGATGCCGCTGTCGGGCAATCGCCCTGTCGTGGCATCGCGGCATGCCGCGACAGCGGCAAAGCCCTACAGGGCAATCGCCCTATGCCCCGATAGTGGGGTAGGGCGACAGGCCTGCAGGCCGATAGGGACATAGGTTTGTCGGCCTACAGGCCGATGCCCCGATCGCGGCATTGGCCAATCGCGCTATGTCCCTATCGGGGAGCGCTTTTTGCCGATCAAAAGGGGGCGCAAGCTAGCTGGCACGTTGTCGCAAGTGCCCGTAGCGTCACGGTGATTTGTCCGTCGCTAACCGATTTTAGTTTGCGTGATCGTGGGGTCTCGGCCTACGACTTGGTCAGTCAGCAAGCTCACGACATCCCATCACCGGCTCGGATCCCACCGGGCCCAGAACCAAACCCTCGGGTCGCGGGCTCCTAGGCCTCACCGATCGGGTTCCTTGAGTGACAGATGGAAACTACCGTCTGCGGCATGCGTGCGCAAGTGCGCGAAGGTCGCACTGCAAGCAAAAATGCTGGTAGATACGAGCATGGTCTATTCTTCCCATGGAAGCCGTGTTTTCCGGGCCTCTCCGGAAGTTATGGCGGAACCTATGATCGTGCGGGCACGGCCTTCGCCGCAGAAGCCTGCCAAACCACTGCCCAGGACGCCCATGGTGCCTGCTGCCGCCAAACCTTCCGAGGAGCTCGCCAAGAAGCCGCTCACCGTGGAGCAGGCGCTCAAGCAACGGCTGGAGAACACCGCCGAGCGCGTCTGCGAAGTGGTGCGAGCGATCGCGCTGGAGATGGGCGACGACCGCTTCGTCGAGCTCGCCGAGCAGGCGCTCACGCGTCGTGCGCTTACGGCCGAGAGCAGGAAGAAGCGACTGCGCGAGAAGCCACGGCGTCTCACGATCTATCCCTCGCAGACTCTGGGGGCCGCCATCAATGCGCTCGCCAAGGAGCGGCAGGTCGACCGCAACGACTTGATCTGCCTGCTGCTGGCCGAGCGCCTCGGTGTCTCCGAGTAACCATCCTCGCTGACGTACGGAGTGCGTCATGAAGCCGGGGACGGGCTTTCAGAAGTTCCTCCCGGAGCACATGCGCATCTACGCCGAGGTCCACTTCGCGTTGATGGCGTCGCTGCCCGAAGACGCCGCCACCGGCACACGCATGCTGCTGGCGACAGTGGCAGCCTTCGAAGGCCGGTTCATCGACACCGAGAGCTCGCCGTCTGTGCACACGCTGGGGCGCTTTGCCGGCATGTCGTCGCCGCGCACCGTCGAGAAGCACCTCGACATCCTGCACGAGCTCGAGCGCGTCGCCACCATCCCGAACTACGGCCGCACCTCGACCTACGCCACCAACTTCCCGCAGAAGCCGTCTCTCATGCGTCGTGGTTGCGCAAAATCTGCGGCGTCCGCAGAACCTGCCCACGATCAAAGAGTCCCTGAGGAAGAAGGGAGAGAAGAAGAGAAAGAAAGCAAAGCAGCAGCCTCCGTCTGCGCAGGGGAGGGCGCTCCACACGTGGACGACGACAGGCTGTTCGAAGAACTTGCGGCGGCGGCTGTTCGAATCGAAGGTGAGCCCGAGGCCCGTCCAAGCGCTCCACCCCCGGCTTCGAACTTCCAGCGCGAGGACGGGCCTCTTGAGTCTCCCGCCAGGACGCGCGACGCTAGGGAAGGCACCAAGGTGCGAGCGAGCCAACCGCGCGCTCACGCCCCCAAGCGCCCTCCTGCCACGACACGACCCTTAGACTTGCGCGATTGCAGATCCCCCCTGCTGAGCCCAGAGCTCGTCGTCGCGCTTCGCGTGCTGCCCGGAGCCAGGAGTGCTCTGCGCATGCTCGAGCGTCGCGCCATCCCAAAGCCCAAGGCTGAGTTCGCGGTGAAGCGCGCACTGAAGTTCCACCGAAGCCAGGTCCGCCGCGGACTGCCAGGCGTGGGGGACGCCTCAGCGTTTCTCTGCCACGTCATGCCCGACTTCGACGAGCTCGAGTTTGATCAAGTCGAACAGCAGGAGCGGCTCGAGCACGACTACGTGCCGCCCACGGAACGGCCCGATACGCCCAAACGCCCGCGTAAAGAGCCTGAGGTTCTACCTGATGCTCGTAAAGACTTCCGCCACACGAAGGTGGGGGCCGCGATTGCGGCAAAGATGGCGGCAATGGTAGGTCTGCCCGTCGCACAAACCGCTTAGCGATCACACAGCGCGCGGTTTGCAGCTCGCGTGTTGCAGTCGGTTCGCGGATACCAGTCGCACAACGACCGACGACGACTTCCCAAACGGTGTTGTTGATCAACGCATCTTGTTGGCAGTCTTCCGCTCAAGGAGGAAGATGCCCCGACGAACGACGACTCGAGCCTTTGACAGTGTTGCGAAACCAAAACCCAGCTAACGGCGGAACCAAAAGCCTACCGAAACTGGTCTGTTGCGCAGTCGTGCACAGGTTTTCCACTAAGCAGAGCTCGTTGTCGGCGTGTCAAGGACGATTGCATCCGATATGGTGTTGGAGCAACGAGCGACTCCTTAGGAGGAAAACCCGATGGCAGCCCCCGCACGGCAACGATCCACCGAACCGCCGAAGTTACGTGTTGTCAGCAAACCACTACCGCAGCACGACTTCGTCGAGAGCCACCACATTCTTCTCGCGGCTAAGAAGTACGGCAGTCGAGAGCGCATACAGGCTGCCAAGAAGAAGACCTGGCGCGCATCGGGCGAGGTGGCCTGTGCTCGAATCCGAGAGTTCGCATACGACCTCGGCGCTGAAATCGAGTGGGCGTACAGCTGGAAAGCAGACGCCGCGAGGCGCCTCGGTCTCAGCTACACCACGATGTGGAACATCATCAGCCAACACGTCACTACGGTTTCAACAAGAACCGTTGATCACGTAGCGAAGATTTCCGGCGTTCCTGTTCGAGAGTTCTATGACAACGAAACAAGGTAGAGCTCTTCCTCAAATGCGATCAGCAGAGGAGAAGCTCGCAGCGGTTCAGGCGTTTGAAAATCGAGGCGAGCGCACAACCCGCTCGGTCGCTGAAGAGCTCGGTGTTTCTCCACAGTTGATCTACAACTGGAAGAAACGCATCGAGGATGGAGAGAGCCTCGAGCGAAAGACGCCCGGGCCTGCACCGAAGAACAAGGGCGTTCTTGAGCGCGCTCGAGCGCTGGCGCATGCCGAGTTATCCAGAGCGCAGAAGCCGGCCGCTCCTCAAGAGATCAACATCAAGAAGGCAGCGGTTCCGACGACAGCCACCGGGGATGTTCAGAACGAGATCGCGGTCCTTCGACGAAAGAACGCTCGCCTTCGAGAGAAGAACGAGCTCCTTCGCCGCATGGTGCTTGCGATCCTCGATGCCGGTGGCTCGGACTAGAACATCCGTGGGGGCTGATAGGACGGGGCGGAGAGCCCCTCGGTGCGGTGTCCGGTGAGCAGCTTCTTGGCGCCGTAAAGACCCGCGCCGACACCTGCGCCGCCAAGCATCAGTCCGGTGCCGACACCGCTGCCGACCGCCTTTCCTGCTGCCGCTACGCCTCGGCGCAGAAGACCAGGCGAGGCCTTGGCCGCGATTCCCGCCACAGCGGCGCCCAGCAATGCTGTCTTGAGCAGGCTCGCCTTCTTGTGCCGGTCGAGTGCCTTGTCGACGCCCTTGGCGAGCGTGTGCGTGACCCCGGGAGCGACCAGCGCGAGTCCTGCGATCTCCTTGCGGTTCTTCTTACCGAAGTTGTCGTGATAGGCATGAAGGGCAGCGCCGGCGCGGCCGAGGCGCCCGGATTTACCCTTCAACGCCTTAGAGAGACCCTCGGCGATGTAGGGCGAGGCCAGAACGCCGATACCTACGTCGTCGATACGATCCGAGATCCGAGAGGCGCGATCGCTTAGAGCCGCGCTCTTGTAGTGATCACGTAGAGCAGCGCGCGTCAGCTGGGCGCCTCCCATACCGCCGAGCACAAGGGCACTGCCGAGCTGCGCCTGGTTGGGTGCGTACCCGAGCAGCTTGTGCCCGTAGCGTTTCGCTGCCTCGTGAGCGCCCACTGCACCTGCGGCACCGCCGCCGAGCACCAGCACGCGATCGCGGAGATGCTTGCGCTCGGCAAGCTTTTCCTGAGCGGCGCTGGGCTCATCGGCTTTTTTTGTGGCAGCCGATGCCTCCTTCAAGAACAGGTTCACATGCGCGAGCGCCGCCGCTTTGCGCATCTTGCTGTCCTTCGGGTTTTCCCGGATGTTCTGCTTCGGAATGCCGATCCCGATCTGTTCGTGCCGCACGAGCTCGGACTTGGCGATCGCACTGCGGCGCTTGTCCTCGAGAGAGTGGGGCGCTTTCTTCTTCAAGAGCGCCTGCACGTCGTTGGCGATCTCGTTGTCCCACTGAGGATCCGGATCGTTCTTGGAGCCAGCGCTCTTGAGAAATGCGTCGACGAGGTCAGGCTCGACGTGTGCGCGACGCCTGCCAGGGCTTGCCACCTTCACACCGTGATCGCCGGCGTGAAGCACAGAGGCGCCCTGCTGCATGCGCAGGTAGTTGATCTCCGCGATGCGTCCGGCGGCGCTTGAGATCTTCTCGCCCGTGGCTTCCTCCATGGCGGCCAGTCGCTTGTTGACCTGGTTCATCGTCGTCTCCTTGATTGCTGACTGCTCGATACCGCGCACGTGCTTGAGCTTGTGCGCGTGACGCGCGATGGCGTGAAGCTTGGAGAGCTTCTGCCCTTCAAGGCCCCGCGTCGAAAGACGCTCGAGGAACTGCTCGAAGGTGAGCTCTTTGATCAACCCACAGAAGCGATCGTCGTTGTAGTGCGCGAGGTAGAGGTCGCGCGCCTGCTTGGCCGTGCGAACACCGAGGATGCACTTCTCCTCGTCGACCTTGTCCCAGTCGCCCCGCTTCATCTGCGTGACGATGAACACCAAGCCCGAGTCCTTGTCGGGTCCGACGTAGACGTCGACGGGGTCTCCGTCCATTCCTTCTGTCCCACGAACCTCGCCGTAGTCGGCGCGCATGGTCTTGAAGTGTTCCTTGCCAGCCTCGTCCTTGTACGGCCGCTTGCCGCCTTTTTGGAACTCGATGGCAAGGTCGAGCCCCTGGTAGTTCAGATGCTTGACCACCGCGCGTTTTCCGACCTTACGCATCCGGCGAGTCTATCACAGCGACTCTTTGCCCCCGAAACCCGCCCGTTCGCCCGTACCATGGAACGCGGGGGTTCGAATGCACAACCATCACTTTCGAGTGCTCAAGCGCGTGCTGCTCCGGTACGTCACGACGATCCATCGCGTGATGAAACAAAGCAACTCCGCCACCTACTACGACACCCCGGCGTACCTGTTCATCTTCGAGCTTCGACAGCTGCTGGGCCCCTGGAATGGCCGGCTTCCCTCGTCGTTGGCGCTCACCAGAGCAGGGCGACGTGCGCAGCGTTTGAGCGAGACCAGCGACGACCCTCTCGAGGCTGCGCTGTGGCAGGGGCTGCAGTACGCATGCGAGACGGTTGCTGTCACCGCAACGCCGGAGCAGGCTTCGGCACGCCTTCTCAAGATGCATGGACAGCTGATCAAAGAACTGGCGCTCTATTGGCGCGACAACGACAGGCTTCGCGAGCTGTGCACCAAGCTCGACCAAGACATCATCCAGGTGCCGACGGGAGCGAGTGCGTGATGTACTACGGAGCCAAGCGAGTTGAGAAGGCGATCGAAGTGCTGCTCTTCCTGAGCAAGGCCGGTCCGAGCACGTTGCGAACGATCGCCAAAGAGAACGGAATGGGGCGCGTGGGCGCCTACCTCTTCATGAGCACGCTCCAGGCTTGGAACATGGCGAGCTGCGGACGGACGCTGCACTTCGAGGAGCCAGACCCCGAGCCCCACATCCTGTGGCGTCTCACGAACGGTGGCCGCCGCTTTCTCAAGGGCTGGGACGAGCTCGATGAGCGCGCGCCTCACGCCGCCTTCGACGCTGAGCCCTGATGCGCTGCCCTGTCTGCAAGATCGACCAGTCCCACATCATCGACTCGCGGCCGAGCGCTAAAGGCTTTGCAACGAGGCGGCGGCTGGTTTGCGCGTGCGGCAACCGCTTCACGACCTACGAGCGCATCGAGGAGAAGGGTCCCACGATCGAGCAGCAAGTCGCCACCACCCTGAAGGGTGTAGACACTCACTTCGAGCTCCTGCAGAAGAACGTGGTGCACCTCAAACAGCAGTTGGAAGAGTTGCTGTTGGAAGCGCGCGCGAACAGCCAGAACGTCAAGATGCCTCCCGAGGCGCGCGCGCAGATGTGCCGCGAGTACGCAACGGGCGAGTACACCTACTCGATGCTGGCGGCAAAGTGGAACGTCTCGTACAGCTACGTGAACACGATCCTGGTAGAGGGCAGGCGCAATGGCGATCTCCAACAGCGAGCCGAAGATGACCTTCGACCAGAAGCGCCGCGATCAACTGACGACCTGGGGCAAGGAGAAGGAGGTCGCACTCTCGGTGAAGCGGGCGCTGCCTTGGTGGCCTGCGATCATCCTGTCGGTGGGAGCGCTCCTGATGACCGGGCTGAAGTCGGGAGACCATCCGAGCGTCTCGATGTTGATCTACACGGCGCTGGGGTGGAACCTGGCGACGTTGTGTCTGATGATCAAAGGTGACCGGATGTCACGTCGAGCCGACCAGAAGCTCTACGCCGAAGAGGCGCAGGGCACTGAGGTCGCTGTATGACGCGCCAGACCGACGAAGAGGTGATGCCCGAGGCCGAGCTGCGCGCGTACCTCGTAGGAACCATCGGCAAAGACCACAAGCTCGTCATCCGACCACGCAAGGGCCGCAGCGAGCGGGTGACGTTGGTCTTCCCCAACGAGTCCACCGTGAGCATCACGCACGACTCGCGAAAGCCCGGCCTCTCTCGGCTTGCCATGAAGAAGCTCATCGAGGACCTGCGCGGGGTCACCGCCAAGGCCGTCGACGAGCTCGTGGCTAGTCGTTCTGGCGGTCCCTAAGCCAGCTGGGCACGTCGAGCTCGTTGCGCCTGCGCTGCACCTTGTAGCCACACATGCGGCTCTCGGCCTCGAGCACCTGCGCCTCTACCTTCGCCATCAGGCTCTCGGCCCAGGAAGCGGCGCAGGCCTCGCCGCAGAAGTGCTCGCTGACGCGCTCGGGGCCCAGGGCGAGCAGCTCACCGCAGTGCTTGCAGCGGTCCACCGTGCGGTCGACCGAGTAGAGCACTCCGCCGCAGGCCAGGTTCGCGACGTGGATGTAGTCGTACACGTACCTGTTGTATGTCACGCCCCTGTTCCTCTCTTATGACCGCGGATCCCGAAAACCCACGGACAAAGTTCGTGCCCGTTCATTTTCTTGGAGGGTCCACCTTCACGAGAGCGAACAACACGGCAGCGATGAGCAGCATGACGGCCGCGAGCGGCGTCACGTCGAGGTGCACGTGCGCGCCAGCGCGCGGGGAACAGTCCCACGCGAGGCTCGCCCCAGGCATTTCTGAGCTGTCAGGCATCCTCCCTTTAGTGTCCTCGGGGAGGCCCGCTCCTGGCTAGGGAACAATGCGAGGTGTCACCCGCTAGGTTGGTGTGCAGGTGATGGAACACAAAGACTTGCCAACCTGCGGTGAGGCGGCAATCGTGATCGAATGACTGCCCCATCATCCAAGACCGTGTTCCAAGGCGACAGCGTGGAAGTCAGCGTGGACAACGACAGCTCTGCCGAGGAGGTGAGTCTCGATAGCATCGCCGATTCGGGAGAACACCTTCACGGCAGCCCCAAAGAGATGGCCGCGGAGTGCCGACGATGGTCGTCCAGGCTCAGCGAAGCCGCGCTCGAGCTCGATGTCTGCGCGCGCTTCTTGGACGACCTGGTCGTGGCGGAAGTTCGATGACCGACAACTTCGAGCGCATCCGCAAGGATTGGCTGCACAGCAAGATGCCCCCGCAAGATCTGCGCATCGCGCGCGCAGACATCGCCTGGCTGGTCGAGGAGCTCGAGCTGCAGTACCGCATCGTGGCGAGCCAGCTGGTGACGAACAGCGAGGGGCAGAGTTGGAAGGAGCGCGCCGAAGCTGCGGAAGCAGAGCTCGAGGCGCCCTCAGGTGCGCGTTGCTGCACGGAGTGCGGCTTGGTCATTCAGGGCCGCATGGGCCTGTGTAGCTGCATGTTGCGCCGCTGATGGCCAAGTTCGCGGTCGAGATCCAGTGCAGCGTCCTGGAGGTCAACACGGGGCTGATCGAGAGTGCGTTCATGCGCACGGCGATTGTTGTTCATGTGGAGGCCGAGCATCTGCACCAGGCTGCCGAGCGCGTGGGCAAGCTGCTCGAGCAGGGCCTGCAGGGTCCAGCCCCCGTGTCGCGCGCGGCCGAGCCGAAGGAGACTTCTCCACCACCGAGAAGGTCGTCGTGGCGCATCGACTTCGCGTTCTTGGGAACGATCCTCCTCTTCATCGTGGCCGCTTTGATTCGTGAGTGCAGGAGCTGGCATGAGTGACGAACTACTGAGGCGGCGCGTCGCGTTGGCGCGCAACATCCGCACCCCAGAGCGCCTATGGAGAATCGGCGATCGATTCACCGTGATCGGAGTGGATGAGGGTGGCGAGTCGTATACGGTCCGCAGCCTTGCCATCTTGGGTCCGGACGGCATGATCTACGGACTCAAACGCGAGGACCTAGCCACGCTCGAGAGCGTGCCGTTTCCTGCAGAGCAGAGCTTCATCGCCAAGGTGTTCGACTTCATGCGCGGGCTGCCAGCGCGGCCGATCACCCGAGGCGAGCTCCTGCACCTCAGCGACCGTCCGACGCCAGCAGGGCGGCGACGGCACATCGCGCAGGCGCTGCAGTTTCTGGCCCGCAAAGATTTCATCCGTTTTGATCGCCGTGATGGCTGGCGTGTGCTTGATAAACAGGGGAAGCAAGAATGAAAGTACCGCCAGAGAACATTACCCCGAGCGAAGCGGTCCTGGACGCGGCCCAGAGCATCCGTGCCGAGGCTGCCGCTTGGAAGAAGCGCTTCCGTGGTGGAAATGGATCTTCGCGCGGCTCGAGATGGGCTACGACACGGGCATCACGCTGAGCGCGATGGAGACGGGGCGCATGCTCGCGGGGTTCAACGTGCACATCCAGGGCGACCTGCGCCATCGCACGGTGCTGCTGCGCAAGAAGTGGGGTCGCGGATGAACTCGCTTGAGACGATGCAACGAGTGGACGCCTTGGTCGACGAGCTCGCGCGCTTGGTCCGCGCGCACACCGACTCGTTGCCGGCAGAAGACGCCGACAAGATCGGCTACCTGGCCTCGACGCACCTGCTCGCGATCAGCCTTCTGCGCCATGAGGAGCGTGAGACCGGTCGATCATGGACGGCTGAGGAGCTCGTCGAGGAGCTGCGAAAGATCCCCTTCGGTGCTGCAGCGCTGGTCGCTGTTGAGCGCAAGCAGGGGCGAAGGGTCCCGTGAGCAAGACGAAGCAGGAGCTCGGGGTCGTGCTGGCCATCGCTGCTTGGTGTGCATGGTTTGGGGACGTGTGGTGGTGGGCAGGGCTTCAGGGCCTGACACTCGGCACCTTCTTGTTCGTCCTGAACCGACTACCCCTCACGCTGCAGATCAAGCACACGATCGCGCTCATCACGATCTGCGCGGTCGCGGCCGGCCCACGCTGGTGGATGGGTGCGCTCATGGGAGCGGGCTTCTGCAGCGTCTGCATCCTGTTGGGGTGGATGCTCGACCGAGCCGTGCGCAAGGCGCAGAAGAGGACCTTGTGAGTGTGTTGCTCGCCATCGCGATACTCGGTGCGTGGATCGCGGGCTTCATCGTGGGCTTCGCGTACTGCCGCTTCGCACTGCGACGCAAGATTGCCAGGGTGGTTGCGACACAGAAGGAGATCGAGGCCAAGCATGACCGGCTCGCGGAGCTCATGACGCAGACCGACGCGCGCGATCAAGAGACGCGACAGCGCATTCAGCGCGTCGAACAGTCGCAGCGCGCGCTCGATGTTCTGGTACGGCAGCTCGAGGGCGAGGACTCAGAACCAGAGCACGAGGTGCACTGATATGCTGTGAGGGCGAAATCGTGATTGGGGGGAAAGATCATGAACCTATCCAGCATCCGAGAAGTCACTCCGTTCGAGGCACTCTTCGAGAAACTGCGCGAGCTGCACAGCGAGCAGTTCGAGAAGAAGCGCGAGCTCAGCAGCTACCGCTTCATGCTCACGCGGGAGGATGAAAAGACGCTCGCGTTCGCGGGCAACGATCTTCCGCCTGACCTGCAGATGAAGGTACTTCTCGAGGGTCCTCGCGCCGTCTTTCAACAGATCTACGGCGTGAGCGTCGAGTGGGATGCGCCCGAGACTGGGGTCCGCGAGCTCACCTTCTAAAATGCGCTCCGTGCCGAACGTACGCCTCGACCTGTTGGCGCAAGACGTCAAGCGGCACAGGGGCGAGCGCAGCCAGCGCGACCTAGGCAGAGAGCTCGAGCTGTCGGCGGCGACGCTGTGCCGAGTGGAGGCAGGCCGTGGAACCGACCTCGAGACCTTCAGCAAGCTCTGCGGATGGCTCGGCCGCGATCCAGCGCTCTACCTGGGCCTAGCGGACGCGCCGCCGCCAGCACGCAGGTGCGGCAGGTGTGACCGCATCCGGCACATTCTCGTGTCGGGGTGAGCAGAATATTCCTGGCCGAATCTGCAGCCATGGCGGTAGGTTAGCCACGATCGTTGACCACGCTGACCAGCAAAATATTCCGGGGCGGATAGGAGCAGAGGATGGGCTGTGTTTTCTGCCGTAGTTTCATGCCGTGCACGCTTCAGCTGCGCGATCACATCACGACGCCGGCAACAAGCTCCAACCGGCTTGTCCGCTTCGAGATGGCTTGCCATGTACACGGTCAGCTCGGGCTGACGCCATGGTTCGCGGATTTTCCCGCAAAGACTGCACTCTGGCTGCTGTACCTGCAGCAACTCGGAGTGCCGGGCCGCGACCACGCGCTAGGAGGTTGAACGTTGTCGGACCGCGATCGCGAAGCCGAGGATGATGACCCCGAGCATCCGACTAACGAATGCAAGCCCGGGTGTACCAGCAACTCGCTGATCTGCTGGAGCGCTGCGCGAGGCATCCATCGTTGCCTTCGGTGCGGCGCCTTCTTCGAGGACTGAGCGTGATGGACAGCTTCGACCGCGCCGTCTTGAAGTGGGGCCTTCTGACGCTGCTCGCCAACAAGGTCGCGTTCGCGATCCATCTGGCGCTGCAGTGACGGGCGCTCACGGGCACTGGCGGCCGCGCTTGCCCCAGCCGAGCTCGCGCGCGACCTGGCCGAGCTCCTGGGCCTCACGGAGGCGGCTCAGGGACGCGTCGGTCCGCCGGCGCTCCTCGTCCATGAACCCGTCGTCCCGGAGCATCCAGAGCACCACGCGGGCCCGTTTTCGCCGGCTGCGGCTCATCCCCGCATCCTACGCGGACGGCCCAAATCCTCAACAGTTGTGCGCCCTACTCCTACCTTAGTTTACATAAGGTTTCTTCTGCGCATAGGTGTCACGCGCGATACGCGGCGTGTTTTACCTGAACAGGCGTTGGTTGTTTTATGCGCCCCACTAAGTGCCCGTTCAGCGGAGGCTGGCTGCCGGTCCGCTGGGTGGCGAGCTCGGCTAGACTTGGTTCGATGCCGGGCACGCCACCTCACAGCCTGCCGATCCACACGTTGCGCGACCGCGCCGTCATGGACCCAGCAGCATGGGCGGACATCTACGACAGCGAGCTCGAGCGCCGCTTCGAGCTCGCCTACTACGAGTGGCTACTGCGCACGGGGCGCGCCGAGAACGAGCGCAATCGACAGCAGTTCGTCAACGTGGTGAGCCGGCAGGATCGCTCGTGGATGAATCCGTAGTCGCTTCGCGCTCGAGCTGGTCACGGTCGAATGCATCGAGTTCGGCCTCGAGCTCGTCCGTGACGTCGCGACCTTCGTAGTCGTCGCAGAACGGGCACATCCACTGCCGATAGACGCCGCCGTCGTACGCGTCGCGCAGCTCGACGTAGCGCATGCGCGCGCGACAGGTATCAGGTGGGCCTGTCTCCTGGTCATAGCGGCCGCAGAGGGGCCAGTCGTGGGGGTCGACCATGACGCTCGTCCTAGCACGCTGGCGTGCGCTATCCGGTCCAGCCCGTCACGGGCGCTCCCGACAACCCACTCACTCAGCAGCCCCCGCACGCGGGGCCTCACACGGCAGCGCGGCCACAGCGCCTTCGTGCCGCCGCAGCTCGGCGGTCATCTGCTCGAGGAGCGCCCGGTACGCGCTCAGCGTGGTCAGCACACGCCCTAGCCGTGCCTCGCTCTCGGCGCACAGCTTACGCCGCCGCTTGTGCAGCTCCTCGGCGTGCTCCTCGGCATCGTCAGGGGCTGGCAGGTCGCGAGGCGGCGGTTCCCATGGACGAAGCGGAGGCTCCCTCGGCGCGCTTCGGCGCGTCTTTGCTCGATCTTGGTCCCAGTGGCTTTGGCAGTAGTTGCCAAAGCCATGAACGAGCCGTTTGGTGCAGGGCTTACCGTCGCGTCGCGTGCCGTGGCACAGCGGATAGTTCTCGTACTCCCCGGTGTGCCGCCAGCAGTGATCGTCGTCGACCAACGCTCGGTTTCTGCACTTTGCGCACAGGCGCTTTGGCGAGGCTTCCAAAGCGACCTGGGCGGCCTCGCGCGCGCGTTTGCGTTCGGCGTGCGCCGCTAGCGTTGCCGGCTCGTGCTGGTAGCAGTAACGGCTACCGCGACGCGCGTAGTTGTAGCAGTTGCCGTTGTCGTAGGGCCCGGCGCATTGGGGGTTCAACGCCATCGTGATCACCATCGATTATCCTGCGCACCCTTTCGGTGTCGATCAAAAGATGAGGAAGCAATGCAGACTCAGTACCTGCCGCGCGACTGGAAGCTCGAGCACTTCGGCCCAGGCCCCTGGATGGACGAGCCAGACCACGCGCAGTGGATCCACCACCGCACGGGCATGCCCTGCATCGCCGTGCGCATTCCAACAGGCGCCTGGGCGGGCTACGTCGGCGTCGGGCCTACGCATCCCCTCTACCGCGTCAGCCATGCCGAACTGCGCCTGTGCGAGAACGTGGTCGTCTCGAACTTCGGGTACGGACGCTGGATAGCCAACGGTACTCCCGTCGAGGTCGAGGTCGACGTCGAGTCTTCGTATTGGTTCTACGGCTTCGACTACTCCCACGGCGACGACCTCATACCGCAGCACGCGATGTGGAGACAGATGTACCGCAGCGAGGACGTTCCTATCGAGGTGCCGATCCGGTCGCTCGGCCAGGGCTCTTTGCTTGAATCTGCCTACGCCGACTTCACCTTCCTGCGCAGGTGTATTGAGCGCCTCGCCGAACAACTCGACAAGCCCGAGCAGATCGCGCGATACCCAATCGATCCTGACGACTGAGTCGGGGCATCGTCCGGAGACTGCCGCATGTTCAAAAAGATCGTTTGGTTCAAGCTGCCCGGCTTCAGCGCTTCGGAGTACTACGAGAGGCCGTCTCCTGCCGACAGCTTCGCGGGACCTATCGACGCGATGAGTGATGCCGAGGTGGATGAGGCAGTTCAGGCACTCACGCTCGCCATTCACGCGCGAGCCCACGAAATACTCGAACTGCTTGCAGCGACGTATCCGGACCAGGCGCTGACCGCGAAGACGTTGCCCACCGTGATCGCGGCCGTGGCGCGCAACATGCAGATCCCGCGCGCGCAGCTGCTGCAAATGGTGGAGTACGCCTACGATCTCTTTACGCGTGAGCCGCCCGCTCTCAAGGAGAAAAGCTGATGACGCAGAAGACCCAGTGCAGCCACATCCGTGACGGCCACAACGCGGCCACCGTCCGCGTCACGATGAAGGCGATCGAGGGCGCTCTCACGCGTGCAGTCGACCTCGACACGGAGACGGAGCTCTGCACGCTCTGCGCTGCGCGCATCACCTCGGCACTCATGCTGCTCGAGAAGGACGGGGGCTGGGGTGCACGCGATCGGCTGCGCGAAACCGTACTCGCGCACGACTTCGAAAAGGACGGGCACTAGCGGGTGGCCCATGAGATCCACAGCTGCAGGCGGTGCCCTCACCTGCGCCCCAGCGACGAGGTTGCTCCGCAGCACTGCGGGCTTGCGCACTGGGGCCCGCTGTCCGAGACCGTCCTCGTGGACATCGATGATCAGCCTCCCTGGTGCCCACTGCCCGAGTACGACCCCAACTCCACGTGACAGTCCCCTGGACGGCCAGGAGTACGGCGCTGCCGGCGC